>Ga0222429_100471_pt1 | contig 29639 bp, 28 predicted proteins | sample 1B50Ametagenome_FD_182475 | JGI IMG/M metagenome (GOLD analysis project Ga0222429, IMG submission 182475) | Enriched microbial communities from leaf-cutter ant dump, University of Wisconsin, Madison, United States - 1B50A (version 2) | ecosystem: Environmental > Terrestrial > Nest > Insects nest...
GTACCCCGCAGAGACTTTACCCGGTAGCCTACGGAAATGATGACATCAAGATTATAATATTTAACTGTCTTTTCCTGCGTTTTTCCTTGTATAGCACCATGCTGGGTGGTGTGTCGGAAATTCCGACATACCACTTTATCCTCTAATTCTCCCTCCTTAAATACATTCAAAATATGTTCTGCAATTGTGCTTCTGCCCTTGTCAAACAAAACTGCCATCTGCTCTTGCGTAAGCCAAACGGTTTCGTCTTCCAAACGCACATTCACCGATATTTTCTGGTCATCCGTTTTGAAAAGAATAAACTCCGAATTGTTCCGCCGTGACTTGTTTTCCATTTTGTTGATAATGTTATCCTGATATAAATCAATGGTAAATGTACACATTTTGTGTGGAGGTTTGGAATAGCGAAATCCCTAACAAACGATATACTACTTAGGTAGTATGGCGCATCCGGTAAGTATCGGTTTGTTTTGTGTGCATAATCACAAAAATAATCTTGATATGGGACTACAGGAAAAAAGAGCCATTGCCGGATTCCGGGAAAATCAATTTGTAAACCTCGTAAATGAGCTGAATACCGTTGCCGGCTATGAGCCGGAAATAGAAGTAAGCTGGGATACACTCGGCGTTGAAGGCTACGGGGATTTGTACAACGAAGGCTTTACCAAAGTGTATTTTGAACCTTTGATAAATGCGTTGAAAGAAATAGCTGTCGATGCATTGGGCAAAGAGGCGTTGAAAGGAACAGTGAAGAAAGTTATTATCAAAAACGAAGGTAATTTCGGCTCCGGCAAAAGTGCCTACTCCTTTTCGGATGGTGTACTCACCATCGATCACAGCCCGATCACCAATATCAATGAGGTGGCGGAACGGACAAAGTATTTGGCGCAGTTTCTTTCATCGAAAATGTAGTAATTGAGTTTATAAAAATGTCTTCGTTACAAATACATACCACTTATGAAAATCCACTGACCTCACTGGAGGCGTTACTCAATGCAGAGGAAGTTGAAAACATCTATCACAAAACCGGATGGGTCAATTCGGGATTGGGTTGAGGTGTATAATATCTCGCCACTCTGCGGCTTGATGTATGATGTGTTGTTTGCTATAAATATTTTTGGTGTGCTGCACCTGTTATATTTATCATTACAAACCTTGCTTGATTGCATAACCGGATTTTTTTTAACCGGGAATAATTTTAGCCGTAGAGCGGCGATAATATTTGTAACTCATAGAAACATAAAATATAGGTGCAGTGCACCGTAATATTAAAAATCATAAACAATGAGCTATTACAACAAAGTACATCTCTGGATAGGTGCATCCTTTGTTCCCGAAGCAAAATACAATGCCTATTTTGAGTTAGACCACTCCACAGATATTGATGCACCGGACTATAAAGCAGGTGGTTTTTGCCGCGACATCGGCAAACGCTGGTACGATGAAGATTTTATCGGTATCATCCCGCGTTCCGATAAGCTATTGAGTTTGGATGAACTATTGGAAGAAGCCGCTGTTTATGAAGAGGAAAAACCGAAAATAATGGAGATATGTCATAACCTCGGTATTTCCCAAGCCAACGCATTGCTGTGGTACCAGGATGAAGAGCTGGTAATAAACAAGCCCTATAAAGAAAACTACAATGGTTTACAATACATCGGGCTGTTTGAGGGAGATTGAGCAGTAATATACAACCAGGCTCAATTCTGCTGATATATAACCGATAGCTCACTTATGAGCTCCTTCCCCAGCCTCTCCCACTGTGTTTTATCTTCCGGCTTGCCGTTTTCATTGCTACGGTAAAACAGTCTGCCTTTTTCAAAATAATGGAAATACGTAGTAACTACCGATCTGCGTTCGTCAAATGCTTCGGTATCGTTATTTTCTCTGGCTGTTTTTGCATCATAATAAATCGGTCGGTTATAGCGGTATTGACGTTCTTCCATATAGATCAGCTCGCCGCTAATATCATCAAAATAATAGCTCTTTTCAGTACGAAAAGTTTCGCCGTATTCCGTTTTTTCAACCAGCACAACTGTATCCTCTTTTGAATAAAACGTAGCCTTTCCGCCTTCACCGCCTATATCCAGTTCCTGAGATGATCTTGAGTACAAAGTGCTGTCTGCATTTATCTTTTTCACTTTTTTATCAATAGATTGAATTTCTCTATCGGGAAAACCGGCGTTGGTTGCTTCAACAGCACGCTGATCTAATATCGCGTTTGTATAAGGGGTATATCGATATTCGTTATCCATACTGAATCCGGAAGCAAAGAAAAATATCATCCCTGTTTTCTTACCTCTGCGTTTTATAACCAGGTTGTTATCTTTATCAACAGTAATATACAGCCGCACATTGTCATTAAAATAGTAGAATGGAGGAATTGGAGGAAATGCTGTCTTACTTTGCTTCTTTGTCTTAAAATAGCCTTTTTTGAATTTACCTTTTACAGAGAACTTAGCTATAATCCCATTTCTCCTGAATACCGTTACCTGCAATTGATTGTTTACGGGAAGTAGCTGTACCCTGTCGGCATCCGCAATGGTATTTTCTTCCAGCAGGGAAAACTGTTTTGCCAATTGTACGTCCTGCAAAGCATTGACATCAAAAGTAGAAGCATAACGCTTGTTTAGTTGGTCATCTGCCGGGGTATTGCTCCATGCCCCTTTTAGCAGTGAGAAATTGCTTTTGTGAATAAGTTGTAATAATGGATCCGCAGAGGCCCGCCGGACCGTATGGCAGGAAGACAGGGACAAAGAAAGGAACAGGAGATATACAATTGATTTCATTTTTTCTGTGCATTAAAGGCAACTGTATAAAATTACGAAATGCGTGCCGGGTAAGACATACTACTAAGGTAGTATGGTTTGCCCCAACGGGGATTTATATTTTTAAGGAAACAATCCGGATGTTGCGTCTTCTTTTGGTGGGCAATATAATCTGTCTTATCGTTTTGGTACAGGCACAATCACCTGTACAAAATCCGTTTGCCTACTATCGTTTGCTGGATGAAAATTTAGCCGGTTGCGGAAGATTGCAGGAGGGAGAGCAATACCGATACAGCAGGCATTTGATAGAAATGTATGAGGGTCCCGGCACTAACACACCCTCGCTGCTCATTCCCGGAAATAAGAGAGTACGCATGCTGCAGGCAGATAAGACAACTCCCGGGTGGGCGGAAGTCTGCTTCGCAGGATACAGTGGTTGGGTGCAGCAAAACCAATTGGACAGCATTGCTCCAAAGAATTATATAGAGCAATATGTAGTGCTACAACCATTTGACGCAAAAACAGATCTTAAAAATTATCAGCTAAAAAGCAGTCCTACGGACAATGCACCCGATATAGGCTCACAGGATTATATTTTACATTTTACAGTGCTTTCCCCACAAACCGTAAATGGTTATTACCTGGTCAAGCAAACGCTGGGGAAAACGGGATGGGTACGAAAAAAGGACATCGTGAAAACAGGCGAAACCTACATTATTGATTGTGATTCTGCATATTTTTGGGGAGACTTTGAAAACATCGGGGCAAACGATACTTCGTTTACAAACTTCAACGTTTCCATTACGATTGAACACGGGCTTTACCGGGATACCCTGCGGATCTATAACGGGCATCGCCGGTGGATCATTCCGCCCTGTGATTATGAAGAAGGAAAATGCAGTGTTACGATTGAAGCCCTGCCTTACAATCAATATTTTTTGGTAATGGTAGATGGTATGTACAGCTATTTTTACCGAACTGATTTTATACCGGGTAGCAGGTATAGGTATGTGTACAGGTTGGAAAGTTTAGAATGATTATTATGGATAAATTGAATTTTGAAAATTTAAAAAACGAGATCATCAGCGCAGCGATTGCAGCGATTAATGAGATGAGAACATTGCATCCCAGTGAAAAAATCATTGCCTTTGCTCTGTATAGTGACGAGAGTGCGATGACTGTATCCAATGCCATCAATACCTTGCAGCATTTGCAGGAATGTCAGAAAGAAGATCCGGAACATGAGTTCGATTATAAATTTGCTCCTGCGGAATGGAAGTATGAAGCTGAATTTTCAACGGACGCTTTTGCTGGAATATCGGGCAAGGTGCGGAGTGAAGTAAGCAAAGATGAAACTGATTTCTGTTCCTTTAAAAAGCAACTGTTTCAAACCTGTTTCGGGGCATTGCAGGAAATTAAAAGCAGCTACAAAGATGACATGCTTTGGTTGTTTGCTGTTTCAGACAGTGAGATTACACAACAACAGATAGGTTGGGAATATGCTTTAAATGGCGATGATACAGGAAAAGAATTTGAAGAGTGGGCTACATCATTTAGCTAAAGTACCGAATAGAGAACAGAACGTACAAGAGTGCGACGCAACGAAGCCACATAGTACTACTGTAGTCTGGTTAATAGAAAATACATAAATTCTAATGAAAGAAATATTTGACATAAACGACCTGGACAAGCTCAAAGCATATCTTCAGAAAAAAGATATTGAGCCATTTCGTGAGCAATTGTTTGCGTTGTTCCTGCAATATGTGGATTATAAAAATGCCGATGACTGGAACAAAGCCGTTCGCATCTGTGAATGCCTCGCTATCATCGGCTGGGGTAAAAATGAACCTGTGGAAGCTGTAAAAAGCGTGTTTTTTAACGGCAATCCGCAGACGGCATTCCGAAATAAATCGGGTGAATACCGCTTTGTAGATGCTATCTGGTCGCAAAGAAAAGACGGGCTTACAATGGAACAGGGACGTACCAGCTATCATTATAGTCCCCACCTGAAAGATAAACCTGCATTGCTATGGGATTACCCGGTTGAGGAAAATATTTTAAATGCAAAATTAGAAAAACAGAGAAACTGGATTACGAAAAACCCGATACTGATTACAAGAGGCATCAGCAATTGTTATGAAAGCACAAAGCCGGTTATTGAAAGTATAGAAAATGATTTGCAAAAACAGCTGGACAGAAAAATGCAGCCCGAAAAATACGGCAATGCAATAAACAGAATAATTATAAACCATTCTCACAGTTATTATGACCACGCCCATTGCAAATCAAATTACATTATTTCGGAAAATGAAAAAAAGCTGACAAATCAAAAAGCCCGGGAAGAATTGCACAAAATGTTTTCTGAAGAAGAAATTCAGGAACATGGATACTATTTGCGGAACAGATTTAATTATGGACCTTTTAAAAAGGAAACGGGAAAAGTAAACATTGATATTCATTTTGAAAAAGCATTTAGTGAATTAGGCTACAAGGAGCAAAAAGGGAAATTTATCAGCTATGTTGGGATTGCATTAAATACCATCATAAACAACTTGAAGAAAAAGAAGCTGGATTATGATTTTGAGCTGATGATGAATGATTTTGAAGCGATAGCTGAAAAATGGAAAAATACATTTTAATATTCCGCCGCTCTGCGGCTCAATAAATGTTATTATATTATCTGCTACAAAAGTTTAGGTGCGCTGCACCCTGTAGTATTATAAGATTATTAAAAGAGAGAGCGACCTTTGTTCCGTTGGTATTGCGAAGTCCGTGTAGCGACTGATTCACACCACATTTGTAGCTGCATAGCAGCGGTAATATTTGCAGCAACAGGGTCGCAAAAGATTTGCAGGTGCAGCGCACCGAAATATTAAAGAGTATAACAATGTACCTTGAAAACAGAAATATCTATCAATTATTACGAAAAGCCAAATTAGCCAAAGTTCAGACACCGGAGCATTTGCAGCCATTAGCGGATTGGATAAAGAAAAAATATGGCGTAATGCCCTTGTGGTTTACGGAAGATTATATTGATAGCGGCGGGAGACCTCGATTGAACGTTATTTTTGAGTGGAAGAAAGAGGAAGATCTATTTTATAATGTCAGCAATTACGGTGAGTTTAATAAGCGTAAGCAAAATGCTATTGCCAAAAAGTATGAGGAGCTTTGTCCGGAAAAGAAAGGTGTTTGGGTGATATATAGCAATTTTGAATACAGCGCCTGTTATGCCGCAAACAACAAAATAAGCAAAGAGGATAAAGCTTCCATAATCCGGCAATTTCCCGAAATATGGGAAATACAAACCTTCACTATTTACACCTCGGTTTTCTTTTTTACCGACAAGCAATTGAAAGCGGCGGAACAGTCTGGGTTAAATCAAAAGATAAGGGAAGCTTATTACAAACTGCTTCAGCAACACGATGAGTTTGGATATTATACTTTGGAGAACTGCGGTTTGTATTTCGACAGCAAGGAAAATTTTGATACTAACTTTCAGAGCAATTGGTATAACTATTATAGGTAATTATGAAAACTATCCTTTTGTTTATATTCATTTCCTGTTTGTCTGTTTCAAGAGCACCGGCACAAGAGATCGATCAGCAGGACAGCATTGAAATGGCAGACCTGTGGCAGAAATTCCGGAAAGCATTTGCGGCAAAAGATTTGAAGAAACTGGAAAAATTGTCCGTTTCCCAAATCTATTGCTCCGAATGTTACGATAATACGCCGGAAGAAAAGCAGCGAAATGAAAAGTTGATGCAGACCGGGGAATGGAGTAATTTTATGGAACAAGCGTACTGTGTTCCCCTGGCGAAGTTCTTACAGGAAGATGTTGCCATTATTTCGGATTATATTGGCAAAAAAACTATATCCCAACCTTTTCAAATGTATAATGACGAAGCCAATAAAACGCTTTTTACCCAGAAGCTGAAGAAAAAACAATTCAGTAACCCCGTACAATGTTACAGTATCATTGTTACCCTTACTGAACCTTCTCCGGAATTTGAGGGTCTGCAAGCGCTGTTTACTTTTGTGAAAACCAAAAAAGGGTTTCGTTTCTGCGGGTATGGGACAGTGCCGTAGGATACGACTACTTTATTACCATCTTAAAATCCAGCTCCAGCGGTCGGTCTTTATTGCTCCTGAAAGCACATAGTTCATCAAGGGAATATTGCCCGCCTTGTTGTACATAAATCGCTTTTTCGGGCATCCGGATTTTTTCGCTGATGTTGGTGCTTTGTACAGAGCCGCTTGTTTCGCTGTATAATATTTGCCCGTCTGTTTGTACGGTAATTGTTTTCGTTGCAGACGTCTCTTTGTTCAGGTATATTCGCTCGAATTGCTTATCTGTACCATATACCAACGCGACAATTTGCAAGGCCCTGTACCCCTGATTCAAAGGTATTTTGTTTTTTATGTTTTGCCATTCACTCTGAAAAAAATCGGTAAGAACTTCAAAATCTTCTTTGCTGAATTTATCAGGATGGATATAAAGAACAGCAAAATGCTTTGCCGTATCATCATACTCGTTTTTGTATTGATACGAAACGCTGTCCAAAATGATATGCGGAACATTTCTGTATACATCAAAGGAATACGGATAACCCGGACTTGTGGTTTCGGCATCAATATGAAGCGTATTGGAAATACCTTCCATTTTCAGGGTTTGCGAATAGGCTTTATTGAAGCCCTGGTTTTTGGTAACCTGTTGAAAAGCGTAAGGCTTTCCTTCAAAGATCCCGTTGTATAATTCTTCTTTTGACGTGCATCCCCAAAGCATAATAATAGTTGTTAGTATTGCAGTTGTATGTTTCATTGCCCTGTTTTAATCTTCCGGTTGTCTCATTTTTCCGTATTGTCCAAGTAATTCTTCAAACCGTTTATTGGTTTTGTTGCTGCCGAACTGCCCATTTATATATTTGATATTGTCCAGCTTCATCAGGAACGCCAGATCATCCGGCTGATGCGGTGTATCCACAATATCCAATTGTTCCAGGTTGGGTGCTCCTGCCAAAGCCTGAATATCTTTCAGTTTTTTGCAATCCCATAAAAATACTCTTTTTAATCCTTTACAACCGGCAAGGTCGGGCAGTTTTTCCAATTGGCGCAGGTTCAGCAGGCTTAGTTTCTCAATTTGGAAAAGAGAGCTGATAAAAGACAAATCTTCGTGTTGCCTGATATTATTAAGGAACAGCTCTCTTAATGTGTTGATTTCATTCAATACCCCGTAATTTTCTATCGTTGTGGTATAGAGTTCCAGTACTTCCAGTTTCGGCATCAGCTTCAGAAATTCGAGGCCTGGGTGTTTGGTCAATGTAAGAGATAGTGCCGGGTAGTTTTTATACCGTTTTATGTTGGCAATTTCCTTTGCTCCAAACACACCTTTGATGAGGATAACCTGTCTTACTTTTTTTGCCATCATTTCAATAAGTATTCTTTAAGAACCATAACAATACAACCAAATGAATGAAAGCAATAACGAAAAACTCCCTGTCCCAAAACCCCTTTATTACGGCTATTATAAAATAGACCAATACCGCCAGTGCACCTAATATTAAAGCAAATCCGCCCAGTCCCAGTCCGCCATCCCGGGCAGGCGGCTCTATCTTGTTGCAGATAAAGTATACAGCAGCCGTTGCCAGGTAGAAGATCAGTAATACAAGATATTTATTCATTTTTATTTTTTTAGCTCACGAATAGCACAGATGATTTGTATTTTTTCTGTACGAATCCCTGAAAGAAAATCCATTATTCCTCAGCACAAAACATTATTTCAACAATCTGCTCCTCTGTGGTAGCAGCTTTTAGCAAGTTAGCGATGGTTATATATCGTTCTATCTCTTTGGCGGCAGCTTTCGCCAAATCCTTTACTGATGAACTTTCCAGTATTTTAAAAGCCTTACCGTCTTTTATATAGATCCTTCGCTGCAATGTATAATAGCCTGGATCTCCGGCGCCGCCCCAGGCATTGTTTTGATAAATAAAAAACAGGCTGCCGTCTTTAAAATAATATTCCTCTTTCCATTCGCCGTGGTCTTCACTACCCCAGTAAAATATTTTCACGAGTCTGTTATTCTCATAGTAAAAAGTAACCTTTCCTTCAGAGTATGGCGGGCATTCTTCATTTATCCAGTTGATGGTCTTTGCCTTGAGTTTCGCTTTATTAATGCGCTGGTACTCCTTACGGATTTGCTGCACAGATCTATCGGCGTCAGTGCCTTGTGCATGTACCATATATGAAACGAACAGGCTAAGTATAAGGAATAACAGGTTGCCGGGTAATTTCATGCCTATACTTTCTACAAACTTAATTACCGGGCAATTCCTGTTATATACTACTCTTGTAGTATTTCATCTCTTCACACTGGCAGCTAATTTTATTCCAAAACAGGGTACAGAAAATGTCCGTTCAACACATAACCGCCTCGCTAAGTATATTGCTTTTTACCTCCTGCTTGGGGAACAAACGGATACCCTTGTATAAGGCGGATTGCAATGGTCAGTCATTTCAGTTATCCGTGAAGGAAAAACAACATTTTGCTTATACCGAATATTGGATGGAGATTAAGGTTGGAAAGCTGAAAGCCGTTGCCATAAAGCCGCGGGAAGTAATTGATAATACACCCTATAGCTTTGCATTGCTGAACAAACATCCGTATTATTTGTACGATACGGTCAGCACTTTAATCCCCGATAAAAGTGTACCTAAACGAAGAATGATAATCCTTATCAGTCCGTCCAGGTATTCAAAAACGGAATTTGAAAAAATCAATGCCTGTCTTTCCCTGCATCATAAAGCGATGGAGGAAGTTTTGTATGAAAAATACATCACACCGCAACCGCAATACAGCTTTTATAACCCGCAGTTTGCCGGTATTGTATATGCCGATACGGAGGAGTTTATTAATGTTTATCAAAGCAAGGAAACAAAGAATACGGTCATCATTTACTTTAGTGGAGATGCAGTGCATAAAGATGCGAACGGAGAAAAAATCCCCGCGGAGATTGGTGCAGTACAGTTTGCAGAAGTAAAGGAGAAACCTCCTGACGGAGCGTCAAAATATACCGGAGATGCCGTATGGAGGCAATTTACACATACTAAAACAGGAAATACTTTGGCAATGGATTATGATTTTTATATAACGGAGGATAACCTGGTATATGGTGTGCGGAAGTAAAATTTGGAATACTACTTAGGTAGTATGGCACAGTATACCGGATAGTCATTACTTTAAGGTGCAAATTGCCAAATAATATGTCCTTCAAAACAATACGAATAATGAGCCTTTTTGGTTTTTTGTTTGGCTGTGGTACACCAAAGGAAACGGTTTTATATAGCGCCGACTGTAACGGCGCCGAACTGCGTTTTTCGGCAAAGGAAAAGTCACACTATGCCACCATCAAATGCTGGATGGAGATAAAAATAGGCAAGCTGCCGCCTGTAAAAATATCGGGTAACGAGGTGCTTGACCAAACGCCTTACTCTTTTGATATACTTAAAGGGTATCCGTATTTTTTGTATGATACCACTGATAAAACAGCACCCTTCGGAGATGTGATCACAGACCGTAAAAAGATGCTTGTTTTCATTCATCCCGATAAATATTCAAAAGCCGATTTTGAAACCATGCATAACTGCCTGTCTCAACACTTCGGGCAAATAGAAGCCGCATTATACGAGAAGTACATCGCTAACCGGGAGCATTTTAATTTTCCTCAGTTTGCAGGCATTATTTATGCCGATATAAACAGCCTTACCGAACAGTATAATAACCCGGATAACAGTAAACGCATCAGTGTTCCGTTCAGCGGTAGTGTAACAATGGAAGAAGAAGAAGACGGAATGAAAGTTACAAGCGGACTGGGAGGTGTTACTGTGAAACAAAAAGATTTGACTGCACAATACGAACCCAAATTAGACGTATCTGCTTTCCGGAATATGAAAACAGGAAGAGTCCTAAGCGATGACTATTCATTTTATACCGATAAAGACAATCGTATTTTTTGGATTAAAAAATAAAAAATGATACAGCTTACGGTGGATAAATTATTGCCCGGGGAAGACCTCTTGCTTGAAAACGGGAGTGCTGTTTTCAGTATAGAGAACAATACCCTGAAAATTGAGGTACAGTTTCCGGCTGCATATCCGCCGGGATCATATTCCGGCGAAGAAAGCAAGGTGCCTAAAGACTACTATTTCAAAAGCTCGATATCAACGTTAGAGCTGGAATTGCCGGTTGAAGATGAAGCGATCTTTGGCAGGGAAATTTTTATTGACAGCGAGGATGAAGACAATGAAGAACTCACAAATTTCCATATTGCCCATACGCATTACCCCACATTTGATGATCGTATAACCCTGCGGAAGGAAAAAGATAAATACATTCTCAACTGGACAGGACTATTGCCCGACATTAAAAACAGCCGCTACGAAATATATATGAACAATATGTTTCCGTTCCGGTTACAGGGAGAATGCAGAACTTTACCATTAACGAAATAAATAATCCAAAACCAATGTGAATAAACGATGAAAAAGGTTACCGAGATAAATCAGACTGAAACAGCTAAGCGAAAACTAAAAAGTATTGCCAAAAACAATAACCTACCCGAAGATTTTGTTACAATATTATTCAATTATAACTGGGATTTAGACCCGTTATACAGAAATGAACCGACAGGTTGGGTTCGGGATGAGCAAAGAAAACAGGTGAGTGAAAATCAATTTGAAAAGGACTTAGAAGTTTTAACCCGATATTTGGAAATTGATAATACTGTTTTTTTTAGAAAAAATTTTATAGCGGAACAGCTAATATCTGTTCACTATAACATAAATCAGAATGATGTAAATGAGAAATTATTGATTGCGGGAGAAAATAAAAATTATGCTTATTTATCTGAATATTCTAGTTATCATTATCTCAACAATCTGTCAGTTGAAAAATTGATACATCTTGCTCCCAAAGGTGAATATGATAACAGAGATTTGATGTTGTATTTGTTTTATAAAATTTTTCGTGGCGGAGCCATCGAGAGAGGAAATTTATTTTACTGTTACACTGATTTATGCTTCAAATTGCCCTATCAAAAGAAGTTAAAGTATGACAATAACTGGATTGCTGAACTAACAAAGAAGATAAATAATTCAGAAAACGCAACATTATCCGATTTGATAGCCTTCTGCAAAAATTTGGTGCAGGGAGATAAATATTTTAAGCAGGAGATCCTGCAGGCACTTTCTTATTCAGGCAGGATAAAAGTTGCAAACGTCAATGTTTCTGACATATTTATCCCTGATTTTTTGAATGTGCTATCAAAACATTTTTATTCAAACGAATGGACATATCCATTAAGAATGTGGAATGAGAATAACTAAAATAGTACAAGCTGTTTTTTTGTTCCCGTTTCGGCTGCAGGGAGAATGTGAGAGGTAGAATTTTAATTTGTAACATTCTCTGAAAAATGAAGACTATATTAATCCTACTTCTTCTTTGCACCACAAAACTTTTCGCACAAAACCCAACCTGTAGCGACCTGTTACAACAATACGCTATCAAACCCCAACAAGTCATTTTTGAAAAATCCAAAAGCGGCCAGGGACAGGTAACCTGTACGGCCACCTATAAAGTAAAAGCCAGAGACGCAGATAGTATGGAAACCTTCCTGGTAAAGCACTACAAAATGGCCGGGCTGACATTTACCTGCTGCGGATGGGAAAGCACCAAGCCCGGCAGTTATCAATCTGGTAATTATCATTTAGATATTTCCATGTATGGCAATGCAGAAAAAATGGACAACACCGGCAAATTGTATATAGAAAAAGACAGGAAGAAGATTGAATATTTTTATATTATGGTTAATTTATATGACGGAATGTAGAATAATTTTTTTTGTGATAAAAACCGGTAGCCTGATATCAACCTTTTATTTAACAGCAGCGATGGCTTTCGTATGGTTGTTTTGTATGTCCTCATGTAAACACTGTGATCCGCGGCAAGCCATTCCCTTTTACCAACAGAAAGTATCGGATACCGTAAAACCCCTGCTCAATCAGGCTTTTGAAATGCAGGATAGCGATGCCATTGCTTCCCTACCCTTCTATGAAAAAGCATTTCAACTGGCAAAAAGCGTACATGACAGACCCGCTCAGTCAATGATCTACCGCAACCTTGTTTTCATCAACAGTGTATACCGTAATGATTTTGAAACAGCCATTGCTATTTCAGATTCGTCCCTGGTTTTTGCCAATGATGTAAACGATGCCAATTTGCTATGCAATATGTATGGCGTTCGTTCGGTGGTGTACCAAGTGGCGGGCAAAACGGATGAAGCCGTAAAAGCAAGCACGAAGGCCCTGCAGTATATGGAACAGGACCCGGCGCCCGATTCGGTCAAAAATTATCCGCTGTACATCAATGTAGCCAGGCTGTATATTGATTTGGGCAACTACCATCTTGCCAACGAAAATGCCGAAAAATTCCTGGCACATTATTCAGCACTATACGACACTACCAGGATGGTACTGGCGCATCAGACGCTTTCAACATCTGCTTACCAGAATAACGACTCACTGAATTTTTACAGGCACACCAAAAAAGCCTGGGAATTACTGCAAACCCAAAAAAACAATCCTTATACCGACCAGGTGTATTCGTCATTGGTTGCCATGTACAAAAGCCAACACTTATACGATTCCTCAAAGCTGTTTGCCAATAAAAGAATGCAGTACCTGTCTGAAAACAAACCACCGGATTATTACATCAACCTGATACAAATGACAGAGATCGCTTTTGAGGCAAAAGATATGATGTATGCAAAGGAAATATTGAAATACGGCATTCCCCTGGAAGGCATGTTCGACCTGCCGCTGGCACATCAGAAAAACCTGTACGACGGATATTACAAGATCCTGAAAATGACAGGCAATGATGTTATGGCAAATGCTGCCCTGGAAAATGCCTATCGGCTAAGTGCGGAACTGCGTATGCAGGAAATCAATAAAGACCTGGAGAAATACGAAATAGAACGTAAAAAAGTAATGCAGGAAAACCTGCTGTTAAACAAAGAACTGCAGCTCAACCGCAAGAACAACACCATTTCCATAATGACGGTCAGTGCATTGCTGTTATTAGTAACCGGTATTGCTTTTTTCATCAGCTATAAGCGAAAGATCCAATTGCAAAAAAGCAGGATAGCATTGCTGGAGAAAGAAAAGGAATGGGAACGCAGCACGGCAAATCTCCAGGGACAATTAGATGAACGCAACCGTATATCGCAGGAGCTTCACGATGAGCTGGGCGCCACATTAACCTCCATTACACTGGCAGCCGAAGTTTTGAGATCGGACCAAAAGGAGGAAAAACAGGAGGTGAATATCATTGCCGACCGCGCATCGGAAATGGCGGGAAAGATGAACGAGATCGTCTGGAGCCTCAATGCCGGCAACGACAATTTACAAAGCCTGGTTTCCTATATCCGGAAATTCAGCGCCGGATTTTTAAGCGAAGCCGGGTTGAAGTTACAGTTTACGGAAGTACTGAAGGAACCATTAAAAGAAGTAAAAGGCAATGTACGCCGCGATATTTACCTGACGGTGAAGGAATCGGTGCATAATATTGTAAAACATGCCGGCGCCGGTTTGGTAACAATGGTAATTTTGCATGATGAAACATTATGCATTACCATAAAAGACAATGGAAACGGCATAGATGAACAATCGCTGTACGATGGCAACGGCTTGAAGAATATGCGTAAACGGATAGAGAACCTGGATGGGACAATTGACTGGAGGAATGAAGTTGGAACTGTCGTAAAAATTGATATACCATTAGAATGATATACTCACAGATTTTTTAGTCTACCTGTGCAAATCCGCGAAATCTGTGAGAAAAAATAAGTTATGATAAATGTAATAATAGTAGAAGACCAAAAAGATATACAAAGCTTATTGAAAGGCATTGTAAGCCGCAACGAGAATTATTGCTGCCTGTGTGTGTGCAGCACGGGGGAAGAAGCTTTGCAAAAAATCCCGGAATTATTACCCGATGTTGTACTGATGGATATTGGACTGCCGGGCATCGACGGTATCGAATGCGTAAAAAAATTGAAGCCGGTTTGCCCCAAAACCGAGTTCATCATGTGTACCGCTTATGATGAAGATGAAAAAGTATTCCTGGCTTTGCAATCCGGCGCCAATAGTTACATCCTGAAAAAAAGTAAACCGGAAGTACTCCTTTCCGCCATTCAGGAAGTACATGAGGGCGGAAGCCCGATGAGTAGCGATATTGCCAGAAAGATCGTAATGAAGCTGCAGCATACACCCGCCACCGCCAAAGAGCAATACCACATCACTAACCGTGAAGAAGAGATACTGGAGCAGCTTTCCAAAGGACTGACCTATGCCGAAATCTCCGATACACTGTTCATCAGCATCAAAACCCTGAAAAAGCACATCTACAACATTTATGAAAAGCTGCATGTGAATAATAAAGTAGAGGCAATCAATAAGTTTTATGGTGGACGGCAATGATGTGTAATTTATAAAAGAGGATATTTGCAGAGAAGGCATAGAATGGAATCATTCATCAACAGCAAAGACATACAAACGATCCGGGCTTTTTCTGATCGGGCGGCTGAAGAAGGGAGACTGACTCCTGAGCTGCTGCAGCTCATCTATTCAAACAACTGGTTCAACCTCTACGTTCCGCGGAAGCTGGGCGGCTTGGAGCTGACCCTGCCGGAAGCCCTCACCCTGCTGGAGCAACTGGCCTCGGCAGATGGCAGCCTGGGCTGGACCGTCACCCTGTGCGCCGGGGCTAACTGGTTTGCCGGATTCCTTCCCGAAGAAACCCGGAAGGATTTTTTTACGGGCCCCGCGACCTGCCTGTCAGGCAGTGGTTTACCGGGAGGTATAGCCGAAGTAGTGGAGGGAGGCTACCGCGTAAACGGCTACTGGAAATATGCCACCGGGGCGCCGCATGCTACGGCTTTTACTGCCAATTGTTATATCAAAAATAACGGTGATTACCTAAAGGATGAAAACGGGATCCCGGTTGTCCGCTCCTTTATATTCACACCGGAAGAAGTGATCACAGAAAACGACTGGCATACCATGGGTATGAAGGCCACGGCCAGCTATTCGTTTCGTGTGCAACAGGTATATGTACCTGCACAAAGAAGTTTTACCATTGAGGCAACACAGTCCCTTCTTCCCGATCCGGTCTTTTATTTTCCGTTCCTTCCGTTTGCGGAGGCAACATTAGCAGCCAACTTCAGTGGCATGGCAATGCACTGGCTCCAACTTTGTGAAGAACGATTTGGGCAGAAACGACGGGGCGAAGCCTATACGCCTGAACAAGAACAAATCGTAGGTCATGCTCTCCGGCAGACCGGAAAAGCTTTCCGGGAAGTCCGTGCATCCTTTTTTGATACAGTATATACTGTATGGAATGAAGGCGCCGGCAGCAAACAATGGAACAAGACAGGACTGGAAACAGTGAGCACGCTGAGTCACCATCTTGTTGTGACAGCCTTCAGCAGTGTACAGCAGTTGTATCCCTGGTGCGGATTGGAAGCAGCCACCGAAAACACTGCGCTGAACCGTATCTGGCTCGATATACATACAGCCCGGCAGCACAGCCTGTTCCGGTATAGCCAGGCGGCAACCTTCTAAAACACCCTTCTGATTTCTGATGTGTGATGTACGATTTCTGATTTTGGCTTTTTTGATTTATTTTGACCCTCCACCAATAACGATTTTGTATGGCAGACAAAGTAAGAACAGCTATTATCGGCTGCGGAAAAGTAAGCCAGTGGCATATTGCCGCCCTGCAGCGGTCTTCCAATGCCACATGTGCAGCTATCTACAGCCGGACCATGGAAAAAGCCAGGGCGTTCGGCGAAAAGTATGGACTGATACCTTATGATAATATCACAACGATGATCAGGGAGGCGAATATTGATGCTGTTATCATCTGTACACCACACCCCTATCACAAGGATGCTGTACTGGAAGCAGCAGCCGCCGGAGCGCATTGTATGGTGGAGAAACCACTGGCTTCTTCGTTGCAGGATTGCGATGCCATGATAGACGCTTGTAAGCAGGCCGGCGTAAAACTGGGCATGATCAGCCAGCGCCGTTTTTTGCAGCCGGTACAACGTGTGAAACAAGCGATTGAGGAAGGAAAGATCGGTACTCCTGTATTGGGTACGGTAAATGTGCTGGGCTGGCGTGATCAGGCCTATTACGACAGCGACGCATGGCGTGGTAAGTGGGATACAGAAGGTGGCGGTGTGATGGTGAACCAGGCATCGCACCAGTTGGATCTGTTGCTCTGGATGATGGGTGACGTAGAGGAAGTATACGGTGTCTGGCGCAATTTTAACCACCCGTATGTGGAAATTGAAGATACGGCCGTAGCCATTGTAAAGTTTAAAAACGGGGGGCTCGGGAACATCATTGTCAGCAATTCAATGAAGCCCGGCATATACGGAAAGATACAGGTGCATGGCTCCAATGCCGCTTCCGTAGGTGTGCAGGTAGACGGTGGCTCCATGCCGCTGCCCGGTAAGCCAGCTGCGCCCTATATTCCGGTAAATGACCTGTGGACCATTCCCGGTGAAGAGCATCTGCTCGATGGCTGGGTCAAAGAGGACGAGCATCTATACAATACCGTTAGTATGGTGGAATATCCCATGCAGTTGCAGCATGAAGATTTCTGCGATGCCATTCTAAACGATCACCCGCCTGCCGTAGATGGAGAAGCCGGCAGGAAAACGGTGGAGCTATTCACGGCTGTTTACCGTTCCAACAGGGATAACGCGGTAGTTAAATTCCCGCTGCAACCGGAGGATGGAGATGATTACGATGGGCGGAAGCAGTGAGTAGATTCCTCCACGATGCCAATGACATGTGAAATAAGATACTAAGAATCAACGATCTGCAAAGGGGTGCATCTCACCGTGAATATTTGTAGTAATATGGAATAGTTAGTATCAAAAGCCGCAGCGCGGCGAAATATTGATTTGTTTTCGTAAACGCGGTCTTCCTTTTAACACCAAACTCCCTGCTGCTTCCTGTTACTTTTTGCAGAAAAAAGTATCCGCCTTCGGACGGACACGGGCGCAAAAAGCCGACGGGGAATAACGTGTCCGCCGTGGTGGATTACCGAAATTCCCCGTCCTGCAAAATGCGGGATTGATTAAGCTTTAACACTACTGTGGCTTCGGCTACATATCCCTGATATACTACCAAATAAAGAAGATCAACCAACTTATCATCATTGACTTACATGTCACGGCTCAATGATTGAGGACAATGATAGGATACTCGAAATAACAACGAGAGTGAGTTGGATGGGGATGATAAAAAAACCGCCGTATCGGTATGGATACGACGGTTCCTGAAACATAGGGAATTCACTATTAGTAACCGGGATTCTGCTCCAGGTATCCCGGCAGGTTAGATGCACCATCAATTGCGTTCTGGGGAATAGGGAATATTCTCTTTTGGGGATTGCTGTCTGTTTTTTCTGTCCATGTATCTTCGTATTTTCCAAAACGGATCATATCTGTACGACGTACATTTTCCCAATACAATTCGAATCCCCTCTCCCTGTATAACAGGTCCAGGTTCATTTCCGTTAATGCAGGCGGTGCCACTCTTGCTGTTCTCGCAGCACGAATGATATTCACATCATCCAGGGCTGCAGCTTCATTGCCTGCACCTTTGCGCAGCTTCGCCTCGGCGCGCATCAGGTATACATCTGCAAGCCGGAGGATCACGATATCGTGCTCACCAAAATTCCTTCCGCTTACAGAACCACGGCTGAACTCATATTTTGAAACACGATAGCCGTTGTTGTAGTTGCTCCAGGTGCCAAAGTCTATATTCTCTGTAAAATTTACCGGCAGATCGGGTCTGTTCCGGGTAACATTATATAAAGGTCCTATCCGCATATCTCCATTGGGGCAGGTTTCAAATACGCCGCCGGTCCTGATGAGCCCATACTGTTGTCCTCTCAGGATACCCCGGTTAATATGAAAGTCCGGACCGTCTATACACCCTTCGGCATCCGGAAAGTTTCTTTTAAAGAAACGGCCGTCCATATCTGCCGGATCGTTGGGTGCATAAGCAGTGGCCCATGTCTGATAAAAATCGGATGTGATCCCGGGACCATCGGTACCGTTCGCCCCGGGATAGGCAGCTAACGGGAACTGGTCGCCGGAAAGAGAAAAATATCCCATGCGGTTATGACCGTTCAGATCAGCCCGCTGGTCAACGGCAAAGATCAGCTCTTTATTGGTGTGATTGGCATCGTCAAAAATTTCAAAATACTCCGGCGATAACGCAAACTTACCTGAATTGATCAGCCTGTCGCAATACTCAATCACTTTATCCATATCTTCTCCCGTAAAATTGAAAGAAGATGCATAAATGTCACGATAGACAGCAGATTGCAAATGCAGCCGTGCCAGCAATCCCCATGCTGCCTGTTTGGTAAACCTGCCCGGACCGGTATCCTCACCCAACACCGGCTCTACTGCCAGCAGTTCAGATTTGATATACTCTACGGCATCATTTCCCCGTAAAATGACTGAATTTTCCAGGGGGTCTTCTTTCTGAAACGCAATACCGAACAGGTCAAGACAAAGGAGATTATAATAAGCCCGCATACCCCTTGCTTCCGCCAGGAAGAGTGCAGCATTCGGATCAGAACTGGTGGGTAAGGTACTTATTGCCAGGATGGCCCTTGAAATGCCCTGCGTAAGATTAAGCCATACACCGTTCACATTGGGATCAACGCTTGTGGTCTGATGGCGGGTCATCGCCATATAGATGCCGTTATCACCCCAGTCTGTTCCACCCCTGTAAGGTAATATCGCCTGATCGGTGGATATTTGCTGCAAAGTAAAATAACGGGTGTGCTGGAATAATGAAGGCAATATCGCATAAACAGGTCCGATCAAACCTTCCGTAACCTCTTTATCTGAGGAACCGGTGTTGGAGGTTTCATCCAGTATCTGCTCATTCAGCTTGGTACAACTACCTGAAGCAACTAATACAATATAAATAGATAGTATATAAAATATTTTCTTGATCATACAATCGGGTTTTAGAATGATAGGTTTAAACCAAAAATAACAGACCGGGGTCTCGGATAGCCCAGGTAATCGATACCATATGATATGGCATCCTTGGTAGATCTGCCTTCCTTATTGATCTCGGGATCATACCCGTCATATTTCGTGATCACGAAGAGATTCTGGCCGGTAACCGATATACGCAGGTTGGTAAGCCATTTTCTTAAACCAATATGCTCCGGGTTAATATTATAGCCTAATGTTACGTTATTCAAACGCAGGTAACTTCCGTCTTTCAGGTACCTGGTACTCACGCCGGCTGCGTTATTAATGGACTCCGCAGGGTATTCTACTGCCTCCGATGTAGTGTTCCTGTTTTTAGCGATCAGGGTCTTGTTAAAGAAAGCGGTGGCGGTATTATCATATATTTTATTACCCCCTACCCCGTTGAAGTTCATTACAAAGTCAAATCCCCGGTAAGACAGGTTCCCGAAAAAGCTATACATATATTTCGGTACTGCAGATCCTGCCACGATCCTGTCTTTTGCTGTTACAATACCATCCTTATCGGTATCGGCAAACTGACTTTCACCATCCGCATTTATACCTGTAAAGTCGAGAAGATAAAAGGACCCTATCGGGTATCCGTTGATATACCCGTTGAGGGTAGCGCTTGTTAAGCCGGAACCGGTGGCTGAACCCGAAAAGATCACCTGGTACGGAGATCCGCTTACATTATTTTTCATGAAAGTAGCATTACCCCCTACGCCAAAGCTTAGGTTGGCGCTGATCCGCTTGCGGTATTCCAGGTCAAATTCTATCCCTGAGTTCCTTATCTCCATTCCCGGGATATTCGCATACAGGTCACCGGCAGGTTGTACGGGATCCTGCGGTGGAATAGATAGTAGTATATTATTTGTCCTTTTGTCAAACCAATCAACCGAACCGCTTAAGTCGCCATTCAACAATCCAAACTCCAGTCCTATGTTTGTTTGCTGTGTGGCTTCCCATTTCAGGTTAGGGTTGGCGAAACGGGCATAAAATGTGCCCGGAGGATAAGCACCGGTGGGGTATAACGGGTAGCTTACATCTGACCTTACTTCCGTTCTGAACAAAGCCTGGGTCAGCTTGGGATCTATTTCTTGGTTACCGGTCATCCCCCATCCGCCTCTCAGCTTCAGTGCGCTGAAAGCAGAGTTTTCCATGAAGGATTCCTTTGCAATGTTCCATCCCAAAGAGAAGGAAGGGAAATAACCATATTTATTGTTTTCCCCGAACTTGGTAGAACCATCCATCCTGAAGTTGACCGTCAACAGGTATTTGTTGTCGAAACCATAATTAATACGGGCGAAATAGGATTGTAACTCACTAATATTAGAGCTGCCTTCAGGAAGGTTATTCACCAGGGTCAACTCCTGCCCTATGCCGGGGTTATATATGGGATCCAGGTCATTGAGGGGTAAATTATTGATGCTGAACTTACGGCGGTGGTAAAAGATATTCTGGTAGGAATGTCCTGCCATCGCTGAAAAGCTATGCTTATCCATATCTGCCGTATAGGTCAGGTAGTTTTCTATCAGTCGGTTCCTTAACAGGATATTCTCTGCCTCAAAGCGGCCATTCCGCTGCGGAACTGCATTGGCAAAGTTTACAATATCCCTGCCAGTTGTTGTATTATCGATACCGAAATTCAGCTTATAGGTAAGCCCCTTAACGATCCGTAGTGTTGGGGAAATATTACCCAATACGCGGTTTACGGTAGCTATATCTTTGAACAGTTCCAGCTCCAGCAGCGGATTGCTGACGTTATCAAATACCGCAGGCTTCCCGTTCGCATCCCTGGCTGGAAGTGTAGGATTGTTGGACAGGGCGCTGCCCAACAAGCCCTCGATGGGCGGACGGCGGTTCCGGGTATTGCTGGCGGTGAGGTTAACGTCAACCGATAAACGATCATCCCAGAGTTTCTGGGTAGCATTGAACCGGCCGGTATACCTTTTCATATTGCTTCCTAACAAAATACCATTTTGATTTTGTGCATTCAGGGAAGCATAATATACCAGCTTGTTGCTACCGCCGCTTAATGTCAGGTTATTCTCAAATGTGCTGCCTGTCCTGAATATCTCATCCTGCCAGTTGGTACTGGAACCGAAATCTTCCAGTTCGCCACCTACTGCCACCACCTGTCTTTTAAATTCGTCGGTAGAAAATACAGGAAGCTTCCTGGCTACCTGCGACAGTCCCGCACTGCTCGTAAAGTTGAGCACAGAAGTTCCTGCCCTCCCTTTTTTAGTAGTGATAATGATAACACCGTTAGCACCGCGGGAACCATAAATAGCGGTAGCAGACGCATCTTTCAGCACATCCATGGAAGCGATATCCTGGGGATTGAGAAAGTTCAATGCATCTCCCATGCCGGTTCCGGCATTGTCCAGCGGAATACCATCTATGACAAACAAGGGTGCACTGCTGTTCCTGACACTGGCTGCGCCACGGATCACAATATTAACAGGGGCCCCGGGCTCACCGCTGGTGGCAGTAACATTCACACCGGCAACCTTTCCCTGTATCAACTGCTGCGGGTTGTTTACGATCCCGCGGTTAAATTCTTCTGCCCTGACTGATTTTACCGCCCCGGTTACATCACTTTTTCGTTGTGTACCGTAACCTACCACCACAATGTCGTCAAGGCTCTTTCCTTCCGATTTTAATACCACATCTAAAGTGGATGCATCGGAGCCTACGGTATAATTTGTATACACTTGTGTTTCAAACCCTACAGAGCTGACTGAAATAGTATACGACCCTCCAGGAAGATTTTGCAACCTGAAGTGTCCTTCCGCATCCGCAATAGCTGTCGTGATTGATTTAGTGGTGTAGTTCTCGGCAGTGATGCTGGCGCCTGGCAGCGCTTCACCGCTTTCGTTTTTGACAGTCCCGGTCACAGTAAATCTTTCCTGCGCCGCAAGGTGCATAGCGCATGGCAATAAAAATGCCAGTAACCATAGCAATCGTTTTTTCATGAGCTTGGGTGGTTTTGGTTTTGTAATGAGCATAAACATAGTATTATAATTTTACTTATTCATATCCGGCAGCAATGCAAACGTTTGAAATTTTTACCTGTTACATGCATCCCCCTTCCTGTCAGAAGCATCCTGCGTGCACATTCAATGCAGCCGCGAAATTATAGGAGAAGCTATCACATAACAGGTGCTGCACCGTACTTAATAATTATTTAATGAAGCTCCCGGAAGGGAAACACCCCCAAAAGCAGACAAATACGGCAGCATGTATTATTTTTGATTATGAGCTGGCACATCATTCTCTTTACATACCTGTTTATACAGCCCGCAGAACAAAAAAGATTTTTTATAGAAGGAACAGCCCAGGGAACAACCTATCATGTAACTTATTATGCGGAAGAAAACATTGTTACCCGAAAACAGCTGGATAGCTTATTTACGGTACTGGACAATTCACTTTCCATTTATAAGCACCACTCCGTGATCAGCCGTTTCAATAAGCACAGGAAAGGACTGAAAGCGGACCAGCACCTGGCAACGGTTGTCAGGCGGTCGCAGGAAGTATGGAAGGATACAGAGGGTATATTTGATATAACGGTACAACCACTGGTGAAAGCCTGGGGCTTTGGCGTCAACAATGTAAAGGAATATCCCGACAGCGCTGCCATATCATCGTTGCTGCCTTGTGTGGGTACAGAAAAAATAAAACTGAAAAACCTAAAGCTGAAGAAAGAAAAAAAATGTGTGACCATCGACGTGAATGGCATAGCACAGGGTTATAGCGTGGATGTGATTGCCGGCTACCTGGAGAAAAAGGGATTATCAGATTTTATCGTGGAAGTAGGCGGAGAGATCAGGGTGAAAGGAAAAAAGCCGGATGGCGGTAAAATGAAAATAGGAATAGAAGCGCCGGGCAGTGAAAAGCATAATGATCTTATCATGCAAAAGATCATCTCCCTGGATGATGGCGCAGTGACCACTTCCGGCAACTACCGGAAATTCCATGAAAGCAACGGGAAAAGGATCAATCATATTATCAATCCGCGAACAGGTTATCCCATAGAAAACGAGCTGATCAGCGTTACCGTCATTGCAAAAGATGCCATGACGGCCGATGCTTACGATAATGCATTGCTGGCTATGGGACTGAAGAAAGCGCTGGATTTTGTAGAAGCAAGAAAAGATCTCTCGGCATTTTTCATTTACCGGGATGAGAATGGTAAGGTAACCGATACCTGCAGCAGCCGTTTTACAGCATACCTGGAATAATATTATAACCCTTCGAGGTTGACTGTGCTGGTTCTTTCCACGCCAATCTTGAAGGGTTATTGATAAGATCGCTATATTACCCTCCCCATGAACGGATCGGTGATAGCAGCTTTTCCCGTTTCAACATGCCCGGCATATCTTTTTGAAAAGCCGTCAACTCCTTTCACCTTCACTGAAAGATCATACCATCCGCTACTCTTAGCCAGGTTAACAGGGATCGTCAGCACAGCTCCGGCGTTGACCGTTTTGGAAACAGGAGATGTTTTATAGGCATTATCTGTAACCTCCAGTGTCAACTTCTGCTTGCCATTGTTTTTTACCTTAAGCTCAACGTTGCCGGTAAGCTGTTTTTTCCCTTCATATCCGCAAACTATATCCACGAGCGGATCATTCACCGAGCCGGTAAACTCCCGGTAAAAGCCGTTAGGGCCGTTCACTCTCAGGTGGTATCTGTCAGCTACCGTCCATTCATCCGTAATACTGTCTCCGGCGCTCACCGCATAATTACGGGGAGGAATATCCGTATCGGGCGTGAATACCATGAAAGGGCTGCCGACAGCTTTTGCACCAAAAATATCCTTCTTCGCTTCAAATCTTATTTTGAACTTTTTATTCGTATCCAGCTTTCCGTCCACATGCAGCTCATAGGGAAGGGGGCAGGCAGGGCGGGTACCCTTTTCCTGCTGTGGCATGTGAGCAGAAACCGCGTTCGCATTGATATCTTCTATTTCCGCTGTGCCCAGCTTTTTGAAGCCGGAGGGCAGGTCCTTGAACTGCGCCTTATGAATGCTTTCCAGGTAAGGTATCCTGTCTACAGGTGTGGGGGCCTCAATCTTTTCCCCGTTGTATGGCCTGAAAACCGAGGTGAGATCACCACAGACAGTCCTGCGCCAGGTAGTCAGTTCCTGCGAAATGATCTTCTTTTTGGTTTTGTGAAATAAAAAGTGCTCCAGGAATTGTATGGGAGATGTAAGATCAAAAACTTCCGAGTTTACCCAACCGCCCCTGCTCCAGGGAGAAGCAATTACGAGCGGCACCCTGAATCCTAATCCGATGGGGCCTTCCCGGTCACTTTTGGAAGGTTGTTTGTTTTTCATCCATTCCTGGCTGTTGTTCAGGTACTCGGTATGGGTAGCCACACCTTCCGATACCTTCCCGCTATCGGTTTTATAGGGGTCCGGCGGCACAAAGGGTGGAACGTGATCGAAATAACCGTCATTTTCATCATAATTCAGGATGAAGATCGTCTTTTTCCATACCTCAGGGTTCTGTGTAAGGATATCGATCACCTCACTCAGGTACCAGGCGCCATACCAGGGTGAACCAGGGTGATCGGAGAGCTTGCCGGGAGCTATGACCCAGGAAACAGTAGGAAGCTTACCGGCTTTCACATCTTCCCTGAACTGGTACAACAGGTCTCCTTTGGGGATTTCCATGCTTCTTGTAATACCATTGTCGTCATAAGTAATGGTCGTCAGGCTCCGGTAATCCGGCTCGTTCCTGTTATCACTGAATGCCTTATTATGAAGGGTTTTATGCCAGTCCGAAAGCTTTTGATAATTTTCAAGGTTGTATTTATCTATACCGCTCTTCACATATTCATACCCGTCTTTCAGTTGTTTCAGCTCTTTTTCTGCCTGTGGTCTTGCCACGTCAGACGCCGGCAGGGACTGCAGTTTTTCCTCCAGTTCCCTGATCTTTGCAGGAAGCGTATGAATGGCTTTTTGCAGGAACTTCATGTGACTGTGGGAAAAACGAACGTTATATTGTGTAAACCATTCCAGGGGATTATTGGTAAAGTTAGCCAGCCATCCGTCTTCCTCATCTTCAAAACCCGTCTCCACACTCAGCTCATTCTGATAGATCTGCCAGGATATACCGTTTTCCTCCAGGTATTCCGGGTAAGTCTTCCAGGATGCATCCCTGCCATAACTCACATCTGAATTGTAGACATTGGCTTTTACATCAGGGTTATGTTTTTCACGGATGGTACCCGTCCAGAAATACAGGCGATTGGGTGTGGTGCCCGTCAGGGAAGAGCAGAAATGCTGGTCGCAGACCGTAAAAGCATCCGCCAGCGCATAATAAAAAGGAATATCCTCCCTCCCGAAATACCCCATGGTAAGCGGCATACCCAGGCATTCTTTCCGCCCGGATTTTTTTGCATCCAGCCACCCGTTATTCTTTCCTTCGTTACGGGCATCGGTCATATCACTCCAGCTATGCGGCAAGGATCCCAGCCAGGTTATTTTACTATCTTTCAGATCGAGCTTAAAAGGCGCGTAGGTTTCACCCTGTGCATTCGTCTGCGCCCAAACCTTATTTCCGTCAGGCTGGGAAATAGCTCTCGGATCATTGAAGCCCCGAACTCCCTGCAAAGTGCCATAGCTGTGGTCAAAAGAACGGTTTTCCTGCATCAGGAAAACAATATGTTCAGCATCCAGGTAAGTGGTGCCCGGAGCGGGGTTGATTGCAAATGCCTTTTGAATAGAAGCCGGGAGGGTACTGAAAACGCCTGCCCCGCCGGATAAGAGAGCGGCTTTTTTAATAAATTCTCTTCTGTTGTCCATAATTAGAAGCGGGATTTAGATTTAGGGGTATAAATGTAACGATAAATCGTGAACGACCAGTTACCTGAAAGTTAATTAATCGTTTCAGATTTGTAAGCTACTGCTTTGCGTCGTAAAATTGCAGATATTTTCAAAAGTACCTATGCGCAAAGCAGTTCTGGCAGTATTTTTTATTTGCTTGTTTTCAGGCATATATGCACAATCCGATAAGCTGGGTTCCTGGAGCGTGATCAACACAAGAGTTGGATTGGACAAAAAGTGGGAGCTTTTTAATGAGTTACAACTAAGGTCACAATCGTTTTATGATGACTTCTTTTACTACGAAGTAAAAGGAGGTATATCCTATAAGCTGAATAAGAACTTTAACGCCCTGGTAGGCACCGGGAAGTATATAACTTACGATACAGATGAAGAGGGCAGCTTTAATAAGCCTGTCACATCAAATGAAACGCGGTTATGGCAACAGATCACGATGAACAACTACCTTACCCGCGTCAAGTTTGAACACCGTTACCGGATAGAGCAGCAGTGGATCTCCACCGGTTACCGCAACCGTTTCAGGTATCGCCTGAATGCGCTGATACCGGTGAATAAAAAATCCATCGAGGCAGGCGCTATGTATATTTCTGCTTTTAATGAAGTCTTTCTAACCAATAAAGCACATTATTTTTTAAGAAACCGCTTTATGGCGGGAGTGGGATACCAGGTGAATAAAACATTCGGCGTCGTTCCGGCCTATGTATATCAATACGATTATAACCATAAAGATGAACGGGGTCATGGCAAGCATTTTTTCCAGGTCACCCTGATGATCAGCGTGGATGATATAGAAGATGCCATCCGGGAAATTCCTTCAACGCTGGATTAACGTTATTTATATATAAGAACAGCCGCCTTACCTTTTTCATCAATATACCCCCTGTACATACCTTCTGTATTAAAGGGCATGGCAATATTCCCATTCCTGTCTACCGCAATGAGTCCGCCATCACCTCCAAGGGCCGGCAACCGTTTTTGTATCATCTCATCCACGGCCTGTTGGAGAGACATTTTGCCGAACTCCATCATGTCACTCACGGTCTTGGCCATTACCAGTCGTATAAAATACTCCCCCCATCCTGTACAGCTAACGGCACACGTCTTGTTATCGGCATAGGTACCGGCGCCGATGACAGGTGAATCTCCTACCCTGCCATATCGTTTGTTGGTCATTCCGCCGGTGCTGGTAGCAGCAGCAAGGTTTCCCTTCCTGTCCAGCGCTACGGCGCCTACTGTTCCGAATTTGTTGTCATTATTCCTGAGCAAGCTGTTTTTTTTCCGGTCCGAATGGTCAAGTTCAGTTTCCGTAGAATCCCTGGCTTTCAGATTCATGAGCGACCGGTAACGTTCTTCCGTAAAAAAATAGGACGGGTCCACAATTTCCAATCCCTGCTGCGCTGCAAACCTGTCTGCGCCTGCCCCGGCCATCATCACATGATCGCTTTTCTCCATTACCGCTCTTGCGGCGCTTATGGGATGTTTTACCGTGGTAACCCCTGCCACAGCACCGGCGCCGAGGTTGCTGCCGTTCATAATGGACGCATCCAGCTCATTTTTTCCCTCATTGGTAAAAACAGCTCCTTTACCGGCGTTAAACAGGGGATTATCTTCCAGTACCTTCACTGCTGCTTCCACTGCATCCAGGGCCGTGCCTCCATGTTCCAGGATGCGGTATCCCGCCTGTAAAGCGCTTTGCAGGCCGGCTGTATATTCCTTTTCCCGGGCATCCGTCATATCAGATTTGAGAATTGTGCCGGCTCCTCCGTGAACGACCAGCACAAAATCACGCTTCTTTGCCTGCTGAGCCTGTAAAGTTCCAGGCCCGGCCAGCAGGAACCCGGTAAAAAATACTATTGTTAAAAACACATATTTCATATCGTAATTTATAAGAAAATAACAATTTATGAGTTTTTATATTGTAATAAAGTTTTGAGATTTGTAACCTGGTAGAAAAATGCAAATTTCGCTGAAGTGATGTTGCAGAAATTCGATATATAACAATGGTTTACTTATTTTTACACATTAATTGTCCAGCCTGAAAACTGCATTTAAAATATTTAGAATTACCCTGCTGTCTTTTCTCTTCCTGATCGTGTTGACAGCAATACTGGTCAGCTCACCTCCAATACAAACATGGCTGGTAAAAAATGTGTCTGCCTACCTTTCAAAAGACCTGGGTACGAAGATCACTGTAAACCGGGTAAGCTTTTCCCTGTTCAACAGGATGAACCTGGAAGGCGTATATGTTGAGGATAAGAAACAGGATACGCTTATTTATGCAGAAAAGATCCGTGTCAATATCACCAACCTGTTCTTTATACGGGAGAAAGCAGAGATCAACAATGTAACGATGGACGGTGTGGTGGTGAACTTCAATCGTACAGACTCAGTATGGAACTACAACTTTTTATCCGGTTATTTTTCCGGATCGGGCGGAACAGGTGGAAAAAGCAGGACATCGTATTATCTTAATAAAGTGCTGCTGCGGAATATACAATACAATGAGGTGGACGAATGGCGTGGTCAGAATATTACAATAGGCCTGAAAGAGCTGAGTTTACAGGCAGACAGCATCAGCTTTACGGGTAAGTTCGCGCATATTGCACGGTTGAATATAGATGAGCCGGTCGTCCGTGTCTATGATTATCCTGCAAAGAGGCCCAGAACGAACACTGTGCGTAATAAGGCGAATGATACCATTCCCTTCAACGAGGGGAACTGGGCCCTGAATATCAGGGAAATGGTTATCAGCAATGGCGCTTTTAAGGGAGATAAAAAGGTAGACCGCGAGGCCTACAGCTATTTCGACGATGCGAATATTCACTTTTTTGCTATATCAGGCAACGCAAAAAATGTCAGGTTAGATCACGATACCCTTACTGCCCGGA
>Ga0222429_100472_pt1 | contig 29529 bp, 34 predicted proteins | sample 1B50Ametagenome_FD_182475 | JGI IMG/M metagenome (GOLD analysis project Ga0222429, IMG submission 182475) | Enriched microbial communities from leaf-cutter ant dump, University of Wisconsin, Madison, United States - 1B50A (version 2) | ecosystem: Environmental > Terrestrial > Nest > Insects nest...
TTCAAATCCATTAAAGCTGGATTTAAGTTGTTCAAATTTATCAGTTGAGTTTACACGGTGCAACCAAAATAGATTCTGACATTCCTCTCTGATCTCCGGGCATTTAAGTGACTTCAACCTGCAGAGCTGAAACCATTGCTTTATTGCAGTAGAGTAATTTATTAATAAAACAGTAGATATAGCTACAAAAATAAATATTAACCTGCTATTTTTCAAGGTTTTAGACTTTTAAGAAACTTTAAATACAGGTAATATTAAGAATTTACTATACCAATGTTTCCTAATATCCTGCAGGTTATTAATAACCACCCATAGTATACCTTACTGAAAAGCCAAATTGTGCCGCTTCAAATGCATCGCCGATATCAGGTCTTGTTACAAAGATAGTCGGACGGTAATCTGCAGACAGGTTCAACGGTAGCTTAGGCACTTTCCAGTCAATACCTCCCGTAGGATAAAAACCAAAACCGAATCCTTTTATATCTTTATTGCTGTGAAATGAGTTATAGCCCGTGAGTCCGCCGCCGACAAACCACTGAAGCCCCTGCACCGGAATCTGGAAATGATACTGGTAGGTAGCCGATATGGACAAAGCAAACGGTTTTCTGTCCCTTCCGTTATAATGCTGGGATCTAACGCCTGCACCGGCATTAAATTCAAGCGCACTCGTCTCGGATACAAACCCTTTATAGGAAAATGAAAGAAAATCATAATAAGACAAAGGTGCAAAGCGCCCCCCGATGGCATTGGTATATTCTGATTGCGCCAGGACGGCGCCGGAAGAAAGAAGCAGGGCAATGCCGAAGAATATTTTTTTCATACAGTTAAATTTATTTCAGACAAAGATAATAAGTACCTGCACCTGTCACGGAATCCCATAAAATCACAGGTGCTTTTTAGCCTGAAGTTAACAAAAACACCGCTATAGCATATCTCTTTTATTCTCGGTATATTTGCCTCTTTTAACTTAGGTATAACCGTATGCTCAACTGGGTAAAACTATTTTTTCCAATCCTTATTTTTTTAATCCTGCCCGGTTGGTCCACGGCTCAGCCGGAAAGTAAAAAAGTGTTTTACGAATCATTAGCTGCCGCCGACGTTGATATTATCAGCAAAGAAATACAAAAACAGGAGGCTGATAATTCCAATGCAAGCCAGGCTTATATAGGAGCATTGATGATGAAAAAAGCAGGACTTTTGAAAAATCCGGTCAATAAATTAAAAGAATTCAGGGGTGGGCGGGAAAAGCTGGAAGCGGCCATATCAACAGAGCCCGACAATACCGAATTCAAAATGCTGCGGCTCATGACACAGGAAAATGCCCCATCCTTCCTGGGATACAATAAGAACCTTGAAGAGGACGGACAATGGCTGCGCGATCATTATAAAAAGCTGGAACCTTCGGTATTAAAGGTCTTAATTTCCTATAGTAAATCGTCTTCTATTTTAAAACCGACAGACTTTAAATAGAAATGCAAAAAAAAGTTCTAGCTGTTTATTTTTCACAAACGGGGCAGATGGAAGATATCATCGATCATCTTACCTCTTCCTTAAACAACGACCCCGGGATCAGCCTGGAAAAGGTCCGTATTCACCCGGCACAGCCATTTCCATTTCCCTGGACCACTCAATCTTTTTTTGCCGTTATGCCCGACAGTGTGGATGGCATACCCACGGAACTGGCATCATTCAGCTTCCGGGAGCCTGCCTATGATCTGATTATTGTCGGTTACCAGCCATGGTTTTTGTCTCCAAGCATACCGGTGAACTCGCTTTTAATGCATCCCCGTTTTAAAGCCATTGCCGCCAACACGCCGGTGATCACCATCAGCGGCTGCCGCAACATGTGGATCAATGCACAGGAAAAGATGAAGATCCGGATAAAAGATGCAGGCGCCAGGCTGGTCGGAAACATTGCCCTCGTAGACAGACATGATAATTATACCAGTCTGGTTACTATATTTTACTGGATGCTGAAAGGCAGGAAGGACAGGAAATGGGGGATATTTCCCAAACCGGGGGTATCCGATGAAGATATTCAACGCGCCACAATATTCGGGGAAGCTATAAGACGTTACCTGTTAAGCGACGGGGCAAATGACTTACAAAAGGAACTGGTAGCGCAAAAAGCTGTGGAGGTAAAATATTACCTGATGTTCATTGAAAGAAAAGCAGGTAAGATCTTCAGGATATGGTCCGGCATCATCAGCAGGAAAAAAAACAAAACACCCTGGCTGGCCGCCTTTAAATATTATATACTTATAGCATTGTTTGTGGCAGCGCCAATAATACTGACAATAGACGCTATATTCTTTAAACCTTTCCTTGGCAAAAGAATAAAAAAACAAAAAGAATATTACGAAGGAGTTGATTTACCCTAATTTGTAATAATATTGAACCTCGAAAATTAAATTTTGTATAAAAAGAATAAGAGCGAATGTCCCTGAACGAAGTTTATATCACAAAAACCTCTCATTATTTTCCCAATAGCCCCGTTTCGAACGATGAAATGGAGGAATACCTGGGCTATATCAACAGTCAGCCTTCCAAAAGCAAGAGAATTGTGTTAAGGAACAACGGGATCACAAACCGTTATTATGCGCTGGAAAAAGGCGGAAAAATTACACATACCAACGCCGAACTAACCGCACACGCTGTTAAATCGCTGTTTGCTGAAGATATCTCCGGGCTATCCGCCGTTGACCTGCTTTCCTGCGGAACATCCTCGCCAGATCAACTGATGCCTTCGCACGGGGTAATGGTACACGGACATCTCCCCGAAACCAGGTCTATTGAAGTTGTTTCTCCTGCGGGAGTGTGCTGTGCGGGCATGCATGCCTTTAAATATGCTTATATGGCGGTAAAAACCGGCGATAGCAAGCTGGCTGTAGCCTCCGGCTCAGAAAGATTTTCTGCTTCGCTGCGCTCGGAAAGGTTTGAAGATGAGGTACACAAGCTGGTAGAGCTGGAAGAAAACCCTTACATCAGCTTTGAAAAGGAGTTTTTACGCTGGATGTTATCCGATGGAGCTGCCGCTTTCTTGATGAGCAATCAAAAGAACAGCTCCGGCTTGAGCCTTAGGGTGGAATGGGTGGAAGGTGTGTCACATGCACAGCATATGGAGCCCTGCATGTACATGGGCGCTGAAAAGGCTGATGGCGCTTTCAAAGGATACCTCGATTATACCCCGGAAGAAGTGGCTGAAAAATCAATTTTCAGCATTAAGCAGGATGTAAAGCTGCTGAGTGAAAACATTATCCGGCTCGGAGGCTCCAAGCTGAAAGAAATATTTGCCACCAAGGGGCTTAAGGCGTCGGATATTGATTATTTCCTTCCACATATGTCCAGCAACTTTTTCAAATCAAAGCTATATGAGGGCATGCGGGAGATAGGACTGGATATGCCGTATGAGAAATGGTTCGTAAATTTAAGCACCGTTGGAAACGTGGGCGCGGCCTCTGTTTACATGATGGTTGATGAGCTGTATCGTAGCGGAAAGCTGAAAGCCGGGGACAAAATGCTTTTACTGGTCCCCGAAAGTTCGCGCTTTTCATATATGTACAGCCTGCTGACGGTAGTAGGTCCCGATTAAACTTATTTCTTTCAGCTTAAAGTTTTACCGGCATGAAAAAAGAAGATATTCCACAGGATAAAGGTTTCTTCAGCGATCTTTCTTATGCGGTAGATAAGGACGGAAAATATACAACAGCCAAAAGCATAGGATGGGAGGTAAAGACCAATGCGCTGAATGTGGCATGGGAAGACATTGAGAAGAAGGTGAATGATGCCCGGCAAAAGGTATTATCTGGCGAAGCCAGCCCCATTTTATATTTTATGGCTGTAAAAATCATGGACGTCCCCATTGTAGCAGGTTATACCGGCTTCTGGCAATGGCAGGTAAAACGCCACCTGAAGCCCTCAATATTCGAAAAGCTGAGCGAAAAAAAGCTGCGTAAATACGCAGAGGCTTTTGAAATAACCATTGAAGAACTGAAAAACCTGCGCCGGAAACTTCAAAGTGAAGAGGCTGAATAATGCTATAACCCCCATGCATGAAAATTGATTTTGAACATCATCAGGCTGCGCATTGCGAAAACGGAGTTACCACGAACCTCTTAAAACATTATGGTGTAGAGCAGATAACGGAACCTTTGGCCTTTGGCATCGGCTCGGGGCTGTTTTTTATTTATATCCCGCTCATGAAAGTAAACGGCGGTCCCGCCATTTCTTTTCGTACCATGCCCGGAATGATATTTAAACGTACCTGCCAGTCGCTGGGGATCCCGGTGGTAAGAAAAAAGTTCTCATCCAGGGAAAAGGCAATACAGGAACTGGATGAACGCCTTCGAAGCGGTCATCCTGCTGCCTGCCAGGTGGGCGTTTATTACCTGCCGTATTTCCCGAAAGAATACCGGTTTCATTTTAACGCGCACAACCTGATCATTACCGGTAAGGAAGGCGACGTATATGAGATCAGTGACCCGGTTATGGAAACCCTGACCTCTATGACCTCCTATGAGCTGGAAAGGGTACGGTTCGCCAGGGGTCCCCTGGCGCCGCGGGGCCAGCTGTATTATCCCCGCGAAAAAAAGCCGGTGTCGGACGAGCAGATAAAGAACGCGATCACTACCGGTATCAAACGCAACATCCGGGATATGCTTCACATCCCCGGTAATATAGCCGGCATCAGCGGTATACGGTATACCGGAAAAAAAATAAAAAAATGGAAGAACCGGCTGGGACCCGAAAAATCCAGGAGCTACCTGGCCCAACTGGTGCGTATGCAGGAGGAAATCGGTACCGGGGGTGGCGGGTTCCGCTTCATTTACGGCGCCTTTTTGCAACAGGCTTACTCCTACCACCAGATAGACGAGCTAATGGGTATAGCAGCGCAGTTCACGGCTGCAGGCGATCGCTGGCGGGATGCCGCGATCCAGGCTTCAGGCATTTACAAAGGGCGGTTGAATGATCAGCAGGATTACGATGTAATGGGCGATATGCTGATAGAAATTGCTGAAATTGAAAAAAAAGCATTCCGGGAACTGGCATTAGCTGCAAAAAAAATGATCTGACCTCCATTAACTGTTACTGCATGCAGCCCATTGATATACAAAATCTCAGCTTCACCTACAAAGGAAATATCAGGCCTGCGGTCTCTGGTATTAATCTTTGTGTTGAACAGGGAGATCGTTTCGGTGTATTTGGTCCAAATGGCGCAGGAAAGACCACGCTTATGAACCTGATGACCGGACTGTTGCGGTATTCTTCCGGCTCACTGAAGATGTTTGGACTGGAAATCAGGGATCATCCGCGGGAAATAAGAAAAATGTTCGGCTTCGTTCCGCAGGATTTTTCTTTTTACCAGGAGCTCAGCCCTGTGGAAAATATGGAATTTTTTGGTGCCTGGGCAGGCCTGGATAAACAACGGATCATGCAAAAAACGGATGAATTACTTGGTATACTGGCGTTACAGGATGTACGCCATAAGCCGGTACATAAGTTTTCCGGCGGTATGAAACGGCGGGTAAACCTGGCTATTGCCATAATGCATGAGCCAAAATTGTTGTTTCTGGATGAGCCGACTGTCGGGGTAGATGTCCAGACCCGCTATGCTATAACCAACTATCTGAAACAACTCAATCAAAACGGTACAACGCTTATCTATACCTCCCATCACCTGAAGGAAGCAGAAGATCTCTGTAATAAAGCCGCATTAATTGATGAAGGTCAAATAATTGCCAATGATACCATTCATTCCCTGCTGGAGCAACATAAACAACCGGGATTGGAAGGACTTTTCCTGCACCTCACCGGAAGGGAATATCGCGACTAGCCCTGGTATATTAAAAGCCTGTTAACATCGTATTCTTTATATTTGCCGCCTTAATCGGTATGTTATGACTATGATTACAAGGTTCCTCCTGGTAATAGCCGTTGGAGCTATCGCAACACCGGCATCGGCACAGTGGCTAAAGAAGAAAAAAAAGGATGATAAAAATGAGGTGAAGATAAATACAGCGGCCATTCCAAAATCCTTCCTGGACAGCATCCAGCAGAATATGGTTTGGGTAACAGGTGGAAGCTTTTTGATGGGCGACAACATGGGAGAAATAGACGAAAAGCCTGTACATCAGGTAGTTATAAATGGCTTTGCCATGAGTAAGTACCCGGTTACCCAGCGGCAATGGGGTATGATCATGGGAGAATATACCAGCGATTACAAAGCATGCCAGGACTGTCCTATCGACAATGTAAGCTGGCTGGATGCCCAGGAATTCATCCGCCGCCTTAATATGATAACCGGCAAATATTATACATTGCCGACAGAAGCGGAATGGGAATATGCTGCCAAGGGAGGAATAGAAGGTAAAGGTTACCGTTTTAGTGGAAGCGATAATATTGATGAAGTAGGATGGCATGCCGGTAATAGCGAGCGGAGACCTCATTCTGTAGGTCAAAAACAGCCGAATGAGCTCGGACTATACGATATGACCGGCAACATGTGGGAATGGTGTCAGGATAAATACGGAAAGTTCTATTATGAACAAAACATCAAATACAGTCCTGAAGGACCCAGTGATGGCTCCGGCAGGGTAAGGCGGGGAGGCTCATGGTTTACTTCCGTAAAAAACTGCAGAACCTCGGCAAGAAGCAGCTTAAACGAAAACTATAAGGATAACAGCATCACCATACGCCTGGCCCAGTATCCTAATTAGGAAAGCTGAACACCAGATGCAATGATATTCTGCAGCAGCGTAAAAAAGCCTGCAAAGAACATTTTGATCGTCAACAATAAAAAAGTTTCGTCAGCATTTCAGCCGACGAAACTTTTTTATTATGCGCTGCTCACTATCGTTATGCAACGGTTTCGTCCTCTACTTTTGCATCAGCGGCTGAGGCCTTAACCGATGCGATCCCGTTATCACGGCTTGCAGCAGATTCGTACATTTCACTGGTCCCTATTATCTGCCCGTTCGTAGCCTTCAGGTTGAAGTACTCTTTACCATTTGACGAAGTCTTTTTATCAAATTTGCTGTCGTCCTGTGCGTTCTTACGAACAGATTCAATTCCATTTGTACAACTGGCTTTGGTTGTATACCCCTCACTGGTAAGTATCACCTGCCCGTTGCCTGCTTTAAGATTAAACTGAAATTCTCCGTTTTTCCGTTTAGAGATCACAAATTTTCCCATGGTGTTGTTTTAAGAAATTAGTAAATAATCGTATATCATCAAATATATTCATATTTTCCGTTCTCAGCAACCCATTAATGCAATTCCTGCCTGCCGGGAATCAGCAGTTCGGATGCCTGGATCTCCGTAATGAACTTTTTGATCCCATCCTTGTCCGTATAAGACCTGTTCACCAGTTTCCCTTCCACCACAATTTCCTTTCCTTTGTCCAGGTATTGGTCCGCAATTTCAGCAAGCTTTCCCCAGACAACAATACGGTGCCATTGGGTGTCGGTAATTTTTTCGCCTTTTGTATTCCGGTAAACCTCATTGGTGGCCATATTGAATACTGCCATTTTCTTTCCGGATTCAGTGCTTTTTAATTCCGGCTTGTTTCCCAGATTTCCGATCAGTTGCACTTTGTTTCTTAATGCGTACATAATAATTCGTTTTGTGCCCGCTAAGGAGCGATGATAAAATTTATTTCAGTCATACCGGATGACATTGCAAAGATGATCATGCAGAAAAGCAACAGTCGGAGATTAAATATTTATACCCGCATATACCCGTGTAGAAACGTTTCTACATGGATATTTTCCGTATCTTTTCTGCCTGACCGAACTTTATACTATGATGGAGAAAAGCACCCAAACCTGCAGGCAATGCGGGAAAACACTGAAAGGCAGGGTCGACAAAAGATTTTGTGATGATTACTGCCGAAATGCTTACAACAACCAGCTAAAGTCTGAAAACCACCGGCAGGTCCGTCATATCAACCTTGCCCTGATAAAAAACCGGCGTATACTGGAAAGGCTGTTACCCAGCAGCGAAGAGACAGCAAAAGCCAGCCGCGAAAAGATGTTGAAGCTGGGGTACCAGTTTTTGTATCATACGCATTTTTATACTACCAAAACAGGGCGTACCTATACCTATTGTTATGACTACGGCTATTTGCCGCTCGAAAACAACTGGTTTCTGATCGTACGGAAAAAAGAGGAACAGGGCCTGCAGCCTTAATAAAAAGTATTATTATTAAAAATGCCGGTCCCCGTTTGGAGCCGGCATTTTATTTATGATCAATTGAATGATTAGTGAGCTGCGGCAGCTTTATTTACTTTTACATTTTTCTGCCAGATAAAGAAAATAATGAACAGCACAATAAGGATCACCGGGAAAGCTACCATCTTCATCAATGTATCCTGCCCTGCCGCCAGTTCAAGTTCAGCCCCTGTAAGACCGGCAGCGGCATTCACTTCCTTTGCCTTATCGATCCAGGCACCAATAATGGGTTGAAATATAGCAGTGGAGAACATGCCGACTCCACCTACGATCGACATACCCAAAGCACCGCTTAAAGGCACGCGCTGCGCTACCGCCCCTACCATGGTTGGCCAGAAATAGCAAACACCAATCGCAAAAAGAATAGCGGCCATATAGACCATAGAACCGGTAACGGTACTGAACAGGTAAATACCTATTGCGGTAAATATTGCCCCCAGCAATAAAACCCCTGTTTGTCCAAGCACTTTTGTAACCGGACCACCAAAAAAACGTCCTACGGCCATCAAGCCTGTTACCAGCGCTAATATCAGCATGGGACTTGCGCCGCTGTTACTCATGATCATGCCCACCCACTGCTGTGGTCCGAATTCTGAAATGGCTGTCAAAGCCATGCAAAAGAATATAAAAATATAAGTAGGAGTAAGCATGGCTTTAAAATTCTGTGCCACGGAAGTAACCCCTGCAACATGCGGTTGAGGGAATGTTTTACCGTAAAACAGGATCGCATACAGGATAGTCGGGATCATGGTTATCCACATTTGCGCCTGCCATCCCAGATTTGCATCCGTCATAAATTTGGAAATAAGGCTTCCGAGAACTATTCCACCGGGGAACCACATATGAAAACGATTCAGCATCTTATTTACCTTATCCCCGGAGTACATATCCGCGATCATCGGGTTACAGGCTGCCTCTGTACAGCCGTTTCCGAAACCGATAAACAAGGTAGAGATCAGCAAGGTAGAATATCCTCCTGCAAAGATAGTGGTCAGTATCCCGATGGTATGGGTAATGAAAGCAATCTGCATGATCTTTTTAGGACCTACCGCATAGTAGAAAAGCCCTCCCAGGATCATTGAAATGGGAAACCCGAGAAAAAACATCTGGTTGATAAATCCCAGTTGGGTGGCACTCAGGTTGAATTTTTCTCCCAGCTCCGGCAGTATTCCAGCTCTGATGCTGAAAGTAAAAGCAGTCGTGATCAAGGCAAAGCAACTTCCGTTAAAGAGAGCGCTTCTGTTAATGTTTACGTTCATTAATTACAGTTTTGTAAAGGTTTTAGAAATGCGTTGAATAGACTTATACAAACTGGAAATTTAAACAAAAAAATGATGTAAGCAACAGGATGCTGAAAATAAATAACGGCGCCGGAACCCTGAATACCGGAAAATGATCCTGTTTTGCAGGAATGCATTTTGCCGGCAGCAAATAAGAAAACATTTGGCAGAGCAGGCTCATAACCAGCCGGGAATATCCCTGTGCGATAATGGCAATACTAAATTAGACTAGGCTTATACTATCTTACCATCTTTCATGTGCAGTACCCGATCGCTCATTTTTGCCAGCTCTTCATTATGGGTCACAATTAAAAAAGTCTGCTGCAATTCATCCCTTAGCTTAACAAAAAGCCGGTGCAGATCATATGCATTGGCGGAGTCGAGATTTCCGGTAGGCTCATCGGCAAAAACAATATCAGGTTCGTTAATGAGGGCCCGGGCTATGGCAACCCGCTGCTGCTCTCCACCCGATAAAGCGGAAGGCTTATTGTTTACCCGCTCCCCCAGCCCCAGTATTTTCAACAACCGCCCGGCAGCCTCTTCCGTTTCTTTTTTCTTTTTACCTGCCAGCCATGCCGGGATGCTCACATTTTCCAATGCGGTAAATTCCGGCAGCAAATGATGAAACTGAAAAACAAACCCCATATGCCGGTTGCGGAAATCAGCCAGTTTTTTCCCTCCCAGGTTATCGATCCTCTGCCCTTTTAAAAATACAGACCCCTCGTCCGGTTGGTCCAGGGTGCCTACAATATGCAGCAAGGTGCTCTTGCCGGCCCCCGAAGAACCGATAATACTCACAATTTCTCCCCGGCCGATATCAATGCTGACGTCCTTCAAAACCTGCAAATGACCGTATGATTTAGAAATATTTTTGGCTGACAACATGTTACATTATATAAAATTGAACGGCAATTTAATCAATTCGGCGGCTCCTGCCATATGCAATAAACCGGGGGTTGCTTCGTTCAGAAACCCGTACCCGGATAAGTGAATTTGGAAATTACGTTCTAAACTTTACTTTTGCGAAAAATTTCACAGCCTGATACCTGAGGACTGGCTAAAATGGTATTAATATTTTAAACATCGATAAAACGAAATAAATGTTCTGGACACTCGAATTGGCATCTTATCTGGAAGACGCTCCCTGGCCGGCAACAAAGGACGAGCTCATTGATTATTGTATCAGGAGCGGCGCCCCCATTGAAGTAATCGAAAACCTCCAGGAACTGGAGGACGAGGGGGAGATTTATGAGGGCATTGATGACATTTGGCCGGATTATCCGTCGCAGGAAGATTTCTTCTTTAATGAAGACGAATATTAACTGATTACCGCCGCCAGGCGGTTTTTTTATTTCCCGGGCCCGCAATACTATTAACCATGGATGAAGACCTGAAGGAACACTTTATAACATGCGCATCCTCCTATACAAACAAACTTCCTGTTATAAAAAGCTGTTGGGATGAAATAGAAACGGCCTATAGCAGTCAACTGCGCTTTTACCATAATCTTGTGCATCTTGAAAATATGGCAAAACAATTGCAGGCAGTAAAGCATGAACTGGACAACCGGGACGCCCTCTTTTTCGCCTTGTGCTACCACGATATAGTTTATCGTCCGGGAAGCCAGGAAAATGAACAAAAAAGCGCTGAACTGGCTAAGTTCCGGTTATCACAATTAAAAGTTGCGGAAGCAACCATTCAACGCTGTATACATCATATACTGGCTACCGCCTCCCACCACAAAACAGCTGATCCCGATTCAAATTATTTTACGGATGCCGATCTTTCCGTATTTGGAACAAATGCTGCAGCGTATAAACAATATTGTCAGGATATCAGAAGGGAATATATAGCTTTTCCCGATATAGTATACCGCCAGGGAAGAAGGGACATGATACATCAATTTCTACGAATGGACTGCATTTTCAAAACGTCTTATTTTTTTGATCAATACGAGGAAAAAGCGAGAAAGAACCTGCAGGAGGAACTGGAACTTTACGATGAAGGAATGATGTAACTTTGCACAAATGCGGGAAACATATGACGATCATATAGAGAACATCCTGGTCAGCCGGCAGATCCAACCAACGGCAATGCGGGTATTGATCCTCGATTTCCTGCTCAAACAAAAAGTAGCAGTATCCCTCAGTACTATTGAAGACAGTTTTTCCCGCTCAGATCGTGTCACAATTTACCGTACACTGAAAACCTTTGAGAAAAAAGGGCTCATACATGGCATACAGGATGGCAATGTAAGCAAGTACGCGATTTGCCAGGATGATTGTAAAGAAACACACCAGGATACACACCTTCATTTTTATTGCACCAGGTGTAAGGAAACCATTTGCCTCCCCAACGTTAAAATACCGGGCATAGGCATTCCGGAAGATTATGCTGTTGCCGAGCTGAGCCTTATAGCACGGGGTATCTGTAATCAATGCCTCTCCAGAGAAGGGAAATAAATAACCGCTATAAAAAAAGCATCAGGCTTAACCATATTCCTGCTCACACAGTTCAACAAGTTTAACCCGATGCCTATGGAATCGCTTTCATCTCTGATGAACTTCCGCAATCCCTCCCGCTGATTTTATATTCACGCTGCTATCAGCGTCAGCAACTGTTATAAAGATACAACCAAAAATGAAAAATTCAAATAAAATATTCCCTGGGAAACGCACAAGATATGCACATCTTTTATTACTTTATTACCCTACTCTCTGTCGGAAGACTTACGCGGCAGCTAGGTCAGGAGCGCATATTTTCATATTGTAGCGGTATGCCCAGTTCCCATCCCTTTGACGCCTGGATAACAGCCTGCAGATCATCTATTTTTTTACCGGTTACACGCACAAGATTATCATTAATAGCCGCCTGTACCTTAAGCCCTGACTCCTTAATCTGTTTAACTATTTTTTTCGCATCCTCCTGGGTCAGTCCGTTTCTCACTGTTACCTCTTTTTTCCATACTTTTCCGCTTTGTGCGCCTTCTTTGGAAGCGTCAAATGCTTCCGGTGCAATCCCCTGCTTATGCGCCCTGCTTATCAGCACATCTATCAACTGTCCCATCTGCATTTCGCCGTCTGTTTCGATATTGATCTTAAAGTCCTTTTTGTTAAGATCTATCACTACATGTGAATCTTTAAAATCAAAACGATTGGTAATTTCCTTTTTGGTAACATTTACAGCGTTGTCAAGCGCCTGTGCATCTACCTTACTTACAATATCAAATGACGGCATAATCAGCTATTTACAAGCAAATGTACTAAAGCTGTCATAAACCTCAGGCACATTACCCATAATGAAAAAGAAAGACTTGTATAACGGCCGTACCGGCTTTGTTTTGTGTTAAAAACCTGCCTGGGCGGTCCGCTTCCAGGTTCTTTCAAAATTTATGGCATAAAATATGGTGTTGGAAGCGGGTAAAATTAACATTTTCACCTTATCCTGATGTGCAGCCAACGGCGCTTACCGGTTAGGGAATAATAATGCGGGGTGTTAACATATAATAACTTTTACTGCTATATTGTACTGATTTACAAAACCGTATTTCAGTAAGTAGAAATTGTAATTATCTTTGCCCGGCATATTTTAAGGCATAGTAAATTAAAATAGTAAAGGAACAATAAAGTTATTAAGCAGCAGTTTTACACTTTATTGTTCTGACGTATGTACCGCTTTCTTTACCAAATCCTTATTATCCACCGCTGAATAAGATGTGTAGTCTTAAAAGGATTACGGTATATTCAGAAAGAAAACATGTAAAGAAGAAGACCTGGCAACAATACATTGACAATAAAAAAATTAGAAATTAATAACAACCTATATATGTGTAATTTCAGAGCGATTTCAGTTGCAGTTTTCATTACCCTTTTATTCGGATCGTGTACTGTAGGAAAACAGCTGGCCTATCTGCAGGACGTGAACGATACTACCAGGATACAGGAACTGCGTGCTGCTGCCCTTGAACCTATCAGGTTATTACAGGATGACCAGGTGCAGGTTACCATTACCAGCAGGGACCGCGATGGTATGCAACTTTTCTCCATGATAGGGACCAGCATATCCTCAGGAACAGACAACCAGATAGTTCAAAATGTTTACACTATTAATTCTCATGGCACTATTAATATTCCTTTGTTGGGAGAAATAAAAATAATCGGGTTAACTACTGAAGAAGCCCGTCTGAAGATACAGGAGGAGGCGGTTCAATATATTAAAGATGCCATGGTCGGTTTGAACCTGATGAATTTCAGGATAACAGTCATGGGGGAAGTAACACATCCTGCCACCCTGCAGGTAGCAGGTGAGAAAGTGAACCTGCTGGAAGCTATCGGAATGGCAGGGGATCTTACTGTATATGGTAAAAGGGCCAATGTAAAAGTGATCCGCAAATCGGGAGACAAGGTAGAAGTCGGGCATATCAACCTGAATAACAGTAAGCTATTTACATCTCCGTTTTACAATTTACGGCAAAATGATATTGTATATGTTGAGCCGTTTCCACGTAAAGCATCAGCAGCCGAAAGAACATTTGAGCTTATCCCGATCGTACTCAGCGCATTGACTGTTGTAGTACTTGCATTCAGAATAGTAAGATAATATAAGTAACAGAAATAAAAGAAGTATAGTGGAAAATTCATCTAGCAATCAGAGACGTATCAATCACATTTCACAGGAAGAAACGCTCAACGTTCAAAACTTTATTCCGAAGATAACGACAAATTTACACTGGATCGTTCTCTTCCTGCTGATTTGTATCCTGTCATCCTTTTTATACTTGCGTTACACCGCTCCGGTTTATAAAGCCACAGCTAAAGTGATGATAAGAGATGAGAAGAAAGGAGGCAATAGCCTGGATAACGTATTGTTGAAAGAACTGAATATCCAGTCCAGTTCCCAATCGTTGGAAAGCGAGCTGGAAGTGTTGAGAAGCTTCGATCTTGTGGAATCTGTAGTGTATCGCGAACAACTGTATGTTGAGATCAAGTCCAAGGGCCGCATCACACAAAGAGAAACATTTGGGGATGAGGTTCCTGTCTTTTTTACTTTCGCGAACCCCGACACCATCACTAATACCATAACCTGGCGCTTAAAGCAAACTGAAGAAGGAAAGTGGTATATCATCCACCATGGAGAAGACGATCCTTTATACCTGACTCCTGGTAAATGGTATATTATAAACGGGTTAACTTTCAGAACAACACCCAGCACTAATATGAGGTCTAAAGATGTAGACGAGTATGTAGTGACCATATTACCCATTGACCGGGCGGTAGACAAGTTCCTTAAATCGCTGGCGGTAACTGAAATTGGAAACGCATCCTCCATTGTGTTGCTGGAAATGTCTGGATATAATCTTCGCAAAGCCCAAGCTTCTTTAAAAGCACTGATAGATATTTATACCACGCAGGGACTGGAAGATAAAAAAAAGGTCAATACCAATACACTTGACTTCCTGAATGAAAGGGTAGCGCTGGTAGAAAGAGAATTGCAAACAGTAGAAAACCAGGTAGCCAATTTTAAGCGCAACCAGAGAATAACCGATATAGGTGCTGAGGCACAGCAATACATCCAGCAGGCACAATTTGTTGACCAGCAAAAAGCAGAGCAGCAAACTCAGTTAAGCATCCTGGAAGGGCTGGAGAAAAAGATCAGGGCGGACCAGCAGGACCTGAAGTTGGTACCTTCCACTGTTGGTATAACAGAGCCTACCCTGGCTGCTCTTATTCAAAGCCACAATGAACTGGTGCTGGACAGAGAGAGGAAATTACAGATCTACGGCCCAAAAAATCCGCTGAATATTGATATGGAAAAAAACATATCCAATATCAGGCAGAGTATCCTTTCTAATATCAATACCCTTAAAACAGGCTATAGAACAGCCCTGTCCGATATCACGAAAAGAGAAGCCACCCTAACTTCTAAAATCAGCACTATACCGGGTATTGAAAAGAACCTGATAGAAATCAACAGGGATCAGAATGTAAAACAACAGCTATACATGCTGTTACTGCAAAAGAGAGAAGAAACGGCTATTGCCCTGGCTTCCACGAATATAGACACCAAAATGGTGGAAACGCCCAGAGGAATCGGACAGGTGAGTCCAAACCGGGGCATAGTATACCTGCTGGCTATTGTTTTAGGGCTGGTGCTGCCCATCGCATTCATTTACCTGAAAGATATGCTGAACAACAAGATTGAAGGTAAACTTGAAGTAGAAGAAAAATGCCTGGCACCCTTGCTGGGTGAAGTTTCTTACTCCAAAAAATCAGATTCCCCGATCGTTATTACCAAAGGCAGCCGGTCTATTATAGCAGAACAATTCAGGGTTATCCGGACCAATATCAGCTTTACCGGACGTGGTAAGGAAAGTGATATCATTCTTGTTACTTCCCACAGGCCGGAAGAAGGCAAGTCATTTACCAGTCTCAACCTTGCTGCCAGCTATGCATTGCTGAACAAAAAGGTAGTAGTGCTGGAATTTGACTTAAGGAAGCCGAGGCTCAGGCAAAACCTGGACATCAAAGCCGATACCGGTATCAGCAATTTCCTCAACGGGTCATCTGATCTGGATGGAATGCTGAAAGAAGTAAAAGGGTTTGATAAAAATTTTTGGTTGCTGGGATCCGGCCCGATTCCTCCCAATCCGGCAGAGCTGATACTGGGAGACAGGATGAAGATGTTAATTACCGAGCTTAAGAAAAGGTTTGACTATATCATTTTTGACACCCCGCCGTATACCCTGGTAACAGACTCATCTTTACTGGCAGCTTATGCAGATCTCAGTATTATTGTATTGAGAAATGCATTTACTTTCAAATTTGTTTTAAAGGAAATAAACAAGAAGAAAGAGGAGAATCCCGATCAGCCACTTTATACCATACTCAATCGCGTAGGAGAAAAGAACAGGTATGGAGCATATAGAAATTATGGCTACGGCTATACCGAATACTTTGATGCCCCGGAAAAAAAGAATTTCTGGGATAGATTATTTAAACGATAATACCATCCTAAAAACCCGATATGTTTTCAGTTGTAATTCCGCTCTACAATAAACAGGAAAGTATCAGGCATACATTGCCAAGTGTGCTGCAACAGACTTTTACGGATTTCGAGGTAATTATTGTGAATGACGGATCAACGGACAATAGCAGAAAAGTAGTTGAATCATTTAAAGACGATAGGATACGCCTTGTGGACAAAACAAACGGTGGCGTTTCCAGTGCACGAAACAGGGGGATTGCTGAAGCCAGATTTGATCATATTGCTTTTATTGATGGAGATGATCTTTGGAACAAAGATTTTTTGAAAACAATTGCCGGGTTAATAAGAAAATACCCCGATGCTGATGTATTTGCAACCGCGTATTCATGTAACAGTTCAAAAGATGTGGTGATGTATTCCCTCGGTGTTAAAGAACAGGGTATTGTTGAAGACTACTTCGAAACTGTATACAGGGCGCCGATCATGCATGCCTCATCCATTTGCATTACAAAAAATGGATTCCGGAAAGCAGGTACTTTTAATGAACAGATCGCCTATGGAGAAGATTATGATATGTGGGACCGGTTAGGCAGGTTCTGTACCATAGCTGCATCTCCTGAAGTCATGGCCAGCTATCGCGTAGATACAGAGAACAGGGCGATGTCAATTTTGCCCCCACCCACGAAATTCTGGCTTTTTCATCTTGACCGGAAAAGCATAACCAACAAGGCTATGAAAAAATATTACAGCCGGTATGTAAGAAGAGCTGTGTTGAGATATCTGACGGCTTTTAAATTTAAATGGGCATTTCAACTTGCCTTAAGAAGCTCTTCTTTTGTAAGCTGGTATTCTTATTTGCTAATCTATGAGTATAAAAGCGTTGGTGTACTATTAAGAGGTGCCAAAACAAAATAAAACAAATGAAATCAAAACTTGCTGACAACAACACAACATCATTAGGACTGAATTTAAACCACTGGAGAAGGTAAGGTTGGTTATGAAAAGTGTAGACAAGAATTTACTCGGACGCTTATATGTATTATTATCTTTTATAATAATACCCTTCGGCAGTATAGGTTTGATGGCACGTATCACATTACCAGACGTCATACTGGCGGGAGCCATTCTCCTCTTATTCGGGGTCAAAAAGATATATAATCCCAAATTGGGCGCTCCTGCATTGATGATCCTCTTTTTCTTTGGAACGGCAATATTCAGCCTGAACCCTGTCACCACCGTCGTGGAAATTGTAATTTTACTCTTTCTGCTTTTTTCTGTGCTGGTTGTCTATAATGTATATTTCTATAACCTGAAAAGGCTGTTCCTCGATATTTCTATCGCCACCACAGCTTCTTTCATAATTGGTATATACGACTTTTTTGCCGGCAATGTCGGGTTGCCCCGGCTGTTCCCCAGTCGGGCTGCCGGAGAGATTTTATCCACTTTCAGGAATGCCGGCCAGGCAGGTGCTTATGTATTGATTATGTTGGCCATCTTATTACCTGCAAGACTAAGCAGTCTTAAAAACAGCTTTACGCTTAAGGAAATGCGCATCCTGAATATCGGTATCATCAGCGGTGTGATGTTTTTGCTGGTAAGCGGAAAGATCGCTGCATATATCGGCTTTTTCTTTGGTATCTTTTTCCTGAATATCGTACACCATAATGCTAAGGCATTGATGGCGACACTTATTCTCGGCTTGTTTCTTACCATCATTTTTCTGAACCTGGAACATATTTCACCAGAGCTGGATGCCCGCATTCAAAGCAAAATCGAATCAAGAATAGTGGGCAACATCGACGGTACTCATGATGTCACGGAGGAAGGGTTTATTGCGGAAAACATCAAAACCAGTCTTGAATCATTTCAGGACAATCCACTCTCGGGAAGCGGTATCGGCGCCTTTACCGAAAAATATGGAGATCATGAGGTACATAGTACCTACTTCAAAATCATTGGAGAGGGAGGTGTTCTAGGGTTCATCGGCTATTCATTGTTTTTCATTTTCTTACTAAAGACCATTCGTTACAAGCCTGCATTTATTGTTACAGATTTTCAACAACAGCTCATTCAATATAAAAAGATATTTATGCCGTTCTTTTGGGGATGCGCAATAAGTTGGGCTTATACCTACCACCTTCGTAAAAGAGAATTCTGGATCATGCTGACCGTTATACTCATCATTAACTCTTTTTTAAGGGACCCCGAGAAAAAAGACGATCGTGCCATAAAAGCCTAGCATTTTCAAAAGATTACCAATTCATTAATGATTATGTCCTTTATAGGTACAAAAATTGCAAAATCCCGGTCACTTTTCCATAAATATAAAGATTCGCAATATGCTTCGGGTATCTTAATGGCGGCAGCCCAGAGCACACTGGCATTGGTATTCATTTTGCTTGACTTCTTTTACTCAAAAATTCTGTCTATAACGGAGCTCGCAGACTGGAAGCTGATGTTCATGATCCTTCAGCTTGCTACACCCCTGCTGTCTTTCGGCTTTCCGGAAGGTTATAAATACTATATAGCACGATATGACAATAAGCCATTATACTTCTCCAACTTTCTATATGTATTCCTTGGTATAGCGTTGATCGAATTTTTCATCATAGTAGTGCTTAACATATTGCATTATTACGGTGTAATCAATCTCCAAAGCTTCTATCTGATCAGCCTACTGTTTCCGGCGGTTTTTATCAGCTACGGGATCAGCCAGGTTTTCAAATTCACTTATGTAAATCAAAAAAAGATACTTCAATATTCTACCATCATTATTGCTTCAATGCTGGCTACGGTAGCAGCGATCCTGCTTTCGGTTATATTCAAGAACTTCTCCCGGTCGCATTATATGTTCCTGGGGGTTGCATTTCAGGTGGTCACCTTTGGATTACCGATATACTGGCTATTTAAAGGAACGGATATTTATGTAAAAAGATCTTATCTCGATAAGAAGTCCGTATTCAACATGCTGGGGATAGGATTTCCTCTCTACTGCGCCACATTCATGAGCATTATCAATATCAATCTTAATAAAGGGATTATTTCAATCCTTGAAACAAAAGAGGCTTTTGCCATTTTTGCAGTAGGAGCATTTGAAATCCCCATTTTTGCCATGCTCAGCGCAGCATTTTCACAGAATATTTACCCTACGCTTGTCAAGTATATCAGCGAAGGAAGAAAAGACGAAGCCAAAGATCTTTGGCTTATTACCACCAGGAAAGTCTCTTACCTTACCTATCCCCTTCTACTGCTGATGATGATATTTGCGAAGCAAATCATATTCTTTATATACACGCCTGACTATAAAGAATCAGTCATACTCTTTCAAACCTTCCTTTTGGTAGGACTTTTACGTAATAACTTCTATGGCTCTCTTATCGTAGCTTCAGGTAAAACAAAATATATTACCCTGTATACCGGGATCGGACTAGTGACCAACCTGGTTTTTTCGCTGATTATGTACTATCTTGCAGGGTTGAAAGGTATGGTTTTAGGCAGTTTGATTGCCAGTATAACTATTGATTTCCTACAGTTGGGACACGAAGGTCTGATCAAAGACTATTTCAGGAAGTTCTTACTTAAGGATAAGAAAATACTTGCGCTTGTAATTGCCATATTGGCGGTCTATTTTTATAACCTGTTTGTAATTTCTTAGACACCTGTGGAATAAATGTAACTTTTGTATGTGCTAAACCGGGTATTCTGATACGAAAAGCTGATTTTTGATAATAAGTGAATAAGATACTATTTAACCGAGATCAATTACCGAAAGAGTCCAAAGAGAAGATTATCGGAATGATAGAAAATAGAAAAACTATCTTAATTTTGCTTGTAATTTAGTTTAATGAAAAAAATAGCTATTGCTGGAGCAGGCGGTTTTGCGAAGGAAGTATACCTGATCATTCAAGAGATCAATAAGATTCAACCTGTCTGGGACTTTATCGGCTTCTTTGATGATAAGGTAAAGAGGGGCAGGCTATATCTTGAATATGAGGTGCTTGGTGTCATAAAAGAATTGAACGCGTACCCTGAAGAATTATGTATAGCTATCGCGGCTGGAAAATCAAACAATACTATCTCTATCAAAAACCAGCTGGTATCGGATAAGTTACATTTTCCCAATATTACACATCCCGCTACTGTCATTCATTATGAATCCCTGCAAATAGGTTTTGGTAATATTTTCCAGATTCATAGTTTTCTATCGGCAGATAACAAAATAGGTAGCTTTAACATCTTTAATGCAGGTGTGAAGATCGGGCATGATACCGTCATCGGCGACTATAATATATTTGGAACGAACGCCCTTATTTCAGGGGGAGTAGAAATAGGGAACGGCAACAATTTTGGAGTAAGCTCCGGCATTTTACAATACAAAAAAGTAGGTAATAACAACACCATTTCTCCGTTATCAATGTTGTATCGTTCCGTAAAAGATAATGGGCATTATCTGGGAAATCCCGCCATGCCGACAGGCCTGTAACGGGAGGCACAAATACAGTTTAACATCAAAAATCATAAACTATGGATAAGAACGAGTTCTTAAAAGCCTTCGCAGATCAGTTTGATGAAACAGATCCCGCAGATATTACCCTGGAAACTTCCTTTAAAAATATCGGTGAATGGAGCTCTATGGTGGCTTTGATGGTAATAGCCATGGTAGATGACAATTATAGCAAAAAGATCACCGGCGCAGATCTGAAAAACGCTACTACGGTGGAAGATTTATTTGCGGTAGTTCAATCCAGGTAATACTGCATTCACAGTACTCCAAATGATAAAAATGGCAACAGGTCCTTTCAGCTTAGAAAACAAAACCATAGTAGTTGCAGGCGCTTCCTCCGGAATAGGACTAAGTATTTGCAAGGCCATTGTTGAATGTGGAGGCAAGGTCATCGGGTTGGCCAGAAGAGAAGAAAAGCTGAGGGAGATGGTTGAGGGGCTGGGAGAGATAAATGCCTCCTATATAAAAGCAGATCTTACAAAAGATGAGGATATTCAAAAAGTCGTGGAGATGCTTCCCGAGATCAATGGTTATGTACATGCGACAGGCATTCTGTCCTACCAACCCCTGAAATTTGTTAAGAGGGAGCTGCTTAACCAGGTAATGAGCGCCAATTATTACTCCGCGGTATTAATGCTGTCTGAACTTGTAAAGCGTAAAAAGATCAAACGGAACCTGTATTCCTCTATCGTGTTAATATCCTCCATTTCTAACCAGGTAGGTAGTAAATCGCTGCTGGCATATTCATCCAGCAAAGGGGCTATGTCTGCTGCCGGCAGGGTAATGGCTTCGGAGCTGGCAGGTCAAAAGATACGTGTAAATACACTTGAACCGGCAATGGTTAAGACAGATATTGCCGTCCAGGCAACAGAAGTGCATTCTGCAGAAGCCATCGAAAAGGATGTTGCTTCCTATCCGTTCGGGTATGGCACTCCCGAGGATGTGGCTTATTGCACCGTATTTTTATTATCTGATGCCTCCAAATGGATTACGGCCCAAACGATAACCCTCGACGGGGGATGGAGAACAATCGTGTAACTAAAAAACGAATACATGGCATTTCTACATAATAAATTTGTATCCATCACAGGTATCAGCGCATGTGTGCCGTCTGCTAAAAAAGTAAATACGGAAAACACAAATTTTGCCGCAAATGACATACAGGCTTTTGTAAAGAACGTAGGTGTGGAAGAATACAGGGTAGCTGGACCGGATGTGTGCACATCTGACTTATGCGTTGCCGCTGCCGAAAAACTGATGGATGAAATGCACATTGACAGAAACGATATCGGTATTATCGTATTTGTTTCTCAAACACCGGATTATCACTTTCTTCCCAATACAGCCTGTATTTTGCAGGACCGGCTTCAGTTAAGCCAGGAAACGCTGGCTTTTGATGTTCCGCTGGGCTGTAGCGGTTATGTATACGGTCTAAATATTATTGCGGCTTACCTGTCGTCCGGGCAGATAAAAAAAGGCCTGCTGCTGGTAGGCGATACCGGCTCTAAAACAGTGAACGCAAAAGATAAAAGCGCAGCAATGTTGTTTGGCGATGCCGGAGCTGCTACCATACTCGAATACAATGAAAAAGCAGAAGGCATTCATTTTCATATGGCAACCGACGGCAGCGGCTATAAAGCCATCATCATACCCGACGGAGGGTTCAGGAAACCGTTTTCGGCAGCATCTCTTGTGGAAAGTACTTCTGAAGAGGGACTGACAAGAACCCCGAGAAATCTTCACCTGGAAGGACTGGATGTTTTTTCCTTCGGCATCACCGAGGCACCGAAGACGGTAAAAAAATTGTATGAAAAGCTGCAGATCGCCAGCGATGATGTTGACTATGCAATTTTTCATCAGGCTAATAAAATGATGAATGAAAAAATAAGGAAGAAATTATCGTTGCCGGAAGAAAAGGTTCCCTATTCTTTACAAAAGTTTGGCAACACCAGCTCTGCCTCTATCCCTATCACTATCGTAACTGAATTAAGGGAAGCTATCGCCCGGCATTCCAGCAAGGTTATCCTCTGCGGGTTTGGCGTAGGCCTTTCCTGGGGCACCGCCTATACAACACTGGACCATATTACTGTTCCCGAACTTATAGAATATTAGCTTATGGGCGTCCCAAAAGCATACCTGTCCGGTATATCATATTACCTGCCTGAACAGCACCTGACCAATGAAGATCTGAGTGAAGAATTTCCCGAATGGAGCGTTCACAAAATAATGGACAAGGTGGGGATCGCCGAAAGAAGGATCTCAGCGAATGATGAATTTGTTTCTGACCTGGCCACCAAAGCAGCACAGCAGTTGTTTGCAGAACATAATATAACGCCGGAAAGCATCGACTATCTGTTGCTTTGCACACAAAGTCCCGATTACTTTTTACCCACCACCGCCTGCCTGGTCCATAAAAGAATAAACTTACGCCCCTCTGCGGGTGCCATTGATTTTAACCAGGGCTGTTCCGGGTTTATATACGGATTAAGCCTGGCAAAAGGGTTGATTGCATCCGGAGATGTCAATAACGTATTACTTATCACGGCAGAAACCTACAGCAAGTTCCTGCATCCAAAAGACAAGGGCAATCGTTCTATATTCGGAGATGCTGCAGCAGCAGCCCTTATAACCTCCCAACCCCGAAACGGGGATGCAGAAATTAAAAAAATTGTGTTAGGAACAGATGGAGAAGGAGCCTCCAACCTAATCGTAAAAAACGGTGCTGCCAGGATGCCGCGGAACAACGATACCGATCTTCATCAAGATGAAAACGGCAATCCTTACAATGATAATTACCTGTTCATGAACGGCTCGGAAATCTTCAATTTTACATTGAGCGCTGTTCCTGCACTGGTGGAAGAAACACTCAAAAAAAATGCCTTGCAACAGGATGATATCGACCTGTTCATTTTTCATCAGGCAAACCGGTTCATGCTGGATTATTTACGCAAGAAAATAAAGATACCACCGGAAAAATTTTTCATCTGGATGGAGCAATGCGGTAATACCGTATCCTCCACCATTCCTATTGCATTGAAGCATGCGAAAGCTGCGAAGGTGATAAACCAAAACAACAACCTGCTGTTGGCAGGTTTCGGCGTTGGTTATTCCTGGGGTGCTGCCATTATAACGTTTTAACCGGTCTCATTTTTGATTATAAAAGCTAAAAAATTCAAAAGCAACTTAAAAATATGAATTCTAAGATCTGGCTTTCCTCTCCCCATATGGGAGGCAATGAAATAAAATATGTGAACGAGGCATTTGATACAAACTGGATCGCACCGTTGGGACCAAACGTAAATGGTTTGGAGGAAGACCTGAGCACCTTCCTGAACAGTAATCCCCCAAGCCATGTTGCAGCTTTAAGCTCCGGAACCGCAGCCATACATTTAGGATTGATAGCCCTGGATGTTCAGCCAGGCGATGAGGTTATCTGCCAGTCCATGACATTTTCTGCTTCCGCCAATCCCATAGCTTACCTGGGTGCAATACCGGTATTTGTGGACAGCGAGGCCGATACCTGGAACATGTCTCCCGATTTTCTGGAAATAGCTATCAAAGACAGGCTGGCTAAGGGAAAAAAGCCAAAGGCCATCATTCCAGTTCACCTGTACGGAATGCCCTCGAAGATGGATGAGATCATGGAAATAGCCAATACATACGATATTCCGGTGCTGGAAGATGCAGCAGAAGCGCTGGGCAGCCATATTAACGGCAGGAACTGCGGCACTTTCGGGATCATTTCGGCTTTATCCTTCAACGGGAATAAGATTATTACGACCTCCGGTGGAGGAGCATTGGTATCAAAAGACGCTAAAATCGCCGCACAGGCACGTTTCCTGTCTACGCAGGCAAGGGATGCTGCCCCACATTATCAACACAGTCATATCGGGTATAATTACAGGATGAGCAATGTTTGTGCCGGTATTGGCCGGGGACAAATGGAAGTATTGCCTGAACGTATTTTACAAAGAAGAGCCAACCATGAATGGTATGAGAAAGAATTTTCACAACTGGAGGGCATACAATTCCTGAAAGAGCCGCAAGGTTATTATTCCAACCGATGGCTGACAACCATACTGGTAAAACATAACACCGTTACCCGCGAAACCATGCGTTTGGCTTTAGAAGCACAGAACGTTGAAAGCCGCCCGCTGTGGAAACCGATGCATATCCAGCCCATTTTCAGTGGTACAACTTTTTACGGTGACGGAACTTCTGAAAAGCTTTTTGAAGACGGGTTATGCCTTCCTTCAGGTTCCAACCTGGCAGAGAAAGACAGGAGGCGTGTTGCTACAGAAATATTCAAATTGTTTTAGCGCAGGTTAAACTGCCGGGTCGCCATTTCCTGTATAGCGTTACCTATTGCCAGCGCAGCGGTAGCCGCAGGAGATGGTGCATTCAGTACATGGATAGCATTATCCTTCGCTTCAATTTTAAAATCATCGATCATATTGCCTTCCCTGGTAAGCGCCATGGCCCGTACGCCTGCCCTGGCAGGCACAATGTCACCTGCCTCAAGACCGGGAACCAGCTTTTGCAACCGCTTCAAAAAATAACTTTTTGAAAAAGCACCCCTGTATTCGTCCAGTCCAAAGTGCCAGTGCCTGGCAAAAAATTTCCATGTTCCACGATAGGTTAAAGCATCCAAGGTATCCTTCATACTGAACGCAGTCTTGGAATATCCTTCCCGTTTGAACACAAATACCGCATTTGGCCCACACTCCACTCCTCCTCCGGTCATCCTGGTAAAATGTACACCCAGGAAGGGAAACTGCGGATTGGGAACCGGGTATATGAGATTGCGGACCTTGCTTCTTCCTTTTTCAGACAGATCGTAGTAATCGCCTCTGAATCCTACAATAACAGCATCCGTTCCTGTTCCTTCTTTTCTGGCAATCCTGTCGCTCTGAAGTCCGGCACAAGCAACTACATACTTTGCAGTAAAATCACCCCTGTTGGTTTTAATAACAGTATGATTGTCATTTTTAGAAAAAGATAATGCTTCTGTATCCAGGAATACTTTCCCGCCGGACTTCCCTGCAAGTAACTCAGCCAGCTTTTCTGTAAATGCCACATAATCAATAATGCCCGTGCATCCCACCCAGATTCCGCCTATTCCTTCGCAATGGGGCTCTATTTCCCTGATCTCCTCCGGTGATATCAATCGCAGGTCTTCTACCCCATTTGCTATCCCATTCTGATATACCTTATTCATATGCGGTAGCTCGGCAGGATCTGTTGCAACAATTATCTTCCCGCAGATATCATGTTGAATATTATACTCTTTCGCAAAGCTTACCAGTTCTTTTCTTCCACACAATTCTTTGCCTTATACGACCCGGGCTTGTAATAAATGCCAGAGTGAATCACCCCTGAGTTCCTGCCTGTCTGGTGAGCAGAAACATGCGGCTCTTTTTCCAACACTGCTATTGTAAGTTGCGGATAGCGTTCACTTATCTTGTAAGCAGCGCTTAATCCTACACATCCTCCACCAATAACGATAACGTCGTATGAGCGATTACTCATAAAAAATCTGTTTTTACAAAGTAACGTAGGTGAATACCAAAAAACAAAAAAGCGCTGTAATACAGCGCTTTTTTGTTTTTATCTTTAATGATACAATTAGAACGGAAGCGTCATCGGTACCTCGAAGATCTGTCCAAAAACTTCTGTCCTCAATATACCTTCATTGTCGCAGGTGCCGTCACCAAAATCCAGGTCACCTACAATTTCACCAGCTTCTACATATAATATACCGGAGGTAATATTATCGCAAGCTACCGGTCTGATCAACGGAGTTTTGATTTCGCCTTTGGTTACCCCCAGTGTAGATTCTCCCTGGATATTTCCTTCGATAGAATACACATCATCTCCAAATGCCAGTTGGGTTTCAGAGCCTTCGATCTGGGTATAATACTGCTCACCGGTCAGCTCAAACTTTACATTATCCGGGCTGGTAACAACACCCTCCAGAATCTCCACCTTGAATTTATTGCCTTCTTCGGTAGTGATCTTATATTTTCCTTCAACCTTATAACCATTCACATAAAAATTATTGAACTCGGGCTCTATAACAGTTCCGGGAGTATAGATCCATTGGCTTAATGTAAAGCTAACAGAACCTTTTCCGGTATACCCTCTTAAAGTACATCCTTCATTTCCGAAATCTACCAGTATATCTTTAGGAAAACCGGTCAAACCACCCGGATTGGCTGTAATGCTTGCACAACCGTATTTCCTCCCGGATACCTGGTCGGACTCAGGCATACCACTACCAAGTATGGCTGTAAAAGCGCCATTCAGAACTGCATAAACATTAACAGTTTCCTTTATAGGAGCCAGTGCCAACTCATCGGGCTGATTATCTGACTTCTGCTCAACTTCTTTGTTACATGAAAACATCAGCGTGGAAAGAAAAATTGCTCCCACTGCATAAACGGAACGATAGCTCATAGTTGTAGTTTATTAAAATTCAAAGTATTATAAAAGCAGTTGCTAATAACTCTTTAGCTGGTCATTCTAAAAGGATATAAAGCTGGATTTCTATAAGCAAGAATCATGCCTTTGATGAAAAACGGCACTTGATGGTTGTGTGCCGCAAATATACTACAAATGCAGTAAAGAAAGAAATGATGAATTGCTGATTGAAAAGGAAACATACAATGCTTTCGAAATCGGAAAATCAGAAATAGCTTTGTATTACCTTGCATCTTATGGAAAAGCCGATCGTATTGTATTGTTATGACGCATATTGTGGCTGGTGTTATGGTTTCAGCCCGGTTATGAAACAACTGCAATCTGCATATGCCAATCAGCTGGATGTTGAAGTGTTATCGGGGGGAATGATGCTCCCGGAACGGCCGACACCGGTTGCGGTCATTGCGCCGCATGTCCAATCTGCCTATAAACGGGTGGAGGAACTTTCCGGTGTAAAGTTTGGACCGGATTTTCTCTGGCATATTTTTAATCCGGACAAAAGTGACTGGTATATGAATTCCGAAAAACCCGCCATCGCACTCTGCATCTTTAAAGAATATTATCCGGACAGGTCGCTCGATTTTGCCTCTGAACTGCAATATGCGCTGAACTACGAAGGAAGGGACCTTACAGACAACGAAGCGTACAGGCACCTGTTGAAAAAGTACAATATTCCCGAAGAAGATTTTTACACAAAGCTTGTAAGCGAAACTTATAAGGACAAAGCTCATTATGAATTCATGCTTTGCAAACACCTGAAGGTAAGCGGGTTTCCCGCTGTATTCCTGCAGGTATCGCAAAACAAAGTATATGCACTCGCTAACGGCTACACGGACTATGCCACTCTATCTGCAAGGCTTGAAAACGTGCTGAAAGAAATAGCATAAACCTGAGGAGTGAAAATTTTGTTCGATTAACAATGCCTTAAAAATGGCCAGGTTGCCTAATACTCCCTGTAATGGATTTTTCAAAAGCGGAATCCCCGGAAAAATGACGGCTGATTACCGGCCAATAGCAAAAAAAACTATCTTTGCCCTCCTTAAAAGGGACCGGTAGCTCAGTTGGATAGAGCATCAGCCTTCTAAGCTGAGGGTCATTGGTTCGAATCCAATCCGGTTCACCTGGTAATCAAGGCTTTAGATAAAAATCTGAAGCCTTTTTTATTTTTCAGCCAAACATTCACTAGCTTAGATTTTATGGACGTAAAAATTGAACCAGGCTGGAAAGAAGTGCTCAAAGATGAATTTTCCAGACCCTATTTTGAACAGATCGTACATTTTCTGAAAGCCGAAAAAATGGCGGGGAAAACTATATATCCCCCCGGTCCGCTCATTTTCAACGCGTTTGACCAAACACCTTTTGACCAGGTGAAAGTAGTGATCATCGGACAGGATCCCTACCACGGTCCCGGGCAGGCACACGGCTTGTGTTTTTCAGTGCAGGCAGGTGTAAAACCACCACCTTCCCTTGTAAATATTTATAAAGAAATCCAATCCGATATTGGTATTAAAATGTCTCTCGAGAAAGGGGACCTTACTCCCTGGGCCAAACAGGGCGTACTGCTGTTGAACGCAGCGCTAACAGTAAGGGCAAACGAACCTTTCAGTCATTCCCAAATCGGATGGGCTCAATTTACAGATGCCGTAATAAGGAAAATTGACAAAGAAAAAGAAGGGGTGATCTTTTTACTCTGGGGAAAATTTGCCCAGGAAAAGCAACAACTGATCAATGCAACCCGCCATCATGTTTTGAAAGCAGCTCACCCTTCTCCTTTTTCTGCCGATAAAGGATTTTTCGGTTGTAAACATTTCTCCAAAACAAATGAATTATTACTGCAGCAAGGTAAGGACCCCATCAACTGGATAATTTAAGTTTTACAGGGTTAGTTCCATAACCATTAATTTGCAGGCCGATTATGATCAAAAATATACTGGGACGTGTATGGGCGCTATGGGGAGCCATCGTATTTATTCCAACCCTGCTGATTGCTGTGGGGCCCATATGGCTCACGAACTTCATAAAAGAACCACGGGGAACCGAAGTGTTCCGGCG
>Ga0222429_100474_pt1 | contig 29475 bp, 23 predicted proteins | sample 1B50Ametagenome_FD_182475 | JGI IMG/M metagenome (GOLD analysis project Ga0222429, IMG submission 182475) | Enriched microbial communities from leaf-cutter ant dump, University of Wisconsin, Madison, United States - 1B50A (version 2) | ecosystem: Environmental > Terrestrial > Nest > Insects nest...
CGGGAGGCAGCTCGTATTCGTACGTTTCCGGATGGAATACGGTCTGCGATAGCCCGTCAACGACAACCTCATCTGCCTGTACCAGATACGGCTGGCGCGTGACGTTCATCGTGTACGTCTTCGTCGTGCCATCCTCGGCGGTCACAATGATGGTAATCGCTGTCGTGCTGCCGGGATTCCCTAGCTGCACGGATGCAGCGCCATTCGTCAGCGCCTGGCCATTAACGATGATGCTGGCTTTGTCCAAGTCGTCTGCTGTAGGCCGTATCGTAACGCTACTGACCGTATTAAACACGACCGCCGTATAGACGGGACTCACAGGATTGAACGCCGGGCTGATCGCAACCGGCGTTATCTCGCCGCCAGCACCTGAATAGGCAACAGACAATTCTGCCAAATTCGCATTCGAAGACATCATGCGCTGAACCGTGAATGTATACATCTGCGCTGGCTGGTCCGCCTTCGACAGCGTCACAGCGATCGTATTCACGCCAACTGTCAGCGGAACATTGAACGGCACACCTGGAGAAGGCGTCATACTGAATCCTTGACCGGCATTCACTTGAATTTGCAATCCACTGCCTTCGTTGCCTAAGATCATCTTCAACTGTTCCATCTCGTTGTCGACCGAACCCAATTGATATTGGAACGTGGCCGGATGGAAATCGGGAACGGGCGATTCGTTAACCCAAACCTCATCTGCTTGCACCAAATACGGCTGGCGTGTGACGTTCACCGTGTACATCTTCGTCGTGCCGTCCTCGGCGGTCACAACGATGGCAATCTCCGTCGTACTGCCGGGATTCCCTAGCTGCACGGTTGCAGCGCCATTCGTCAGAGCCTGGCCGTTCACGATGATGCTGGCCTTGTCCAAGTCGTCTGCTGTAGGCCGTATCGTAACGCTGCTGACCGTATTAAACACGACCGCCGTATAGACAGGACTCACAGGATTGAACGCCGGGCTGATCGCAACCGGCGTTATCTCGCCGCCAGCACCTGAATAGGTAACAGACAGCTCCGACAAATTCGCATTCGATGACATCATGCGCTGAATCGTGAACGTATACGTCTGCGCTGGCTGGTCTGCCTTCGACAGCGTCACGGCGATCGTATTTACGCCGACCGCGAGCGGTACCTGGAACAGCTCACCTGGCGAAGGCGTCAGGTTGAATCCTTGGCCGGCGTTTACTTGAATTTGCAATCCGCTAGACGACGCACCGAACGTCATCGTCAATTCATCAGTCGCATTCTCAACGGGAGACAGCTCATAGGTGTATGTTTCCGGATGGAATGCAGTTTGCTGCAATCCATCAACGACAACTTCGTCTGCTTGTACCAGATACGGCTGGCGCGTGATGTTCACCGTATACGTCTTCGTCGTGCCGTCCTCGGCGGTCACGATGATGGCAATCTCCGTCGTACTGCCCGGATTCCCTAGCTGGACAGTTGCAGCACCGTCTGCCGGTGCCTGGCCGTTCACGATGATGCTGGCCTTGTCCAAGTCCTCTGCTGTAGGCCGTATCGTAACGCTGCTGACCGTATTAAACACGACCGCCGTATAGACGGGATTCGTAGGATTGAGCGCCGGGCTGATCTCAACCGGCGTCGTCTCGCCGTCCGTGCCCGAATAGTCAATTGACAGCTCCGACAAATTCGCATTCGACGATTGCTTACGCTTAATCGTGAACGTATACGTCTGTGCTGGCTGGTCTGCCTTCGACAGCGTCACGGCGATCGTATTTACGCCAACTGCCAGCGGAACTTGGAACGGCTCACCTGGAGAAGGCGTCAAGCTGAATCCTTGACCGGCGTTTACTTGAATTTGCAATCCGCTAGACGACATGCCGAACTTCATCGTCAATTCATCAGTCGCATTCTCGACGGGAGACAGCTCATAGGTATATGTTTCCGGATGGAATGCAGTTTGCTGCAATCCGTCAACGACAACTTCGTCTGCTTGTACCAGATACGGCTGGCGCGTGACGTTCACCGTGTACGTCTTCGTCGTGCCGTCCTCGGCGGTCACGATGATGGCAATTGCTGTCGTGCTGCCGGGATTCCCTAGCTGCACGGTTGCAGCGCCATTCGTCAGCGCCTGGCCGTTCACGATGATGCTGGCCTTGTCCAAGTCGTCTGCTGTAGGCCGTATCGTAACGCTGCTGATCGTATTAAACACGACCGCCGTATAGACAGGATTCGTAGGATTGAATGCCGGGCTAATCTCAACCGATGTCGTCTCGCCGCCAGCACCTGAATAGGCAACAGACAGCTCCGACAAATTCGCATTCGATGACATCATGCGCTGAACCGTGAACGTATACGTCTGCTCCGGCTGGTCCACCTTCGATAGCGTCACGGCGATCGTATTCACGCCGACTGCCAGCGGAACTTGGAACGGCTCACCCGGAGAAGGCGTCAAGCTGAATCCTTGACCGGCGTTTACTTGAATTTGCAATCCGCTAGACGACGCACCGAACGTCATCGTCAATTCATCAGTCGCATTTTCGACGGGAGACAGCTCATAGGTGTACGTTTCCGGATGGAATCCGGTTTGCGATAGCCCGTCAACGGCAACCTCATCTGCCTGTACCAAATACGGCTGGCGCGTGACGTTCACCGTATATGTTTTCGTCGTGCCATCCTCGGCGGTCACAATGATGGCAATCACTGTCGTGCTGCCGGGATTCCCTAGCTGCACAGTTGCAGCGCCATTCGTCAGCGCCTGTCCGTTCACGATGATGCCGGCCTTGTCCAAGTCGTCTGCTGTAGGCCGTATCGTAACGCTACTGACCGTATTAAACACGACCGCCGTATAGACGGGATTCGCAGGATTGAATGCCGGGCTAATCTCAACCGATGTCGTCTCGCCGCCAGCACCTGAATAGGCAACAGACAACTCCGACAAATTCGCATTCGACGATTGCTTACGCTGAATCGTGAACGTATACGTCTGCGCTGGCTGGTCTGCCTTCGACAGCATCACGGCAATCGTATTCACACCGACCGTGAGCGGTACCTGGAACAGCTCGCCCGGAGACGGGGACAGGCTATGACCAGGAACGACAGCCAATGTACTGAATGGCGAGTCATTTATATTCGGCGATTGAGCAGTAACGGTAACGTTTATTTGCATATTGCTGGACTCAGTGCCGAATTTCATGGTCAGCCTGTCTACCGTATTTTCAACTGGATCAAGCGTGTAGTCGGGCTTTGCCGGATCGAATGCAGTCAATCCATCAACGACAACTTCGTCTGCCTGTACCAGATACGGCTGGCGCGTGACGTTCACCGTATACGCCTTTTTCGTGCCGTTCTCGGCGGTCACGACAATGGCAATCTCCGTCGTACCGCCCGGATTCCCCAGTTGCACCAACGAAGCGCCGTCTGTCAACGCCTGGCCATTTACGGTTATGCTGGCTTTGCCTGCATCGGCGGCTGTCGGGCGAACTGTAACGCTGTCGACCGTATTGTGGACCACTGCCGTATAGCTGAGATTCGCCGCGCTGAACGCTGGGCTGATCGCAACCGGCGCCGTTACGCCACCCGCACCTGAATAGGCAACGGACAGCTCCGACAAATTCGCATTCGACGAAAGTACCGGCTGTACAGGTGTATTACCCGGTGATGTGCTTGGCGGAGTACTTGGCGAAGTGCTCGGGGAGGCGCTCGCAGCGCTTTCTTCCTGGCGCTTCTTATTGTCGTCGTTAAACCGATTCTTCTCTTCTTCCGTCAATTGGGACTCGTAAATCTCCTTGGCCCGCTGCTTGCTCATTTCCTCTGCCTTGCGGTTTTCCTCTTCCTTGGCTTTGCGCGCTTGCTCTATCTGCTTCAGCAGAAACTCCTGCGCCTTCCGATCTGCTTCGGCTTGCTGGCGGCGCCTCTGAGCCTGTTCCTTCGCAGCTTCGTCCTTGCGTCTCTGTTCTTCCAACAGCTTTTTGTCCTTATCGGACAATTCAAGCGTATTCTTCTTCGGATCCACTATAATGCCGGACTGCTGCTTGATTTCTTCAATAAGGCTGTTTAATCTTTCTTCCGTCAGCAACCCGCTCTTCAGAGCCTGGTCCGCGATTCCGCCGAGCAGATTCGTCGTATTCGACTTGAATCTGCCCAAGTCATCCGCAGATGCACCGATTTCCCCGGGAATCCCTTCTTGTTCGTACTTCTCAACATACTGCTGATTCTCCATCACGATATCCGCCGCACTCTGAAGAATCGCTTGAACGATATTCGTATCGCTCTGACTCATGAGAAGCTCGAGGTCGACAGGCGCAATCGTGATCTCCGAATCGCCTTCCTCGTTATTCGCAAAAAGCGCATGTTGGGTCGGAAAGACCTGACTTTCACCTATATTGTTCAGATCCGGGGAAGAAGCGGTCACTAATCCAGCCGCGACGGTAAGCCGCGTGACTCCCGACTCCGGATCGACAGAAACGAGCAAATGCGTCCCTCTCACGCCCATGATGGCTGTCGGTGTCTCCAAGGTGAATTCATCATCCTTGGCTTTGATCGACTTCACATCCACCCATGCCGAGCCATTGAACATGCTGACTTTGGTACTCGTTCCTTTCGAGTCGGTCAGCTTGGAAAATGTAATCGTCGTATTTGACGACACAGTCATCTTGTCATCCTCGGACGAACCGTTCGCAAACTGAAGCACGGCCGAGCTGTCCGCGCCGGTCATCAGTACATCTCCTTGATTCAGGCTCATTCTGGAGAAAGCTTTAAACTCCTTCGAGCCTCCCGCCTTCTTGACGGTTACCGTGCCTTTCATTTCCTTAATAACCGCCACGCGGGAGGTTGCTGCCGAGACATCCGCCGCGGCGGCGCCAATCAGCGATACTCCGGCTATAAGCGCCAGTACCGTATAAATGATTATTTTACGTATCATGTTGTTCCCCCACGATTGTATTGACTTGCTGCAAATCAATTTCACTATGTATGCCAACTTACTCCTATATTACATTAAAATTAATTTATATTTCGACTGAAAAATTAAAATTTTGACAAGAATGTGTCCAGCATGGAAGACCAATTAAAATAAAATCGCCAAGAAACCCCGATTCTGTAAGAATTGGGGTTAACTGTGAACTTGAATGGTCGTATTCGACTTTGTGTTCGACTGGCCACGAAGCCCCTCTAAGCGGTTCAGCGTCAGGGGACTTGCAAGGGCGAGTCATTGCCAATTGGCGCCGCTATCCGCTTCAGCCTCCCGACTGACTCGTGCCAATGCGGAACACGATATCTTCGCCAACGCAATCGATCAACAGCGGCTTGCCTTCCAGGAACCAGACATCCTTGCTCTCCATATAGAAAGTCAACGGCCCTGTCGCAGCGACCAGTTCCGCATCTTGGGGCGTATCCCGGGAAATGCCCAGCGCGAACGGCTCCACCCCGCCGCTCACATAGCGAACGAATATGCGAATATGTTCACCGTCTTCAAATGCCCAATCGTGGCGAAAACAATTCAGCGCCGCCATCGTGACCGCCAGTTCCATCTTCATCGCCCCCATCCGAAGTATGTATCCGCTTCCATTCTACGTGAACATTGGGCCTTCACGCAATGAAAATCATCACAGCGACGCGAGTTCCTTTCTCCCCTCAAATTACCGGATCGATGCCAATACCGTTATTTTCTCCATTTTCCATTCTGTCATACTTTCTCGCGAACAAGATGTCGGCACGATGGCTCCCCGCTGCTCGCAAGCAAACGGGGATAGGCTGCCGATCTCCTCTTCAGTCGAACCTATACGTATAAAAGCTTTCCGTGCCGAATCGTTCTTCCAGCTCTTTGCCGATTTCCATGCCTTCCTCTAGCCCGGGAACTTGAAATTGGGACCGGTGCGCCAAGATCGAAGCCATCTTCTGTTTCAAGTAAGGTCGCACGTCTATGGTCACATCCGGCTGGCCAAGCTTCTCGTCGCGATCCCTGGAGAAGGCGATGCAGAGCACTTCCGGTCTCTGCTCCTCAGGCAGCCGCACGATCGTTCGGATAACCGCGGCGCCGCAGGCATCATGATCGGGATGGACGCTGAACTGGGGATAGAATGTATATACAGTCTGCGGCCGAATTTCTTCCAACAAGGCAAGAATGTGACCGTCGAGCCGGTCTTTGTCCTCGAATTCGATCGTCTTGTCGTGGAATCCCAGCATGCGCAAATCCTGAATGCCGATGGTGCGGCACGAGACCAGCAGTTCAGCCTTGCGGATCTGCGGCAGCGTGACGCGGTTAGCGAACGGAGGCACTCCCATGTTGCGCCCCATCTCTCCCAGCGTGAGGCAGGCGTAAGTGACTCGGGCGCCTTCCTCGATTCGTCTGGCGAGCGTGCCGGAGAGTCCGAAAGCTTCATCGTCGGGATGAGGCAGAATAACCAATATATTCGAATGCAAAGCTGTCTCCCCCTCTCCTTAGAATGGCGTCTTGCCCAATTGCAACGCAACGACCAGCTTTCCTTGCGCATCGTGCCCCGCCATGATCAACCGGTCCGCATCCTCGCCGTTCCAGTGTGTCAGCCCTTCGGAATAGACCCAGCCCTGCTCCATCTTCAGTCCGACGCGATAAGGGCCGCCGCCTGAGATGGAACCTTGCGTATAGCGAATACGGGCGTTCGTGACAAAGGTCGCCGCAGGATGCTTCGAACTGTCCCAGTGCGCGGCATAAGCGCCCGTCGTCATCTCCAGATGAAGATACAGCTCCTGCTCCTGCAGCTGCTGGAGGGCAAGCTGAACTTCTACCGGGTTGATCGGTTTCATGATCGATTGTTCGTCTTGTATAGTCATCTTATCCAGGTCACTCTCCCCTTGATGTTCATTTCCATTGCCTTGTCCGCTTTGAACGGAACACGAGCGGCGCCACGCCAAGCGACAGCAGCATCAATACGACTCCCGTGCCCGCGGTGAGTCCGTGCCGCAGCACCCAATCCGGTCCGGCCTCCGCCGCATCGAACAGCCAGCCGCCCGTGAGCGGTCCGAGAAACCCGGCCAGTCCGGTCACGGCCGAGAAGACCGCCACGTACATCGGACGCTCCGACTTGGGCGAATCCCCGATCAGAAAGTTAAAGACGAGCAAATTGTAGCCGCCGAGTCCGATGCCCAGCAGCGCGTGCGCGACGACAAGCACAAGCACGACCGGCAACACGGCCATGCCGATCCATACGAGACAAGAGGCGGCGATGAGCGGGAACGTCCACAGCAGCAGCGTCCGTGCGGGATATCGGCCGTTCAATATGCCCCAATAATAATAGCTGAGCATCATGACGATATTTTGCAGCATCGTAATCAGTGTAACTTCTGTATAGTTCAAGTGCAAAATATTCAGCATCGAATAGGAAAACAGAGGAACCGCGACATTCTGGGCAAGGATGAACAAGGCAATGAACAGTGTGGCGGACAAGAAGATCTTGTCCGCGAACGGCCTTGCGAACATGCTGCCGGAGGATCCGCTCTCCGATGCCTGGAAGGGCGGATTCGGATACCGCGACAACGCCCAACCGTTCCATACGATGCAGACGGCGCTGACCGCGAACAGCACCGTGAATCCCTTGCCGCCGGGCAGCCATTCCATGATCTGTCCGCCAATCAGCAGCGTGGTGCTAAGCACCGCCCAATGAATCATGTTGCGGATGCCGAAGTATTTGCCCCTGACGGCAGGCGGAACGGCATCCGCCATCAGGGAAGTCCAGATGACGCCGCCGGCCTGCGCCGACAAGAAAGAAAGCAAGAACAACACGATATAAAGCGGTGCCCATGCGGACTCCGGCGACAGCAGCGGGATGAGTCCCGTAGCCACCCATAGCGTCCGATGCGTAACGCCCAGCAGCATGATCGCCCGCCTTCGATTGTGCCATCGCTGCATGGCGAAAGCGATGAACACTTGAATGAGCAGCGCGAACGCCGGAATCGACAAGACGATGCCAATCTGCCGAGAAGTGAACCCGATATACAGCAAGAAGGCAGTCTGGAGCGGCCCTCCCAGCAGATTGCCCAGGATAACTGCCGGAATGCCTTCGACGAGCGACATTCGCAATCCTTTGCGGTACGGCGACTCGACCCGCCTCGGTTCGATCGTACGGCGAAAGCTGATGAGCCAGTCCTTCATGATGTCTTCTCCGTTTCACACCGATTCTACTCTTTTTACTGCGTACAAGGCAAATAGACCTTGAATTCGGTACCTTCATTCGGCAAGCTCTCCACCTGAACGGAGCCGCCGTGATTGGTAATGATGCGGTAACAGACGGACAACCCCAGACCCGTCCCCTCTTCCTTGGTTGTAAAGAACGGATCGAACAACCGGCTGAGCGTCTGGCGGTCCATCCCTTTGCCGTTGTCGCGGATCGAGATGACCGCATCATCCCCTTCCTTGCAGGCCGACATCTCAATTTTGCCTTTGCGCCCGTCCTTCGCCTCCTCGATCGCATCCAGCGCATTCTTCGTCATATTCAGCAACACTTGCTTGATCTGCTTGACGTCGATCTCCACAGTGAGATAAGGATCAAAAATCTCGTAGTGGAGCTCACATCCTCTCATGTGAGCTTCGCTTTCGGACAGCAAGATGGTCTCCTTCAGCAGCAATCCGACGAGAACAGTCTGTTTCATTGGCGCGGTCGGCTTGGACGAATGGAGAAATTCGCTGATGATGTCGTTGGCGCGGTCGATCTCGGACAAGATGATGCGCGCGTATTCTTGCTTGCCGTATTCGTTCAGGTAAGGCAGCAAAAGCTGGATAAATCCCCGAATGGATGTGAGCGGGTTGCGAATTTCGTGGGCGATGGCAGCGGATATTTTGCCGAGCATCGCGAGCTTGTCGTTCTGGAAGGCCGCCTCCTCGATCTGCCGATAGGCGGAGACATCCTTCACGCTGACGAGATAATCGCCGTCGAGCGCCTCGGATTGGGAAATGCCAAACAGCAGGATATGACCTGCTTTATCTTGATATTCCGCGTGAAATTGTTTTTTGCGAAACATCCCTTTCAGCATCTGGACGCCGAATTTGCGAGCATCGCGGTCCAGTTCCGGGTGAAACAGCAATTGCCTGAGCGTGCATCCGACCAGCGAGCGCCGCGGTACGTTCAGGAAACGCGCCATCTGCATATTCAGGAATCGCAAGTAACCCGCCTCATCGAACAAGGCGATTCCGCTGTCCATCTGCTGCAGAACGGTTTCAAATTTATTCGTCGCATAACCATGACCAGTCATGGCGCGCCCCAGGGCAGATGAATAGCTGACGCGGGATGCTTCGGAATCTCCGGCCGCCGCCAGCTCCACATCGGCACCGGCTTGCGCGGCCAGCATACCGTTTAGAAACAAGAGAGACCGGTACACAAGGGTCATCCGGTCTTCTTCGTCGGCAATTGCGTGCAGAAATCTTACACTTTCGTCGTGATGCTTCAAAATATCGTCCTTATGCGCCCCGGACACCATGCTGCGCAACGCTTTTGTTTCGCTGTTGTCTTCCCACTTACCGGTGCGGACGTAATGAGCAAGTGCCGGAAAATAAAACGTTTTCCAACCTTCCATGAAAACAAATCCTCCCGTCGCCGAGCAGCAAGAACACATATAGAAACTAGCTTCATCATATTCACGCCGGGAGGACGTGTCAACCGGAAATGTTGTCGAACGTTGTCGCTGCATCATTGGCTTTGCCGGAAGCTTACGGTCGATCGCTGCCGCGGACGCGATTCGGACCATTGCCGTAGTCCTCGCCGCGTCCGTTGTCTTTGCGATCGTCGCCGCGCTTTACCCGATCATCGCCGCGCTTCCCGTTGCCTTGGTTCTTATTATTGCTGTTACCCTTGTCTACATTGCCTTTGCCGTTTCCGTTTCCGTTGCCGTTTCCCTTGCCATTGCCGTTGCTTTGACCGTTACCATTGCCTTGACCGTTGCCTTTGACGTTCCCTTTATCTTTGCCATTTCCTTTGTTATTGCTGTTGCCGTTGCTTTGATCGCTGCCTTTACCGTTACCCTTGTTATTGCCGTTGCGGTTGCTTTGATCGATGCTTTTGCCGTTGTCCTTTTGCTTATCGTCGTCCTTCTCTTTGTCCTTGCCGTTGGTCTTGCGCCAATCCCGATCTTCAACCTCGCTCTTGCCATTACCTTTACCGCCACTGTTGCCCTCGACAGTGTTATTATTCTTGACGGTACTGTTGTCTTTCCCTTTGCCGTTGTTCTTGCCGTTCTCCTTGCCCTCATCCTGCGAATCCGTCGTGTCCTTCTTGCCGCCGCTCGTCTTCCGATTGTCCGTCTGCAGTTGCTTGTCATGCTGCCTGGCATCGGACAGCAGCTTCTTCCACTCCTCCTGATTCTTCTTGGCGGCCTCATCCCCGCTCATGACTTGCTTCAGGCCGCCCATGGAGGAGGCGACTTCCGTGACGGAAGCCGATTGCAGCGCCCGCAAGTCTACCTTGTGACCGCTCTGCTCGGCAGCCAGATAGAACGCCATCTTCCCGGATGAGATGCCCTGTTCCTCCGCTTCTTCCCGTACTTCGACCGGCAAAAATACCGTTTCGATCGTCAGCACCGGCACCGTCTTTGCAGCAGCGGCAGGATCATCGGAACCCGCATCCTTAACTTCTTTTGCAGCCTTCGCGGCTTGCTCCAGCGCGTTTTTAATCTTGTCCGTGACCCGCGCTTCCCATTGTTCGTCCACCGCTGCGAGCCTGACGCTCGCAATGACGATTCCCCCCGTGTCATCTTGCAGCCAAGCGAAATCGGCCATTTTTCCTGCCAGCGTGCCCGTCACTTGCTCCACTTGTTTGCCGCGATAGGCGATTCCTTCGATCAACGTTTCCGCATCCGGATTGACCGCGCGCAGTTCCCTCACCCGCTCGCGCGAGTCCAGGCCCATCTCGATGCTCGGATTGACATCCATCGACACATAAGCGACGACGACCGGATCCCGGAAAGACCACAGGACGGCAGCGACAACCACGATCATAACGGCAGCCGCATAAGCGCCGAATCGCGCCAATCGGCGCATGCGCACAAGATTGGGCTTCTCGCGCGAAACCACGACATCGTCCGTCGCCCACTCGGTCTCCAGGCCCACTTGATAATCCCGGCCCGCTGCGCGCACGCGCAGAAACTGACCTTCCGAAGTCATGACGATTGCCATGTCGCCTTCAAGCTCCATGACGATTCCCCGGTTCATCGCTGTCCCTCCTCTCCGACCGTTTCCGGTTCTATATATGCGCGGAGAGTCGGATACGCCCCGCCGGCAATCAATGATACGGCGATAATATATTTGCGATTGCGCTCCACGGTTTTGCGTGAAACCTTGGTCATGGAGCACAGTTCTTTCATCGGCAATTGGCGCTTCTCCAGCATTTTGTCGAACAGCAGCGGCGTTTGGGCCAGCCGGATGCCGATGTTCAGCAGCGTCGTACGGGAATCCCGGTGCTTCGGAGAATCGTCCGCCAAATCCTTGAACCCGATGCCGAAGAGCTCAAGCTGCTCCGACAGTGCCGCGATCTCGCTGCTGCGCTGCTCTGCGACCCGGTCTTGATCGTAGGCTTCCATCGCAGCCGCATTTTCCACTTGTTCCATATAACGTCCATCGGCGTCGCCATCCGAAGCGAACGCGCTGAACGGCATGTTCGCCGAGTGACGCTGCTCCTGCCTGGCATAATCGATCAGTCGGCGCGTCATGACCTTCTCCGCGAAGCTGAGGAACCGGCTGCCGGCCGAGTCCGAATAATGGTCGATCGCTTCATTGAACGCGAACAAGGCCACGCTGAATTCGTCATCATGGTTCGGATCGATATACCGCTTGCTGAACCGGCTCGCCGTCTTGGCGATATAAGGCCGATACCGGATGATGAACGTTTCCCGCAGCGATTCGTCGCCTGCTTGGATAGCCAGCACTTGATGCTCCGCTTGTTCGGTATCTTCCGGGGAATCGGCTGTCCATCCGCGGGCAAGCCATCTCTTCCACAATACCAGCAGCACTTGCTCACCCCGCATTCATATCATTCGTTGTCGCTCGCTTGTTTGTGGGGGTACCCTTTGCGAATCCAATATAAATTAAACGCCCCCGAAGCGGAATGGTTCCGCTGCGAGGGCGAAATTCGCAAATCGATACGGTCAGCCGAGTGCATGATAACCCGTTATTTGCAACTGGTTTCGTGTCAGATCGTGCCGCCGGACGTCTTCTTCTGCTTCAATTTATGCTTGCGCCGACTGAGCGCGCCCAGCCGTCTCTTCAATTGGCGTTCCCATTCCTCATCTTCGATCTGCTTGGCGAACGAAAGCAAGTCCAGCGCGAGATCGATCTGATTCTGCACGACCAGCATCGGCTCCTCGCTCTCGTGGTTGACGCAGTTCTCATATAGCGCCTTGTCGGATTCGTCGACGTAATCGTGGAAGTCCACTTCGGAGGCGCCATCGCTATGGGCGTATTCGGCCAAAATTTCGTATTCGTTCTCCACCAGATAATGCACCTCTACGCGATGGCAGACAGGACAGAACAGAATAGGCACATTGTGGATACGCGTCCGGTAGTGCTTCAGCGTCCCTTTCGTACCGATCATGCTTGCGCCGCAGCAAAAACTCACAGGCTTCCCCTCCTTGCCTCATATCGACGAATTCAACTGGTGTTAGGTTGCAACGTTTTGCTGGCGTGTAATCACTATATTCGATATCGGACCCGAGGATTCCTGCTCGATCGGACAACAAAACCCCGGCGATCTTGCCACCGGGGCCGTGCATGCCAAACCTGCTTGCATTTGTTACTTGGCAACGAGGTGCTTGTCCCCCGGTTTCCAGTTCATCGGGCACAGCCCGCCGGATTGAAGCGCCTGGAGCACGCGCAGTGTCTCTTCCACGCTGCGGCCCACATCGTTGTGGTTGACGACTTGATATTTCATTTCGCCTTCCGGATCGACGATGAACAAGCCGCGCAGCGCCACGCCTTCCTCTTCGATCAGCACCCCGTAATCGCGGGACACTTGCTTCGTAATATCGGATGCGAGCGGGAAGTTCAATTTGCCGAGTCCGTTGTCGTTCTTCGACGTATTGATCCATGCCCGGTGGCTGTGCTTGCTATCCACGCTGACGCCGAGCACTTCGGTGTTCAGCTTCTTGAATTCTTCATGGGCATCGGACAATGCCGTGATTTCTGTCGGACATACGAAAGTGAAGTCCAGCGGATAGAAGAAAAATACAAGCCATTTGCCCTTATAATCGGACAACTGAACCGTGCCGAATTCCGTACCTTCGCCGTTCACCGTTTCCATATTGAAGTTCGGCGCGGGACGCCCTACCAAACGTTCTGCCATCTCTCCATAACCTCCTGAGCCTCCCGGCATCTGGGCCGGTGTCTAATGTTGCTGTAAAAATCGTATCACTCGACATGGGCAAAATCAAGATTAGAATAAATATTTGTTTAGAATAATTTTAAATTGTGAACTTATCGTGACATCACGTTCACGATCAGGTCGCCCATGGCCGTCGTGCCGATGGCTTTGCTGCGGTCCGTCGCGATGTCGCCCGTGCGATGCCCGGCGTCCAGCACCTGCTTGACCGCACGTTCGATCTCGTCCGCCGCTTCGGCATAGCCGAACGTCAGGCGGAACATGAGCGCGACCGACAGGATCGTGGCGATCGGATTGGCGATGCCTTGACCGGCGATGTCCGGCGCGGAACCGTGTACCGGCTCGTACAAGCCGAAGCTGCCTTCGCCGAGCGACGCGGACGAGAGCATGCCGATCGAGCCGGTGAGCATGGCCGCTTCATCGCTCAGGATGTCGCCGAACATGTTCTCGGTTACGATGACGTCGAAGCTCGCAGGGCGGCGCAGCAGTTGCATCGCGCAATTGTCCACGAGCACGTGCTCCACTTCGATATCCGGATATTCAGGTGCGATCCGGTTGACCGTTTCGCGCCACAAGCGGGACGTCTCCAGCACGTTCGCCTTGTCGACGGATGCCAGCTTCTTGCGGCGGGTGCGCGCCACTTCGAACGCCTGACGGACGATCCGCTCCACTTCCGCCACATTGTAGACGCAGGTATCTACGGCTTCTTGACCGTTCGCCGTATCCCTGCGGAACTTCTCGCCGAAGTAGATGCCGCCCGTCAGCTCGCGCACGACGATCAGATCCGTGCCTTCCAGCACTTCCGGCTTCAGCGTCGAAGCATCCTTCAGGCAGTCGAATACGACCGCCGGGCGGATGTTGGAGAACAAGCCGAGCGCCTTGCGAATGCCGAGCAGCCCTGTCTCGGGACGCAGTTCCTTCGGGTTGTTATCCCACTTGGGACCGCCTACGGCGCCCAGCAGTACGGCATCCGCCTGCTTGCACATCTCCAGCGTGTCCTGCGGCAGCGGCGTTCCTTTCTCGTCGATTGCAATGCCGCCGAACAGGCCGTGCGTCAATTCGAACCGGTAACCGAACAATTCCTCCGTGCGTTTCAATACTTTCTCCGCTTCCGCGACAACCTCGGGACCGATCCCGTCGCCTGCGATTACGGCAATTTTCTTCGTTTCTGCCATAGCTGTCCAACACTCCTCCGATTGCGATTGTCCGTCTGAACGACTAAAGCCATTTTCGCATACTTTCGGCTCAGAGACAAAATAGATAAAATCTATCAAATTAATAGGCTGAACCTATCGCGTTCGAGTTTCTTCCGGCTTCAGGAAATCCGTATACACGCCGTCGATGCCCAGCTTGCGGTAGGCTTCATATTCGGATGGATCGTTCACGGTGTGCGTGTACGTCTTGACCCCCAGCTTGGACAGCTTCGATACGAATGCCGCATTGACCCGGCTCGTGGGCATCGTTACGGCTTTGATCCTGGGCGTAGCCTTCACAAACCGGATGACCTCCGTCTCCGTGACGTTCGATCCGTAGAGCGTATAGATGTAGGAGGAAAATGGATACAATGTCCGCAGTTCCTCATACATCTCGGGGTTGTAAATTTGCGGAATGAACCGATCTCCGATGTCCGGCATCGGAGACGAAGCCAAGGCGTCCGCGATCAACTTGAATTCCTTCCTTGCCAAGTCCAAGGTACGGTCCTTCGTATCGCTCACGATATACGCGTCCGGATAGCGCTCGAGCAGCCGCACGATGTCGGAGATGTCCAACGTTTCATATTTCCTGCCTACCTTAAGCGATTTGAAAGTCGACCAAGCGATCGGCTTTCGGTCCTTGGGATCGGGGTCGCCTTGCCCGCGCGCGCCATACAGAAACGCAGTCCAGTCGTGCAGCGCCACGAGCCGCCCGTCGGCAGACAACCTCAGGTCCGCCTCGAACACGCGAAACCCTCTCTCATAATTCGCGACGAACGCCTCGCGCGAATTCGTCAGCGTCGTCTCGCCTTCCATCCCGCCCATGCCGTGCGCGATCAGCGAATACTCGGTCCAATCCGGCACTTGCGGCGGAGCCGGCGACATCAGGTAAAAAGGCGTAACGAAGGTTAACAGCAAAGCAAGCATAGTGGACATGGCTCTCCCTCCCATGCCGTAGTCTATGCTTGTCCTATACCCATTATCCCCGTTCCGCTAACGGCAAAGAGCGGCCTGGACGTCGCTCGGACGTCTGCAGCCGCTCTCCTTCTTCACCTGTCGCGATCAGCCTACCAATACGGAAGCCATCGCTTTCGACATTCTTTCCATGCCCCGGATCGTGTTTTCCGTATCGTTGTGCGTGAAATTAAGCCGCATCGTATTCGCCTTCGGGCGATCCGCGAAGAACGTCCCCCCGGGTACGAAGGCGACGCCAAGCTCCACCGCAGTCTTGAGCAATTCGGCGGAATCGATGCCCTCCGGCATCGTCACCCAGAAGAACATGCCGCCCTTGGGCTTGCGCCAGGTGACGCCCGGCCAAGCTTGCGCGGTCAGCAGGTCGGCCATCTGCAGCATGCGCGTCTCGTACTCCCCGCGGACGAACGCGATGTGCCCATCCAGGTCGAAGTGCTCCATCAATTGATGCAGCGTCTGTTGATCGAGCGAGCTGGAGTGCAGGTCCGCCGCTTGCTTGGCGCGGGCCAGGTTGCGGATCAGGCCGGGATCGGCCATCACCCAACCGGTGCGCAGAGCCGGAGCGACCGTCTTGGAAAAGGTGCTGGTGTAGACAACGCACGAATGTTCCGGATGGCGGTCCAGCGAGAAGAGCGACGGGTAGACGACGGAGTCGTCCCCGAATTTGAGCTCTCCGTACGGATCGTCTTCGAGAATGAGCGTCCCGGCTTCCCGGCACAACGCGAGCGCGCCTTTGCGGCGTTCCAAGCTCCACGCCCCGCCGGTCGGATTGGAGAACGTCGGGATGACGTAGGCCATCTTCGGCTTGTATTGCCTCAGCTTCGCCGCCAGATCGTCCAGGTCCATCCCGTCCTCGTCTCCCTGCACGGATACGAGCTTGGCGCCATAGGAGTTGAACACCTGAATGGCCGATAGATAGGTCGGGCTTTCCACGAGAATCACATCGCCCGGATCGATGTAGATCCGGGTGAGCAAGTCGATTCCCTGCTGGGATCCCGTTGTGATCAGCATATCGTCAGGCGTCACGCGGATGCCCTTGGCGGCCATCCTCCGGCAGATGCTCTCGCGCAGCGGCAAGTAGCCTTCCGTCAAGCCGTACTGCAGCGCCTTGTTGCCCTGCTCCATCACCCTGTCGAACGCTTCGCCGATCGCCGCGACCGGAAAATGCTCCTCAGCCGGCAACCCGCCGGCGAACGAAATGATCGATTGGCGCTGCGTCAGCTTCAATATTTCGCGAACCGCCGATGAAGAGAATTTCCCGAGTCGGTCGGCATAACGATATTCCATAGGGATTCCCCACTTCTTTCTTCAGGCTGTTAGATCGGCGTGACGTTGTCACGACGGCTGCTCCCCGTAGCGCAGCGTGGTGTCGAACAAAAAGATTTTGCGCATGTTCCGGCGCCGCACCTCCTCGTCACCTGCAACAAGCAAGGCTGTCCGTCAAGTCGCAAGACTAGGAGGGACAGCCTCATGGCAAAACCGGGTATCTCGATGAATTTATTTGTTGATCCAGTGCATCATGCCGCGCAGCTGCGCGCCGACGACTTCGATCGGATGCTCGGCTTCGTTGCGGCGGGTAGCCGTCAGGAATGCGCGGCCCGACTGGTTCTCGAGGATGAAATCGCGCGCGAAGCGTCCGGCTTGAATATCGGCCAGAACAGCTTTCATCGCTTTCTTCGTTTCGTCCGTCACGATCCGGGGTCCAGTGACATAGTCGCCGTATTCCGCCGTATTGGAGATGGAATCGCGCATGGATGCGAGTCCGCCTTCGTACATCAGGTCAACGATCAGCTTCAGCTCGTGCAAGCATTCGAAGTAAGCCATCTCCGGCGCATAGCCGGCTTCCACCAGCGTCTCGAATCCGGCTTTGACCAGCGCGGATGCGCCGCCGCACAGCACGGCTTGTTCGCCGAACAGGTCGGTTTCGGTTTCTTCTTTGAAGGACGTTTCGATGACGCCCGCGCGCGTGCAGCCGATGCCTTTGGCATAAGCCATGCCGATCTCGAACGCCTTGCCCGTTCCGTTCTGATGAACGGCGATCAGGCCTGGTACGCCGAAGCCTTCGACATAAGTGCGGCGAACCATGTGGCCCGGCGATTTCGGAGCAACGAGCAATACGTCAGCGTCGGCAGGAGCGACGATCTGACCGAAGTGGACATTGAAGCCGTGCGAGAACATGAGCGCAGCGCCCTTCTTCAAGTTCGGCTCAATCTCGTTCTTGTAGACGGCAGCTTGCGTCTCGTCCGGCATCAGAATTTGCACGACGTCGGCTTTGCGCGTCGCGTCCGCGACGGACAGCACTTCGAAGCCGTCGTTGCGTGCCTTGTCCGCGGATTTGCCATTGCGAAGACCGATGATAACGGACAAGCCGCTGTCTCTCAGGTTCTGGGCTTGGGCGTGGCCTTGGCTGCCGTACCCGATGACGGCGATCGTCTTGCCTTTCAGTGCGCCGAGATCGGCGTCTTTCTCGTGGAACAGATTTACTGCCATGATAATGCGTGCCTCCTTAGAATTGGCTTGCCTGTTGATCTAACCCTCGAAGCGGGCGTTCCAAGCGCGGACACTCGTCCGTAGGCCGATTGGCTGCATGCCGCCCAACCGGACAGAACGACGGCCACTTGCTCTCATGCCATTCAGTCCGGGCGGCGTCCCCGTCAACCGCGAGATGTCCGAGCCTCGAACCCCCGCTCCGAAAGTTGGTTTCTTGCTTCCTTCAGTTGCTTGTAACAGCCATCCTCAATTTTCGCCAAAATCTTCGACTTTGGCAAGTGCCCTGTCGACCCCGGCGAGATTTAGGTGCTTTTGGTGCCTAACTCTGCGCCTCTAGCCAACTGCGGCAGGATTAAGGTACTTTTAGTACCCAGCTCAGCGCTCATAGCCGACTTTGGAGGGAGTTAGGTACTTTTAGTGCCTAACTCGGCGCTCATAGCCGACTTTGGAGGGAGTTAGATACTTTTGGTGCCTAACTCGGCGATCATAGCCGACTTCGACGAAATTTGGGTACTTTTAGTGCCTAACTCAGCGCTCATAGCCGACTTCGACGAAATTTGGGTACTTTTAGTGCCCAGCTCAGCGCTCATAGCCGACTGCGGAGGAAGTTAGGTGCTTTCCACACCCAACTCACTCCGCAACGCTTGACTCAGCGGTTGCCGCGCGCCATAGCGGTGACGCCGGTGCGCGACAGCTCGCGGATGCCGTACGGCTTGAGCAGTTCGACCATCGCGTCGATCTTCTCGGTATCGCCGACGACCTGCACCATCAATGTAGACGGGCCGATGTCGACGATCGCGGCGCGGAACGTCTCCACCACGCCAAGAATCTCGGGGCGGGAGGAAGGCTCGGCGTTCACCTTGATCAAGCCCAGCTCCCGCGCCACCATCGGATTTGCGCTGACGTCGACGACTTTGATGACATCGATCAATTTGTACAATTGCTTCTGCACCTGTTCCATCGTCCGGTCGTCGCCGGAGGTGACGATGACCATGCGCGACAGCCCGGGCTCCTCCGACGAGCCGACCGTAATGCTCTCAATGTTGAATCCGCGCCGGCCAAACAGTCCCGACACCCGCTGCATCACGCCGGGTTGGTCGTTAACGAGAATGGAGATCGTATGTTTGCTCATTCGGAATCCCCCATAATCATTTGATCGATTGTGCTGCCCTGGGTAACCATCGGGTACACGTTCTCGTCGCGGCGAACGACGAAATCCACCACGGCCGGACCGGGATGACGAAGCGCTTCTTCCCATACCGCTCGGGCTTCTTCCTTGTTTGTCGCGCGGAACGCCTTCACGCCGTAAGCTTCCGCCAATTTGACGAAGTCCGGACTGCCGGCCAGGTCAATGTGGCTGAAGCGATTCCCATGAATGAGCTCCTGCCACTGCCGCACCATGCCGAGCACCTGATTGTTCAGGATAGCTACCTTGACCGGAATGTTGTTGATGGAGCAGATCGCCAGCTCCTGCGCACACATCTGCATGCCGCCGTCGCCGTTGATCGAAACGACCGTGCGGTCCGGGTTGCCCATCTTCGCGCCGATCGCGGACGGGAAGCCGAAGCCCATCGTACCAAGTCCGCCGGACGTGACCCAGGAGCGCGGCTTGTTGAACGGGTAGTACTGTGCCGCCCACATCTGATGCTGCCCGACGTCCGTCGTCACGATGGCGTCGCCGTTCGTCGTCTCATGGATCATCGAGACCACCCATTGCGGCTTGAGCTCCGTATCGGAATCGATATACTTGAACGGCTTGGCCGCTTTCCATTCGCGCAGTTGCTTGCGCCAGGCATCGGCCTTGTCTGCGCGCTTCGCGGCCGCATTGGCGACCTGAAGCACCGCCTTGACGTCGCCGACGATCGGAATATCTGTCGGCACGTTCTTGCCGATCTCCGCCGGATCGATGTCGATATGCACGATCTTTGCCTTCGGCGCGAAGCCCGACAGCTTGCCGGTCACGCGATCGTCGAATCGCGCGCCGACGCTGATCAGCAGGTCCGCGTTCTGGATCGCATTGTTCGCCGTCCAGGTGCCGTGCATGCCCGGAAGCCCGAGATGAAGCTCATGCCCGCTCGGGAACGCCCCGAGTCCGAGCAAAGTCGTCGTAAGCGGAATTTCCGTCTTGGCAACGAATTCGTACAGTTCTTCATGCGCCCCGGAGTATACCGCCCCGCCGCCGACCAGGAGAAGGGGCCGTTCGGCTTCCTCAATGGCGCGAAACATCTTGTCGACTTGATTGCGGTTCGGCAAAACTGTCGGATTGTAGCCGCGCAAAGCGACCTCGGTCACCGGCTGGAAAAGCGCCTTCTGCGCCGACACGTCCTTCGGAATGTCGATAAGCACAGGCCCCTTGCGTCCGGTATTCGCAATATGGAAAGCCTCGTGTATGATTCGGGGCAGCTCGGATGCTTCCCGAACGAGATAGCTATGCTTCGTGATCGGCATCGTGATGCCGACGATATCGGCTTCCTGGAATGCGTCCGTTCCGATCAGGTGCGTCGCGACGTTGCCGGTGATGACGACCAGCGGCACCGAATCCATGTAAGCCGTAGCGATGCCGGTGACGACATTCGTCGCTCCCGGTCCTGAAGTTGCGATGCACACGCCGACTTTGCCGGTCGAACGGGCATAGCCGTCAGCCGCGTGAATCGCGCCTTGCTCGTGGCGGGTCAGCAGATGGTTGAAGTCGGAAAATCCGTACATGGCGTCATAAATGTACAGTACGGCGCCGCCCGGATAGCCGAAGACGCAATCCACGCCCTCCAACAGTAAACTGCGGAGCAGCATTTCGGAACCTGATATTACTTCCGGCTTGCTCCATTTGCCAATCAGATCTTCTTTGGATTTCAGTGTGGCACTATGCGCGCTCATCCGTCATCCTCCTTTCGAATAATAAAAAGCCCTTCGTCCAGAACACCGTCTTAACGACGTTCTGGGACGAAAGGCTGTTGCCTCCGCGGTACCACCCGGATTTGCCGTACACTTTGCAGTGACGGCCTCAGAAGGAACGCAGCCGAGCGCTACGGCTGATTCGCACCTCCGGCGCTCATAACGTGCGCCACTCCGATTCCCCCTACTGGCGCCGCGCGCGGCATGGTTCAGGGAAACAGCTCCGAGGAGACTGTGCGTTAAGGGATTAAGGCATCGGTCTCAGCAATCCCGACGCTCTCTGAGCATAAGAGCCCTCTCGCTTGATCCTCATCACGGCTGTTGACATGTTCGATATCGATTAGATTTCATTATATGCTTCGTAATCTCATCCGTCAATATGTGATTGCTGCTAATCCAGGGCAATCGCTTACGAGTTTGACAAACATTTGAAGACTGCATCAATTGGGTGGAATCGGCGGGGCGACAGGCGCACATGGTGCGGACTGCATCGTAAGCAATTGACCTGTAGTGAGCACCAGGGCAATCGCTTACGAAATAAGTGCCTTCGCCGCCTACCGCCACCGCCTAAATGATGCACAATCTATAGTTGTTGCTTTGGAGCAATAAAAGTCTCGCTTCACGATCGGAATAACTGTTTTTATTGCGTTCGAGCAATAAATCAAGCAAATAGTGGAGGTGTGGCAAAATGTCGGCTGAATTGTTGCTCGAATGCAATAATTCGGCGGTCCTTCGTAGTTGAGGAGGAGAATTGTTGCTTAAATGCAATAATTTCTTATCCTTTAAAGTCCGTAAGCGATTGCCCTGACCGCTAATCATGATGATTAATGGATCTTGCCTTTCGCTCGCATATTTTCCACACTGACCGGAATCTCAATTTCAGTTACGGATGTCCGCGTTTCTTCCCCGGCTCTGCCGGTTACTTCCCGAAATGTCGGGAAAATTGGGGGGCCGGGCCGGTCAAGCGCTTCATACGATGATAGGGACACGTTCAGCGTCTTGATCGGGGAGGTGATGCCATTGATTCGCTGGAAAAGGGCTGGCGACGAACGCGCGATCGTGGGACTGGTCCGAACGCAGCTCGTGCCTATATCCCCCAGGCCCGGTCTGCACGGCAGCCGGTTGCGGCGCGAATTGCTCCCCCGTCTGCGCCGGGGCTACACCTTGGTCGCCTCCCGAACGGCCAAGAGCGCACCTTTCGCCTTCGTCCATGCGGAACTGCGATCGGCGACTTTATTCATCGATCTGCTGGCCGTCGACCCTGCTGAACAAAACCGGCGGTGGGGGTCGGCGCTGATGGATGCGGCAGAGCGATACGGGATGGAGAACGGCTGCAGCGAGTCGCGGTTGTTCGTGGATGAGCAGAACGAGCGCGGCATGCGGTTTTATGCCAGACACGGTTATACCGTCGTCCGCCATATTCCGAAAGCGGCTTGCTACGAGATATTCAAGCCGCTAACCCAGGCATGGACAGGGTGGTCGTGAACGCCGGGACTGCTGATGTTTATGTGCAAGAGCCCCGGCTTCCGACGGAAACCGGGGCTTCGTAACAAATTCGATCAGATCAAATCCGATTGCCGGAGCAGCTTGCGTACGATGACGGCGACTTCCGCGCGTGTCATATAAGATAGCGGGGAGAGCTTGCCGCCATCCCTGCCGGACACGATGCCGGCTTGTACACTGGCGGCAATTCCGCCTGCGGCCCATTTCGATATTGCCGCATGATCGTAGAAGATGCTCAGTGCCGCTTCTTCAGACGATGCCGACAGCTTGTCCGTCAGACCGGTCAACTGCATCGCTTTGGCGATAATCGTCATAGCCTGCTCTCGGGTAACATGTTCGTCCGGACGGAAGGTACCGTCTTCGAAACCGCTGATCAGCCCGTTCCGTGAAGCTGCGTTCACCGAGCCGTTGTACCCTGCCGCGGCCGGCACATCCGGGAACAGGCCAGCTCCGGGCTCCTGCTTCAGTCCCAAGCCGCGTACGATGATCGCCGCGAACTCGGCGCGCGTTATCTCGCTGTCCGGAGCGTATCGTTCGGCGTCAATGCCGTCAACGACCATCCGCGAGCCCATATCGTCGATGGCTTCTTGCGCCCAATGATGCACGGAATCAGCAAAGGAAATCGGATGCCAGACGACGGTATAGGCACTGTTGGTCAAACTGTTGATCGTCGCATAGTATCGGCCGTCCGTTTCGACAATCTTCGTTGGTACGTGACGGACGGTTCCGTCCGGATCGATCACCACGCCTGTCGTCATTTTTGTCGGATCGATACCGTCCGGTAAGGCGACGGTCCGCTCCACATAAGCATCGAAACTCGCGACTTCGATGCTCCGACCGCCGTATGCCACACGGATCGCAAATTCGATCGGCTGAATGACGAGCGAAAAGCGGCCTTCGGTCGCAGCATTCTCCGCGATCTGAACCATGCCGGACGTCGGCTCGGCAACTTCTATTTGCACCTCTATGTTCGCCAAATCTACGGATTCCCCGAACTGACGCGACAGGGCATCGATATTGAGAACCGCCGCCGGAAGCTTATAGATCGCGCGATCCGTATGAATTTCCAACACCGCACGATTCATCTCCATAAGCTTGACCATCTGACCGTCCATTTCACCGACGGCAATTTCGGAACCGGCCGCCGGAATGACAACGACGGTGCCGACGGCTTCCGTCGCCAGCTTTTCCGCCGTCTTGACAGGATCGAAACGGAAGGTGCTGACTGGCCTGCCTTCGCGCAGACTATTTGTTGTACTGCCTATACTTTCCCTTTTGCCGTTGACGAGCGCTTCCGTGCCGGAAACTTCCGGCGCTGTCTCTTTTGCAGGCGATTTCGAATCGACAGAGGTCGAGTCATCCGTTGTTTCATCGCTGGAATCCGGAAGAAGCGGCGCGGCGCTCCTCTCGTTCGAGGCAACTCCGACACCGACATCATTCTCACCCGCAACGGTAAAATAGTACGTAGTCCCGTTTAGCAGCCCTGTCCATGTATACGTATGTTCGGCCCCGTCTACATCGCGCTCCTCGGCATCCGCATAATTTCCGCTAGCGAGACTCATGAACACTTTATAGCCCGTTGCTCCATATGCCGGCGACCATGTCAGGACGGCTTGTCCGTCGCCGGATGCAACGGTCAGAAGATCAGGAGCTTCGGGGGCAGTACGTACCGTCAAAACCGAGGGAGCGGAGATCGTCGATTGTTCGCCGTCGCCGGATAGTTTGACGCGATATTGGTACCCCGACATCGAACCCGTTACAGCGTCCAGATGCAAGACGGCGTCGGTCGCGCCGTTCAAGTCGGCGTACCCTTCTCCGGCATCTACCTGCCACTGATAAGTTAGGCCGTCTCCTTCCGCCGTAACCTCGAAACTCGTGTCATCGCCTTCGTTTACCGTTGCGTCTTGAGGCTGGACGTTGATCTCCAACCGCTTATAGACGACTTGGGTCACTGTAAAACTCACATCCGTCATTCGGTCCGCCGAGACGGTAACCATTGCCGTATGCGTGCCAGGAGCCAGATGGTCTTTCGCTTGGACGGTAAACGAAGTAGCCGGCGCATTGTCATCAAGCGCAGACAATAACGGCTGAGTCAAGATGAAGTCGCTTGCCTGCTCGCCGCTTATCGCCGCGTTCAGGTTCTCCAGCACTCCGCTGCCGGTGCGTGTCACCGTAATCATCTTCGATTCCGGCGCCCCCTCTTCATAACCTGAGATCAGCGGACCGGCGGTCACGTCGTCAATATCCGCAATGTGATAACCTACGACCGTAATCAAGCATTCGTCGCGTTGGATGTCGTAAGCCAGGTTTGCGCTCCCGTCAGTAAAACTCAAGACCGTCGCCTCGATCGGGTATGTACCCTGGGCAGTTCCCTGTTTGACACGAGCTGTTACTTCCGTATATCGATAGTACGGATTATCGGCTCCTTCAAACCATTGTCCGGACCAGTCGATGAACTCGAACACGTCGCCGTCCCATTCCATGTCAATATCGAATTCGTAATAATTGAGCGATGTATCCAGGTCGGCATAAAGCAGAAAAGTGAACGTGTCTCCCGGATTTACCGTTTCTTCTCCCTTGGCTCCAAAAACGCTGCCTGAACCGTTTGCGCTGACCGGAATGGCGATGGTGAGCGCGAGACAGCATACCATCCAAGCTGCCATAATTGCTCTAAGCTGCTTCAAATCATTCTCTCCTCTGATGTTCGTATGTTCGACGCACCGCGCTGCCAACCGCCGCACGTCTATCCGTGCCATTTTACTAGGCGTCACTGAACAGATAATAAACGGGGAACACAGTTGATCTTCCTCTTCCGGAACGGCCGGCAACGCAAGAAAAAACGGCTTTCCCGTCCGTTAGGACGGTGCCGTTTATTCGAGAAATATAAGCTTTCTCTACGCACGTCTCACCAGAAGAAGCCGGGAAATCCGAACCCTCCGAAGCCACCGCCAAATCCGCCCCCGAAGCCACCGCCAAACCCAGCAAACGGAAGCGTGCCAATGGCCAGAATATCGAACAAAGCGAGCGGGAGAATCGCCTGGGTATGCGCTTCGCCCGAGACGGGCGCGATCATCAGTTTATCTCCTCTTAGTCCCGTCAGTTTCCCGCGCATGACGGTGCCATTCTTGCGCAATACATAGATCTCATGGCCGATCAATTGCTTTGCCTGCATTCGCGTGACATGAGACATGCTCACAGACCTCCTTTACCGGTAGTGCTACAGCGTATGGTTAAGGATAATGCTTGGCCTGTATGATTGTACGCATCGCTGGAAAAAGCAGGCACCGCGAGACCTGAAGCGTGATTAGCGGCGGACTCGCGAAAAAAATCAAAAACCCCGGTCGCCCGGGGCTTGTCTGGCTATAATTAGGCGTTGATCTTCGCCTTGGCGGCGCTGACCAGCGAGTTGAACGCCTGAATGTCGTTCACTGCGAGGTCTGCCAGCATCTTGCGGTTGACGTTGATGCCGGCCAGCTTCAGGCCGTTCATCAGCTTGCTGTAAGAAAGGCCGTTCTGACGAGCCGCTGCGTTGATGCGCACGATCCACAGTCTGCGGAAATTCCGCTTCGTCTGGCGACGGTCGCGGTACGCGTACCACAGCGATTTCATCACTTGCTCTTTGGCCTTCTTGAACAGGCGATGCTTCGCGCCCCAGTAGCCTTTGGCCAATTTCAAAACTCTATTGCGACGGCGGCGCGTGACGAATCCGCCCTTGACTCTTGCCATGATTCATTACCTCCCGGAAGTATTATTTCAGATTAGCAAGCTGCTGCTGCATACGGCGAACGTCGCCTTGCGCCATCATCGGCTGCGTAGACAGCACGCGCTTCTGGCGGCCGGACTTGTGAGACAGCAGATGGTTTCTGTACGCTTTGTGGCGTTTCACTTTGCCGGTACCGGTAATTTTGAAACGGCCTTTCAAGCTGCTGTGTGTTTTCATCTTAGGCATGGAATGCACTTCCTCCTGTCAATGGCTCTTCGGAGCCAGTATCATGATCATGCTGCGGCCTTCGAGCTTCGGCATCCGCTCGATGACGCAAAGATCGGCCACTTCCTTCGCCACGCGCTCCAGAATCTTCTGGCCGATGCTGGCATGGGCGATTTCACGACCGCGGAACCGCACGGAACACTTGACCTTGTCGCCTTCTCCGAGAAACTTCACGACATTGCGAAATTTCGTCTGATAGTCGTGTTCATCGATGTTTGAACGGAACCAGACTTCCTTCAGGTCGACGATCTTCTGATTTTTCCGGGCTTCCTTCTCTTTCTTCTGCTGCTCGTAACGGAATTTGCCGTAGTCCATAATGCGGCACACGGGCGGCTTCGCCTGCGGGGCCACATTGACCAGGTCCATATTCGCGTCAATCGCAAGCTGCATCGCTTCCCGGAACGGCTTGATACCGAGTTGCTCACCCTCTGCGCCTACCAGCCTGACTTCCCTCGCCCGGATTTCCTCATTGATTTGATGATCCTTGCTAATAATGTTCCACCTCCATAATGGCCTGTCGTTTGCCCTGTTCAACGCACAAAAAAAGCGGGTCCCGATCATCGGGCCCGCTTCCTGCTCACTCGTCGGTTCGGCGCTGCGGGAATCGAACTCCCCGGCTGCGGCCTCGTATCCGTCGGCTACGCGAACCCGTCAGCGCAAGCCGAACAGGTGAGAAGCGGGCGCTTCTGCTTATGCGTACTGAATTGATGGATCAAATACAGTCACTCAAAGACTATAGCATGCCGCATCAGTGATGTCAACGTCACATTTGCTTGCCCCGAACTTCTTCGAGCCGAAGCACGCGCGTATGCTGCGTATGGCTCCACGTCTTGTTGTTCTGGGTGAAGAAGGCGTACAGCGTAATCGGCCACCAGGAGAGCAGGAATATCGGGAACAGCAGCAGGTGCGCGTACACTTTCCAGGATTTCACCTTCTCAAGCATCATCGCAAACGGGAATTGGGCGCAACTGACAAACAGCGAGATGCCCGTGACCCAGATCGGCAAGTAATAGTAGATCGACGTGAACGCCGGCACGCCCGGCCGCGCCTGGTCAAACCATAATACCAGGGTCAGCAGCGATCCGACCAGCACGTTGTACACGGTCACGGTATAGAGAGCCGTATCGAACTTGGCCAGATTCCGTTCTTTGATGCTGCTCCACAGCAGCGGGAAGAAGTAGCGGCGCGCCACGCTGAAATGTCCCTGCATCCAGCGCAGCCGCTGGCGGGCGGAAGCGCGGAAGGACAGCGGCTTCTCGTCGTACACCTTCGCTTCGTAGTTCATCGTCGGATAGATGCCGCGCTGCACGCAGCGAACCGTGAATTCCAGGTCCTCGACCAGACTCGTCGCGCCCCAGCCCATCTCCTTGAGCAGGCCGGAGTCGAAGCACATGCCCGTGCCCCCGAGGAAATTCGCCATCCGCAGTCGGGTGCGCGGCAGCTGCCACAGCCGATTGCAGAACCAGTAAGTAATGCCATATGCCGCCGTAATCCAGGAATCCTCGGGATTCTTGGTGTCCAGATAGCCTTGAATGACTTGATGGCCGGCGCACAGGCTATTGTTCATATGAAGCAAGAAGTCGCGCTCGACCAGATTGTCGGCGTCCAGCATGACGACGCCATCATATTGGCGGCTGCGGCTCCACAGTTCCTTGAGCATCCATTCGATGGCGAAGCCTTTGCCGCGCCGATGCTTGTCCTCGCGTTCGCAGGCGATCACGCCCGGATACTGCCGCGCGATGCGGGCCGTGTCGTCCGTACAATTGTCGCAAATGACGAATACATCGTACATCTCCCGCGGATAATTCAGATTCAGCAAATTGTCGATCAGAGCGCCGACGACTTTCTCTTCGTTGTGCGCGGCGATCAGGACGGCGAACGACTTCCGCGGTTCGTGATTTGCGGCTTTCTTCTTGCCGGCCCATCCCCAGACAGACAGCACGAACTGATACACGCCAATCGCTCCGACCAAAATCTGTACGACGAATAACACTTGGTTTAACATATTCGGTTGACCCCCTGGACCCCGATTTTTCTTTGTTCTGTCTCTGTTTGTTTGCTTCGGCTCCATCGGCGCGGTTTCTTTATATTTCCGCAGATCGCCAATGGCGCATTCATCACTTCAAGTTTGCCCAACCGCCCTCCGCGTAAACCGGCATTTTCCAATCCCGGGTTTAACCAAAATCGCGCAGTCCGTTAATCGCAGGATGATAAAACCACATTAATCTGTATGTACAGATACTTCGATAAACGCCGAACCCGGACAATCGGAGCGGCAGAAGGAGACGGTGCCCGTGAGCCGAATTTACCGCATGCTGCTGGAAGTCGAGCGTCCGTTGTTCCTGCACGTCAACATTCGTTGGAATCATGCCGCGCTTAGCTGGCTGTTCCGGATCCTCTCGCTGCTGGGCGGCGCGACGTTCACCCTTGTCTGTTCGCTCGCAGTCGGTCTTTTCGCGCCTGAGCCCTGGAGCAACGTGGGCTGGCAAGCGCTGGCCGCCGTAGCTTTAAGCCACGTACCGGTCGCCATCGCCAAACGCAGCGCCCCCCGGTTGCGGCCCTATCAGATCTTTCCCCAAGCGCACACGGGACACAAGCCGCTCAAGGACCCGTCATTTCCTTCGGGTCATACGACCGCCGCGTTTGCGGCGATGACGCCATGGATGCTCGCCGCGCCCTCGCTGATTCCGGCCTTGCTGCCGGTCGCTTTCGGCGTCGCGCTATCGCGCGTCTACTTCGGCCTTCATTATCCAAGCGATACGGTCGCCGGCGCCCTGCTCGGCAGCTTGACCGCACTGCTCATCAAACTGTGGGTCATGTGACCGGGATTTTTCCGCATAAGAAAAACCGTCAGGGAAGATCACCCTGACGGTCCTTTTTGACCCGCCGACTGCCGCACCCGCACATTTGGCGACCACATCGCCTATTTCTCCCGACCGACCGCCTCATCCGCCATTTTGGCGACGACATCGCCTATTTCTCCCGACCGACCGCCTCATCCGACCATTTGGCGATCACATCGCCTATTTCTCCCGACCGACCGCCGCATCCGCCCATTTGGCGACGACAGCGACTATTTCCACCGACCGACCGCCGCACCCGCCCATTTGGCGACGACAGCGACTATTTCACT
>Ga0222429_100475_pt1 | contig 29277 bp, 23 predicted proteins | sample 1B50Ametagenome_FD_182475 | JGI IMG/M metagenome (GOLD analysis project Ga0222429, IMG submission 182475) | Enriched microbial communities from leaf-cutter ant dump, University of Wisconsin, Madison, United States - 1B50A (version 2) | ecosystem: Environmental > Terrestrial > Nest > Insects nest...
TAGAACCCGCGGGCAGCCCCTTGACGCGGCCCTGTAGCGTACTGCGCAGCTCGCCAACCCGGCCCGGCCTGCGGTGAGCCAGCCTTGCGGCCGTTTTCTGCGCTCATGCGCAAGCAAGCCGCCGCATCACACTCCCAGGTACGAAGTCTTCACCGTGGTGAAGAACTCGCGCGCATACCGCCCCTGCTCGCGCGGCCCGTAGCTCGACGCCTTGCGCCCGCCAAACGGCACGTGGTAGTCCACCCCCGCCGTGGGCAGGTTGACCATCACCATGCCGGCCTGCGCATGGCGCTTGAAGTGCGTGGCGTATTTCAGGCTGGTCGTGGCAATGCCCGCCGACAGGCCGAACTCGGTATCGTTGGCCACGGCCAGCGCCTCCTCGTAGTCCCTGACGCGGACCACGCTGGCCACGGGCCCGAAGATCTCCTCGCGATTGATGCGCATCCCCGGCGTGGTGTCGGCAAACAGGGTGGGCGCCATGAAGAAGCCCTGATGCCCGCCGCCCGTATGGCAGGCGACGCGCGCGCCGCCGCTGGCCAGCCGCGCGCCCTCGGCGCGGCCGATCTCCACGTAGGACAGATCCTGCTCCAGCTGCGCCTGGCTCACCACCGGCCCCATGTCCGTGCCCGCGGCCAGTGCAGCGCCCACCTTGATGGCCTCGATGCGTTCCTTGAGCGCCTGGACGAAAGCCGGATAGATCCCGTCGGTCACGATGAGGCGGCTCGATGCCGTGCACCGCTGCCCCGTGGAATAGAAACAGCTCTGCGCCGACAGCTCCACGGCCTGCCGCAGATCGGCGTCGTCGAGTACCACCTGCGGATTCTTGCCGCCCATCTCCAGCTGCACCTTCTTGCCTGCAGCCACGCAGGCTGCGGCGATGCCGCGGCCCACGCCCACCGAGCCCGTGAAGCTGATGGCCGCCACGTCGCGGTGGCGCACCAGCGCATCGCCGATGACGCGGCCACGGCCCATGACCAGGTTGAACACCCCGGCCGGAATACCCGAGCGGTGGATGATGTCGGCCAGCGCCCAGGCGCTGCCCGGCACGAGGTCGGCCGGTTTCAGAACCACGCAATTGCCGAACGCCAGCGCCGGGGCGATCTTCCAGGCCGGAATGGCGATGGGAAAGTTCCAGGGCGTGATCAGGCCCACCACGCCGATGGGCTCGCGCGTGACCTCCACGGCAATGCCCGGCCGCACCGAAGGCACGACCTCGCCCGACAGGCGCAGGCACTCGCCGGCAAAGAATTTGAAGATTTGGCCCGCGCGCACGACTTCGCCGACGGCTTCGGCACGCACCTTGCCTTCTTCGCGCGCCAGCAGCTCGCCCAATTCCTCCTTGCGCGCCAGGATCTCGCTGCCGATCCTGTCCAGCGCGTCGCTGCGCGCCTGGATGCCCGATGTGGACCAGGCCGCAAAGGCCGCCGTGGCGGCCGCCACGGCTGCATCCACGCTGCAGGCATCGCCTTGGGCGTATTCGCCGATGACGTCGGTAAGGTCGCTGGGATTGGAGTTCGGGGCGTAGCTGGCGGCGGTCGTCCACGCGCCGCCGATGAGATGGTCGTATCGAGGTGTGCTCATGAGTCAGGAGAAGTCCGGAAAAAGCGGCACGGCGCCAAGCCGGCCTGCGCCGCAAAGGCCTGGCGGATGCACCGCCAGCCACGGGGATCAGTCATTCACGTACAGCGGCATCGAATCCTCCCACTTGCTGTCGGTGAGGATGCGCTTGCCGCTGCCGTCGGCGTTCATCACGTAGATCTGCCCGTACTGCTGGAAGGTCTGGTCGTACAGCGCCGCCTCGTCGCGGAAACCGTGCCGCGAGCCGCTGAACAGGATGCGGCCGTCTGCGTTCCAGACGGCGTGGGCGTCGCTCGATCCATGGTGGGTGCAGCGAAACAGATCCGTGCCGTCGGGACGGATGGTGTAGATGTCGTAGTTGCCGTTCACGCTCTTGCGCGCGTCCTCGCCCTTGCGCGTGAAGACGATGCGCTGGCCGTCGGGTGACCAGCCCGGCATGTTGTCCTGGCCCGTCGTCAGCACGCGCACCTTGCGCGTCTCCAGGTTCAGGATGTGCAGCCCCCCGGTCTGGCCCTTGCCCCAGACGCGATACACGATCTCCTTGCCGTCGGGCGAGTAGGCGGGAAAGCCCGCATTCAAGATACCGTCGGTCAACTGCTCAGCGCCCGTGCCGTCGCGCCGCACGCGCCACAGCGCCGCGGCCATGGTGTTGCGCGTGAAGAACCAGTAGCCCAGGCCGAAGGCCAGCCATTCACCGTCGGGCGACCAGGTCGGCTGGAACGCGCCCGCCAGCCCCATGTGCACCATCTTGTCATCCAGGCCGTGGTTCGACGATTCGAACACCTTGCGCTTGTCCGAGCCGTCGCCGCGCATGATCCACAGCGACGAATTGCCGGTCTGCTTGGCGGTATACGCGATCCAGCCGTCGCGCGACATCAGCGGATAGACGTCGATGTGGCGATAGTCGTAATCCGGATCCCAACTGAACAAAGGCTTCATCAGTGGGCGCACAGGCTTGAACGCCACCCTCTCGTAGATCACCGACTTGCCGTCGGCCGTCCAACTCGGCGAACGGATGAAGGCCTGCTTGAACGGCGCGCGGCCCGAGGTGTAGGCCAGGCCTTCATTGGGGCCGTACTTGATCAGGTAGCCGATCTCGGTGTTGCTGAGGTACTGCGGCTGCAACTTCAGGTCCGTGCCCGTGGTGTGCTCCACGCGGTCGCCGCCGGTGGCCGCGTCCACCGACACGATCTGCGACGGGGCCTTGCCGATGTAGTTGGGCCGGCGCGCGCCCCAGGTGGCCTCCACCGTCAACTCGTAGAACACGATGCGCTTGCCGTCGGGCGACCACTTGGGCGAGCCCAGGCAGTAGCCGGGCTTGCCCGCCACCTTGCGCAAGCCCGTGCCGTCGGGGCGGATGACGTAGATGGCCAGTTCCTGCGTGTGTTCCCAGCCATGGCCGTTGTCATGGCCGGTCCACTCCGTGTCGCGGTCGCTGGAGAAGGCGATCCACTGCCCGTCGGGCGACCAGGAAGGACGGAAATAGCAGTCGGGCTGCCCCTCCTTGCCGTGCACGCCAGTGGTGCCGGTCAACTGCGTGAGGCGGCCCGTGTACAGGTCCAGCAGCCAGATGTTGGCGCGGTAGCCGTTGCGCGTGGAGATGAAGGCCAGCGTGCGGCCATCGGGCGACAGGGTCGCGGCGTCGTCCATCGAGTCGGCCAGGGCCAGCGGGGCGATGCCGCTGCCGTCGGGGTGCGCACGGTAGATGTCGGACTGGCCGTCGCCGCGCCGCTCCGAGGTGAACAGCAGCCATTCGCCGTTGGACGACAGGCTACCGTTGTAGTCGAACGTCGGGTCGACGAGCAGCTTGCGCTCGTTCGCGCCGTCCAGGTCGGCGATGTACAGCTGCGATGCCGATGGCGCGATGCGGTTCATCAGCATCACGCCCTTGCGGCCGCTGCCCGCCCGCGCAAGCGGGGCATAGGGCAGCGCAGCAACGGCCAGGGCGGTGGAACCCAGCATGCGCAGGGATTGGCGACGATCCATAGTGTGGTCTCCTTCGTAGTTATCGGTGTCTGTTGAGAGGTGAAGAAAAGGGAACGGGGCCTGGGCGCGGCTCACTCCAGGACGGCGATGCTGATCGGGGCCGGCACCGGGGCCGCGACCCCGGTGTCCGACAGCGCGCCGGTGCGCGGATCGACGCGCAGCACGTTGAGCGTGTTGCTGCGCTCGTTCGCAACGAACAGCCAGCGGCCCGATGGGTGCAGCGCGAAAGTCCACGGGCCCGCGCCGCCGCTGGCTGCGCGCTGCACCAAGGACAGGCGGCCGCTCTGCGTATCGACGCGATACACCAGCACGCTGCTTTCGCCGCGGTTGCCGACATACAGGGTGCGGCCGTCGGCGCCCAGCGCGATCTCCGATCCGCTTCGCGCGCCCTGGAAGCCCGGGCTGCTCAGCGGCAGCGTCTGCACCAGGGCCAGTCGCCCGGCCTGCGCGTCCCAGCGCAGCACCGTGACCTCGGCCGTGAGTTCGCTGACCAGGTAGGCAAAGCGTCCATCGCGGCCAAAGACCAGATGCCGCGGCCCGCTGCCGGGCGGCGCGACCCAGGCATGCGCTGCGTTGGCCGCGGGCGATTCCACCGGGGCCAGCGCCTGCCGTCCAGGCTCCAGGCGCTGCACGAAGACGCGGTCCGCGCCCAGGTCGGGCACCAGCGCAAACCGGCCGCCCGGCGCCACCACCACGCCATGCGCGTGGGAACTGGCCTGGCGCCGGTTCGGCCCGCTGCCGCTGAAAGGCACCGACGCCGTGACGGCGCCCAGCCCGCCATCCGCGCGCAGGGCAATGCTGGCGACCGAACCCGAGCCGTAGTGCGCCACGAGCATCGTCATGGACGGCCGGTCCAACCACAGATAGGTCGGCCCGTTGCCTCCGGTGGGTACCTCGCCCGTGCGGGCCAGCGCGCCCGTGCCGCGATCCACGGCAAAGGCGATCAACCGACCCGCGCCGTCGTCGCTGGCGGCGTAGAGCACGGGCAGCCGCGGGTGCCCGACCAGCCACCGGGGCACGGCGACGTCCGCCACGCGGCCCAGCGCGCTCAGCCGGCCCGAGCGCGCGTCGAAGCGCAGCGCCTGCAGGCCGTGGCCGGTTCTGCTGCCGACATAGACCAGCGCCGGCGCGTCCGCGTCCTGCGGCGCGGGCGCCGCGCACCCGGCAACGGTGCAGGCCAGCGCGAGCAGCGCGGCGCGGCGCAACCTGTGCCAGAGCGATGGACTCTTCCCAGAAAAAACAATCACGTCATTCAACCTTTCGCGCCTGCCGCGCGCCACGCCGTTGCCCTCGAAGCACCGCCGCGCGCAAAGCCCGGTAGCCCGATGTCTGGAAAGAATAGTGAGTTAGCCCCCGCGCGCCACTGCACAAAAAACAGCTTCGCTGGCACTTTTCCGCAGACATCGACTTCGATGTGGCTACGGTTCAAAAAATTTATATAAAAATAGCATCAAACCCAATACCATAAAGCGCAAGCAGCTATGCATTCGAAAGCAAGCACTGCATCTGGAGAAGCTCTCTGCACGAACCTGGCGAGGGGCGCCATGCCACGGCTGCGCAACCCGCAGGTATCTGGCCACCACTTGCCAAGCCTGCCCCTGGGCCGTGCGGGCCCGCAAAGCGGGGCGGCCGTACTTGGCGGATACTCGGCAACGGTAGCTCTCGGGCCATGTTCGGGCCGTCAAGCCGCTCAGGAGGTTCCCCATGACCCAACAACGACGCGAAGTCCCCGGCATTCGCCCCTACGACGGCCCGGCGGGCGGCTGGGGCGCATTGAAAGCAACGGCCCAGGCCGTCCGCCAGCAGATGGAAATCGTGGAGGCGCCCATCGTGCTGCTGCGCACCAACCAGCCCACGGGATTCGACTGCCCCGGCTGCGCCTGGCCCGACAAGGAGCACCGCTCCACCTTCCAGTTCTGCGAGAACGGCGCCAAGGCCGTCACCTGGGAGGCGACCAGCAAGCGCGTGACGCCGGAATTCTTCGCGCAGCACACGGTTTCCTCGCTGCTGGAACTGTCGGACTACGAACTGGAGGATTTCGGCCGCCTGACGCATCCGATGGCCTATGACGCGGCCAGCGACAAGTTCGTGCCGGTCACGTGGGACGCGGCCTTCGCGCGCATCGGCGAGGTGCTGCGCGGCCTGGATTCCCCGGACCAGGCCGAGTTCTATACCTCGGGACGCGCCTCCAACGAAGCGGCGTATCTGTTCCAGCTGTTCGCGCGCGAATTCGGCACCAACAATTTTCCCGACTGCTCCAACATGTGCCACGAGGCCACCAGCGTCGGCCTGCCGCAGGCCATCGGCATCGGCAAGGGCACCGTCTCGCTGGAGGATTTCGACCACACCGATTTCATCCTCTCGATCGGGCACAACCCCGGCACCAACCACCCGCGCATGATGGGCACGCTGCACGAGGCATCGCGCCGCAAGGTGCCGATCATCGTGTTCAACCCGCTGCGCGAGCGCGCGCTGGAGCGCTTTGCCGACCCGCAGAACGTCGTCGAGATGGCGTCGCTGAGTTCGACCCAGATCGCCTCCACCTACCACCAGGTGCGGGCCGGCGGCGACGCGGCAGCGCTCAAGGGCATCATGAAGGCGCTGCTCGCCCTCGACGCCCAGCGTGCAGGCGTGCTGGACCACGCCTTCATCGCCGAGCACACGCTCGGCTTCGACGCCCTGGCCGCCGACCTGGAGGCCACCGGCTGGGCCGACATCGAGAAGGAAAGCGGTCTCGCGCGCACCGACCTGGAACAGGTGGCCGAGGCCTACGCCCAGTCCAAGGCCGCCATCGTCACCTACGGCATGGGCATTACCCAGCACAACACGGGCACGGCCAACGTCAAGCTGATCGTCAACCTGCTGCTCATGCGGGGCAACTTCGGCAAGCCCGGCGCGGGCATATGCCCGCTGCGCGGCCACTCCAACGTACAGGGCAACCGCACCGTCGGCATCACGGAAAAACCGTCTGCCGAGTTCCTCGACCGCCTGCAGGCGGTCTTCGGCTTCGCGCCGCCCCGGGGCCACGGCCACGACGCGGTACAGGGCATGCAGGCCATGGTCGCGGGCAAGGCCAAGGCGCTGCTCTGCCTGGGCGGCAACCTTGCCGTGGCCCTGCCCGACCCCGCGCTGTGCTTCGCCGCGATGAAGGGCCTGGCGCTGAGCGTGCACCTGGGCACCAAGCTCAACCGATCGCACCTGCTGGTCGGCCGGGAAACCTTCCTCCTGCCGGTGCTGGGGCGCACGGAACTCGACGTGCAGGCCAGCGGGCCGCAATCGGTGACGGTGGAGGATTCGATGTCCATGGTGCATGCCTCGGCGGGCAAGCTCAAGCCGGCGTCGAAAGACCTGCGTTCCGAACCCGCCATCGTCGCCGGCCTGGCCCGGGCCACGCTGCCCCACAGCAAGGTGGACTGGCCGAGCCTGGTGGAGGACTACGACCGCATCCGGGACCTGATCGAGCGCACCATCCCCGGCTTCGAGGACTACAACGCGCGCATCCGCGTGCTCGGCGGCTTTCGCATGCCGCTGCCGCCGACCGAGCGCAAGTGGCACACGCCGACCGGCAAGGCCATGTTCTCGGTCTTTCCCGGCGTACGCGAACGCTACGAACCATGGCCCGACGAGGTGCTACGCCTGGTGACCATCCGCAGCCACGACCAGTACAACACCACCATCTACGGCCTGGACGATCGCTACCGGGGCGTCTTCGGCCGCCGCGACGTGCTGTTCGTGAATCCGGAGGATCTGGCCGCGCTGGGGCTGGAGCACGGCGACCTGGTGGATATCGAGACGGTGTCGCCGTCGCGCAGCCTGCGGCTGGAGAACATCACCGCGGTCGAGTACAGCATCTCCCGCGGCTCGGTCGCCGCCTACTATCCCGAGGCCAATGTCCTGGTGCCGCTCGACTACATCGACAAGGAATGCGGAACGCCTTCCTACAAGTCGATTCCGGTGCGCGTCCGCAAGGCGGCACGGGCGGCCGCCAATGCGGACGTCGGTGCACCATGACGCCGTCCCTGAAGGGGCCCGCCGTTTCAACCGTCCGGCGCCGCATTGTGCTCAGTGATGCTGCGCAGCGACGCGGAACTCGCTGGGCGTGCGTCCCACCTCCTTGCGGAAGAACCGCGTGAAGTAGGCGGCATCCGAGAAACCCAGGCCGAAGGCGATCTGCTCCATGCTCATGTCGCCAAAGATCAAATGGCGCTTGGCCTCGGCGATGAGCCGGGCGTGGATCATCTTCGTCGGGCTCTGCCCGGTGACCGCCGCGCAGGCCAGGCGCAGCTGCACCAGCGACACCGCCAGCATGGACGCATAGCTTTGCAGCTGCCAATGCTGGCGGTAGTGCGCCTCGATGAGTTCACGAAAACGCTCGACGAGCCGGGTCTCCCGGGGGCTGGGGCCGTCCCCCGCCGCATCTTGCTGCAGCGCGGCGGCGCGGCGCACCAGCGTGAGCAGGAGCAGCGTGAGCAAAGCTTCGGTGCCCACCACGTGGCCCATCGGCTTGGACTCGATCTCCTGGGCCAGCAGGCCGACGAGGCGGTGGAAGTTCGCCGCCACCTCGGGCTCGTCCAGCGGAATCGTCTGCGGCGCAGCCCACAGGCGGCTGAACTCGGACAAGCGCGCGTTCACCTGCTTGAGGTAGACCACGTCGATGGTCACCACCCAGCGATCGACGTCCACGTCGTAGCGCATGCCGTGCACGCACTCGGTCGGCAGCACCAGCACGCAGGGCCCCTCGAAGGGGATGCTGCGCCCCTCCAGGTTCACCGCGCCCCGGCCGCTGCGCACGAAGATCACCTGGCCGTAGTCGGGGTGGGAATGCGGCTCGGTCTTCCAGCGCCCCCGGTCGGTCACATGGCCCACGTTGACGAACCAGGTGCCCTCTTTCTCGGGGCGCTCCACGTACAGGCGCACCTTGGGTACGGGTTCCTGTTCGGTCTTCGCGGCACGCGTCATGGCAAATCTCCTTGGAAAAATCGCTCTGGAACCCACGCACCCTACCCATGGCGCCCGTGCCAGGAAATCGGGAGCTTCCCAGGAACAGGCGCCTCGGCCAGCCCGGCCTGCTCGATCCGAAAGGCGCTTACCGCCTGCACCAGCGCTTGCGCCTGCGCCCGCAGGCTGTCGGCGGCCGCGGCGCTTTGCTCCACCAGCGCGGCGTTCTGCTGCGTGGTCTGATCCATCTGCGCGATGGCCTCGCCCACCTGGGACACGCCCTGGCTCTGCTGCTGGCTGGCAACGCTGATCTCGCCCACGATGCCGGTCACGCGGCGGATCGCGCCAACCACCTCGGCCATGGTCTCGCCCGCCGTGCCGACGAACCGCGTGCCCTGCTCCACGCGCGCCACGCTGGCCGCGATCAGGTCCCGGATTTCCCTGGCGGCGCCGGCCGAGCGCTGGGCCAGGCTGCGCACCTCGCCCGCCACCACGGCAAAGCCCCGGCCCTGCTCGCCGGCACGGGCCGCCTCCACGGCCGCGTTGAGCGCCAGGATGTTGGTCTGGAACGCGATCGCGTCGATCACGCCGATGATGTCGGCGATCCTGCGGCTCGCGTCGTCGATGCCGCGCATCGTGTCTACCACCTGGGTCACGACGTCGCCGCCCTGCCCGGCCACCCGGCTGGCGTCTTGCGCCAGCCGATCCGCCTGGCGCGCGTTGTCGGCGTTGTGCCGCACGGCGGCGCCCAGCTGCTCCATGCTCGCGGCCGTCTGCTGCAGCGCGCTGGCCTGCACCTCGGTGCGCGCGGAAAGATCGTTGTTGCCCGACGCGATCTGCGCGCTGGCCGTGGCCACGCTCTCGGCGTTCTGGCGCACGCGGGCCACGATGCGGGTCAGTGCGTCCTGCATGTCGCCCAGCGCCGCGAGCAGCGGCGAGAACTCGTCGCGCGCGCCGTCGTCACGCACGGCCTGCGTCAGGTCGCCGTCGCGCACGCGCTCGGCCAGGGCGCGCGAGACGGCCACGCGCCGGCGCAGCACGCGCGCCACGTGCCACGACAGCAGCACCAGGCCGACGATGACGGCAGCCACCAGGCCGACCAGCGCGCCCAGCGTGCGCTGCGTCTCGGCCACGACTTCGAGCAGGTCGCCGCGCACCGCCGTGTCCTGGCGCTTGACCGCATCGCGCAGCGCCATGAGCAGTTCGGTGCGCGCCGGCACCGTCTTGTCCACAAGAAAGGCGAAGGCGCCGTCCTTGTCGCCGCTTTGCACCATGCGGACGTCCTGCGCGGCCACCGACCAGAAAGTGTCGAGCAGCGCCGGCACCTTGGCGAAGCCTGCTTTGTCGGCCGGCGTAGCGAGGCTGCGTGCGTAGTCGGCCATGGTCTGGTTCACGAACAGGCGCTTTTCCTCGATGCCGTCGAGCGCGCGCTGCAGTTCCCTGGGGTTGCGCGCCAGCATGGCGTGGCGCATCAGCAGCTGCGCGCGCGTGACTTCGGCCTCGGTGCGGGTCGCGCGCTGCAGCTGCGGCACGCGCACGCTCTCGATACGCTGCACGAGTGCGCCGACATGCCCCAGGCTGGACCAGGCGAACCAGGCCACGCCTGCAAGCGCCACGGACAGAATGCCGCAGACGAGGCACAAACGCCTGCCGATGCCGGAGAAAACTGGAAAGTTCATCATGGCTGCGCGGCCCTAGTAGACAAGCCGCCCCCTGCTGTTGATCATGGCGATATCGACGAAATGGCTGCCCACGTTGCCATGCGAGAAATCCACGCGGAAGCCGCCCAGGTTGCACTCCCCCATGGCGTGCAGCGCGTGCGCCAGGCCTTCCGGGCCGGGCGCCTTGGCGCGGCGCAGGCCTTCGACCAGCACGCGGCCCGTCACGTAGCCTTCCAGCTGGAAAGGCGTGAAAGGGCTTGCCGCCCCCTGCTGCGCCATCGCCGCCTGAAAACGCTGCTGCAGCGCCAGCGTGTTGCCGTTGGGGTTGGGAAAGACCTGCGCCAGCGCCACGCCGCGCGCGCCGCTGCCGGCCAGGTGCACCACCAGTTCGGGTGTGACGTAGCCCAGCGCGTAAAGAGGCCATTCCTGGTTCGCCCGGCGCAGCGCCGCAATGCCCCGCGCCGCGAAGCGCGGGCTGCCCAGCACCAGCACGCACTGCGGCTGGCCCGCCTGCACGCGGCCGACGGCCTCGTCCAGCGCGGAACCATCGGCCGGCGCCATGGCGACGGCCAGGCGCACGCCGTGCGCATCCGCCACCTGCCGGGCGACGGCCAGGCTCGTGGTACCGATGGACAGGTCCTGGCACAGCACGGCCATTTGCGTGATGCCCAGCGTCACCGCGTGGCGGACGATACGTTCGACCTGCTGGTGATCGCCCGCGCGCACGTGCAGCAGCCGCGGGTGGCCGGGGCTCCGCAGGCTGTCGGCGCCGGGCACGGCGTTGAGCACCAGCATGTCGTACCGGTCGAGCAGGCGTGCATCCAGCATGCGCTGCACCGTAGGCGTGCCCATGGGCGCGAGCAGCGCCACCGGGCGCCGCTCGGCGGCCTCGGCGAAGCGGCGCACGAAGACATCCGGATCGAAGCCGTCGTCCAGCGCGAACAGCGCCAGGCGCCGCCCGCCAATGCCGCCCGCGGCGTTGGTCTCGCCCAGGGCTGCCTCGATGCCCTGGCGCATCTGCGCCGCGCCGGGCACGGGCGTGCCGGTAAAGGGGCCGATCTGGCCGACGACGATGTCGTCGCCGCCCGCCCAGCCCGAACAGGGCAGCGCGCAGGCCGCCGTGGCGGCCAGCAGCGCGCGGCGCCGCGAATCGGTGCGCAGCATGTGCACCGCCGTCAGAAGTGGATCTCGCCCACCAGCATGAAGGCCGAGCGCTTGGTGCCGGGCGACTCGCCGGCGGGCGTGCCGAACATGTTCTTCCAGTACTCGTAGCCCGGGCCGAAGTAGAACGTGCGCGGGCTGCCGCCGACCAGGGCGCCCACGTCGAACAGCATGGAGGCGCGCACCAGCGTCTCGGTCGTGGTGGAGGTGTGGAAGCCGTCCTTGCCCTTGGGGCCGGTGATGGCGGCAAAGCCCTTGAACACGGCCGGCGCGGGGCCAAGGTTCAGCGGCGTGGCCCAGGCGCTCTCCAGGTGCCAGGCGGTGTCGTAGCGCACGTCGGCATGCGTGATGCCGTTGTGGTTGTCCTCGGTGCGCAGGCCCAGCGTCAGGTTCCAGAAGCCGCGCGGCACGGCGAACTCCAGCGTCGGGCCCAGCGTGACCATGCGGGCGCGCGAGCCGAAGGCGTCGTTCTTGCTGCTGAGCTCGTAGCCGGTGGTGAAGCCCACGTCGCGCACCGGGCCGAAGGCGACGCGGCGGCCCAGCATCTTGCCGAAGCTCCACGTCACGTGGCCCACGCTGTAGACCTCCTGCGCGCCGCTGCTGCCGTTGGCCTCGGGGTTGTTCATGTCGGACTTGAGGAAGTCCACGTTGAACATGTAGCTGCCGTACTTGAAGCCGCCAACGGTGTTCACCGTGGCGATCTTCTGGGCCACCTTGCTCGCAATGCCCGGAAAGTGCAGATCGCTGGAATAGCGGAAACCGATCGAGGTGTCGTTCCAGTTGGTGGGCGGCGCGTGCGCGGGCTGTGCTTGCTGGGCCTGCGCGGCGCAGGCCGCCGCAGCAAGGGCCGTGGCCGTGGCGGCTTGGGCGATGATGGTCTTCATGGTTGTCTCTCTTTCTTGGTTTCAATGGTCGAAGGGGCTCCCGGCGCCGCCGCGAACGGCCGCACCGAGACAGGGGAAAGCGGAAATGGCCCGAAAGGGCGCGGCCCGAGCCGCCGGGCCTCAGCCCAGGCTGCCCGTCACGTCGTCGAACAGCTCATCGACGGTGAGGCGGCGCGGGATGATCTTTTGGTCCAGCGCCCAGTCGATGGCGAGCTGCAGGCCCTTGCGGTTGGCTTCGAGGCCGATGGACGGGAACACGGCGGGCACGCCCTCGGCCAGGGCGCGGCCTTCCTTGAGCATGCGGAAGATGTCGCGCACGATGTCGGGCCGGTTCTTCGAAAGATCCTGGTGCACCACGAACATGTGGTTGATGGGCACCACGCCTTCGCGGGCAAACCAGGCCTTGGCGGCGTTGTGCGCGTCGGGCACCAGGGTGCGCACGCGCTCGTCCTTGGGCATGTCCTCGCCCAGCAGCGCGGCGGCGAGCTCGCCCTTCATCATCATGTCGGGGATGGACGAGCCCTTGGGCAGGCGCACGCAGTTGGCCGGGTCGGCGTATTCGGCCAGGTGGCCGTCGCCCAGGGTCATCCAGGTCACCTTGTCCAGGTCCACGCCGTACTCGTGGCGCAGGATGCCGCGGATCCACAGCCCCGTGGTCTGCGCGTAGGTGCGCACGCCGACCTGCTTGCCTTCGATGTCCTTGGGGTCGAGGTGGCCGAAGTCGATGTTGAAGCCCGCGCAGTGGTGCTGGAAGCGCCCCGAGACCGGCGCGGGCAGCAGCACGTAGGGCTTGCCGTAGGCCTTGGCCTGCAGGTAGGTGACGATGGCCAGCTCGCCCGCGTCGAACGCGCCCTCGCGCACCATGGCCTTGAAGCCGTTGTGCGCGGGCGTGGGGCCGCAGAAGTCGAGGGTGACGAGATCGGACTTCACGCGCCCATCGCGCAAGGCCTTGGTGACGGCGTATTCGGAAAGGTTGGTGCGCAGCGTGGGCACCGCGGTCGTGGTGGTCATGAGAGGGGTCTCCTAGAGTCGGACTTCGATGAGGACGGGGCCGGGGGTGCGAACCGAGTCGGCCATGGCCTTGTGGAAGGCCTCGGCGGTTTCGACGGAAACGGAGGGCACGCCCATGCTTTTCGCCATGGCCTGCCAGTCGATGCGGGGGCGGTCGATGTCGATCATCGAGAGGGCACGCGCGCCCGGGGTGCCCGCGCCCATGTTGGCGTACTCGGCCTTGAGGATGGCGTAGCTGTTGTTCGCGAAGATGATGGTGGTCACGTTCAACCCTTCGCGCGCCTGCGTCCACAGCGACTGGATGGTGTACATGGCGCTGCCGTCGCCCACCATGCAGAACACGCGCCGGTCGGGGCAGGCCAGCGCCGCGCCCGTGGCCACCGGCGTGGCGTAGCCGATGGAGCCGCCCATGTTGTTGATCAGGTCGTGCGGCAGCGCGCCCAGGGTGTGGCCCATGCTCTCGCGGCCTGTGGTGAGCGACTCATCGACGACGATGCAGTTCTCGGGAATGGCCGCCGACAGCGCGTGGGCGATGCTCAAGGGGCTCAGCGCGCCCGTGGGCACGGCCGCTTCCACGCGCGGCTGCCGCAGGGGCTGGACCTGCGTGGCGCCCAGCGCGTCGAGCAGCATCTCGAAGGCCAGCGCGCTGTCCTCGTCGGCCTCGGCCAGCGGGTGCACCAGCGTGCCTTCGGCCTTGAGCAGGCTGGGCTTGTCGGGGTAGCTGAAGAAGGCCACAGGCTCGCGCGTTTCCACCGTGACGATGTGCTTGAAGCCCTGCAGGAACGCCTGGGCCTGCGGCACCGCGTAGGGAATGCGCTCGATGGGCACGCGCCCCGCGCCGCGCTCGATGCGCGCAGTGAAGAACTGCGAGCCCAGGCGCGCGCCGGTGGCGGCCGCGACGCGGCCCGCGCGCTCCAATGCCTGGCCGCGCGTGGCCTTGTTGCCCAGGATGATGAGACAGGGCTTGCCCGAACGCAGCACCTGCGCCACATGCGCTATGCGTGCCGCGTCGGGGGCCTTTCTCTTCACCTTGGAGCCTCCTGGACGCGAGGCCGGGCGAGCCAACGACTCTCCTGCCTCCCGCCACGAGGTATCGCCGGGCAGGATCAGCGTGGCGATCCTGCCCGGGTGTTCACTGGCCTGCTGCACGGCCTGCGCCGCGTCCCAGGCAATCGTTTCGGCCGCGTCCGCGCGGCGCACCCAGTGCGACAGCGGCCGCGCCAGCCCCTCGATGTCGGAGGTCAGCGGCGGGTCGTACTTGAGGTGCGACGAGGAATGCTCGCCGACGATGTTGACCATGCCCGATGCTGCGCGCTTGGCGTTGTGGATGTTAGCCAGGCCGTTGGCCAGCCCCGGCCCCAGGTGCAGCAGCGTGGAGGCCGGCGTGTCCTTCATCCGGTACCAGCCGTCGGCGGCACCGGTCGCCACGCCCTCGAACAGGCACAGCACGCTGCGCATGCGCGGGTTCTCCAGCGCGGCCAGGAAGTGCATCTCGGACGTGCCGGGGTTGGCGAAGCAGATGTCCACGCCGTTTTCGACCAGCGTGGCGACGAGGGTTTCCGCACCATTCATTTCAGTTCTCCATGTCGCTGCGTACCGCCTGCGCCGGATGAAACGGGCACGGCACAAGCCAGCGGCAGCTTCGCTCCGGCCGCCCCGCAGCGAGGGCTGCGTCCCCCTGCCCGCATTGCGCAGCAATGCGAGAGCAGGGGGAAGGCGCGAAGCGACTCAGGGGGGTGTTGCATCTCAGTAACCTGCCAGTTCGCGGGCCATGCCCACGACGCCATAGGTGCGCTGCGGCGCGGACAGCAGGAAGCGGTAGCCCTCCTCGATCAGCCGGCGGTGGTTCTTGGCCGTGACGTGCGGGTTGCCGACCACCACCTTGTGCTTGTGGCAGGTCTCCACGATGCGGCGCATCGCGTCCTGCACCTCGGGGTGCTCGTACTGGCGCGGCAAGCCCAGCGCCTGGCTCAGGTCGCCCTCGCCGATCAGGATGAAGCCAATGCCGGGCACGTTGGCCAGAATGTCGTCCAGGTTGTCGATGGCCTCGGGGCTCTCGCACATCAGGCCCACGAGGATTTCGCCCTGCGGCGCGAGCGGCCAGACATCGGCCCTCTCGTAATACTCGGCCATGCTCAGGCCCCAGTAGCGCGAGGCCCAGGCCGGGCCATCGCCGCGCACGCCCTTGGGCTCGTACAGCGGAGCGTTTTTGGGCCGCGCATAGCGGCACGAGGCCACGGCGTTGTAGGCCTGCTCCACGGTCGCCACATGCGGCCAGATGACGCCATAGGCGCCGCGGTCCAGCACCTGCTTGGCGAAGGACTGATTCATCTCCGCGCCGTTGGCGGGAATACGCGCGATCGGCGTGACACGCGGCGCGACGGAGCTGGACGAAGCAATCTCCTTGCGGTTGAGCATGTACTGCAGTGCGTCGCCGAAGGCGGTCACGTCGTAGGGGTTGTGCTCCATCTCGAAGACGATGCCGTCGTAGGGCGCGTCGCTCATCTCGATGGCGGTCTGCTTGTCGAGCTTGGAGAACGCGGCGAAGGCGGGCTTGCCGGATTCCAGCGCGCGGATGATGCTGTTGAGGCGGGTAGTGGACATACGATGACTCCTGGAAAATTTGCTTTTGTTTCAGTAGCTTCTTGCGCTTATCTGTATTGGCCTAGAGGCCAAAAACACTATTAATTTCATGCTGCATCCCAATACATGAAACCCATCCCCTCGCCCGTGCCTGCGGGGGTGCGCCAGCAGGGCACGTAATCGACCAGCGTCATCTGCGCGCCGGTGTGCTGCATGGCCTTCATCACGGTCGAATAAATCTTGATTTCCGAGGTGCCGGACTGGAACCAGCCGTCGGGAATGGCGGCCAGGCCCTCGTAGTCGTAGGCGGCCAGCTTCTTCAGGATGTCCTGGTCGAACTCCTCGTCGTTGACGAAGTGCGACAGGCCGCCCGAGGCAATGACGGCCACGCGCACGTCCTCGGGCCAGGCCAGGATGGCGTCGCGCAGCACGTCGCCGAACGCTATGCAGCGCGCCATGGACGGCTGGGTGGGTGGGTAGAACAGGTTCATCAACACCGGCACGTGCGGCGGCGGCGCGTCGCCCATGATCTGGTGGTAGACGAAGCTGTAGGCGTGCGGCACGACGGGGTAGTCGGCCTTGCGCTTCATCTGCGACTCCATCCAGACGTTCTCGGGCCAGGCGAACAGGTCGGTCAGGTCGAACCCCTGGCGCTGGAAGGCGTTGACCAGGTAGGTCGCCAGCTGGGGGTGGCAGCGGTGCGTGACGTGATGGTCGGGCGCGTAGACGGCGCGCTGGGGCGGGCCGTTGTGCACTTCCTCGCCCGTGTAGATGGCGATGGACGGCGAGAAGTCGGTGAAGATTTCCTTCTGATCCTTGCCCAGGATGATGGCCACGTCCACGTTGGCGCGGCGGTAGGCGGCGGCCATTTCGTCCAGCGCCGCGCGGCAGCGCCGGGCGCGGGCGGTGCGCTCCTCCAGCGTCAGGAACTTCTCGAACGCCGCGCCGCGGTGCGCCTCCAGCTCCGGGTACGTCCAGGTGCGGTTGCGAAACCACAGCTCGGGGTTGTTGCGGTCGCGCTCGCCATTGATCAGCCAGTTCTCGGGCGCCTGGCCCAGCATGCCGCTGTGCGGTACCGCCATTCCGAATACGATTTTTGCCATGGAGTCTCGGGTCGATGGAAATTGAGGACAAAGGGGTTCCCCGCAGCGCGCACGTACGCGCTGTCGTGGGAGTCACCAGGTAGGTAGGTGTGGCTCGCGCCGTGGTCAGGTACTGGTCACGGGCTCGGGCGGCGGCTCGGGTGGCGGCGGCTGCGCGACCTTGGGCGCCCATTCGGGGCGCAGCAGAATGGCGGTGGCCGCAGCGCCCACCAGCAGGAAGGCGAAGATCACCATCATCGGCAGGTCATAGCTGCCGCCGATGTGCAGCAGCCAGCCCGACAGGCTTGCCGCCACGCCCCCGGCAAGGCTGGTGGCAACCTGCTGCACGCCGGTCACCAGGCCGATGGCCTGCTTGGGGATCAGCGTGAGGCGCGACAGCGCCAGGTTGTTCGCCGTGGCCAGGCCCAGGAACGAGAGCGAGAACACGTTCCAGAACAGCGCCATGTCCGCCGACCGCGCATAGGCGCCCAGCAGGACCGTGCAGCCGCCCATGAAGCCCGCGATCACGAAGGCCTTGCGCACCCGTACCGCGTCGCCGCCGCGCTCGATGAGACGATCCGCCGCCCAGCCGGCGACGGCGGCCACGATGGCGATGCCGGCGAAGCTGAAAAAGGTGTAGACGCCGGACTCCTTGAGCGACAGGCCGCGCTGCTCCACCAGGTAGGCGGGCATCCAGGCCATGCAGTAGAACGTGAAGTAGCCGTAGCAGAAGTTGGTGATCAGCCCGCCCCAGACGACCGGGCTCGACAGGATGCTGGCGAAGGTGACCGTGCTGGCGCGGCGCTTGGCCACGCACAGCTCCTGCCGCGAGGGGAAGTCGTTGCGCACCAGCCCCAGCCACGGCAGCAGCCAGAGCAGCCCGACCACGCCGGTGGCGATAAACATCAGCTGCCACGAATGGCTGGCGATCAGCCAGGCGCTGACGGGCGCGCCGATGGCCGGGCCGAACTTGTTGCCCATCGCGAAGATGCCGACGGCCAGGCCGTTGTTGCGCTCGTCGAAGTGGTTGCGGATCCAGCGGTAGCTCGCGGGGATCACCACGGCCTCGGCCGCGCCGATCAGCAGCCGCATGCAGATCAGCCCCGTGAGCGCCGTCATGGCCCCCATCAGCGCCGTGGCGGCGCACCACAGGGCGAAGCAGATCGCATAAGGCCACTTCACGCCGTAGCGGTCCGCCACCCAGCCCATCGGTATCTGGAACAGTGCATAGCTCCAGAAAAAGGCCGAGTTGACCCAGCCGCGATCGACGCTCGTGAGCGCGAACTGCGCCACGAAGCCCTTGTCGGCCAGCACCGAGGAAATGCTCGTACGGTCGATGTACGAGATCAGCACCCCGAGCGCCAGGAGCCCCAGGATGGCCCAGCGGCCCGATAGCCCCGGTGCCTGCGAGCGGTTTGTCTCCATGCTCTTGCTTTCTTCTTGTCGGATGCAGTCTGCGGATCAGGCCAGCGCGGGGTACAGCCGCTGCGCGGTCTTGCCGAAAATCCACGCGCGGTCTTCCTCGCTCAGGCAGGCCAGGCCCGCCTGCGCAGTGGCCAGTATTTCCTGGAGCGTGCCCGGCGAGGTCGGGTAGTTGGAGCCCCAGGCCATGCGCCGCGCGCCAAAGGCTTCGACCACGCGCGGAAAGAAGGTCTCGGCGCTCGCCTTGTCCTTCTTCACGTCGCCGAAGATGCGCGGCGTGAGCTTCAGGTAGATGTTGGGCAGTGCCGCGAGCCGGAACAGGTCTGCCGCGTTCTGGTAGGGCGGCCCGTCCAGCACGTCGGGGCGGCCCAGGTGGTCGAGCACGATGTTCACGCGCGGGAACTTCCTGGCCAGCATCGCCACCTGCGGCAGGCCGATGGGCCCGGTCTGTATGCACATGGACAGGCCCAGCTCGTCCAGCACCTCCCAGGCGCGGAAGGACTTGGGGTTGTCCAGCTCGCTCGGATCGAAATCCTTGGTCGAGCCGCCCGTGAAGATGCGCAGGCCCGCCAGCCCCTTGCCGGCCCAGCCGCGCACGACCTGCTCGACGTCGTCGTCCAGCATGTCCACCGAGCCCACAGCCACGAGGCGGCCCGGGTACTGGTTGCAGCCATCGACCACGTAGGCGTTATCGAAGCCATAGGTGGTCGAGGAATGCACGACGGCAGCCTTGGCCACGCCCGCGGCGTCCATGGCGGCGATCAGCGATTCGACCGTGCTCGGGCGCTCTTGCGACCAGTCCGAGCGTTTGCCAAACAGCGGCGCGGGCGGGTAGCGTTTTTCGTCATCCGAAATGATGTGCGGATGGATGTCGATGATGTTCATATCCGTCTCCCGATTCACTTGCCCTGGGCCTTGAGATGCTTGTCCAGGCGCGGATAGACGCGCCGTGCATTGCCCTCGAAGATCGCCGCGCGATCGGTATCGGTCAGCGCCGTGCAGGCGTCGAGGTAGCGCTTGGTGTCGTCGAAGTATTCGCCCGTGTCCGGGTCGCGCCCGCGCACCGCGCCGATCATTTCGGAGCCGAACAGCACGTTGCTCGTGGGCACCACCTTGGTCAGCAACTCCACGCCGGGGTGGTGGTAGACGCAGGTGTCGAAGAAGATGTTGTCCAGCAGCCCTTCGAGCGGGCGGTTCGCCATCTCCAGCGACATGCCGCGGTAGCGGCCCCAGTGGTAGGGCACGGCGCCGCCGCCGTGCGGGATCACGAAGCGCAGCGAAGGGAAGTCCCTGAACAGATCGCCCTGCAGCAGTTGCATGAACACCGAGGTGTCGGCATTCAGGTAGTGCGCGCCCGTGCCGTGGAAGCACGGGTTGCACGACGCGGCCACGTGGATCATGGCGGGCACGTCCAGCTCGCACAGCGCCTCGTAGAGCGGGTACCACTCGCGGTCGGTCATGGGCTTGCCGGTCCAGTAGCCACCCGTGGGGTCGGGGTTGAGGTTGACGCCGACGAAGCCCATCTGCTCGACGATGCGGCGCAGCTCGGGAATCGAGTTCCTGGGCGCGGCGCCGGGCGACTGGGGCAACTGGCCCACGGGCACGAAGTTGCCCGGATACAGGTCGCAGACGCGGCGCACCAGGTTGTTCGACACCTCGGCCCATTCCAGGCTGGTGCGCTCGTTGCCGAGGTGGTGGCTCATGAGCCCGGCGATGGGCGAGAACAGCGTCAGGTCGCTGCCGCGCTCCTGCTGCAGCTTGAGCTGGCCGTTGCCAATGGCTTCGCGGATCTGGTCGTCGGAGACGTGCGCGCCCTCGCGCGACGGCGCGTTGGCCGGATCGTTGGCGAACAGCACCTGCTTGGCGCGCCAGTCGCGGAAGGAGGCGGGGACGGTGGTGAAGTGGCCGTGGCAGTCGATGATCATGGTGTGCCCTTCACGCTTGCGGATCGACAAACAGTTCGTTGATCGCCATGCGGCGCGGCGTCAGGCCCTGCTTGAAGGCCGTGGCTTCGAGCGCCTCGATGGTCTTGAGGTTTTCCTTGAAGCCGTAGGGCAGCGGGTCGTTGCCCACGATGCTGCGCAGGGCGCGGTATTTCTTGTCGCCCTCGGTGGCGGCCTCGCCCGAATCCAGGCGCGCCAGCCATTCCTGCTTGGCCTGGTCGAAGGCGTTGTAGAGCGACTTGGCGATCCACGGATGTTCGGCCAGCACGGCATCCTTGACGACGATGGTTCCGTGCATGGGGTAGATGCCGGTGCGTGCGAAGTATTCGGCTTCGAGTTCTGCGGCGTTGGGCAGCAGGTCGGGGTAGTCGGCCTCGACCTCCTGCCAGCCGCCCGTGGGCGCGCCCGTGCGGCCGATGCCTGCGGCGGCGGCGAAGCCCGCGGCCAGTTCGCCCTTGGCCATCATGTCGGCCAGCGAGGTGCCTGCGGGCGCGTGGGCCACGTTGGCCGGCAGCTTGAGCTGCGTGACATGCTCCTCGTCATCGACCACCCAGGTGACCTTGGACGAGTCGAGGCCGAACTCGTCGATCAGCACCTGGCGCGTCCACACGCCGGTGGTCACCGAGTAGGCGCGCACGCCGACCTTCTTGCCTTCCAGGTCCTTGGGGCTTTGGATGCCCGCATCGGGGCGCACCAGCAGGCCGCCATGGTGGAAGCGCCGCACCACGAACACGGGCAGCGCCACGAACGGCGCGCCATAGGCGCGGGCGATGATGTAGGTGGTGGGCGCCAGCTCGCAGACGTCGAACTCCACGTCGCGCACCATGCGGCGGAACGCGCCGATCTGCGGCTTGACGGTGACGAACTCGGCATCCACGCCCTCGATGGGGATGGCGCCGCTGCGGATCGCCGAGGTATGCGGATGCTCGGCGATGGCGATTTTCAGGGGGACTTTCTTGACCACTTGCATGCTCCTTAAAACTTGGCAGCACTTGCCTGCGGGGCAGAAATCCCGCACGGCAATTGGCTTGCTCCATGGCATGCAAGGTTATTGATCGCGTGTCTTTATGCCACTACACAAAAGAAAGATTCGCTGGGACTTTTTGTGCAGCCGCGCTGCATGGCGCAAGAGGGCCCGGACGTCGTCACAGCAAGACGATGTCGTACATCTCCTGCACCATGGCGCTTTCGGCCTGCAGCGAGATGGGCTTGCCGATGAAGTCGGACAAACCGGCCAGGTGCTGGCTTTCCTCGTCGAGGAACATTTCGACCACCTTGGGCGAGGCGATCACGCGGAACTCGCGCGGGTTGAACTGGCGGGCTTCGCGCAGCAGCTCGCGCAGGATGTCGTAGCACACGGTGCGCGCGGTCTTGATCTCGCCCACGCCGTGGCACTGGGGGCACGGCTCGCACAGCATGTGCGCCAGCGATTCGCGCGTGCGCTTGCGCGTCATCTCCACCAGGCCCAGCTGCGAAAACCCGCCCAGCATGGTCTTGACGCGGTCGCGCGCCAGCTGCTTCTTGAACTCGGCCAGCACGGCGGCCTGGTGGTCTTCGCGCAGCATGTCGATGAAGTCGGCGATGACGATGCCGCCCAGGTTGCGCAGGCGCAGCTGGCGCGCAATGGCGCCCGCCGCCTCCAGGTTGGTCTTGAAGATGGTGTCGTCGAAGTTGCGCGCGCCCACGTAGCCGCCGGTGTTCACGTCGATGGTGGTCAGCGCCTCGGTCTGGTCCACGATCAGGTAGCCGCCGGACTTCAGATCGACGCGCCGGCCCAGCGCGCGCGCGAGTTCCTCGTCGATCGAGAACAGGTCGAAGATGGGCCGCTCGCCCTTGTAGAGCTGCAGCTTGGCCGCGGCCGCGGGCATGAATTCCTGGCCGAAGCGCTGCAGCACGGCGAATTGCTCGCGCGAGTCGATGCGGATGCTTTGCGTGGCCTCGCAGGCCAGGTCGCGCAGCACGCGCTGCAGCAGGCTCAGGTCCTGGTGCAGCAGCGACTGCGGCGGCAGGCTCTGCGCCGCCGCCTTGATGCCGGCCCAGGTCTTGCGCAGGTAGGCGATGTCCTCGGCCAGCTCGGCGTCGCTGGCATCCTCACCGTTGGTGCGCAGGATGAAGCCGCCACCCCCGCCCGTGGCCTTGTCGCCCACCAGCGCCTGCAGGCGCGCGCGCAGTTCGTCGCGCTCGTTGCCCGGTATTTTTTGCGAGATGCCGATGTGGTCGTCCTGCGGCAGGAACACCAGCAGCCGCCCGGCGATGCTGATCTGCGTGGACAGGCGCGCGCCCTTACTGCCGATCGGGTCCTTGATGACCTGCACCATCAGCGCCTGGCCTTCGAACACCTGCTTTTCGATCGGCACCGGGGGCTCGCCCTTGCGCGCGAACATCGGCGCCTCGCCGCCCTCCTGGCGCTGCCACACATCGGCCACGTGCAGGAAGGCGGCGCGCTCCAGGCCGATGTCGATGAACGCCGACTGCATGCCCGGCAGCACGCGCGAGACGCGGCCCAGGTAGACGTTGCCGACCAGGCCGCGCTCCAGCGTGCGCTCGACGTGCAGCTCCTGCACGGAGCCGCTCTCCACCACCGCGACGCGCGTCTCCTGCGGGGACCAGTTGATCAGAATGTCTTGTTGCATGGTTTTTCTTGTGAACTGGCACCATGATGCCCGAAACCATGCGCCGCTGCGGATTCGCCGCGCGGCATCAAACGCCCAGCACCCCCGCCTGGCGCAGCAGTTGTGCGGTTTCGAACATGGGCAGGCCCATGATGCCGCTGTAGCTGCCGGCCAGATGCTCCACGTACGCCGCCGCGCGCCCCTGGATGCCGTAGGCGCCGGCCTTGCCCATGGGTTCGCCGCTGGCCACGTAGGCGGCGATCTGCGCGGCGCTCATGGCGGCAAAGCGCACCTGCGAGACCGACAGCGCGGCCAGGCGCCGGGCGCCGCACTGCAGCGCCACGGCGGTCAGCACCGCGTGCTCGCGCCCCGCCAGTTCGGCCAGCATCCGCGCGGCGTGGCGCGCGTCGTCGGGCTTGCCGTAGATGCGCCCGTCCAGCGCCACCGTGGTGTCGGAGCACAGAATCGGCGCGTCCGGCAGGCCGCGCCGCGCATGGCGCGCCACCGCGGCGTCGAGCTTCAGGCCGGTCACGCGCTGCACGTAGGCGTCGGGCGCCTCGCCCGGCAGCACGGCCTCCAGCGCCTCGGCGTCCTCGTCGGGGCCGGGCAGCAGCAGTTCGTGGCGCACGTCCAGTTGCTCCAGCAATTGGCGGCGGCGCGGGCTTTGCGATGCCAAGTAGATGAAATTATTAGTCAAATTGGCCTCAAACGCTTATCCACCAAGCGCAGATAGCTATCAATAGCAGAGTCATTCCCGGTGGTAGGGATGGCCGGCGTTGACCGACCAGGCGCGGTAGAGCTGCTCGATCAGCAGCACGCGCACCATGGCGTGCGGCAGCGTCAGGTCGGACAGGCGGATGCGCTCGTGCGCCGCCTGGCGCAGCGCCGGATCCAGCCCGTCGGGCCCGCCGATGACCAGGGCCACGTCGTCACCCTCCAGCTGCCAGCCCTTGAGGCGCTCGGCCAGCGCCTTGGTCGTCAGGCTAGTGCCGCGCTCGTCGAGCACCACCACGCGCGTGCCCCGGGGAATGGCCGCCTCGATGCGTTCGCGCTCGGCGGCGTACAGCGTCTGCAGCGTCTTGGAGCCGCGCGGCTCGGTCTTGACGGCCTTGAGCTCGACCTTGATTTCCGGCGGAAAACGCTTGGCGTAATCGTCGTAGGCGCTCGCGGCCCAATCCGGCACACGCTGGCCCACGGCCACGATCAGCAGCTTCATGCGGCAGGGGCAGCCAAGGGTTTACGCCTTTTTGCGCACCGGCGCCTTCTTGGCGGCTGCGCGTGCCACGGGCTTGGCCGGCGCGCGGGCCGGGGCCTTTTTGGCTGCGGCCTTCTTGGCCACGGGTTTGTTGACCACCACGGTCTTGACCGCTGCCGCCTTGACGGGTGCCTTGGCGGGCGCCTTGCCGGCTGCGCGCTTGGCTGCCGGCCTGGCTGAAGCGGACTTTGCCGCTGCCTTGGCGGCCGGTTTGGCTGCAGGCTTGGCGGCGGATTTTTTCACAGCGGCCTTCTTGGGCGCAGCAGCAGCCGGCTTGCCGGCGGCGGTTTTCCTGGCTGCGGGCTTCTTGGCGGCCGCGGGCTTCTTGCCGTCCAGGCTGGCGTCTTCCGACGCCGTGATCTTGCGCGGCTTGGCCGCGCCCAGCTTCATGCGCACGGGCTTGTCGCCCCAGATTTCTTCGAGCCGGTAGTACTGGCGGATGGCGGGCTGCATGATGTGCGCCACGGCGGCGCCGCAGTCCACGATGATCCACTCGCCGTTGTCCTCGCCCTCGGTGCGCGGCTTGGCAAAGCCGGCCTCGCGCACGGCGTCGCGCACGCTGGCGGCCAGCGCCTTGGTCTGGCGGTTGGAGCTGCCGGTGGCAACGAGGACGCGCTCGAACAGCGGCGACAGGTGCTCGGTGTCGAACACCTGGATGTCTTGCGCCTTGACGTCCTCCAGACCATCGACGATGGCGCGCTGGAGACGGGTCACGTCCTTTTTGATGGCGGAATCCGTTTTGCTGGCAGTGGTCATCGGTAGGTCTTTACGTAGAAAAAAAGGGTTTATGCACCAAACAGGGCTGCAGCGCAATAGAGGCAAGCGCCTGCAGCTATCAAACAAATAGTATCAAATCCAGTCGCGGCGCTGCAGGAAGCGCGCCGTCAGTTCGTACTCGGGCGACCCGGGCGCGTCCTGGCGCTGGTAGCTCCAGGCGGCCTGCGGCGGCATCGACAGCAGGATGGACTCGGTGCGTCCGCCCGACTGCAGGCCAAAGTGCGTGCCTCTGTCCCAGACCAGGTTGAACTCCGCGTAGCGCCCGCGCCGGTACAGCTGAAAGCCCCGTTCGCGCTCGCCGTAGGGTGTGCCGGCGCGCCGCTGCACGATGGGCAGGTAGGCCTGCAAAAAGGCGTCGCCCACCGACTGCGTCATGGCGCGGCCCTGCTCGGGGCCAAGTTCGGAGAAGTCGTCGAAGAACACGCCGCCCACGCCGCGCTGCTCGTCGCGGTGCTTCAAGTAGAAATACTCGTCGCACCACTGCTTGAAGCGCGGGTATTTGTCGTCGCCAAAGGGCGCCAGCGCATCGCGGCAGGTGCGGTGAAAGTGCACCGCGTCTTCCTCGAAGCCGTAGTACGGCGTCAAGTCCATGCCGCCGCCGAACCAGGCCGCGCCGCCGGCCGAGATCATGCGCACGTTCATGTGCACCGTGGGCACGTAGGGGTTGCGCGGGTGGAAGACGAGCGACACGCCCATGGCCTCGAACGGCGCGCCCGCCAGCTCGGGCCGGTGCTGCGTGGCCGACGGCGGCAGCCGGGGCCCGCGCACGTGCGAAAAGCCCACGCCGGCGCGCTCGAACACGCGCCCGCCTTCGATGATGCGGGTCACGCCCTCGCCCTGCAGCGGCTCGTCGGGCGGCTTGCTCCAGGGGTCGGTCACGGCGCGCGCGCCGCCCGCGGCCACGTCGCCCTCCTCGGCCTCCAGCGCGTCGATGATGCGCGCCTGCAGACCTTGCAGGTAATTTCTAAAGTCGCTCATGCTTGCCACCGTTGATTGCAGGGGGCGCTACGCACGAAACTGGCGCGGCTCAAGCGCAGGCAGCCGCGCAAGGGCCGCCCCGCCGCGCCGGCTGCGTCCCCCTTCCCACGCGCAGCGTGAGAGAAGGGGGAAGCCGCGCAGCGGCTCAGGGGGTTGTACCTCACCTCACCGCCCGATGGCCAATGTCGCGCCGGTACTGCGCGCCATCGAACTGGATGCCGCGCACCACCTCGTAGGCGCGCTGCTGGGCCTGGCGCACGTTGTCGGCCAGGGTCGTCACGCACAGCACGCGCCCGCCGCTGACGCGCAGCACGTCGCCGTCGAGCTGAGTGCCCGCGTGGAACACCATGGCGTCGCCGGCTTCTTCCGGCAGGCCGGTGATGGCGTCGCCCTTGCGCGGGCTCTCGGGGTAGCCATGGGCGGCCATGACCACGCCCAGCGCCGTGCGCCTGTCCCACTGCAGCTCGACCTGGTCGAGCTTGCCGTCCACGGCCGCGCCCAGTACGTCGACCATGTCGCTTTTCAGGCGCATCAGAATAGGCTGGGTCTCGGGGTCGCCCATGCGGCAGTTGAATTCCAGCGTCTTGGGGTGGCCCTGGGCGTCGATCATCAGGCCGGCGTACAGAAAGCCGGTGTAGGGGATGCCGTCCTTCTCCATGCCGCGAATGGTGGGCAGGATGATCTCGCGCATGGCGCGGGCGTGCACGTCGGCGGTGACCACCGGGGCCGGCGAATACGCGCCCATGCCGCCGGTGTTGGGGCCCTGGTCGCCGTCCTTGAGGCGCTTGTGGTCCTGGCTGGTGGCCAGCGCCACGACGTTTTTGCCGTCGCACAGCACGATGAAGGACGCTTCCTCGCCCTCCAGGAACTGCTCGATGACCACGCGCGCGCCGCCTTCGTTGTGCGCCACGCCGTATTTGTTGTCGACCAGCATGTAGTCCACCGCGTCGTGCGCTTCTTTCAGCGACGTGGCCACCACCACGCCCTTGCCGGCGGCCAGGCCGTCGGCCTTGATCACGATGGGCGCGCCCAGGCGCTCGACGAAGGCATGCGCCAGCGCCGGGTCGGTGAAGGTGTCGTAGTCCGCCGTGGGAATGCCGTGGCGGCGCATGAAGGCCTTGCTGAACGCCTTGGAGCTTTCCAGCTGCGCGGCCGCCTGCGTGGGCCCGAAGATGCGCAGCCCGTGCGCGCGGAACTCGTCGACCACGCCCGCGGCCAGCGGGGCCTCGGGCCCCACCACCGTCAGGCTTATGCCCTCGGCCTGCGCCCATTGGCGCAGCTTGCCCGGGTCGGTGATGGCCAGGTTTTCGAATTTGGGGCTCAGCGCCGTGCCCCCGTTGCCCGGCGCCACGTACACCCGCGTCGCCTTGGGGGACTGGGCCAGCTTCCAGGCCAGCGCGTGTTCGCGGCCACCGCCGCCAATGACCAGTATTTTCATAGTGCTGCGTTATGGTAGACCGCTTGCACGTCGTCGAGGTCTTCGATCATGTCCAGCAGCTTTTGCATGCGTGCCGCGTCGTCGCCGGCCAGTTCGATGGTGTTCTCGGCGCGCATGGTCACCTCGGCCACTTCGGGCGCCAGGCCGGCGGCCTCCAGCGCGAGCTTGACGGCTTCAAAGTCGGCAGGCGCGGTCAGCACCTCGACGGCGCCGTCCTCGTCGGTCACCACGTCCTCGGCGCCGGCCTCCAGCGCCACTTCCATCACCTTGTCCTCGCTGGTGCCGGGGGCAAAGATCAGCTGGCCGCAATGCTTGAACTGGAACGCCACCGAGCCCTCGGTGCCCATGTTGCCGCCGTACTTGCTGAAGGCGTGGCGCACGTCGGCCACGGTGCGCACGCGGTTGTCGGTCATGGTGTCGACGATGATGGCCGCGCCGGCGATGCCGTAGCCCTCGTAGCGGATTTCCTCGTAGTTCACGCCTTCGAGCGCACCCGAGGCCTTGTCGATGTTGTACTTGATGCGGTCGGCCGGCATGTTGGCCGCCTTGGCCTTGTCCACCGCCAGGCGCAGGCGCGGATTGGCACCCAGGTCGGAGCCGCCGGCGCGCGCGGCCACGGTGATTTCGCGGATGATGCGGGTCCAGATCTTGCCGCGCTTCTCGTCCTGGCGGCCTTTACGATGCTGGATGTTGGCCCATTTGCTGTGTCCTGCCACTGCAGAGTCCTTCGATTGATTTAAATTAATCTTGCAGCCGCGATTTTACTTTTGACTCACCCACCCCCAGACGACCATGGCCCAACCACTCCTGATTGCTCAGCGCGCCGACACCCAATGCCACCTGCTACCCGGCCTGGCCAACCGCCACGGCCTGATCACCGGCGCCACCGGCACCGGCAAGACCGTGACGCTGCAGACGCTGGCGGAAAACTTCTCGCGCATCGGCGTGCCGGTGTTCATGGCCGACGTGAAGGGCGACCTGACGGGCATCAGCCAGGCGGGCAGCGTGGGCGAGAAGATGGCCGCCATCCTCAAGGACCGCGCCCTGCCCACGCCCACGCCGGCCGCCTGCCCCACCACGCTGTGGGACGTGTTCGGCCAGCAGGGCCACCCGGTGCGCGCCACCATCTCGGACATGGGGCCGCTGCTGCTCGCGCGCATGCTCGACCTCAACGACACGCAGGCCGGCGTACTCAACCTGGTGTTCAAGATCGCCGACGACAACGGCCTGCTGCTGCTCGACCTGAAGGACCTGCGCGCCATGCTCGCCTACGTGGGCGACAACGCCAAGCAGTTCACCACCGAGTACGGCAACATCAGCGCGGCCAGCGTGGGCGCCATCCAGCGCGGCCTGCTGGCCATCGAGAGCCAGGGCGGCGACCAGTTCTTTGGCGAGCCCATGCTCAACATCGCGGACTTCATGCAGACGGTGGGCGGCCAGGGCGTGATCAACGTGCTGGCGGCCGACAAGCTGATGAACTCGCCGCGCCTGTACGCCACCTTTTTGCTGTGGATGCTGTCCGAGCTGTTCGAGCAACTGCCCGAGATCGGCGACCCCGAGGTTCCGAAGCTGGTGTTCTTCTTCGACGAGGCGCACCTGCTGTTCAACGAGGCGCCCAAGGTGCTGATCGAGCGCATCGAGCTGGTGGTGCGCCTGGTGCGCTCCAAGGGCGTGGGGGTGTACTTCGTCACGCAGAACCCGCTGGACGTTCCCGACAGCGTGCTGGCGCAGCTGGGCAACCGCGTGCAGCACGCGCTGCGGGCGTTTACCCCGCGCGACCAGAAGGCCGTGAAGGCCACGGCCACCACCATGCGCCAGAAGCCGGGGCTGGACATCGAGGCCGCCATCACCGAACTGGCCGTGGGCGAGGCGCTGGTCAGCTTTCTCGACGCCAAGGGGCGCCCCTGCGAGACCGAGCGCGTCTTCGTGCTGCCCCCGGGCAGCCAGCTGGGCCCGATCACGCCCGAG
>Ga0222429_100476_pt1 | contig 29195 bp, 23 predicted proteins | sample 1B50Ametagenome_FD_182475 | JGI IMG/M metagenome (GOLD analysis project Ga0222429, IMG submission 182475) | Enriched microbial communities from leaf-cutter ant dump, University of Wisconsin, Madison, United States - 1B50A (version 2) | ecosystem: Environmental > Terrestrial > Nest > Insects nest...
AAACAGCCGGAAAGCACCGCCATAAATATCATCTACTGCAATAATTTCATCACCGGCTTTCAGCAATTTCAATACAGTGTCTATAGCAGCCAGTCCGCTGGCAAATGCAGCTCCCGTACTTCCTCCTTCCAGTTCAGCCACCAGGTTTTCGAGCGCATGGCGGGTGGGATTGGATGTTCGAGAATAGTCAAAACCTTTGTTGATTCCGGGCGCCTCCTGCACATAGGTGGAGGTCTGGTAAATGGGAACACTGATGGCTCCGGTCAATGGATCTACCGGAATGGCATGAATGATTTGTGTGTTTGTTGGCATGTTAAACAGTTTTGTGCTCCGCTTTCAGCGGAACGGTTGTTAGACAAATAATAACTAAAACATGCTTAACAGAAAAACGCGGGAACCCCGGAAGCCTGCCCTGGAGGGCATAAAAAAAGCTCTTCCGACAGGTCAGTGGAAGAGCTTATAATATTTTGAATATTAAACAATTATAAAGCTGATCTTCTGACTTATCTGCTTCCGCTTTTCAGCGGAACTGGAATTGACACCTTGTTTACCATTGCAGGTAAAACAGGTTGTCAAGGCTTCAAAGGGCCAGTCCCTCAGCCTTTCTTGATAAGTATGTAATAAAGAACTGGTGCAAAGATAATGTCAAAATCAATATTTCAAAAAATAAATCAGGAAAGCTTTCCTATTTAAAATTTATACCGTAGCTTTGTCCACCACTTTTATCGACTATTAAAACGCTTTGATGACCTACAAGATGATATATTGTTGTTGCTGTTGTTGTTAATTATCAAATACAGGTGCATATCTGCACAGATCTAATGTTTCTTGCCTGTTTTAACTATTACGGATTATGACTCAATCGCATCAGAGCGAAATAGAAAAAATTGCCACGCTTATTAAGCCTACTGAAATAGTAGACAATTTAAAAAAGATAGCGGCCGCCTATCCGGGGCAGGTAGTATTTTCCACCAGCTTCAGCTGGGAAGACCAGGCGATCTCACACTTCATATTTAATAATCGTATAGATATACAGGTTTTTACTTTAGATACCGGCCGCATGTTTCCCGAAACGTATTCCACCTGGAGCAGGACATTAGAGAAATACAGCCGCCCGATCACAGCTTATTATCCCGAAGCGTTATCATTGCAGCATTTCACGGAAGAGAAAGGACCTAATAGCTTTTATGATTCGGTAGAAAACCGGAAGTTATGTTGCCATATCAGGAAAGTGGAGCCGTTGAAACGTGCCTTGAAAGGCAAAAAAGTATGGATCACGGGCATCCGGGCTGAGCATTCTCCCAACAGGAGCGATATGCGGGAGCTGGAATGGGATGGCGGGAACGCCGTGGTGAAATATCATCCGCTGCTGAGCTGGAGCACAGAAGAAGTGACAGAATTTATTGATAAAAATAACATTCCTTATAACCCTTTGCATGATAAAGGATTTGTAAGCATAGGCTGCGCGCCCTGTACCAGGGCCATCCGGCCCGGCGAAGATTTCCGGGCGGGAAGATGGTGGTGGGAAGATGCCAGCAAAAAAGAATGTGGTTTACATGTTCACGAAATAAAAAATTAAATATCGGGGCGTATACCCCGGTTAAAATCATAAACGAATTAATTACATGAGCACATATCACCTGGATTATCTGGATGAACTGGAGTCGGAATCGATACATATTTTCAGGGAAGTAGCCGGGCAGTTTGAAAAGCCCGCTTTGCTGTTCAGCGGCGGAAAAGATTCTATTGTGCTGGTACACCTGGCTTTAAAGGCATTCCGCCCCGGCAGGTTTCCTTTCCCGTTAGTACACATCGATACCGGTCACAATTTCCCCGAAGCGTTATGGTTCCGTGATCAGCTGGCTGAAAACATTGATGAAAAGCTGATCGTACGTTATGTGGAAGATACCATCAAAGCAAAAAAGCTGACCGAGCAAAAAGGGAAATTTGCCAGTCGCAACCAGTTACAAACCTACACCCTCCTGGATACCATCGAAGAATTCGGATTTGACGCCTGCATCGGCGGCGCCAGGAGAGATGAAGAAAAAGCGCGGGCTAAAGAAAGGATCTTTTCTGTAAGAGACGAATTCGGACAATGGGATCCCAAAAAGCAACGCCCGGAACTCTGGAATACCTACAACGGAAAGATCAATAAAGGTGAGAACGTCCGCGTTTTCCCCATCAGCAACTGGACCGAACTGGATATCTGGAATTATATCCTGAGAGAAAATATAGCACTGCCGTCTATCTACTTCGCACATGAGCGGGAGGTGCTGGAATTTGAAGGACAATATGTAGCGGTATCCGAGCATATACGCATAGACGAAACCGATGTGATCGTAAACAAAAAAGTACGGTACCGTACCGTAGGTGATATGACTTGTACTGCAGCTGTGGCTTCCAGTGCAACCACCCTTGAAGATATCATCAGGGAAATAGTAGCGACCAAAACCAGCGAAAGAGGGGAAACAAGGATTGATGATAAGGTATCGGAAGCAGCTATGGAAGACCGGAAGAAAAACGGGTATTTTTAGTACCGCTACCTGTCACGCTGACGAAGGAAGCGTCTATTAGAAATTGTTTATCAGCAATCTCCAAATCAGAAATAAAGCATTAATGGACATACTAAGATTTATAACTGCGGGTAGTGTAGACGATGGCAAAAGCACATTGATCGGTCGTTTGCTGTACGACAGCAAAAGCATTATGATCGACCAGCTGGAGGCCATAGAAAAACAAACAAAGAACCGCGAAGAAGGAGAGATAGACCTGGCTTTGCTGACAGATGGATTAAGGGCAGAACGGGAACAGGGCATTACCATTGACGTGGCCTATAAATACTTTACTACGCCAAAAAGAAAATTCATCATCGCCGATGCACCCGGGCATATCCAGTACACGCGTAACATGGTAACCGGTGCCTCCAATTCCGACCTGATCATTATCCTGGTAGATGCCCGGAATGGTGTGGCAGAACAAACCCGCCGGCATTCTATCATTGCTTCACTGCTCAACATGCCGCAGGTAGTGGTAGCTATTAACAAGATGGACCTCGTGGGTTACTCCCAGGATGTATTTAACAACATTGTAATTGAATATGCCGACCTGGCGAAGGCGCTGGGACTGAAGGATGTGAAGTACATTCCGATCAGCGCGCTGAAAGGAGACAATATTGTAGAAAAATCTGCTGCGTTGTCCTGGTATGAAGGCGGGTCATTATTACACCTGCTGGAAACCACACAAGTGGAAAAAGCCGTGAACCTGGACAAAGCCAGGCTGCCGGTGCAATATGTTATTCGTCCACAGACAGAAACATTACATGACTATCGTGGTTATGCAGGGAAGATCATCAGCGGCATCTATAAGGTCGGTGATGAGGTTACCGTGCTGCCCTCGGGTCTGACCAGCACTATTACAGCCATAGAAACTGATGGCGGCAAACAGGTGCAGGAAGCATTTGCCCCGCAGGCAGTTGTGTTGCACCTGGCAGATGATGTGGATATCAGCCGTGGCGATGTGATCGTACTGAATAACGATGTACCCCAAACATCAAACGAGCTGGAAGTATTGCTGTGCTGGATGGATAATAAGCCGCTGACGCCCGGCAACAAATACCTCCTCCAGATAAACAGCACCAGGGTAAGGTCTGTGGTAAGGGAAGTAGAATACCGCCTGGATGTAAATACGCTGGAAAAACAATACGATACAGACAGCATCCGGCTGAATGATATAGTGAAAGCAACCATTAAAACGGCACAGCCGATCGTATTTGACAGCTATAATGATCTAAGAGCCAATGGCGGGGCCATCTTGATAGATGAAACCAGCAATGTTACGGTAGGCGCCTGCATGATTCAATGATAACCTCCTGATAGTTATAAAAGATGTCTGAAAATAAATATACAACAGGAAAAGTGATACTGGCCGCCGCCGGCCCCGGTGATCCTGACCTGATCACGGTGAAGACTATGCGCTATCTGCAACAGGCAGAAGTGGTGCTCACCGACAGGCTGGTAAGCCATGAGATACTGGACCGGTATGTAAACCCGGCCGCGGAGGTGATATATGTCGGAAAACAATGCAGAAAAGGAAATTCAACGCCCCAGGAAACGATCAATGAGCTGATGGTAAAACATGCAGAAGCCGGAAAGCTGGTTATACGGCTGAAGGGAGGCGATGTATCCGTTTTCTCCAACATACTGGATGAACTGCACACGCTGGCGCATCACCAGATCCCCTACGAAATCGTACCGGGCGTATCTGCAGCGTTGGGTGCAGCCGCTTATTCAGGTATACCGTTGACTGCCCGGGGACACTCCACCGCCGTACGGTTCCTTACCTATTATAAATCGGAAATAGTGCCCGATCAATACTGGCAGGAGCTGGCTTCCACCAGCGATACGCTGGTCTTCTATATGTCAGCAGAAACAGTGGAAGGGATCATCTCAAAGCTGACCCGTTACGGCATAGCGCCGGAAAAGCATATAGCAGTGGTAGAGCAGGCAACCACTCCCATGCAGAAAGTATATGCAACAGGCATATATGAATTTACCGGCAGGTTCGGTGGCATGTCATTTGTATCGCCGTCGCTGGTGATCGTAGGTACCGTGGTGCAGTTGCACAAAGAATTCGGCTGGGTAGAAGACAGCGAGACAAGAGAACAATATTTCAAACCAATGGCAACATTGGGTAATAATACAAATCACAATCAGAAAAGAAATGTTAGCAGAGCATAAGCTGAAGGTATTCCGGGAATTGATCACACAGTCTTCACGGGAAGAGCTGATCTGGATGAATGGATTTCTTGCCGGGCTGGTAGCTTCCGAATCAGCGGAAGATGCTGCGACAACAGGCGCCGGCACTACTCCTTCTGCATCCAGGATCGAAAAATTCACTATCCTGTTTGGTACGGAAACCGGCAATTCTAAAAAAGTAGCTACAGAGTTTGCCACGCAAGCCAAGAAAGCCGGCTTCAAAGCAAAGCTTACCGGGCTTGATCAATACCGGCTCACCGACCTGGAAAAAGAAGAGTATGTTTTCTTTGTTATCAGCACACAGGGTGACGGAGAACCACCACTGACCGCAAAAAAATTCTATGATCATATTCACAGCCAGGCCCTGAAGCTGGACAAGATGAAATACAGTGTGCTGGCTTTGGGAGACACTTCTTATCCTTTATTCTGTAAGGCCGGAGAAGATGTTGACGCGCAGCTTGGCAAGCTGGGCGCCAGGGCAGTTATTCCCATCCAGAAATGTGATACAGACTATGCAACCGACGCGGCCACATGGTTTGCGCAGGTAATGAAATTACTGAACGAGGGCGGCAACACTAACGGTTCCGCACAACCAGCATCCAAAAAAGCAAAGGGAAAAAAACACTATGCCGGAACTATTCTTGCCAATATCAACCTGAACGACCGTGACTCTTCCAAGCAGACACATCATGTGGAAATAGAAGCAGGGGAAGATGTATCATATGAACCGGGTGATTCCCTGGGGCTTATTCCGCATAACAAAAAAGAAACGGTTGATAACATCCTGTCTGTAACCGGTGCAGATGGAGAAGCGGAGATCGGGTTCCGTAATGAAAAGCTTACATTAAGAGAAGCGCTTACGCGCAGGATCAACATCGTGTACCTGCCGGAAAGAGTAGTGAAACAATACGCTGCTGTTGTGCAACAGGATATTCCCGATACGCGTATTGATCTGCTCGATCTGTTGCGCATCTACCCGGTAAAAGACGCAGCACAGTTTGAACAGGTGATTGCGATCCTGGAACCCATGGCGCCCAGGTTGTACTCCATATCTTCTTCGCCGGAAACACATGGCAATGAAATACATTTGACGGTAGCGCGGGATAAGTTCAGCATTAACAATGAGCTGAAATACGGGCTCTGCTCAGACCACCTGTGCCAATTGCAGGAAGGCATTACGGTTGACTTCCATATCCATAAGAACAATCAATTCAGGCTGCCTGCACCGGAAAAAGATATCATCATGATCGGACCGGGCACAGGCATCGCACCCTTCCGCTCTTTTATTGCGGAAAGAGATGCCTCAGGAGCAGAGGGACGCAACTGGCTGTTCTTCGGCGATCAAAAGTTTACCAGTGATTTTCTCTACCAGACCGAAATACAGAATTGGGCGCAAACAGGTGTGCTCAGCAAGGTGAACCTGGCTTTTTCCCGGGATCAGCAATCTAAAATATATGTGCAGCATCGTATGCTGGAGAATGCAGATGAACTGTGGCAGTGGATCGACAGCGGTGCTTATATCTATATATGCGGCGCCCGCTACCCGATGAGCACAGATGTGGAAAATACATTGTTGCAGATAATTGAAAGGCAGGGAGGAAAAACAATTGCTGAAGCCATAGAATACCTGGATAAAATGAAGGAAGAAAACAGGTATCTGCTGGATGTGTATTGAGTGGAAAGTAGGAAGTGGAAGGTGGCAAGTGGCAAGACGCAGGTAGTAAGTCGCAGGTGGCACGTTTATTCAATTAACCTTGTCATTCCGACGAAGGAGAAATCTGAGCCAGGAATACTAAATTTAAAAAACTAAAATTTCTATACAGAAGATGTCTGATTCAAATAATAAATTATCCGGCACAGAGCATATTAAGATGAAAAGCGATGGCTTACGCGGAACATTGAAGGAAAGCCTGAAAGATGAGCTGACCGGTGCATTGCGGGAAGACGACCAGGCGCTGATCAAATTCCATGGCATGTACCAGCAGGATGACCGCGACCGGAGGGAAGAGCGCAGCACCAAAAAGCTGGAATGGCTGTATTCCTACATGGTTCGTTTACGCCTGCCAGGTGGCTTTATCACCGCTGAGCAGTGGGAAGCACTACACCATATTGCCGGAAGACATTCCACCGGGGTCATAAAGATCACCACCCGGCAAACGATCCAGTTGCACGGGATACTGAAAGGGCATGTTAAGCCGACCTTAAAAGAGTTCAACATGGCAGGGCTCGATTCTATATCTGCCTGTGGCGATGTAAACAGAAATGTGATCTGCGGAGCACATCCCAAATTCTCGTCTGTGCACGAGGAGATATTTGCTTATGCAGGCAAGCTCAGCAAGCTGGGTTTGCCCAAAACCAAGGCTTATTACGAAATATGGCTGGATGAAAAACCCCTGACCAGCCCGAGCAAAGAGGTGGAAGAAGCTGATCCCCTGTACCAGGACAGGTACCTGCCCCGTAAATTCAAAATTGCCATTGCCATCCCACCTAACAACGATGTGGATGTATTCGGAAACGATCTTGGCCTGATAGCGATCATCGAAAATGGAAAGCTGAAAGGGTTCAACCTGGCGGTAGGAGGTGGCATGGGAGCTACCCATGGTAACCCCAATACCTACCCGAGATTGGGAAATGTGCTGGGTTTCCTGGATAGCGAGGAAAAAGTAATGAAGGCGGTATATGAGGTCATCACCATACAACGTGATCATGGCAACCGCAGCGACCGGAAATTGTCCCGTATTAAATATACCATTGACAGGATGGGAGTAGATAATTTTAAAAAAGAGCTGGAGAAAAGATGTGGCTTTGAGCTGGCGCCTGAAAAACCTTATGCTTTTACCAGTCGTTCCGACCTGTTTGGATGGCATAAAAACCACGAGGGAAAATGGTACTATACTGTTTTTGTGGAAGCAGGACGGGTGCTGGACGATGAAAAGGTTGCATTTAAAACGGCGTTCCTGGAAATTGCACAGACCCGTAAAACCACCTTCCGGTTTACCTGCAACCAGAACCTGATACTGGCAGACATAGAGGATAAGGACAAGGAGGAAATAGATGCCATCCTCAGGAAATATGACATCATCAACCACACCGAAAAAGCAGGCGCTCTAAGAAAGGACTCCATTGCATGTGTGGCTTACAATACCTGCTCACTGGCATTGGCCGAAGCGCAGCGTTATCTTCCCGACCTCATTACCAAAATGGAACCAATGCTGACGAAATACGGCCTCGAGGATGACAACATCAGTGTACGCATGACCGGTTGTCCCAATGGCTGCGGACGGCCTTACGTGGCGGAAATAGCATTTATTGGTACCAGTTATGGCCATTACAACCTGCTCCTGGGTGGAGACAGGGTGGGTACAAGGCTGAACAGCATCTATAAAGAGAGCTTAAATGAAGCAGCTCTTTTACAGGAGCTGGATAGTCTCCTGGGGGTTTACAGCAAGGAGAGAAAGCAGAACGAAACCTTTGGCGATTTCGCGCTCAGGGCGAAATGGGTGAATTAAAAAAGTCCACCCGGTTAAAAGCACTTACTATTAACGCATGAATGAAACAGTGATCATCAAAGAATCTAACACGTTGTTCCCCGTTTTTCTGAAGCTGGAGCAATTGAAGCTATTGATCGTAGGTGCAGGTAATGTAGGGCTGGAGAAACTGAATGCCGTTCTTCATAATTCCCCAGACACCGCCATTACCATCGTGGCAGAGGAAATAAAAGAAGGAGTAAAAATACTGGCAGAAAGGCATCCTAATATAACGCTTATACAAGATAGCTATTACGAAGCTTTGCTGGATGATGTACAACTGGTAGTAGTGGCTGTGGACAATAAGGAGTTGGGAGCGCGTATCAGAACGGAGGCCCACCAGCGGGGATTGCTGGTGAATGTGGCAGATACACCTGAACTCTGCGATTTTTACCTGGGCTCTATCGTAAAAAAGGGTAACCTGAAAGTAGCGATCTCTACCAACGGCAAATCTCCTACCATTGCCAAGCGGCTGAAAGAAACATTTAACGAAGTGATACCGGAGGAAATGGACGATGTATTGCAAAATATGGAAAAGATCCGCACGAAAATGAACGGCAATTTTGCCAGTAAGGTGCACGAGCTCAACCATATTACCAAAATACTGTCTACCGGGCAATCCGTTTCATCTCAGAACTCCGGTGAAAAAAAGTGGAGGCGCATCGCCACCTGGTGCCTGTTCGCCTTCCTGTTCATGTTCATCGGTCACGCTATTCTCAGCTTCCTCCCTTATCAAAATCTTTTGGCAGCCATCACAGAAGGCATCAAAAGTATTGACAGCAAATTCTACTGGCTGGTGGTTGCGGGATTCTTTGCACAACTGGTGGATGGAGCGCTGGGTATGGGGTACGGCGTGGTATCCACCACCGTGCTGATGTCTATGGGCGTAAACCTGTCTGCGATCAGCGGCAGTGTGCATACTGCAGAAATGTTCTCCAGTGGCGCCTCCGGATATAGCCATTACAAATTCGGGAATGTCAATAAAAAATTATTCAAGGCGCTCCTGGTACCCGGTGTTGTAGGGGCAATTGTTGGCGCCTACCTGTTAGCTAAATACGGCGATGAATACGCGAACTATGTGCGCCCGGTCATTGCCACCTACACCATGATACTGGGTATCCGTATACTGGTAATTGCCTTACGGGGTGCCTCCAAAAAGCCTAAAAAGGTAAAAAATGTAGGCTGGCTGGCCGGTGCCGGCGGCTTCCTGGATTCGTTTGGCGGCGGGGGTTGGGGACCGCTTGTTACCAGCACGCTTATCTCAAAAGGCAGGAGTCCCCGCTTTGTGATCGGCTCCGTAAGCATTACCGAATTCTTTGTAACCTTTGCCAGCGCCCTCACCTTCTTCTCTGTTATAGGCGTTAGTCACTGGCAGGTGATCCTGGGACTGATCATCGGCGGTTTGATCGCCGCTCCTATCGCTGCCCGTCTGGTAGGAAAGCTCCCTACCAAAACCATGTTCATCGCCGTTGGCGTAATGGTGGTGATCTGGAGTTTGAGAATCTTACTGAAATCAATGGGTGTCTTCTAACGGATACATATACATCAGTATGTATGAAAATGTTACAGGTCACGGAACCCTGACCCTGTAGGATTTAACCTTTGCAGGAAGCAGAAGTCATTGCAACAGGCTGTCCATCCGCTATATTACCAGGCTGGTATATGAGCTCAGTAAGGGAAAAATGGAATATCTTTCCTCCAAAATTGTAATCTATGCCTGATAAAAACGCTTTTATTGAGAGTATACAAGCCGGATATGGCTTTAAAGGTGAATCATATATACTCGGTGCAGCCATGCTGGACGGAGAAGTGCTGACCAACACCTATGTAAGACTACCCTTCAAGACAATGAACAGGCATGGCCTGATAGCCGGCGCGACAGGAACGGGTAAAACCAAGACACTACAGGTTATTGCCGAGGGGTTGAGCGATGCAAGCATCCCGGTATTGATGATGGATATCAAAGGAGACCTGAGCGGTATTGCGGCGGAAGGCAGCATGAATAAAATCATAGCCGAGCGCTATCCCAAAATAGGTCTGGAATATAAACCCGGAGCATATCCCGTAGAGCTGATGAGCCTGAGCGGGGAAAAAGGTGTACGATTACGCGCTACCGTTAGCGAATTTGGGCCGATACTGATTTCCAAGATACTGGGACTGAACGATACACAGCAGGGATTGGTAGCTATGCTTTTCAAGTATTGCGACGATCATAAAATACCGCTGCTGGATCTGAAAGACCTTACAAAAACGCTTCAATACATCAGCAATGAAGGGAAAGCTGAGCTGGAAAAAGAATATGGAAAGATCGCCACTACCAGCACAGGAACGATCCTGCGCAAAGTGATCGAGCTGCAGCAACAGGGCGCTGATATCTTCTTTGGCGAACCATCTTTTGATATCGACGACCTGATGCGGATCAGTGATGACGGAAGGGGCATTGTAAATATTTTACGTGTAACGGATATGCAGAACCGCCCGAAGCTGTTTTCAACTTTCATGCTGCAATTATTGGCAGAGCTGTATGCTGTATTACCTGAAGCCGGCGATATAGAAAAGCCCAAGCTTGTATTGTTTATTGACGAGGCCCACCTGGTATTCCAGGAAGCTTCCGCCGCCCTACTGCAACAGATAGAAACCGTTATTAAGCTTATTCGCTCAAAGGGTGTGGGCATTTTCTTCTGCACCCAAAATCCACAGGATGTTCCGGCCTCCGTATTGAGTCAGTTAGGACTTAAAGTACAACATGCCTTGCGGGCATTTACCGCCGCAGATCGCAAAACAATCAAGCAGGCCGCACAAAACTATCCGGAAACAAATTACTATAAAGTAGACGAGCTCATCACCCAGCTGGGTATCGGAGAAGCATTGGTTACACTGCTGAATGAGAAAGGCATCCCTACCCCTCTTGTGCAGACCATGCTGGTTTCTCCAAGATCCCGCATGGATATACTAACTGACACAGAAATTGATACCATCGTTTCGAAGTCGTCGTTGGTGAAGAAATATGACAAAGCCGTAGACACAGAAAGCGCTTACGAAATACTGACAGCCAAGCTGGAAGAAGCTGCCGAAAAAACGGAAGAGCAGAAACCAAAAGCTAAAACCAAAGAAGAACCTTCCACCATAGAAAAAGTTTTGGATAACCCGGTTGTGAAACAGGTACAGCGAACCGCCATCCCGTTGATCACCCGGAGCTTATTAGGTGCCTTAGGCTTAGGTGGCAGAAGCACAAAGAAGAAAAAGAATACCTGGTTTTAAATATTTCATTTTAAATTTCCATGGATGTAAACGGTTTCTCGCTGTATTAACACACTACTATCCCGTTGTAATCACAGATTTGGAATGCGTAAATAAAAAAATCACGGAAGAAGATGAACAATGAAAGCTTCGGAAAAAAATTATTTGCCGATCACATTCAGCATCAACATGTTCAATCCAACAGGTAATAATTTTCTAAAAAAGTTTCACAAAAATTTGGTGGCAACAAAAAATAAATTACATCTTTGCACTGCAAAACAAAAAACATGCAACGAATAAGTTTACTACATATCGAATTAAAAAGCTGGTTTGGTCCGGAAGTGGGCTATACGGTTTGCGGGGCATGTAATGCTGAAGATTAGTTGAATAACAAATCGCTGTAATATACGCCCCGCCTGAATCGCGGGGTTTTTTATTTTTCTTTTTTTCCAAAGGGACAGGGGTGAGGGATGAAGCTAAAATTTTATAATGACAGAACAGTTACGACATACACGATTTAAGAAAGTTGAAACAGCAGCAACGCTACCGGCACTGGTATGCCAATGGTGTAAGCAGGAGATAGGTATATCCGTGAACAACCTCTGTGATAGCGTGCTAAAACGACCGGAAAGTGTCTGTACATAAATATTTTATGTACTGTCTACCAAAAGCCCGGCCGGAATTTTCGACCGGGCTTTTAGTTTAAAAATATCAGGTGCAGAAAGGGAGGGACACAAGTATTCCCCGTTTGTTCCGATGCAAGCGGGAGATGCAACAACGGGGATACTTTTCCTGAATAAGGAGCTTATGCTTTATTATGTAACGCGGGAGGTTGTAATCTCCGGAGGACATAGAATATACGAAGTCACTTCGTATAGTGCAGGCTCATCGTGGGTTGATATGGCAAACCGCCGGATAGTGTAGCTGGTAACACATCAGAATTTGGGGCTGATATCCTCAGTTCGAACCTGTGTCCGGTGTCAGAAATGTTGGCTTTAGCTTAACCGGTAAAGCGTCACACTGTGAATGTGGAGAACAGGGTTCAAGTTCCGGAGTCAACCAGTGTTATTTGAAGAGAATACGGTTTGGTGTAATGGTAACATCATCACTCCCCTTTCTTTCTGAGAGGTAAATAGCGGGTGATAGTATTCAGTTCAATTCTGAAAACCGTACAGTGGCTTATAGTTCAACGGAGGAGAATACTTCACTACGGATGAAGAGATACAAGTTCGAGTCTTGTTAAGCCAACAAGAAATGACCTGTAGCTTAACGGTAAGAGCGGGAACCTTATACGTTCAGGGTTGCCGGTTCGAGTCCGGTCAGGTCAACAAAACGCAGTATAGTCTGCAACGCAATAGGAATTGGTCCGTAGCTCAATGGTCAGAGTATCCGGCTTTTAACCGGAGGGCTGTGGGTTCGAATCTCACCGGGCCAACAACGGATGAATGATTCAACGGCTTGGTACTGTCCCAGGCAGACAAAGGCAGATAGAGTTGTCGGGCATAGGTGCTATTGATCATCATCACGCTTCCGCTTGTCACCCTGAGCCTGCGAAGGATCTGTCTTCAGCAAAGCTTTGTACAGCGAAGGACTTATTGCGAACAATGGTGCTCTGACAGAGATAGTCTATGTGTCCCGTTGAAGCCGGGATGAAGGAGGTTCGAGTCCTTCGGGCACCACTATATACGGGTTTGGTGTAATTGGAAACACAGTGGTCTCCAAAAATCACTGATACAGGTTCGGGTCCTGTAGTCCGTGCAGACTAATAAACAAACAATCTATAATGAGTAAAAACGAAAGCCATGGAACAGCAATGGAGAAAATTAAATGGCGAAAGGATACGGGTGCCGATTGAGCAGGAAATCATCCGGGTACTGGAGCAGGAAAGCGCTATCGGGAACGAGCTGAAAGTATGCATTGGCACGGATAGCCAGGTAAAGAGCAGGATCACCGAGTTCGCGACCGTGATCGTATTCATCCGTAAAGGGAAAGGTGGTTTCATGTATATACATAATGAGATCACTACTCAAAAAATGAGCATAAAAGAACGGATGCTGACAGAAGTAGGCAAAAGCATTGAGGTGGCATACGCCTTGTGTAACCTGTTTTCAAGGTTTAGTGTGGATATGGAAGTACACGCCGATATCAACACCAATCCTAACTTTAAAAGCAATGATGCCCTTAAGGAAGCGATGGGGTATATCATGGGAATGGGATTTGCCTTCCGGGCTAAGCCTGAAGCATTTGCCAGCAGCTGCTGCGCCAACAAGGTGGTACAGTAGGATTTCCCCAACCCTTCAAAGAAAGGAGCTTATTATACTATAATACAAAAAAGATTTTATGAACGGAATAGCGATACTGGCAATCATTGTATTCATTGTTATATTGAATAATACTTCGTTGCAAGCACGGATAAAGCAGTGGTACGCCAAAATTTTGAATAAGAGACGGGCTTTGATATTTGATCATCAATACCTGGAAATAAAAGCATTCTACCTGTACCGGTTTAAAACAATACCCAATGCTACTTTGATTGACGGAGTGGATGTAACAAAATCCTATGCATACATCCATTCCACTTTAAATAAAAGTATTGTGGACCTGTACCAGAACTGCTTCTATAATCATAGTGAAGCAACACAGCAGTTTTACAAAACCATACTCGTACTGGACAATAAGGTAATGATAGAACTGGCAGGGCAATGTGTCCGGATATTATATCCCGGCAACAGGTACGGTTTTGCTGATAACATCATCAAAGCGTTAAGCGAATACAGGCTGCCGGAAAAAATGCAGGATTTTGAGATCAACATCATTTCCTTCTTCAACGGCTGCCTGGATCTGAAACCTTTACCCATTCAGCCTACTGTACTGGATCTGAACCTTCACTACAATGACGACTTCATTGCTGTAGATGCACTGATCCGGGAAAGACTGAATAACCAGCAGGATAAGGGGATCGTGCTGCTGCATGGTATACCCGGCACCGGTAAAACTACCTATCTGCGTCACCTGGTAGGCTCGCTGAAAAAGAAAGTATTGTTCCTGAGTCCTTCAGTTGCAGGCAACCTGATGAACCCGGATTTTATCGACCTGTTGATCGATAATCCTAATTCTATACTGGTGATAGAAGATGCGGAAAACATTATGATGGACAGGAAGATCAACAGCGGCTCTTCTGTTTCCAACCTGTTGAACCTGAGTGACGGTCTGCTGAGTGATTGTCTGAATGTACAGATCATCTGCACTTTCAACAGCAGCCTGAACATGATAGACAGTGCGCTGATGCGTCAGGGAAGAATGATAGCACGATACGAATTCGGGAAATTGCATGTGTCCAAAGCGCAGCAGCTATCGAAGCATTTTGGCTTCAACAATGTTATAACCAAGCCTATGACCATTGCCGAAATTGCGGGGCAGGCAGAAGCACTGCATGCTGACACAGCGGTCAGGACCATCGGTTTCCGGCAGCAGGAGCCACTTGAAAACTAAAACCGGGGCAGCAAAAGCTGTCTCCGGTTTTTTATACCCGGTCATGATCAGGGTTGTTCACCGGACACAGCCCGGCAGAATGAGCCGGCACAAGTCATCCTCCGGAAGACTGTGCCAGGGTTCAGGAATACTTCGGAACTGGCGCAAGTGTTCGGCTTGCCGGTCACTTGTGCCTTATAATTTCACCCTGATCGTATCAGGGTACCAAAAATTATTTTTACAGACCATAAACTATGCAAAAACATTGCACAGTTCCTGTTCATCTTCACATTATCAATACAAATTCACTCCTTAGCATAAAAGGAAGTGCTGCGGTAAAAGTTTTACGGAGCCGCGGAGTGACCGGACAACGCCGTTCAGACTACGCGTTTGAATGGACAGAATTTGCAGAAGCACCGAAACCCGGCATACGGCAAGTAGGGAAGCGCATTTACAGCCGGTCTGTTGCAGCAATGCAAAGTGTGGGTTCGAATCCCACAGGAGTGACGAAATATGAACCATAATTATTACACGGGAATACTATTGGTTCCTGTATTCACCATTAAGGCATTAAGAATGAATTAAGTCAGAATCCTATTGCCGTTGTTGGTACCCGCGGCAGCGCCACCTATAGCATCACCGACAGCAGCCATGCCAACAGGTATTGTTGGTGAAGACTGTGCATAAAGCCATTCACAAAACCGGCAATGACGTTGGTTAAGGTGAAAGCTTAACCGTCCTTACCTTCCCGAATGATGTTCAGTCGTTCTGGGTTTGCTATTAATAATTCACTGTAAGGATTTTTTATCGAAGCAGAAATTTCTGTTTAACGCTACCTTTGTCCTTAAAATTTCATCATTTATGAAAACTGCCGCGGCAATTTTCATTCTAATTAAACAAAAATGACCACTGCAAGAATATTAAAGGAACGTAAAAGGATCGCGCTGGTAGCACATGACAACAAGAAAAAAGAAATGATGGAATGGGCAGAGTTCAACAGGGCTACGCTGGCCCGTCACGAATTGATCGCTACCGGCACTACCGGAAGGCTGCTGGAAGCATCACTGGACAGGCCGGTAAAGCAGGTGCTGAGCGGCCCGTTGGGTGGTGACCAGCAGATCGGCGCCATGATCTCCGAAGGACTGATCGACGTGCTGATCTTCTTCTGGGACCCGATGGAAGCGCAGCCACATGATCCGGATGTGAAGGCTTTATTACGCCTTGCCGTTACCTGGAATATCCCCGTGGCAAGTGATCGTGCCAGCGCCGATTTCTTAATGACCTCACCGCTGATGCACAGTGAGTATATTGCTACCATCCCAGATTATAGCACGTACCTGAAAAGAAAGGTATAAATTTCCTTCACATGAAGGTTCATTTGCGTTTGTGGGAGAAAAAAGACAACAAGGCGTTAGCAGGTTTGGCTAACAACATCCACATATGGAATAATGTAAGGGACCGCTTACCTTACCCGTACGAGATACAACACGCAGATGCGTTCATTCAATTTTGTACAGAACAATCCAGTCCGACGGTGATGGCCATAGAAGCAGGTGGCGAACTGGCAGGCTGTATCGGTGTGGAATTACAAACAGATATCTCCAGGATCAGCGCGGAATTAGGATACTGGATAGGAGAGCCTTACTGGGGAAGGAATATAGCCACTATGGCTGTTGCACAGATGACGGATTATACTTTCGCTTATTTTCCCGGGATTATCCGGATCTTTGCCCGGGTATTTGAATACAACGTGGCATCCATGCGGGTACTGGAGAAGAACGGGTTTCACCGGGAAGCCATTCATAAGCATTCCGTAATAAAGAACCACCGGGTATGGGATGATCATTTGTGGGTTAAGTTCAGGGAACCACTACCGTCTTTTAAAGAAAGCAACGGATAAGAGCGTTATGCAGTGGCATAATGTTTCCATTTTTTGTATTGCAGGGGAGACATTTTCATGATCGACTTGAACTGCCTGTTAAAATAAGACAGGCTATTGAAGCCCGACTCAAAGCAGGCATCTGTTATAGAATAATTATCGTTATTCAATAACTTGCTGGCATAGGAAACCCTGACTTCATTCAGAAAACGCACAAAGGTTTTCAGCGTCCTGTTTTTAAAATACCGGCAAAAAGAAGTCTCTGTCATACTCACCACCTCTGCTATTTCCGCAATAGAAATAGGTTCTTTAAAGTGCTTGTACACATATTCATTAATGCTCTGCAAACGTACTTCATCCTGTGTGTGTTCGTAAGAATAGTCTTTGGGCGTCAGGTAATCGTATGCCTTTTGTTCACTTAATGTTGCCAGCACATCCAGCAGCACGATCAGCTTGCGGGTGTCATTCATCCTGTGCATCTTTGAAAGCACGGGCGCCACCTTGTCCACTGTTTTCTTATTGAAAATGATACCACGTTTGGCTTTATTGATGAGTTGTCTTACAGGTAACAGCTCCGGTATATCAAAAAAACTTTGCCCCAGGAAGGCTTCTGTAAACTGTATAATAAGTCCAAAGGGCCTGCAGTCCGGGTTTTCCCGTTGAAACTGCACATGCTCCTGGAGCACGTGCGGAAAGTTGGCCCCCAGCAATACCAGGTCTCCTTCATTAAACTCCACGAAGCCCTCTCCTATTACGCCCGTCGTTTTTCCTTTGATAAAATATATTAATTCCAGTTCGGGATGATAATGCCAGGGAGTGGTCAATCCGAATGGCTCCCATTTGAACACATAACAACGGTTAGCCTGTGGATTAATTAAACGGTACGTTGGAATAGACATGACTGTAATTTCCCTTTTTATACTTATTAGCTCTAAGATAGGATAAAATTGTTAAAATATAAGGCAATATTGAAGCGGGAATTAAGCGCCTAAAGCTGCAAATTTGTCTCGCTTAAAATATGAAAATGGATATAGGACTTGGCACTTATACATTTCCATGGAAAGTTTCTTTGTCGGGATCAGCTTCGAACCGGTCTGCCTTGTACAGGGCTCTGCTGGAAATAACCGCAAAAAATAATCTTCGTTATTTCCAGTTTGGGGATAATTATCCGCTACACACGCATGAAACCAGCGAGCTGGACAATATCCGGAAAGTTGCAGACAATAATAATATTCAATTGCAGGTAGGAACCCGCGGGCTCTTCGTGCAGCATATCTTAAGATATATAGGCATTGCCTGCATGTTCAAAACCGGTTTTTTAAGGCTGGTGATTGACGCGCCATATTACCAGCCCGATGAAAAGGAAGTAATAAAACTGATAAGACAGCTATTGCCTATGCTGAAGGGATCCGGGGTAGTGCTGGCAATAGAAAACCATGACCGGTTTTCCGCTGCAGAGCTGGTCCGGATCATAGAAGAAACAGATCCGGAATCTGTGGCTGTTTGCCTGGATACTGCTAACTCTTTGGGAGCCGGACAGGGTATCGGGGAAATTCTGCCGGTGCTGTTGCCCTATACCGTCAACCTGCACATCAAGGATTTTATTATAAAAAGGGTGGAACATAAAATGGGATTTACTGTATCCGGCTGTCCCGCAGGAGAAGGTATGCTGGATATCCCCCGGCTGCTGGAGGAATGCAGGCAATATCCACGATGTGATACCGCCATCCTGGAATTGTGGATGGATGCGGGGGCGGATGACAGGGAAACTTTATCAAAGGAGCAGGACTGGGTTCAAAAAAGTTTAGAATATCTCAATCAATACACATGACTACAATAGCTTTAATAGGAGCAGGCGGTAAGATGGGCTGCCGGCTGACAGACAATTTCCTGAAATACCCGCAATACCAGGTTAAATACCTGGAGATAAGTGAACAGGGTATCAGCAATTTGAAACAAAGAAATGTACAGGTAAGTGGGGAAAATGAATCTATTCCCGCTGCAGATGTTGTTATACTTGGGGTACCCGATGTAGCAATCGGTGCTATTTCGGCAAAAATTATCCCGCAAATGAAGCCGGGAGCGCTTGTTATTACCCTCGATCCTGCCGCCCCCCTTGATGGGATCATTTATCACCGGGATGACCTGGGCTATGTAATAGCGCACCCCTGCCACCCGGATATTTTTAACTGGGAACCGACAGAACAGGCCTTCCGTGATTTTTATGGTGGTATATCTGCAAAGCAGTCCATTGTTGTGGCATTGATGCATGGAACAGAAGAACATTATAAATTAGGAGAGAAAATAGCACAGGACATGTATGGTCCCATTAAGCATACACACAGGATCACGCTGGAACAGATGGCTATGCTGGAGCCCGCCATGGTAGAAACACTTTCCCAAACAGCTATGGAAGTTGTAAAAGAAGGGTACGACCGTATACTGGAACTGGGCGTACCGGAAGCAGCAGCCCGGGATTTTGTGCTGGGACACCTGCGCATCCAGATCGCAGTGCTCTTTAAAGAAGTGAATGGCACCTTCTCCGATGCGGCCTACAAGATCAGTAAAAGGGCCAAGCCCATTCTTTTCAAAGACGACTGGAAGAAGATTTTTGAAATGGACGATATCAGGCAACAGGTAAAAGACATTGTAAAATAAATTGTACAATTGACCACGATGCTGAAAGGTGTGATCATAGGAACAGGCTTCTGGGCAAACTTCCAGGTGCCGGCATGGCAGGAACTGCCCGGCGTTTGTATTACGGCTTTATACAATCGAACGAGGTCAAGAGCCGAAGCCGTTGCAGAAAAATTCGGCATAACAAATGTGTATGATGATGCAGCAGCCATGCTTGAAAAAGAACAGCCGGATTTTGTAGATATCATCACGGATGTGGATACACATCCTGTATTCACCAGGCTGGCGGCTGAAAAAAATATTCATGTGATCTGCCAGAAGCCCATGGCAGCTTCGCTGCAACAGGCAGAAGAAATGGTGCAGGTATGCCGGGATAACCAGGTACGTTTTTTTATCCATGAGAATTTTCGCTGGCAATTGCCGCTACGCAGGCTGAAAGAAGCGCTTGATGCAGGCGTAATAGGCAGGCCTTTTAAGGCAAGGGTTTCTTTCTGTTCTGCTTTCCCGGTTTTTGACAACCAGCCATTCCTGAAAGAGCTGGATCATTTTATATTGACCGATGTAGGTTCCCATGTGCTGGATATCTGCCGGTTTTTGTTTGGAGAACCCAGGAAGCTGTTTTGCCTTACACAACGGGTGAACCCGGAAATAAAAGGGGAAGACGTAGCCAATGTGCTGATGGAAATGGAGAGTGGACTGCATTGTTATGCGGAAATGTCCTATGCTTCCATTATGGAGAAAGAAGCCTTTCCACAAACCCTGGTATTGGTGGAAGGTGAAAAAGGATCGCTCCACCTGACAAATGATTTTGAGCTGAAGCTTTTCACCCGGCAGCAGGTAACCGCTGCCGTTATAACACCTGTTATGTATAACTGGGCAGACCCGGCATATGCCGTCGTACATTCCAGTATCGTGGATTGCAACCGGGATATCCTGCAGGGATTACAGGGTGGCAGCAGTGAAACTACGGGAGATGACAACCTGAAAACCGTAAAGCTGGTATGGGCAGCGTATCAGTCTGCCCTCACCGCCCAATCGCTTATATTGTGAAGCTGGAGCTGAAAAACATATCAAAGTCCTTCCCCGGCGTAAAGGCATTACAGCAGGTTTCCATCACCTTTACACCGGGAGAAATACATGCGCTCTGCGGGGAGAACGGCGCGGGCAAATCCACGCTGATGAATATTATTTCCGGCAATCTCCGTCCCGATGCAGGCGATATCCTTCTGGACGGACGAAAAACGGAGATCGAAAATGTACTGCAGGCAGAGGCGTTGGGTATCGCTATCGTTTACCAGGAGAGAAGCCTCACAGACTCGCTGTCCGTAGCGGAAAATATCTACCCCGTACACCAGCCGCGCAACCGTTACGGATATATAGACCATAAGGTATTGCATAAAAATGCCAGTGAATGGCTGCAACAATTTCGCTTAACCATGCATGCCGCCACACCGGTAGGGAAGTTATCCCCCTCCCAAAAAACGCTGGTAGAGATCATAAAAGCGCTTGCCAAAAAGCCCCGTATACTGATCCTTGATGAACCAACAGCTTCTCTCACGCATGAGGAAGCTGATATACTTTTCAACATGATCCGCCGGCTAAGGGCGGATCATGTTACTGTGATCTATATATCGCATCGCATGGCGGAGATCAGGGAACTGGCGGATGTAGTGACTGTATTGAAAGACGGTATTTTCCAGGGAACCGTTCCTTCGTCTACCCCTGACAGGGAGATCATCCGGATGATGGTGGGCAGGGAGCTGGCAGCGGACACTTTTGTTTCAGATGTTACGAAAGAGGTGCTGCTGGAAGTAAAAGAACTGTCGGGTAACGGTTTTGAAGATATCAGCTTCAATATATATGCCGGGGAAATACTGGGATTTGCCGGATTGACCGGCTGCGGAAGAACCGCCCTTGCAAGGACTATTTTTGGCGACAGCAGGTATAATGCCGGAAGTATCAGTATAAAACAAAGACCCTATTCACCCCGCCACCCGGCAAATGCGATCAACGCGCATATAGCGTACCTGCCGGAAGATAGAAAAACGGAAGGGCTGTTCCTGGAAAGGTCCATTGCGGATAATATTGCATCGGTCAGCCTGTCCGTGCCTTGCGCAGCTTATAATGCCGGCAAAGAAAGAGAAACGGCGGACAGTTATGTAAAGGAACTGGACATCCGGACACCATCTGCAACGACACCGGTAAGAAAACTAAGCGGCGGAAATCAACAAAAGGTAGTGCTGGCAAAGTGGCTGGCGACACAACCTGACCTGATGATCGTAAATGAGCCCACCCATGGGGTGGATGTGGGCGCCAAAACGGAGATATATAATATTATGAAGAAGCTGACCGCGGCAGGGAAAGGAATTATGATGATCTCCAGCGAGCTGCCGGAGCTTTTGCAGCTGGCAGACAGGATAGCAGTGATGTGGCAGGGAAAGCTGATAACGATACTATCCCGGAAGGAAGCAACAGAAGAAAAGCTGACCATGCTTGCATCGGGTTTATAACAATAACTTGCTATAATGAATATAAAAAACAGTTTAACCGACCGGGTATTCACGCTTGGCAGCAGCATCGTCGTACTTTGTGTGGTCATGACGATCGCCTTTCCTTCAAAGTTTGCCACCGTCGACAATTTTTCCCAGCTGCTGCTCAATCTTTCCATAGATACCATTGTAGCGGTCGGCATGATGATCCTGATGATCGCCGGCATGTTTGACCTGTCTGTTGGTTCCATTGTAGCTTTCGCCGGCGGCATGGCAGGTTACCTGATGTATTACCACGGCATACCGGTAGCGCTGGCGATCAGCGCGGGCATGCTGGGCGCTGTAGGCATTGGCTTCATCAACGGCTGGCTGATCGCGCGGGTGGGCATCAATCCTATGATACAGACGCTGGCCATGATGGGTATTGTTCGTGGTTTTGCATTGATGCTGAGCGGTGCCGGCATCCAGAATTTCCCCTATGATTTTATCGTGATCGGTCAATCCAGGCTGCTGGGGCTGCAGATGCCGGTATGGTATATGATCGCAATCGTCTTGCTGTTTGCATTCCTGGTAAAGAATACTTCCTTCTTCCGGCGGTATTATTTTATCGGTGGCAATGAAAGAGCCGCCAGGCTGTCCGGGATCAACGTAGAAAAAATGAAGGTATGGGCTTTTGTAATATCCGCAACGCTTGCCGGCGTGGCAGGTATTCTTTTGTCTTCCAGACTGGGCGCTGCACTGTCAACATCCGGAAGAGGGCTTGAGCTGCGGGTGATAACAGCCGTCATTCTAGGCGGCGCCAGCCTCTCAGGTGGGTATGGAAAAATATGGGGCGCTTTCCTGGGCGCATTGTTCATGGCGCTTATCAATAACCTTCTTATTTTAAGCCGGGTATCCGGATACTGGCAGGAGATCATCCTGGGGGTGATCCTGATCGTGGCTGTAGGCGTTGATCAACTGATCCTGAAAAAAATAGAAAAATAAGCACATGAGATCCTTAATATATATCCTGCTCCTGTTTGCCTGTGCCTGCGAATTGCCGCCACGCCCCCGGTCTGAAAAAGGCGGTGTCATCAAAAGCGCGAAGAAATTTATCACGGCAGACGAAATATCTGCCGATGAGGAATATATCATGGTAACGACTGCTATTAATTTACCGCTCTACGTAAACCATGATCAGAAGGCGTTCCTGGACTGGGGAAAAAAAACGGGGGTACGGACTTCCATCCTGGGTCCGTCGGAGTGGGATGTGCCCACCCAGATCGCAACCATTGAGCAGGTGATCGCCGGTAAGCCGGCCGGCCTGCTGATCAATGGCACAGACCCCGGCATAGCACAGGCGATCAAAAAAGCAGTGGATGCCGGCATTCCCACCGTGGTTTATGATTCCGATATTCCCAACTCCGACCGGCATTGTTTTATCGGGAGCGATTGGTACGAAATGGGCAGGCTGCAGGGAGAACGCATGGCCGCCATTACCGGGGGCAAAGGGAAAGTAGCCTGTATGGGTATACTCGGGATGGAAAATATGGAAGCCGGTTTCAGGGGATTCCAGGATGCGATAAAAAAATTCCCGGGAATTGAATTCCTGGGCAAATATGATGACAAAGCGAATGTGGAAACCGCTGCCAAAATAGCGGCAGATCTGCTGGCTGCCAATCCGGATCTGGCGGGTATAGCAGGTTTTGACTCTAATTCGGGTCCCGGCATAGCCCTGTCTGTAAAAGAGTCCGGCCGGGTAGGAAAAGTTAAAATTACCACCGTAGATGCCGAGCCGGAACACCTCGCACTGGTAAAAGAAGGGGTAATAGATTACCTGGTCGGACAAAAAAGAGCGCTGTTCACCTGGCTTGGGGCACAGTTTTTGTTTGATATGCGGCACAAAACCTTACCATTATCTGCCGATGATGCAGAAGCAGGCGTAATTCCTGTTCCTCAAACAGTTATAACCGGTTCCATTGAGATTGATAGAGAAAACGTGGATCAATTTATCCAGTAATAAATATGGATATACCATTTGATATTACACTGCCCGTTTCCGTACCGTTACACACAAAAAACCTGACTTGTTGTTATGAAAGAGGAGCGCTGCGCTACATCAGGCGGGGCAACACCGAATTGGTGCGTATGATCTATTGCGCCATTCGTGATAACAATTGGGGAACCGTACCCTATGTTATCGTTGACGAGAAAATCACGGACGACAAAGAAAGTTTTGTCGTCCGGGTTTCCGTCAAATATGAGCAGGAAAATATCCTGTTTTTTGCCGATCTCCTTATAGAAGGAAAGGATGATATGATCTCCTTCAGCATGAAGGGATCGTCCGGCAACAACTTCCTGAGCAACCGTACAGGACTCTGTGTACATCTTCCCGTTAAAGAATTTTCGGGGATACCGGCAACAATCACCGGTACGTCCGGCAATAAAACTAACATTTTCTTTCCCGGTTATATCTCTCCTCACCAGCCATTCACCGATATCGGTCAACTGGATGGCAGTACCTATGGCACAGACCTGCAGCTCGTATTCTCCGGTGAGGTCTTTGAGGCGGAAGACCAGCGGAACTGGATGGACAACTCTTTTAAGCTGTATAACCGCCCGCTAAGCCGGCCATTTCCTTTTCCTGTAACAACAGGCGAGTCCATTCAACAACATATTACGCTCAAAACTTCCTCCTCCGGTCCCATTATTATTGATCAGGATAAAGCAATACCCGGAAATGAATGGCAGCCAATACCTGCCCTGGGTATCGCGGCGGCTGATGAAGTAAAGCTCCTGACGGGAGAAGAAGCCGGTATATTAAAGTTGTATCCGTTTTCTTTTTATCGTGCTGAATTACATTTAGATACAGCATGGGAAGACATACTGGATATGCATATTGCCAATGCGGGATCACTGGGTGCCCGCCTGCAACTGGTTGTATTCTTCACCGATCGCTGGCAGCAAGAACAACCTGCATTCCTCGAAAAAATATTCCTGCATGCTGAAAGCATTTACTCGGTGCTTCCCCTTCATAAAAATTATAAGGTAACTCCCGGGTTCCTGCAAGCCGGCTTATATCCGGTGATCAAAAAAAATTATCCCAACGTGCTTGTAGGATATGGCACCGACATATACTTTACGGAGCTGAACCGCCAGAAGCCAACGGGCGACCTGTATGACTTTGTCAGCTTCAGCCTGAACCCCCAGGTGCACAATGATGATGCGCTGACCGTGCTGGAAAACCTCCGGACCCTGCCGGATATCATCCGCACCATCAGCAGCTTCACCAGCAAGCCGGTTGTGGTGTCGCCTGTCACTTTTAAAAAACGCAAGAACCACGATGGCGTCGGTGACAGTGTGCATAACCTGGTAGATAACTATGACGAAAGGCAATTTACCTGGTACGGCGCCGGATGGTTCTTGTTGAGCCTGTATTACCTGCGGCATGTATCATCAGCCGTATTTTTCACTACTACCGGCAGGAGCGGGCTTGCCAACTGTTATGATGCTCCCTTAGGAATAGTATTACAAAAAATAAAAACATTCCAGCCTGTATCCGTTCAAAAAATATATACCGCAAATCACATCCGGCTTGTTTTCAGGAATAAGCAACAGGAGGAAATGGATTTTGTCTTCAACGAACAGTATAGCCAGGTGTGCGGTTGATGCTGCCGAAAGCCCGGAACCACTATTGTCCGGTAAATAGTATAGGATCTGATAGCCTCAGCCCTCTCCTCACGGAGAGGGAGTAGAACCCGCAACAACAAAGAGCTTGTGAATTTATAATGAACAGGTATTGAAATTATTTTTTCGGCCAGTGAGGACACCAATGTCCTTAAATTAAGGAAATCCTACTGGCAGGGTGTCCGCACCCGCCAGATTCGTAATGGATCGGTTGGTGGAGACCCGTCCAACCAGCCGGGCAGGCACCAGACCGATAGGTCTTCTTACTGATGAGGTACCTCCACTAACGCCCTGACGGATTGAGGACGCTGACCAAGTGCCGTGGTTTGTGTGGACACAAACCACTTGTTATGGATGACATTTTAATAAAATAGATAGCGCTCATTATTCAATATCGTTGGGATTTCCGGCAGTAGCTGTATGCAGGTGTAGCCATCACCAACAACCAATAATTTCTTTGCATATTGTTGGTAAAACTGCATACAAATTTGACAGATGTTATTTAAGACCAGGGGTAATAATTTCAGAACCTGCTGTAACGTTCGTAAGATTCAACAATTTTTGAAATTATGGTTATGAAAAACTATGTTTTACCGGCTTTAATGATCGCCATGCTGGCCTCCTGCAGTGAAAATAAGAATACCGCTGCCGGGCCGGTTGAGATAAGTCAACCCAACCTCGTAGAAATAACAACGGCTGACATGGATATGCCTGAACCGGGATTAATGGAAGAAGAAATCATACAAATAAATGAACCGGAAATCAACGCAACAGCTTCAAAAGCTGACAATAAGACAAGTGCAAAGCCGGCTACGGTGACCCCACGCCAGTCAACCGCAGAGATCGGTAACGGTGGCCCTGTTACTAATGACAAACCCGAATTGAATGCACCGGCTGCCGAAGAAACAAAAGAGAAAAAAGGAATGAGCCATACGGCTAAAGGAGCGATCGTAGGGGCAGTAGCAGGTGCAGCCACAGGAGCGATCGTTAATAAAAAGAACCCTGTAAAAGGCGCAGTGATCGGTACGGCTGTAGGAGCAGGCGTAGGAGCCGGTACAGGATTGATCGTTGATAAGTCTGTGCAGAAGAAAAAGGAAAAGGCTGCTGAATAATTAGCCATATAACCTCATCATTCTTCCCGGATACGTTTCGCACACGTGCAGCATATCCGGGATTTTTTTGTTATTACATTTCGAAGAAACGGCTGGTCATAGCTCCTCCTGCCTGCCATCTTTGGACCTGCGAAAGATCTATTCACAGGAACCATATTTAGTTCGTATAAAAAAACAATACCTGATTTTACAAGCCATTAAGAAGTTAAGGATCATTCAGCTTTTCACCTTAATTCGTTCTTCATTTCTTCACGGGTACTACAGGAACTAATTGGGTTCGCTGAAATATGTATGACTTACGAAACCAGGGAACAGATGCCTGTTATACATACAACAAGGAACTACTAAAGGTCTATAACAATAGTTGCCACTCCCTTTGCAGGGATCGTCAGGTTATCTGAGCTGCCGCTGGTCCTGGCCAGGTCCTGCGAGGCAGTAGTGAGGTACATATTTACCGTTTGAGCTGCACTGCCAGGAATACTACAACGAATAACCTGATCGATGCCGTTTTCATTAACCACTACAATGACGAGTTGCTTGTCTGCCTCATTCATATAGGCAGAGGCATATGTACCCGGCGCGGTCGTTGTCAGCGCTACCCGTTTCATACCCGGACGTACAAAGCGGCTGTAATTACCCATTGCCCACATAATCTTACTGCTGTAGTATTTACCATCGGCTTTGTTCCTGTCGATATACACCAGTCCGTCTTTGTAATCATAAGGTGATACCGCCAGCCACCACTGCCAGGCTGTTGCCCGGGCGTTTACCAGATCGTTGTACATCAGCTTGGCCACATACAATGCAGGGGTGATCCCCAGGTCTTTCCCTTCTCCTTTTATTTCACCGTCGTTATCACCAAGTATGCAGTATTCCGATTGCCAGAATTTCAATCCATCAACCCCGGAAACGGTGTTATATACCTGCCGCCTTATGGAAGCCGCTTTTTCGAAAGGAGAGCTGGTAAAATAACTGTGGGCTGCAATGATCTTCCCTACATGAGAAAGGTTGCCAACATAATCCGGGGAACCCGGATCGAAGAAAGCCTTTGCCTGCGTGCCCTTGCCGGGCCTGTCCTTATCTTCATACAGAAAATCATACTCCGCTGACTCCGGTAAAATGATCTGCGTAGAGAGTCGCTGATCTTCCAGGACCTGGTTGACAGACCTCACCACCCCGCTGATATCTGTATTATAGTAAGGACTTCCTTCCTGTCCACCATCACTCCAGTCCCATTGCGGCTCATTTACAGGGCTGATATAGTGGATATCTATGCCTGTTTTTTGTTTGATCCCTTTGATGGTGGTTGCTACATAAGCAGCGAAATCTCCGAAGCGGTCACTGGTCAGGTTACAGACCTTATCGGTAGCATAGGCTTTTCCATTTCGGGTATACTGCACCGGTGGACTGTTGTAAAAGCCGATAAAGTCTTTTACGCCTCTCTCTTTGGCTGCCTGCAGGAACCATACCTGCCCCTGCTGACGGTTCCAGTTATAGGTATTGTTTGCATCCAAAAAAGACTCTGCCCTGCGCCACTCATCCTTAATGCCGCTGGCTTCCCCCTGCTGGGCGCTGCCGCCGCCGAAGTTGAAGCGCCACGCGGAAAGACCGATACCTTTGGGAGAGCCGTCCCGCAAAGTATCCAGGCTGAATAACCAGTCAGCTATCGCATTCCTTTTATCATCGGGCCAGTTGCCAACAAACTGGCAGGACCAGGCATCGGATGCTCCGAAATTATCTATCGTCTGGAATGTCTCGGACGGATCTATATTCAACACGATGATATCATCGTTCTGTTTATCACTACCCGTTTGTTTTTGTCCGCAGGATGTTATCGTGAATAGCGCCAGTCCTGCTATCAGTTTTTGGATCATGTTATATTTATTTTGCCTGAATGTCGATGGTTGCTGTTTTTATCCATGGAGAAGAAAAGCTCACCTGTATCAAACCTTCACCCGTCGCTTCCACATATGCGATCAACTGACCTTTGAAAACGCGATGCATATTGTCAGTATAAACTGACATATCCGTATTATCACCCGCCTCCAGTCCCAACAATTTACCGGGACCTTTTATATCACAGGTCAGCATATTATCTGCCGGTACCGCAGGAAGACCGTTTTCATCCAGCAACCGCACTACAATTTGTGCTACCCCGCGGTTTTCGCTGATCTCTTTTTGATACGCTTTCAGTTCCATCTTCACCGGAACGGTGGCAGTATGAATGCTGTTTTGAGAAACTTCCCTGTTATTACGATCAAAACCTTTTGCGGTTAATATGCCGGACTTATAGGGAACGTCCCAGAATATTACACCTGTCTTATCGTCGTATTCTTTCGGCCCTCCGATGGGTTCATCATTCAGGAACAACTGCGCCTTTGCAGCATTTGTATAACAAACCACGCGTACCTGCTGTCCTT
>Ga0222429_100480_pt1 | contig 29000 bp, 25 predicted proteins | sample 1B50Ametagenome_FD_182475 | JGI IMG/M metagenome (GOLD analysis project Ga0222429, IMG submission 182475) | Enriched microbial communities from leaf-cutter ant dump, University of Wisconsin, Madison, United States - 1B50A (version 2) | ecosystem: Environmental > Terrestrial > Nest > Insects nest...
TGGCCGGCGTTTCCGGCGGCGCCTCGGAAGCCGGCGTCGTTCCCGAAGCCGATGCCGAAGCAGGCGGCTCGCTCGATGCGGTATTCTTGGCTTCATTCTTGCTGCATCCCGCCAGTACGAGCGTGAGTACCATCGTCAAAGCAATTGCCAACCCTAACCCCTTCTTGATGCCTTTCATGCAAAATACCTCCCGCTTTTTTTTATTATTATGTGAAGAGTCGGGGATGAGATCCCGCTCGTCTACATCAGCGTTGCAAGCTGCCTGATCAGCCCTTCACGGCGCCGATCATAACTCTCCGACTCCAGAAGGAATCGTGCAGCGAGCTCTGCATGAAGCTGCGCAAGATCAGAGTGAACACCACATTGAACGATGCTGTTGAACCCGACCCGCTTTTAAATATAGAGGAACGGAAGCAGCATGGGAATTAAGCGTTTTCAATTTGCAAATTCCTCTCCTGTTAAGCAAACAAGATCCGGCCTATTCCGATTTACGCCACTTTTATCGGGATAGGCGGACTCACGCAATTTTTGCAGTATAAACTTCACAATAATATTGTTCAACAATCTTGATCATCATTATATTACGATAATAATGAAGTGTCAATTTCATTTCATCCATATATTTGGGCGGTCCTCTTCAATTTCCAGAAGCGCCCTCAGCTTCTCCCCGTGCGCGGTCCAAATAATCGACCTCGCATCCGACCAACCTCCGCTCCCCCCATTTAGTGGCTCTACGACACAATTTCGACGGGTCGGCGGGACGAGGCGGAAATAGTGGCTCTACGACACAATTTTAGCGAATAGGCGGGACGGAGGCGGGATTTGCGGCTCTGCGGCACAATTTTAGCGAATAGGCGGGACGGAGGCATGAACGTTGCGATTGAGAAAAGATACCTTCCAAGCTCCTTAAACTTATACTTCTGATTGGTTAAAAAAATCCCTTCACTCGGAAGGGATTAAGCAGAGGTACCCGTTATGCGGTCCAATGTCAAGTTATGTCTCGGCGCGGCACATCCCAATGGCAGCCATCAAAGAAGCGCCAAGCGGCAGGCATTCTTCGTTAAGCTGGTACTTGGGGTGGTGCAGTCCGAAAGCTTGTTCCGCCCCTTCTTCCGGCCCTGCCCCCAGCCAGAAGAAGCAGCCCGGGACATGCTCCAGGTAGACGGCGAAGTCTTCCCCGCCCATGATCGGAGCGGCTGCGACCCGATTATGCCGGCCGATAAGATCGTCTGCGATACCCTCTACATGCGAGATGAACGCAGTTGCATTTGCGAGGGCAGGCGCCTGCCGCTCATATTCGATCACGGCTTCGCAGCGATAAGCCAGAGCGATATTTTCGATGATTCTCTGCAACCTTGACGGCAGATCCTTTCGAACCTCAGGCGAAAAGCTGCGAACGGTCCCCGTTAACTTGACCCGCTGCGGAATGACATTGTTGGCGTCTCCTCCATGGATGCTGCCAATGGTCGCCACAACCGGGTCAAACGGCGAAATTTCCCGGCTGACGGCGGTTTGAAGGCCCATGACAATGGCCGATGACGCCACAATCGGATCGATGGCCTGATCAGGAATGGCTCCATGACCGCCCTTTCCTTCCACCGTGATCTCAATGCGATCTACCGAAGCAAGCATAGGGCCTTGGTATGTCGCCACCTTGCCGACAGATAAGGAAGGCAGATTATGCAGACCATAAATTTCATCCACACCCGCAAGCGCTCCTTCTGAAACCATGGCCTTCGCACCCGCAAGAACTTCTTCCGCCGGCTGAAAGAGAAACCGAATTTTCCCCGCAAGCTGCTCTTTGTGCTGTACCAGAAGTCTGGCCGCGCCGAGCAAGATTGAAGTATGCGCATCATGGCCGCAAGCGTGCATGACGCCCGGATGCTTGGAGGCAAATGGCACATCGGCTTCTTCCTGAATCGGCAGCGCATCCATGTCGGCGCGCAGGGCAATCGTACGCCCGGCGCGGCTGCCGTGCAAATCCGCGATGATGCCATGCCCTCCGACATCGCTCTTGACGTCCAGCCCCAAGCTTCGAAGCTCCTTGGCAACCTTGGCGGCCGTCGCGGATTCCTTGAGACTTACTTCCGGATAGCTGTGCAAATCGCGGCGGAAAGCAATCAGCCAACTCTTCAATTGCAATCCGGCCTGCAATAGTTCATTCCTGTCAGGAGAGGTTTTCAAGCTTATCTCATCTCGCAGTCTCATCAGGGCTGAAATACAATATCACGGAAATAACCGTTATTTGACGTGGATGCATTCGGCTTCGAACCCAAAGTGGCATTATACAACCCGCTGCCTGTATACGTGATCAGATTCCCGTTATGGATCGGGGCATTGAATTGTCCGCCGTCCGCATAGTAATAATAATCCGAACTTGTCGAGACAGCAACAATATAATCCGTATTTGCCGTTATACTTAATGGCGTCGGCAACGTGAATTCTTTCCAGCTATCCGTCCCCGATGCGATATTCCATGTATACGGTCCTGCCACGACAGTACTGGTGGCGTCGTCCCAAATTCGTACCGTATGGGCGCCGCCTTCCGATACCCCCGTATGGAGTCTGACTTTGGTAATCGTTCCCGCCACATTGGCTTTAAACTTCGTGCCCAATTCGTAGCTCGCTCCGCCATTATATTCTTGTCCGGTCTGCGTCGTATAGATCGTTTGCAACGGATCAGGCGTCGACGTTCCCGAAGGCGTAAATACGATATCACGGAAATAGCCGTTGTTTGAATTGGATGCATTCGGCTTCGAACCCAAAGTGGCATTATACAACCCGCTGCCTGTATACGTGATCAGATTCCCGTTATGGATCGGGGCGTTGAATTGTCCGCCGTCCGCATAGTAATAATAATCCGAACTTGTCGAGACAGCAACAATATAATCCGTATTTGCCGTTATACTTAATGGCGTCGGCAACGTGAATTCTTTCCAGCTATCCGTCCCCGATGCGATATTCCATGTATACGGTCCTGCCACGACAGTACTGGTGGCGTCGTCCCAAATTCGTACCGTATGGGCGCCGCCTTCCGATACCCCCGTATGGAGTCTGACTTTGGTAATCGTTCCCGCCACATTGGCTTTAAACTTCGTGCCCAATTCGTAGCTCGCTCCGCCATTATATTCTTGTCCAGTCTGCGTCGTATAGATCGTTTGCAACGGATCAGGCGTCGGCGTCGTACCGCTCGCGGCCACATTTACGGTATCTATACGCGTCCAGTCACTCGAACCGCTTGATCCATTGTTATCCATTCCGACTCTGAATACGGTACAATTACTGCTTGCGGTAAATGGCAACGAAATGGTTGACCATGACGTGTTGTTAAAAGTCTGGGATGCCACTAATGAATTGCCTGAACATGTGTTCAGGACGCTCAATCTGTACGTAGCGCCGCTCGTCTGTGTCTTTGCCGTGAAAGTATAGCTGTCGCCGGCTGTGAGCGTCAAATCTTGGTAGAGGGATGCGCCGGTTGCAGTTTGCAGATAACCATACCAAGTTCCATCTTGTCCAAAGGAGCCATTATAAACGCCAACTGAGGAATTTAATGTGCCGGAATACCCCCAACTCGACAAGCTTCCCGTTTCGAAGCCGGGATTGCTGATGAGATTCCCGCTTGGCGGCGGCGTTGGTATTGGATCAGGACCTGATAACAGAAGCACCCAATCGTTGGAATCCGGCTTTTGCGGAACGGCATAGTTCCCGTTTGTCGGCACAATCGATGATGAAATCGTCGTATAGGCGCCTGTTCTCGGGTTAAACCATTGCCCCGTGTAGGCAGCCGATTGAAGATTGTTTAAGGTGCCGACAGAACCTGTCGTGTTATATTCCGCCGGAAAGTATACCACGACGGTACTTTTTCCATCGTCCGCTTTTACCACCGGCATCGATCTGTTGTCGAGGCTTAAATTCCATGCGGCCCATCCGCTCGGTCTTGGAATCAAATCTTGCCATGAAATAGCGGTATAGAAATCTACAACATGGGTCATTTGGTCGGCGCCGATAAAATCAATCCCGTCATACCAATTTCGATGCCCATAAGTATAATCTTTGGTGGTATCGCTGTTATCCCACGCCGCATTCCATACGCCATGGGCGCCATACGTGTAACCGAAGGTTCCGGATTGTACGGCTCGCCAGGCTGTTTTTCGAACCATATCGGCGGATACCAAGCCGGAATTATTGATTTGCTCATAATTGGCTTCGCCTTCTATCACCGGCGTTGTCGGGTAGTTAATATAATAATTCAAGTATTGCGACGTATAAGGCATCACATTGTGTCCGCCCTGCAACAACGTGAAATCATACCAAGATTCCCCTTGATAATAAGTTGGCCAATCGGCCGTATAATGGGCGGTTTGGGGTTGGTTGTAAGCATCATTCGCGTCGATTTCCTGGGCGACTTGCCGCCATGCGTCAAGACGGACATCTCTGGCACTACCGTAATTATATCCTCCCACTTCACTCCCCGTGATCCAGACCATCGGATAAGCGCCGTATCTGGCCACAACATATTTGGCCAGTCGGATTTCTGTTGTACCCCCCCCATTGTCAACCGCATAGTTCCAGCCCGTTCCGAACGCATTGACCAGCCCGCTGTCCGCAATATACTTCATTTCCTGATCCAACGTATTTTTGAAATAATTCGGATCAATTTGCGTGCCGATCAGGCCCGTCGCCCAATACTTCGCTTGTTCGCCAAATATACCGCTTTGATATACCGTAAATTTCTGCGCTGCTCTCTTATCAACCATATATTTAAACTGCGAAGTGCAACCTGTTTTATTGCAAGTTGACCAGCTTTCACTCCAGTCGAAATACCAGTGCGTGTCCCCCAGCCAGAAAAAAGGCATATCATTGGCATAAGACAAATACCTGTCGGCAGATTTCTTTAAAAACCCGTTTTTATAAATATCCAAAGATCCCGTGTAGGCGTTGGCGGTGATGGTGCCCGATTGATTATGCAGGCCCGAATTGGTTGTGTCGCTTGACGTAACATTGTAGGTCCATGTCCCGGTTTTCGTAGGGGCGAATCGAACCTTCCAGGAGTCGCCGCCATCCCAAAATCCCGGTCTCGTAATGACCGTACCGCCAGGGCCGGTAAACGTTGCCGTGATGCTTACATCCAAAAAGGGATTTGCATACGTCTTCGTGCTGGTTAGCGGAATTTCCACGACTCTCCACTGCTCCCCTGTAAAACTGGCGGCTTGCGTCGTTTTGGCGAATGGCAACGTGGTCATAAACAAAGAAATAAACATAATGACCGTGGTAAACCAGCTCAATGCTTTCTTTTTTTGCATGTTATTTCCCTCCCAAAGTTTAGTTTTCATCTGCCTTTCTTGAAATCCGGAATAGGAATCGGAATCCCGCCCTTTTGAACGGATTCCGCCGATAACGGAACGATGCTGCTCCATGCTACCGCGTCATAGACATCAATATAAGGAGGAACTTTGTTCTTGATGGCATCAATAAAATCTTTCAACACAAAAAAATCCCCGCCTCCGTGGCCTGTTTGTTGTGCTTCTTCGAGAAATTCAGCCCATTTGGGATGCTCGTATTCGTCGATAAATTTGGACATCGGATCCCATTCCGTCGCGATGCCATCCTGATCCACAGCGCTTTTCCCTTCCATCCATAGAAGAGGCTCTTCAGCGTCATGACGACCTGATAAATAAGCAGCCTTCGAACCCTGCAGAGAATAACCGTTCATGTTATGCGGGCGCGCCGAGTCGGCGTCAAATCGAAGCACAATCAAGGCGCCGGACGCGGTTTCAATGACCGTCGTCGCCGAATCGCCGCTGGACCAAAACCCTGTTTGCACAGCCGCATGGTCTTGCCCAAAGCGTTCTTGAACATAATGACGAAGACTGGCTTGTTTCGAAACAAAAGTTGCCGTTTGGATCATCTTATCTCTTTCATGAATCCCCAGCCATTTGGCTACAGGTCCAAGCGAATGGGTCGGATAGCCATTGCCCCGAAAATCGCGCGAAAATTCGCCTCTCCAGGTTAATTGCCCGTTCCGGTCTACTCTCAGACTTCGGCAATCATGCACATAGGAGCCTTCCGCATAAGTGATCTCCCCGAACAATCCGCGCTCCACCATATTTAAAACCATCATGTTTTCTCTTCTATAGCAATAGTTCTCAGCCATCATATACACCTTGCCGGAACTTTCGACGGCCTCGATTAATTCCCATCCTTCATCTATCGTTTCCATGGCAAATACTTCCGACAACACATGCTTGCCTGCACGAAGCGCGGCTAAAGATTGCTGTGCATGCCATTTAACGGGGGTGGCGATGAATACGGCGTCAAAATCCCCATGTGCCAGCAATTGATTGAAGTCTGTAAATCCTTGCACATCCGGAAAGTTCGATTTCCATTCCAGGAGCCGGTCTTCCGAGAGATCGCAAATGCATGCTAATTCTACGTCCTCCTTAAGCATCTGCAACGCGCTGTTAAACGCTTGACCGCGACTCCCGCCAACAACGGCTAATTTGATCATCGCAACCATTCCCTCCCTTGATTCCTCTAGCCTTTCACTGCGCCTGCAGTCATTCCGGATACGATATATTTTTGTCCGATCGCAAAGAGCAATAGGCAGGGTATAATCGTAAACATGATATCGGCAAATACCAAATTCCAATTTTGACTATACTTCCCGAAGAATGAGTACACCGTCATCGGCAGCGTCCATTTGTCTCCATTCGCAAAATAAAGAAAAGTCATAACATCGTTCCATACGCCGACAAAGTTGAACACAACGACGGTCATCGTAACAGGTCCCAGCAGCGGGAAAATAACCTTAAAGAACATCGCAAATCCGTTGCAGCCATCCACGATTGCCGCCTCATCCAATTCTTTCGGGATCGTCTTCATAAAGCCCGTATACAGAAAGATACTTAACGGCGTAGTATAGGTCACGAAGACAAGGATTAAGCCAATGTAAGTGTTATTGAGATGCATTGTAATCAGTGCGAAATAGGTTGGAATGATGGCTACCGGAATGATAAGACCTGAAATGAAATAAATGTATGAAAACCTGGACAGTCTTGCATTGGATCTGGCGATGAAGAAGGAGGCCATAGAGGATACGAATACGGCCATCACGCCTACAATGCCGGCAATATAGATCCCGTTAAGAAAAGCCTGGAATGCATTGGATTCCCGGAAGATGGTGACGTAATTATTCAATTGGTACGTTGAAGGAAGCCATATGCCAAATTGATTGGCCTCGGCAGTCGTTTTGATAGAATTAACAAATACCATCCAAACAGGAACAATAAAAACGATTGCCACTGCAAGCATGGCAAGTTCGGAAACGAACTTCAGCCATCTCTGATTCATACTTTGCGGCTTCAATATTCCACCTCCAGCTTTCGGAAAACCCACAGAAGCAGAAAGGATACGATGGAGATGACAACCGTAAACAGCAAACCGGCGGCAGCGGAATAGCCGTACAGTCCATTCTGTGAAAACTGCTTGAATATAAACGTGTAGTAAACCTGGGTAGCATCTGCCGGTCCACCGTTGGTAAGTCCGTATACCTGCCCGAATACGGACGTCCCTCTGATCAGACACAGAATCGTATTAATCGTTATACAGTACATCGTAAGAGGAAGGGTAATGTGAACAAGCTGGCGAAATTTGCTGGCGCCATCGATTTTGGCCGCCTCATAGTATTCATTGGGAACGGAATGAATGCCGGCAATAAAGATGACCATCGTAATGCCAATCGCCATCCATATTTCCATGGCACAGATCGCATTCATGGCCGTACCTGCCACCACCAGCCAATCTCTCGTCAGAAACCCAAGTCCGACAAATTTAAGAAAGGCGTTTAAAATGCCATAAGTCGGATTGTAAATCGAGCTGAAGATCAGAGCGACCACGAGCGGATTGATAACGACAGGAGCAAAAATAATGGTGCGATACAAATTTTTATAACGGATCGCTTTTGTCAATAACAAGGCGAGAAAGAATCCCAGCACCATTTTAACCACTGTCGTCACGAGCGTGAAATAAACGGTATTCTTGACTGAAATAGAGAATATGGAAGAATCGAACATATCCTTGAAGTTCGTAAGGCCATTAAATCTTGGGCTCAACGGAAAGTAGGAATTCCAGTCTGTAAATCCAAGAACCATGCCGGCAATATTGGGCAGGATGAAAAAAACACCAAACAGTACAAGAGCCGGCAGTACGAAATAGGCGGAATAGGGGTTATAAATTTTTGCTTTATGCATGATGCTCATCCTCTTACTTGTAAGATGGGGCTGCCCTGCAATGGCTCGGACAACCCCATACTTACTGAATTTAATTCAAAGTAGATAATGGTTAGAATCCCGGCGTTTGCTTGGCTTTATTAATCTTGGCGTATTCTTTATACCAATCGTCAAGCGCCGCTTTGGAGGATTTGCCGGCCAGTATCTCTTGATATACCTGACCGATCGGCCCAAAATCCACCGTATCGCCAAAAATGATCGAGAAGTTCGTCTCCGTGAGCGGAATATTGTTCTGCTTCATCATGTCTGCCATTTCCTGCTGCCACGGACTCATTTCCACATCATAGCCTTCAAGAGGAGTTGCTCCCTTGTAAGGCTTAATCAAAACCTTAAAGTTATCCGGCTCCATGAAGAAATTAATCGCTTCCTTGGCTGCTTCCTTATTCTTGGCGGCACTCGGGACAGCAAAAGCATGTTGATCGTAAGTCGCTACACCGCTGACAAAATTGTCCCCAAGCGTAATCGGCATAATGCTCAAATCGCCAACTTTGTCCGGATACTCTTTCAAGATTTCATCATAATACCAATCTCCCATTACCGTCATGGCAGCTTTTCCTTCGGCAACCGGGCCAATGCCGGCTGCAAGCGGCACGGACATGAAATCTTTGTTGAAATACGGTTTTAATGCCAGAATGCGATTCGCCATTTCGACATATTCCGGAATATCCGACGGCTTCGCCTGATTTGTAGCCAATTTTTCAGCGACGCCGGGGAGATTAGCAACTTCAACCCCGCCAATATAGGAGAACAAAGCGGCTGTCCAATTTTCTTTGCCCATCAAGTATATGGGATCAATGCCCAATTTCTGAATGGCTTTGCATGCTTCAACAAGTTGATCATAATTCATTAAGGGCAGCTTCACGCCGGCATCCGCGAATACTTTTTTGTTATATACAGCTGCATAGTAACCAAGTGGGGAAAAATAGGCCATAACCACTTTGCCGTCCGCTGAGCGGGTTACTTTCTTGCGCACCGGCTCAACCATTTTATCCACCCAAGGGCCCGTCAATTCCTCAAGGTTGGCATAGGGCATACCGTTCTCTCCCGCATTCATCGCATAGAAGTCGGGCACGTCGCCAGTAGCAAACTTCGCTTTCAATATATTTATAAATTGATCGTTGGGATAAATCTCTACTTTAATTTTATTGCCGGTCGCTGCTTCATACAGCTTGAAAACTTCCTCCATCCCGGTCCCTTGCGTCATCCATTCGTTATAGGTTGCGAACGTCAGTGTAACCGGATCTTTCTTCGGCGCGGTCGTCGGAGTTTCCGAAGCCGGAGTTTCCGAGGCCTTGGTCGTTTCCGTCGCTGCCGGCGAACTTGAACTGTCGGCATTGTTTGCAGAGTTGCTCCCGCAAGCAATCAGAAACATAAGCGATAATACCAGCAGGATGGCTGTAATGCTTTTTAACTGTCTTTTGACTGTAATCATAGATGTGCCTCCCTTTTCAATTTGTTCCACACCTTAGATTCTAGGCTGCAAACGGTTTCTTGGGAATGTATTTTCCGTCTTGCGCACATGTAATTTTGATCATGCAAGAAGTTGTTATCCTGAACGAATGCAGGGTGTGGTATATTAAACAGGAATCCATTCCTTACAATTCAATTGAAACGGAACTGGTCCTATGCTCAAGAAGGTCAGCTTCAAGAACCGATTGTTTATCTATTATTCCTTGTTCATAATAGGTATCCTGCTTCTTCTGAGTATTGTTTTCTATTCTTACATCTCTTCCGTGCTGCAGGAGCAAGAAGCCAAAGGGATGGAACAAACCGTAAACAGAATTTCCTCCAGTCTGGATTCGTTCATTAGGGAAATGAATACAACATCGACACAGGTGCTGTTCAGCAAGGATATCCAGAACATCATGTCGGATGCCGCCGCCCTCAATGACGGAGAAAATTTATTCATCTCCAATCTGGACTTGTATAAACAAGCGACACAAGTGCTTGTCTCCATTAATAGTCCACGAACGATCGTCAACCGAATCGGCATCTTCAATCTGCAAGGCAGCTTCATGTCCATCGGGAATGTTGGGGAAGACTCGCAAGCTTTTAAAGAAAATCTGAAGCGTGCCGCCTGGTTCGGGGATATAGACGATACCTACCATAGCGTAGTTTTGCCTCCGCATCCGGATGATTGGATACCTAACAACGATTCCTCTATTGTCGTTTCCTTTGTCAGAGAATTAATCGATTCGCTAAGCTCGAATACTTTGCTTGGTTATATTGAGATCCAGCAGCCCTATTCCATCCTGGAGGACCTCTGCAGGGTCGACGAACTGTCCGGAATGGAAGTTGTTGTTCTCGATGACAACGGCAAAGTGGTTTATCCATACGACAAGCTCTCCGATGAGAAGGTCTCCGATTATTACAGCATTATCGCCCAATCACCAAGCAGCACGAGCAGCCAAATTTTCAGCCGGCCCTGGGATGGAAAGAAGGAGCTGGTTCTTGCCGTATATTCGCCATCTACCCATTGGACGACGATGCTCACAATCCCCAAGGATGCTTTCATGAACCCCGTGTATTTCATTCAAAAGATTTTTGTCATATCAGGTGTCATTTTATTTGCCTTGACGCTTTTGATCATGCACTTGATCACCAAAAGCCTGACCGCCCCCATCAGGGAGATGAGAATGCTGGTCAGAAAGCTGTCGCCCGAGAATCTATCCATTGTTTTGAGCGGACAAACGGGGAATAATGAGGTTGCACTGCTGAGTGAAGTGTTGACCAAGTCGTTAAACCGGCTAAAAGAATCCATGGAGCAAAATATTCAGGCACGCGCAGGAGAAGCATATGCGCATATGCTCGCTTTGCAGGCGCAGATGAATCCCCACTTTCTTTACAATACGCTCATGGCGATCAGCGGAGCGGCAGGGGAAGTCGGCAACGTGAAAGTGACCGAGATGTGTAACCAACTGTCGGAGATGCTGCGTTATATCGCGTCATTCAAAGATGACCAAGTCACCATAGGCGATGAAGTTCAACATGTATCAAACTATCTCAAGCTTACTGCCGGGAGGTATGAGCATTTCCTGCAATATGATATCACAATAGACGATGGTCTCCTGAATATGAAAGTGCCGAAACTGATTCTGCAGCCCATTGTCGAGAACTGCTTTGCCCACGGATTTAAAAATTCAACGCCTCCCTTTAAAGTTGAAATCAAGGGCATGCAAATCAATAATGGATGGAAAGTCACCGTCACAGACAATGGCTCGGGCTTTGACGAAAAGGACAAACTTGGCATACTTGAACAAATGAATCGTTTTAAAAACGGTTTGCAAACCGGCAACAACTTCAAGGGGCTGGAAATCGGCGGAATGGCGCTGGCGAACATTTACATGCGGTTATATCTGCTTTATGGAGAAGCCCTTGTGTTCGGGATCGATAACAACCCCAACGGAGGGGCTGAGGTGACAATCGGGGGCCGTATAGCCGAATAGGATGAGGTGGATCGCATGTTCAAAGTGTTTGTTGTAGAAGACGAACCTTTCATTCTCAAAACGATCAAACAAATGATCGGGAACGCGAATTTAAACTTCGAGATTGTGGGCGACGCCTATAATGGCGAGGTAGCCCTTCCTTTGATCCGTGATTCGAGGCCGGACATCGTCTTTACGGATATCAAAATGCCGGTGATGGACGGACTTGCGCTTATTCAAAATTTGCGGGAAAGCAATCCGGATATCGTAACGGTCGTCATCAGCGGTTTTCAGGAATTCGATTATGCAAGGCAGTCCTTGCAGCTCGGGGTCTATGACTATCTGCTAAAGCCGTTGTCATCCCAAGCGCTTGAAAACCTATTGAAGCGTATCCATGCCCAACTGAAGGCCAAAGAGAAAGAAAGCCGGAATGAACTGCTTGAACTGCTGATCAACAACATAAATCCGTCACAATCCTTCAGCAAAGGTAAATTAACCGACCTGTTTGCTTATACAGGATACCAGTATATGCTTCTGTGTGCCGGTTCTTATTGTACCTTTCCTTCTTTATGGCTGACCCCCGCCAAGGAATTCTGGATCAAGAACGATCCGGAGACGCTGCTTGCGAATGAATCTGACGCGGGGAACGCCTATTGGGTTCTTGACGGCGAACATGATAACGAAAAGATAATAGTAGCGGGCTATACGGGGGAAGAAGGCCGGTCAGAAGTCAAAAACAAACTTGTCGGCATTCACTCGCATCTCGCTGCTTCAGGTTTTCCGCTTACCTCTGTGATTCGCCACGCCGGCACGAAAATAACCGAAATCGCTCCGCTGCTGCAAGTATCCAGAATTATATTGAATAAAAGCATCCGATTTGCCGGCTCGCGTCTCATCGACGGAGACAAAAGCCATATGCCATCTTCGGGAGAGAAAACCGTATCGCTCGATAAAAATTCGGAAAAACTGTTAGATCTCCTCATTCAGAATCATCAGGAAGCCCGGTTCAAGGAGGAATTGAACAAGCTCTTTCGCATTTGCGAAACGACCGCGATTACGCAGTTAAATCTCGAACGAATACTCAAACAAATTTTGGGTATGTTCTTCAACTCGGTGGACATCATCCCGGATGGCAGAACGGAAGAAATCGAAATGGAAGTGAACGAGTTAATCAGCAATTCGACATCGTACAAGAGCCTCGGCGAAGGGTTCCATATCCTGATTGACGACCTGTTCCGCTTGAAGAAGAACAAGACGGAGATGGAAGAAAGCCAAACCGTACTGGCCGAGAAGGTTGAACAATATATCAAAGCAAACTTCTGCAATCCGGTCAACCTTCAAAGCATGGCCGATTATTTTCATGTGGCTCCGCAGCATTTAAGCAGAACCTATAAACGAATCAAAGGGTTAACGCCCAACAATTATATTATTGAGCTACGGATAGAAAAAACAAAGGAGCTCCTATTGATAAAGCCGCCTATTGTTCTGAAAGAAATTGCAGAAGCCGTGGGATTTAACGACCCCTTCTATTTAAGCAAAGTATTTAAATCGGTTACGGGAAAAAGCCCTTCGGAATTCAGAGCATAAAACACACCTGATGGCGTGTCCCCCCTCGAAAGGAACATTTCCTTGGAAAACTATTGAGGGGGCGTTAATAATGTGTTATAAATATATTTAAAGTATATTTATAATGTATCCATAGTATATTAAACTCGAGAGACGAGGGATTGAGACGGCTAAAATTACGGTTGACAAGCGGGAAGTTGCTCATCTGAACGCTGATGTATTAGTGGTAGGCGGCGGGGCGGCTGGCGTTGCAACTGCTGTAACCGCAGCCAGGCAAGGCGTGAAGGTTATTCTGTTGGAACGCTATGGATTTTGCGGCGGCGGAGCTGTTGCCGGCTTATCGGGAACCATCTGCGGCAGGTACACGGCTTCGGATGATCCGACAGCGAATCCGCAACGCGTCGTGCATGGCTTTTTGGATGAGTTTATTCAGGTGATGAATGACAAGGGCGGTCTTACTACTGCCGTTCGTTATGGAAAAACATGGACACATGTTCATGATCCGTTTGTTTGGCGCGACAGCGCGGACTACCTCCTGGATCAAGCTGCCGTGCAAGTGCTATTCCACGCCATCGTAACAGAAGTGCTGCTTGACGGAGACCGTGTGGAGGGGGTAATCGCCAATACAAAGCAAGGCAAAGTTCGCATCGATGCAAAGGTAACCGTGGATGCCAGCGGTGACGCGGATGTGTGTGCGATGGCAGGGTTTCCTACAACCAGTGGCGGAAAAGATGGCACTGTGCAAAATCCGACCATGATGTTTCGCATCTCCAATGTGGACACCCGGGAGTTTCTGCGCACATACGGCGACGATAGTATCATGAGTGAAAGTGTCATGAAATTGATTCGTCAATTAAATGAAAGCAAGCAGTACAAACTTCCGCGCACCAAAGTTTTCTTCTTTCCTACACCTCATCCGAACGAACTCCTCTGTAACGTAACGAGAGTAATCGGTCGGGACGGGAGAGAATTGAACCCGCTGAACGCGCGGGATTTAACCGAAGCCGAGATCGAGGGGCGTCTTCAGGTCCGTGAATATGAACGATTTATTAAAGACTATATGGTTGGATGCAGTCGCGCGTTTGTGAATGATACCGGTGTTCAGGTAGGCGTGAGACAGTCCCGCCAGATAGAAGGTGTAACGAAATTGCTCAACGACGATGTCGTTGCAGGCAGGAAGCGCTCTGACGGCATCGCCCGTTCCGCCTGGCCGATTGAGTTTCATAGCGGCGAGAAGCCTAAGCTGGTGTGGCTTATGGATGATTACTATGAAATTCCGTATACCTGCTTCGTCCCTCGTGCAGGGGAGGGCATTCTGGCGGCAGGCCGATGCTTGTCGGCTGAGAACGAGGCAATGGCCTCCGCCCGCGTGACCGCACAATGTTTTGCCTATGGGCACGCCGTGGGGCATGCGGCTGCTTTGGCCTTTAAAGAGAGCATGGCGCCACGGGCCATTAAGGGCGAAGATATACGTGATTTGCTGAATCTTGACGGCGCCGAGCTTGAATAATGGACTGGATGAATGGCTTGATCCCAGCAGGAAAGGAATGTGCGAAATTATGCTTCATTACACATCGTCGGATAGTATCGCCCTTCTGACCATTGACCGTCCCCATCGACGAAATGCGCTAAGTGCGGAGCTCGCAGGCCAATTATCCGAGCTTCTCCGGAAGTTGGATGAGGATGAAAGCATACGAGCCATTGTTATCACCGGCTCCTCGCCGGGATTTTGCGCAGGCAGCGATCTGAAAGAATTAAGCGGTATGACAATCGCGGAGATGTGCCGTCATGAAGCGGATACTGCTGCCTTGGCTCGTTCTATCGGCAGACTGTCCAACCCGGTGATTGCGGCTGTAGACGGCTTTGCCATGGGTGGCGGTTTCCTCTTTGCCCTTTCCTGCGATTTGGTCGTTACAAGTAAAACTTGCGTTTGGAGACTGCCGGAGGTCAGCATCGGGTGGATCCCCCCTTGGGGGCTTGAAGCGCTTGTCGCCAGATCAGGCCCGATTGTCGCCAGACGGCTGGCTTGGGGAACGGAACCCATCGACGGTAAGGAAGCTTACAGATTGGGCGTTGCCGATTACTTGGCGGCGTCTGCCGATGTAACGATGGAAGCGATGGAAATCGCGACGAAATTGGCTGCATTGCCTGGGCCGGCCGTAGCCGCAACAAAGAGGTATTTTTCGGCCATTAGCGGCGCTTCGGGAGAGGTTCGCGATTATGAAGCCTCATTGCTGTTTGCTGAAAATTGTGAGCACGATGCGGCCAAAGCAACTTTGCAGAAATTCGGAATGAAAATATAAAAAAAGGCGATGGAAAACATGAGCAAAGTATGTTCGATTGAGGAAGCAGCAGGCATCATTCAGGATTCGAATACCGTGGCCATTGTCGGCGTGATTGGCTGGATATCGCCTGACGACCTTCTTAAGGGCTTGGCCGACCGTTACAGGCAAACGGGCTCGCCGAAAAATCTAAACTTTTTCCTCCCCTGTGCCAGCGGGGACGGCATGGGCATCAGAGGCATGGATCATATCGCGATTCCAGGCCTGATGAAAAGAATCGTATCCGGCTCTTATACGAATGCCGTAAATCCGCAGACCGGCAAAAGGCAGGAAATCATCCGGCTGATCAAGGAAAACCTCATTGAAGCATACAGCATGCCGATTGGCGCTACGATGCATTGGTTAAGAGAAGTGGCGAGACGGAGCCCCGGTTATATGACGGAAATCGGTTTGGGCACCTATATCGATCCGCGAATTGAAGGGGGGAAACTCAACGAGCGAACGAAGGAGGATATCGTCAAAGTTATTGAATTCGAAGGAAAGGAATATTTGTTCTACCCGACAAGCAAGCTCGATGTCGCGATTATCAGAGCAACGACCGCGGACGATGCCGGCAATTTGTCTTTCGAAGAGGAGCCCATTACGGCTTCGGCCATTGCGCTGGCGCTGGCCGTCAAAGCATGCGGCGGCAAAGTGATTGCCCAAGTCAAAAAGCTTACGGAGCGTTCCACCCGAAAAGTGGAAAACGCCAAGCTGCCGGGTGTATTCGTTGACCATGTTGTAGTTGTACCTGACCAGGTGATGGTCACGGATATCCCGTTTGACGATAGATATCTCGGAGGTCAAAAATTCAATGCAGACGGCATTGCCCGGCTGCCGATGGGGCCCGAGAAAGTGATTGCGCGCCGTGCGGCTCGCGAAGTCAAGCCGGGTGTGTTATCCATATTCGGATTTGGCGCATCTTCGAATGCCCCATTGACCATGGTTGAGGATGGCATTCTGAATGCCGACACCATTTATGACTATTTATTTACGACCGAACATGGTCCCTACGGCGGCTTAGTCATGAGCGGCTGGCAGTTTTCAGCCAACCTGTACCCGGAGGCATCCTTGGACGGCGTATCGCAATTCGATGCGATCGATGGCGGGAATATGCCTTTTACGGCATTGGCCTTTGCCCAATTCGACATGGAAGGAAATATCAATGTCAGCAAGTTTGGCATGTTCAATCCGGGGGCGGGCGGATTTATCGATATTGCCCACAACGCCAAGGAGTTGATCTTTACAGGAACCTTTACGACAGCCGGCTTGAAAGTGGAGATTGAAAATGGCGGATTGCGCATCGTGCAGGAAGGCAGCATTCGCAAACTGGTCCGAAAGTGCGAGCAGATTACATACCCGCTGCAACGTGGTATACTGGAACGGGGCCAAAAAGCCAAATTGATTACGGAGCGGGCTGTATTTGAAATTGAAGCAGACGGCCTGGTATTGATAGAAATTGCCAAGGGCATCGATGTTCAAAAGGATATATTGGATCAAATGGAGTTTCCGCCAAAGCGTATAGCCACACCGCTCAAATATATGGACGAGGATTTATTTTACGGAAATTAAGTTTCCATGTTGGAGGAAGTCTTATGGTTTCATCCAAAGCTCACCGTAAAACGATAAGTTTAGCGGATCAGGCCCACAGCACGCTGGAAGAGCTGATCATCACTTTAAAGCTGCCCCCGGGCAGTACATGGACGGAAGTTCAATTATGCGAAATGATCGGCGTCGGACGTACTCCGGTTCATGAAGCCGTGCAGAGACTGGCTTCCGATCATTTAATCTCCGTGATGCGTCGGCATGGCATCGTCATTTCCAAAGTTAACGTTCAAGAGCAGTTGCTCGTTCTTGAGGTGCGCCGGGGGTTGGAGCGGCTTATTGCGGTCAAAGCGGCCCGGCGCATTTCCGAGAATGAAAAAAAAGAACTGCTTGCACTGGCAAAATCGATGGAGGAAGCGTGCGAACAGGGAGATGCGCAACTGTTCCTGAGGCGAAATACGATTTTGAAAAAGTATATGGCCAACTGCTCGCAAAACCCGTTTGCGGCAAAGGCTCTCGCTCCATTGATGACTTTATCCTGGCGATTTTATTATATCTACCATAAGCATCTCAACGATCTTCCAAAAGTCGCCGGCCTTCACTCCGCTGTAGTCAAAGCGATTATTGTCGGGAACGAACAATTGGCGGCGCAAGCTTCGGATGCTGCGTTGGATTATACCGAACAGTTCACTCGCGATATATTTATTAACGGCTAACCTCGGTAAACGATGTGTCCGGATAAACCGAGAGCAGCGCCCCTGTCAAAGCAGCCGTCAGCACGTCGCCTTCCCCGGCATAACCGATGCCCCGGCTCATCGCTTTGCTGGTTTCCAGGAAACGAGCAGGTTGCACATGTCCTGAACGCCATGGATGCCATGATTATACAGAAGCTCATTCGGGTGCTGCGCGGGGCTGTAATCGAAGGTCGGCGTTGTATCCAGAACCACGATAATATATAAAGGCAAAAGCGCGATTTTCAATGGTTTCACGAACGCTTCACCTCCACGCTCTCCGTAAGGGTTTTGGCATTATGATAAAAGATGTCCTCGATATCCCGTTGGATTAACCCCTCGGACTGCGCGGCCAAGCGGAAAGCATCGATCTCTTCGTAGATAAAGAAAGTCAGCCGCTCGGCTTCATCGCCTTCCAATTCCCGCATGTGCTTATCGCCGGAGACATCCCCGTACAAGCCTTTCGGAACCAAATTGACATAATTCCCGCCTTCGCAAATTCTTCTCATTCGCATTCTCTCAATGGGCGAGTCGCTGCCGAACAAGATGCGTTTGGGCCCGACAGCCTTAATCAACTGCTGAAACACATACGTATTCGTATTTGCGCTGAAATCGAAAACCATATTTTTCGTCTCTGCCAATTGATCGAATGCATCCCCTACATCCTCCGGACAGTACGCCCGGCCCACGTGAGCGATGATGACTTTAACCGCCGGATATTTTCTTTCAATCTCCAGCATCTGCGCCAAATTCACCGGGTCCTTCAAACGGCCGTCTCTGGGAATATGCAGCATGACGATCCAGCCGCGACGGTTCAGCACTTCCAGTTGGTGCGGCGGCAGGAAATCGTAGATGCGGATTTCCTTCTCCGGGATGTAAGACTCCGAGAAGTTGAGATACACCTTGCAGCCCAGGAAGCCTCCCCGTTCGATGCCTTCTTCGAACTCGGCGGCGCTCTGCCGAGGCTTCGTTACCATCAGAGACGGCAGGTTGTATCGCTGCGCGCATTCGGATACATATTGATTTCCGGCAGCAATATCGTAGGCGAGACTGACTTGGGAAAAGATGAGAGGCACGATGTCCTTCCCGGGAAACATCAAGCGATAGGCCTCGAATAAATCTTCGATGGCATTATCCTTCGCAACCAACGAAGGCCATGTAACCGCCCTTATCGGAGCGTCCGCAACTTTCAATCGAAACGAATCCAGCCATGAATGCGTATGGATATCGATTATCTTGTCCGGCAAAAAATCTTTCAAACGATCCTGGTAGAACGTTCTGTCTACATCCTTGATTTTAAATAATAAGGTCATCTTCTTGTCCCTCCCGGCCTTTAGCTGTATTTTAATTGGAATGCGGAGTAGATCTCTCTATAAGCTTGATGGGCGGCCTGATCGGGTTCTCTCTCCAGCTTGGGGAAATTCAATACACGGAAAGCCTCTTCCTCCCCTTCATAAATTCCCACGCCCTTGCCCGCCAGCATCGCCGCGCCAACCGCCCCGGCGCAGGAGCCGTTAATGGTACCGATCTTCCAACCGAGCACATCCGCTACGATCTGCGGCCATGGGTGCGTCTCGGACGGACCGCCTACCATCGTCGCTGCGGCAAAATGCCAACCGGCCGCTTCCAGTCGCTCCAGCTGCCGCTTCAGCAAAAACGCTGTTCCTTCCATCAAAGCTCTGGCAATATCCGCTTTCGCAATTTCGCGCAATTCGCCGTTCAGAAGATCGTCCTGCAAGGGATTTAATAAAAGACCGCCCGCACCTGTCTTGGCGGCAGCGGAAAGCCTGCTGAAATCAATATATCGCCGGGGCCCGGTTGAGATATACCTGTTTATATATTTGTCTACCGTTGCTGCGATCGCCGGCAGAGAAAACATCGCTCCCCACGGCCCTTCCGGCTGCAAGAACGGGTCGATGAGCATGCCTGCTGCCAGCGCCTTCGTGCGATCGGCCACGGGCAGGAAGCCTACCCACGACGTTCCGCAAGAAAGCAGCAGCTCGCCTTCCTTCAGAATGCCTGCCCCTCTCGCGGCGCTAGGATGATCGAACGAACCGAGCACAACCGGGCAACCGGGAGGCAGCGCGGTTTCGGCCGCCGCCCGCGGCGCGATGGCGCCAAGAACCGTTCCCGGCTGATGGATCGGCGGCAATTGCGCTGCGGAAATCCCCAATTTCTGCAAAAAAGGGGGGTGCCACTCCGCTGCCTTCTGATCCTGCAAATAAAAGGTCGTTGCCGTGGAGTTGTCGATCCCCCAGTTTCCCGTCAATCTGAAGTTGATATAATCCGTGCTCATGCAAATTTTTGCCGATTGCGGGATCAACTGCGGCTCATGGCATTTCAACCAGCTAAGATGGGCAAGCGGGAATTGCGGAATCAACGGCCAGCCGACCAAATCGTGAACCGTTCCGCCGTCCAATTGGCCAAACACCGGTTCCATCTCGCCCTGAAGCCGCGAGTCCATCCAGCTAAAGGCAGGCAACATCGGTTCCCCTTGCTCGTTGACAAGAACCGTGTTTCCGCTCGCGGACGCCAGGCTTATGCCTGCAACCGAGCCTCCGGCGGGCAGCGCGGCAACGAGGCTGCGGATCACCCCGGTTACAGCTTCATAAAGCTGATTGGCATCAAATTGAACATAGCCGTCCGGGGACGGCAAATAGCGGGTTTCCTCCCTCGCCCTTGACGAGACATCGCCCCCGGACGACAGCAAGACACCTTTGACCGCCGATGTTCCGATATCCAGCCCTATGGTGTACATAGGTACCATGATCGCCCGCCCCCTTGTTAATTCGCAACTTGCAAGCACGCGGCCGAATCCGCATATTCAAAGCCAAGACTGGCCGCAACCGGCTCACAGGTGACTTTTCCCGCGTAAGTGTTCAGCCCTTTCAACAACGACGGATCTTGCGACAGCGCCCGTTCGACTCCCTTGTCGGCGATAGACAGCAGGTAAGGCAGCGTTGCCGCCTCGAGCGCAAGCGTTGAGGTGCGCGGTACGGCGCCCGGCATATTGGCAACCGAGTAATGCACGACCCCATGCTTTATATAATAAGGGTTATCATGCGTCGTGACGCGGTCGACCGTTTCGATGGACCCGCCCTGGTCGATGGCCACATCCACGATAACCGATCCTTTCTTCATCGTTTTGACCATGTCCTCCCGTACGATCTTGGGCGCTTTGGCCCCGGGAATCAACACCGCGCCGATGAGAAGGTCGGCCTCCTGTACGGCATGCGCCACGTTGTATTCGTTACACGCGAGCGTTCTGACTTTTCCCGCAAATATATCGTCCAGATAAACCAGCCTGCTTTTATTGACATCCAGCACCGTCACCCTGGCGCCGAGCCCGACGGCCATTTTGGCCGCATTGGTTCCGACCATTCCGCCGCCAACGATGACAACATCCCCGTTCACCACGCCAGGGATGCCGCCTAGCAGAACCCCTGCCCCGCCATTATTTTTCTGCAGCAAGGACGCCCCCACCTGCACGGACATTCTTCCGGCAATTTCACTCATCGGGGTAAGCAGGGGAAGCTGGCCATTCGCCAATTGCACCGTTTCATAAGCGATGCCGGTCACCTTCCTGTCAACCAACATTTGAGTGAGCGGCAAATCGGCGGATAAATGCAAAAAAGTGAACAGCGTTTGCCCCGGTCTGAAATACTCGTATTCCGATGCCAAAGGCTCTTTCACTTTCACGATAAGCTCCGCCTGCTCAAAAAGCGCCTGTTTATCGTGAAGGATAGTCGCTCCGGCTTTCTCATACTGATGATCTTCAAAGCCGCTCCCGACGCCGGCTCCCTGTTCCACCAACACCTGGTGCCCTCTGCGCGTCAATTCGCTTGCGCCGCCGGGCGTGAGCCCCACCCGATTTTCATTGTTCTTGATCTCTTTGGCCAAACCGATAATCATCTCGACCACTCCCAAATTTATTTTTCATACAAGTCGAACTTCAACCCCGGCTTCCCCGATGGCTTCGATTTCTTCTTTACTGGCATTGTGATTGGAAATCAGCAGATCGATCTGTTGGATCTCTTCGATCTGCGCGAAGTTTGCCCGCCCGATCTTGCTATAATCGGCAACAAGGATCGTCTTGTCTACCCTAGCGATCATCTGGCGATACAGCTCCGCTTCCGTGTGGTGGTAAGTTGTAACGCCAAATTGGGAGCTGACGCCATCCGACGAAAGAATGAGCTTGTCGGCTTTATACTTGCTGAGCTGCCTGATCGCATCATCGCCGGTTGTGAACTCATACTGAAAGTTAATGCTGCCGCCTAACAAGATGAGGACATGAATGTTGCGGTTAAAGCTGGCTTCCTGGGCAACGGACAAAGAGTTGGTGATGATGATCAGATCCTTGTGCGATTTCAATTCCCGCATCACGTACAGGGGGGTCGTTCCGGAACCTACGATGATCGTATCCCCATCCGAGATGAAGGACGCCGTTTCGGCCGCGATTCTTTTCTTCTCTTCCTTATTCACCTCCGTGCGATCGCGAAGACTCATATTGTAATAGCTTCTGTACGGGCTGATGGCGCCGCCATGAATCCGTTGAAGATGGCCTTGCCGCTCCAATAAATCCAGATCGCCGCGAATCGTCACTTCGGATATCCCGAACAGCTTGCTCAGATCCGTAACTTTCACTTTGCCGTCATTAAGCAGCATTTCAAGAATGGCTTTCCGTCTTTCATCGATATCGTTGCCAATGTCGCTCCACTTGGGTTCGTTCATTTTGTTCCCTGCCTTTCATACGGATTGTTTGGGGGCCTATCTTCCATAACGAAGAACACCGGCGTCCTGCCCTTATATTTTGGTTCGGGAAAGGTCGCATCGAGCTTATAAAACCTGGCCAGTATCATCTTGATGCCAGCTTCGCAGGCAAGCGATCCGTGCGTTCCATATACGGCCCTGGCAGGAACTCGATTTCTTCGCGGGCCAGCGCCATGGCCTCTTCGCGGCTCAAATCGGACTGCAGCGCAGCTCCTTCCACCACAGCATCCATAGCTGAGACAACGATTGCTGCACTTTTTTCATTCATCCTACCAGCCCTCTTCTGCATTATGTTTCGTATATGTTTCGAATATGTTTTGTTTATATATTAATTCACTTTCTTTATGTCGTCAATGGCGAATTACTGCTTGCTGTGGTCTGCCTTGCTATCTTCTCTTGCAGAACTGCACAAGCCGCAACGAACACAACGCCGGTCTTCCTCCGCGAAGGAAAACCGGCGTTATTGAGAGATAATCTTTCACTTGTCGGCAAGTTTCACAGCACCAGGTTCGCTCAACCGATCTTGGCTCGCGAGCATCCCTGCCTGCGCAGACAGTCAAGCCATTGCAGCTTGGTCGGCTCGTCCACGGTCGCTACGCCGGTCAAGCCGGATTTCTGCCCGACCCTGATGGCCTTGTGGTTGCCCATATCATGATAGGCCATAATTTCCACGCCGAGCAACTCGGGATACTTGCGGGCGATTGCGGCAATGCCGGCCAGGTGGACATCGTCCGCGTTCACCCCGGGCACGAGCGGACAACGGAGAATGATCGACGCATGGTTCCGATACAGAAAATCGAGATTCTCCAAAATCATTTCGTTCGATACGCCTGTCAGCCGCCTGTGTTCGCCCGGGTCTGTCGCCTTGTAATCGTAGAGGAAGACGTCCACATAAGGCAATATCGTTTCGTAATGCGCAGTCGGCGCATGACCGGTCGTGTCCAGGCACACATGGATGTTTCTCGCCTTGGCTTCCTTCGCCAGCTCCACCGCATACGAGAACTGCGCCATCGGCTCTCCGCCGGATATCGTCAGGCCGCCGCCCGAACAATCATAATACGGCTTGTCTCTCGCGGCCTCGTCCATAATCTCTGTGACCGCGACCTCGGTTCCGATCCGCTTGATGGCTTCGTTATGACAGGACTCCACGCAGGTTTCCGCTATTTTCGTCCGATCATGGAACAAGCCGTACGATGCCAGATCGTTGTCCGCGCCCGGATCGTCATCTTCACCCGGCTCCAGCTTGCGAACGCCCGAAGGGCATACGTGACCGACATCCAGGCAAGCTATGCACTTCTCGTAATGGAACGAATATTGCGGGTGAAAGGACCACGATTCCGGATTGTGGCACCACAAGCAGCGCAGCGGACATCCTTTCAGGAAGACGGTCGTGCGAATGCCCGGGCCGTCATGCAGCGCGAAGCGCTGGAGATCGAACACCATTCCTTGGGCCATAGGGTGTCGCCTCATCTCAGTATAAAGTTCGGCTCAGAATTTCCTCCTGCACGTCCTGCGACAATTCGACGAACCTGGCGCTGAAGCCCCCGACCCGTACAAACAGATGCGTATATTTCTCCGGCTCCTTCATCGCTTTTTCCAGCTCGTCGCGACTGACAACGCTGATCATCGCCTGTGTGCCGCCGTTTGCAAAATACGTGTCAAGCAGCGCTCTCAGCTTCTCCTTATGTGCGGTGAATAACTCTTTGCCGAATTTCATGTTCTGCACGGCGCCCGCATGGATCGACGGGTCCAGCTTGACCAGTGAATTCATGAACGCCGTCACCCCTTTGCGGTCGCAGCCGCCCGACGGGTTGTTGGCATTGGCCAGCGGCTTCCCCTTGCCCCGTCCATCCGCCGATGCCGCGTTCGTTCTGCCGAAGATGGTGTTCATCGAATTGTTGATCATCACGTTCATATAAGAATGCAAATGGGTGCGTTCCCGCTGGTTGCGTGCGGTATGGCTGATATGCTCGTGCACCGCGATGGCCATGGCATCCGCCGCATCATCGTCGTTGCCGTATTTGGGGGCTTGACGGAGCTGTTGCTGCGCAAGCGTGTATCCGGCGAAATCCGCATCGAGCATTCGAACAAGCTCGGCAAGCGTGAACTTGCGCTCCTCGTAGACCAGCTTGCGAATCGCAGTCAGGCTGTCGGCCGTATTGATATTGCCGTAAGTCTCGAGCGTGCCGCCCAAGTAGCGGATGCCGCCGGCAAAGATTCCTTTGCCCCGCTCGATGCAATCGTCGTAAAGCATGCTTAAATACAGGAACGGCGCGGTTTCCCCGGCAAACCGGTATTCCAGCTCTTCCTGATCGGCCAGAATGTCCACGAAGTGCTCGACCTGCCGCTTGTAGGCTTGAAAGAGATCGTCGAACGTGCCCGATTGCGCCAAATCTCCGGTTTCAATCCCGATGCGCCGCCCCGTTGTCGGATCGACGCCGTTGTGCAGCGTCAATTCCAGCGCCTTCAGCAAGTTGATCGTCCCGCTCGGAGTGCCGTAGCTCTGATGGTCGATCACGTATTCCCCGCAGCCGTATGGCAAATATTGCTCCGCCGCCTCGTGCGGAATATCGAACGCCGCAGCCGCAGCCGGCACGTTGATATCGTCATTATACAAGATCGGGAACGTGCGGCCTTCGCCGATCACGACCAGCGCCTTCTCCATCAATGCCGGATTCATGCCCTCGTAGAAGCGCAATGACAATTGCGGCTCCACTTCCAGCACCGTGCGCGTCGCTTCCATGGCAAGCAGTGCAAACCGGTCGGCGTTCGCTTCATTCGGCCTTCCTCTGCCGCCCACAATTACCCTGCCGTTATAGATCGTCTTCTTGTCGGCAATCAACTGCCAGAACGACTGCAGCAGCGCGAGTGCCTGGGCGTTCGTCATCCGTCCGGCGACAAGGTCCTGAACATACAAATCTCCCAAATAAACGTCCATCCGGCTGTAGTTGCGAACCCCGGCCAGGAGCGAATAAAGCCAGGCCAGTTGGATCGCTTCCCGCATCGTGGCAGGTTTATCGGTGCGAATGCGCAGCAGAACCCGCTCCATCCGTGCCAGCTCCGACCGCCTGCGGGAATCCGCCGTGCCTTCCGCAAGCTGCCTGGTCTGCTTCGCATAATGCAGACAAACCTCCTCCAACAGCTCCAGGCACATCAACATCCCGATAAAAAGCTGCTCGTCCTCCCCTGCATGCCTGGCCCGCTCCTGTCGTTCGGCGATTTCCCGCTTCATGCCTGGAATGCCGAGGCGCACCAACTTGCCAAAATCCAGCTGCGCACCGGCCATTCTGTATAGTGGAAATGCGATGTGCGAATCGGTGGCATGTCGGTCGCTCGGCAACCAGGTCGCCATCGGCTCCGGGTAAGCACGGCGAAGCTTCGCGCGGGTTGCCTCATCTCTCCAGAAATCACGCAATTCGGCGAATGTGCGCTGCTCCTCATCGCTAAGATTGCATGCTTCGATTTGATTCGCAACCTCCTCCAGTTCCGAGCAGTAAGCAAACCCATCCTGTTCGGGAGAAAAACAGACCATGCCCAACTCCAGCCTGCCGGCAAAAAGGTCGTTGTCGCGAATTCCGCTCAAATAGGCGGGAAATTGTGCGCGCAAGCACATCGCTTCCCGAATCGCAATCGGAGCGTGCTCATATTGACGGTAAGCATCGGTAAACGCCAGCTCTGCGGCAAAGCGATTCGTTTTAATGGCCGTTTGCATTCACTCATCACCTCGCATTTATTTTCAACTTCATCATAGAAAAAAGCGCGGAGATTTTCTTGTCTCTCGCCGCACCTTTTTGTACTGCTTTGACTTTAACGCCGATTCGTGACACAAAGCACTGTGTTTCTTTATGGGAAATCCTACAATGGACTCCAGAAGGGAAGTGATTTTATGCTGAAATTAAAGGGAAGCGAGATTATGGACCCCCTAACCGAAGCTCATTTTATTTTGCACAAATCATTTCATGATTTGACGGGGTTGCACGGCCATGACTTTTTTGAATTTTTTGTACTTATGAAGGGTCAGGTGCGCCATAATGTCAATGGAACAAGCCAGTTGCTGCCGGAAGGATCGATCGCCTTTATTCGTCCGGATGACGCGCATTATTATGAGAAAGTCGAGCATCATGATTGCCAGATCTTCAATGTAGCCTTTCCGCAAAACGTCTGGAACAGCTTACTGTTCTATATCGGCAGCAGTGACTCTTTCAATCGGCTGCTCGACGCGGAAGCGTCCCCGACTGCCAGGCTTTCCGCAACGGACCTGCAAATTCTGAGCTTGAAGTTTCATAAACTTGCGCAAATTCCGGCAACAGACAAGGAAGCCATCAAAATCGAGGTTCGTGTGCTGTTGCTTGAGGTTATATACCATTACTTCTATAAAAGAGATCACCGGCCGGATATTCCGGAATGGCTGAACACGCTGTATCAGCAGATGAAGCAGAAAGAAAATTTCACAGAAGGCCTGCAACGGTTGTACGAACTATCCCCCATGGGACAAGAGCATACGTGCCGCAGCATCAAAAAGACGTTCGGGAAGACGCCCACCGAATGGATCAACGAGTTCCGGCTGCAATATGCGGCCAACCTGCTCCATTATACGGACGAGGAGATTGTTCATGCCGCCATGAAAGCGGGGTTCGACAACCTGAGCCATTTTTACCATCTGTTCAAGCGGCAATACCAGATGTCGCCGGCCAAGTACAGGCAGCTCAACAAGAAGAACGTGATCCCTGACTGACTGCCATGATTACGTTTTTGATGTTGAATTTGGGGGTTTATTTTACGATCAATTAGGATATAATTCAATTAAAAGGAGTGACTCACGTGCCAAATATTAAACCAATATCTGATTTGAGGAATTACAACGAAGTGCTTCGGGATGTTTCCGTCGGCGAGCCAGTCTTCCTAACGAAGAACGGCCGGGGACGCTATGCGCTTGTCGATATTACCGAGTACGAGAAGACGCAAGCCACAATCAAGCTATTAGCAAAGCTTACTGAAGCGGAACTTGCAATCAAGCAAGGTGACAATTGGCTAACTCCGGACGAAGTTGAACGGAAGTTAGGGGGCTAGCATGAAGCTTCGAATCAACCCGCTGGCATACCAGGATCTACTGGAAATCAAATCATATATCGCAATAGAATTGCTAAATCCTGAGGCTGCAGATGATATTGTTCGCAACATCATTGCGGCCTACAACAGGTTATCAGACTTCCCGTTCATGGGTCAATCACTCTCTGCAATAATCGGGATTACGACAGATTACCGCTATCTTGTTAGCGGAAGTTATATCATCTTTTACAAAATCGAAAATGAATTTGTTTCTGTTTATCGTGTATTATATGGAAAGAGAGATTATGTCAGGGTGCTGTTCAGCAATCAACTAAGTAACGAGTTTGACGAATAAGAAATTGTAGAAAGGTCACCCTCTCCTCCGCAACATGAAACGGACGCAAACCCTTCTCTGCCGGGAGGGAAGACACCGCCATGCCATTGACCGAGAAGCCTGTCCGTTTCTCGAATTCGCAGATGTAACCGTCGTCGATAGATACGCGCCTGCTCTGACCTTTGCCAAGATATTTATTTTCTGGAGTTGTATCACTCGATTGACTTCAGCCACGTCAAGTTTCTGTCGGAAGAAATGGTGACAGACCGGATCTCATAGCCTTCCATACGGCCCATGTGAAGCTTGCCAATAACAGCAGCAATACAATGCCGCCCCACTGGCGGTATGGCTCCCATAACACCAGCACCGCTGCCGCCAATTCGCCAGCAATGATTAAAATACCTGCGATCAAGCAGTACAGATCCGGGATGCCTAGTAGAACGATCCTTAAGTAAGGTTACTCAAACTCTGCAACCGGGTTTTGCCGGTTTAGGGACAACGTGTGCAGTGACTGAGATGCTATAACCAGGTTTTGTCGGGTTAGGGACCACGTTCGCAGTCGCTGGGATGCTATAACCGGGTTTTGTCGGGTTAGGGACAACGTTCGCAGTCGCTGAGGTGCTGCAACCGGGTTTTGTCGTCTTTCTTGGATCTGAAGGGCATGATATCTCTCCGGTCGAAATGTGCTATGAACATTACACCACAAACCTTTTTGGGAATATAGTTGCATTATTTATGGATCGTTATACTAGTTTGCGGATCGTATCTTCGAATTTCCCGAAGGAGAGCATCTTGGTTACAGCAGAGATAGCAAAAACAATGGATAGAAACAACTGAATCAAAGCTAGTGCATCGTTTCAAAAGTTCCTTCCCTGTTAGGAAGGCCAAGGAGCCAGAGCAAAACCAAATTGTTCGGTCAGAAGCCTCACGATTTCATCTAACGTGCCACGATAGGGAGTCGCTTCCCAACG
>Ga0222429_100481_pt1 | contig 28921 bp, 27 predicted proteins | sample 1B50Ametagenome_FD_182475 | JGI IMG/M metagenome (GOLD analysis project Ga0222429, IMG submission 182475) | Enriched microbial communities from leaf-cutter ant dump, University of Wisconsin, Madison, United States - 1B50A (version 2) | ecosystem: Environmental > Terrestrial > Nest > Insects nest...
GGGCGTTGGTGAGCACGGTGATGCCCAGGCCGGCCTCGGGCCACAGGATGAAGGCGGTGTGCGCGCCCAGCAGGAAGGCGCCCGAGTGCGACACGCTGGGGTGCCCGTGCGGGTCGGGCCCGACGTTGAAGCCGTAGCCGTAGGCGCCGCCGGGCCGCGCCGTCAGCGCCGCCTGCAGCGCGGCGGGGTCGAGCAGCTGCTTGCCCTGCCAGCGCCCCCCGGCCAGCACCAGCGCCATCCAGCGCGCCATGTCGGCCGCGCTGGCGCTGGCACCGCCGGCGGGCGACTGCGCATCGGGCTGGCGCTGGGGCTGCTGCACGGCGTAGCGGGCGGGCTGGGCGCCGTAGCTGCCGTAGCTCAAGCCCACCTGCACGTGGCCCCAGGCGCGGTTGCCGCGCGCCGCCAGGTCGGCGTAGCGCGAACTGGTATTGGCCATGCCCAGCGGCTGGTACAGCGCCTGCGCGGACAGCGTGGCCCAGTCGGTGCCCAGCGATTGCGCCAGCGCCTGGGCGGCGGCGGTCAGGCCGAAGTTGGTGTAGGCGTAGCTGCCGTAGGGGTTGAGGGGGACGCGGCGCAGGCGCGCCAGCACCTCGGCGCGGCCGTAGCCCAGGTCTTCGAGCTGGTCGCCCGCGTGGTCGGGCAGGCCGCTGCGGTGGGCGAACAAATCGCCCAGCGTCAGGCGGGCGTTGTCCTGCGCATCCGGATAGGCCAGCGAGAAGCCGGGCAGCAGGCGCTGCACGGGCGTGGCCCAGCCGTCGCCGGGCGGCATGCGCGCGGCCATGACGGTGGCAGCGAGCGATTTGGATACCGAGGCGAGCGGGAAGGCCGTGTCCGCGTCCACCAGCGCCGGGCTGCCGGCCTGGCGCACGCCAAAGCCCCGGGCGTAGATCGTGTTCCCGCCCTGCACAATCGAAATAGCCACGCCGGGCACGCCGGTGCGCGCCATCCACTGCGGCACCAGCGTGTCGAGCCGCGCGGCGGCGTTGCGTGCTGCGGCGCTGCCGGCAGCGTCATCGCCGCCGCCGCCGCAGGCGCTCACGGCCACGGCGGCCAGGGCCGCGCCGGCGAGGCGCAGCAGGCGGGGGAGCAGGGCGGGTGCACCGCGCACTGGTGCACCCTTCGGCCTGCGGCCTGTCCCGCCAAGCGGGAGCGAGCTTGGCTTGGGGCGGCCCGGCGCGGCGCTCATGCTTTTTCCTCGAACTGCTCGTCCAGCCAGTCCATGGACACGGCGGCGGCGTAGGCCAGGTTGCCGGTCTGGCAGTGGCCGTCGGCGCCTTCCTCGGCGGTGAAGACGTGGCGCGCCACCGGGCCGCCGACCGCGCCCACGAAGCGCTCGGCCTGCGCCAGGGGCTCGGCGCCTTCGCCGGTGCCGACCAGGGCCAGCGCGGGGCAGCGGATGCGGCGCAGGCCGTCGTCGTCCACGCGGAAGTCGTGCAGGCGCTGGTAGGTGCGCTTGAAGCTGTCCTGCCCCATGCGCAGTATCAGGTTGCGCATCATCTCGCGCGTCTGCGGCGCGATGGCGGTGTCGGGGATGTAGTCGATGTCGGCCAGGCGCACGTCCTTGTCGTCGGGCATGCCGGCCGGGTCGAAGCCGACGAACGAGGCCATGTAGGCGTGCAGGTCGATGATGGGCGAGTTGGCGACGAGGGCGCGCACGCGCGGCTCGTGCGCGGCGATGCGGGTGGCGAAGTAGCCGCCGAAGCTGATGCCCATCAGCGCGACGCGGCGCGGGTCGGTCTCGCGGCGCGCCAGCACGTGGTCCAGCGCCAGCCGGCCGACCTGTTCGTACTCGGGCACGAAGGCCAGGCCGGGGTGCAGGCGCAGCGTGTCCATCTGCCCCGGGCCGGCGAACAGCATCAGGTGGTAGCCGCGTTCCAGCGCCGCGCGGCCGTAGGACAGCCAGGTTTCCTCCAGCGTACCGTCGTAGCCGCTGATGATCAGCAGCGTCTTGCCGTGGCCCCCGCGCGTGCCACGCGCCGCGCCAGCGCGCACGTAGTACGCCGGCAGCGGCGTCGCGCCCCAGGGCAGCGAGACCTCCTCGACGCCCGCGCCGTGGCCGCGCAGGGCGGCCAGGAAGCATTCGCGGCTCTTGCGGCCCAGGCGCGCGTGCGCGGGGTCCTGCACGCCGCTGTAGTACTCGGCGGCGCGGTAGCTGTTGCAGGCCACCAGGTACTGCTCGCGTGCGCTGACGGCGTGGCCGCGCTGCGCGCGTTCGCGTGCATCCGCCTCCTGGCGCGCGGCGGCGGCGCTGAACTCCGCCACCCAGCTGGCCGGCACGCCGCTCTGTATGCGCCGCGCCAGCGCGAAGCACTCGCCCACCGACGCGCCGCCGTAGCGCGCGGTGCCCAGCTGGCGCATCAGCTGGAAGTCCATCTCGGCGTCGGCGAAGCCGGCCACGCGGGTGCTGCCGCGCTCCAGCTTGCTGGCGGGCTGCGGCGGCTGGGCCTGTGCCTGCGCCGCCACGGGCAGGGCCAGGCTGGTGGCGGCGGCGGCCATGAAGGCGCGGCGATGGGGGGTGTGCAGGCTGGGGTCGTGCATGATGATCGCTCTTTTGTTGATAGCTGCTAGCGATTGCCTGGTAAGCGATAGGTGGCAAAAACATTCAAAATTTTGCGACGCAGAGCGGCCAGCCCCAGCAGCGCCGACAGCAGCAGCAGGCCCCAGGGGGACAGCGTGGGAACGGCGGCCAGTGCGAGCGGTGTGGGTGGTGTGGGCGGTACCGCACTGGCGTCGCACGCGCCGGTGAAGGGCTGCGGCGCGCTCCAGCGGCCGGCGGCCATCTGCACGCCCCCTGCGGGGGTGCCGGAACCGTCGTCGAAGCTGGCGCCCCAGGGGGCCATGATGCCGAAGGGCTGGGCGTTACCGTCGGCGTTCCAGCCAATGCCTGTGGCCCCCGCAGGCAGGCCGCTGGTGTCGTAGTCTGCAAAGGCCAGGGGGCCGCCGGTGTTGACATCGGTGAACATGGCTGTCAGCGCCCCGGCTGCATTCGTCACGGCGTTGCCCGCGCCCAGGGCGATACCGCCCGTCATGTCCAGCGCCACGGCCACGTTGGGGCTCGCGTTCCAGTGCCAGAAGCCGCAGGTGATCTGGCTGATGCTCCAGCTCTGGCTGGCGGCGGTGCTGGCGCCGTTGTCCAGCACCAGGGTCAGGGTGAAGGCTGCTCCGTCGGGCGCATTGGCAGGCATGCCGGAGTTGGCGATGGTGCCGTGGTAGGTGATGGCGTAGGGCGCCGCCATGGCGCCGGCGCTGGCCAGCAGCACCGCCGTGGCGGCCAGGGTGCGGATGCGAGGTGCGATAGCGATAGACATGATCATCAGTTCCGTTGGCCGCTGCTGCGCCTGAGCCCCAACCATCCCAGCAGGGCCGACAAGGCCATCAGCGCCCATGCCGAGAGCGTTGGGATGGCGGCAGCCGTGCCTGCACCAAAAATGCCAACCCCGCCCGGGTCGGCGATGGCGCTGTTGGCCGTCAGGTCGTCATCGCCGTCGCCCCCGTCGGCGATGGTCAGCGTGACGGTATTGCCGCTGATGGCTGCGCCGGTAAACGGATACCAGTGGGCGCTGGGGGTATCCGCCGTCTTGCCGTATTTGTAATACCGCGCCCCTGGGAGCAAGGCGTGCGGGTAGGTCAGCACGATGGTGGCGCTGCTGCCCGGCGTGCCGCCCGTGAGGGTGAAGTTCACCATCCCGTCGGGAACCTGTGTGCCCGCAGGGAGCGGCTCGCCCACGCTGGCGGTGGTGGCGGCAGTGTCGGTATCGATGCGCCAGCCCGCGCCGGGTTGCAGGGCCAGCGTCAGCGGTTGGCCTGCATACGGGCCTTGGGCCAGCGTGAGCACACGCACCTGCTCGAACTGGGCGACCGAGGTGCGGTTTGCCCCCACATTGGCCAGCGTGCAACTGGCACCCTGGCCTGCGCAATCACCCGTCCAGGACTTGAATCGGTAGCCCGTGTGGGCCGTTGCGACACAGGTGGCGTCGGCACCTTGTACTACGGCGGAAGGCGTGCAAACGGCGTCGCCCGCACCAGAAGGGGTGACCGTGGCGGTCATGCTGAAACCCATGCCAATGACGATACTGGCCGTCTTGTCCGCCGCCGCCAGATAGCGGTGCTCACCTGCATCGCCCGTGCCGCCCTGGCTGGCCGTGATGGTGCAGGTGCCAATGCCGGTGCCCGTGACCACCGTACCCGCGAGGGTGCATGGGCCGCTGGCCGACAGCGCCACCCCCAGGCCCGCGCTGCTGCCGGCCGTGATGTTGCTGGTGTCGCCCACGGTCATGCTGGTAGGGCTGGCGCTGATGGAGATCGCCTGGCCGGCATAGGGCGCGGTGCAGGCGCTGGCTGTGGTGCTGGTGCCACCGTTGCTTCCGTTGCAGCCCCAGGACCACTGCCCGCCTGCGCCGGTGACCGCCGTGGCGATGCCTGCGCTGCATACATGGTCCCAGGCGTAAATCTTGGTGGTGGGGACGCCCGCAGCCGGGCCGCAGGTGCCGTTGACAGAACCCTGCACGGTCGTCACGTCCACGCGCGCCGGGGCAGAGAGGTTGCCCGAGCCGTCGTCGGCCACCAGGTAGAAGGCGTAGCTGGTGTACTGCGTCAAGCCGTTGATGGCGAAGTCGCGGGCCACGCCAGGCAGCATCGCCCCGTGGCCGGTCAGGGCGGCGGCGCTGCCGCCGTACTCCTGTCCAGCCCTGACCTCTGCTGCCGTGGGGGAGGCCGTGTCCCGCAGCACGGCGACCCAGTAGCCCGTGGCCGTGGTGTCGCTGGTGGCGTGCAGGGTGGTGGTGGTTTCCGTGGTGCCGCTTGCCGACACACCCGAGAGCGTGGGGGCGGTGCCGAACGCATTGAAGGCGGCCGACTTCTGCCCGCCGCGCACCAGGCGCAGGTGGTAGGCGGCCGTGCTCTTGTCTGCAGCGCCCACGGCGCCCTGGTCGAAGTCCACGTACCAGGCCTGCCCGGGGGTGGATTGGGCGCTGGTCGAAGTCCAGTACGGCGCGCCCGGCGTGTCCGGAAAAGCGCTGGAATCGATGGCCGGTGCGCTGTGCGCCAGATCGACGAGGGCTTCGAGCTCGCTGGCGTTGGGCAGCCGCCAATCGTCGTAGGCCCGGTGCCTGGCGCCGTTGAGGGCGGCGAGCTGTGCGAGCGCGGCATCCCATCCCAGCGCAGTGGCCGTACCCGTGCAGGCGGCGGCTCCGTCCCAGGTTTGCCCCACGGAGCACTTGTCCCATACCAGGCCCGTGGCGGTGTCGCTGACCGTGCCGTCACCCTGATCGACCCAGGCCGCCCAAACCGGCAGCGGCAGCGCCAGCACTGCGCCCAGCAGCATGGGGGCGAAGGCCATGAGTTTTGAGTATTTTTGGCCTCTATCCATTGCTAGTAAAGCGCTAGCAGCTATGTTTTTTAAGGCTGCATTCATCACTTTATCTCGAAAATTTCGATGCTGACGGAGGCAATGCCGCTGACGTTGCCGTCCGGGTCCGTCACCTGGTAGGTGAAGGTGTCGGAGCCCACGAAGGTGGAGCTGAACGGCACGTAGCAGTGGGTCATGGAAAAGTTGAAGCCGATGTTCTTGCTCCACGGACCCGTCCAGCCGATTCTTGGCGGGCGGGGAGTCATGAAGATGCCGTCGTTGGGAAAGCTGCTGGTGCTGCTCTTGGCGGCGCTGGGGACGAGTTTGCCGGCGGCGGCCTGGGTGCCCACCTGCACCATGCCGGTCTTGGGCAGCACGTAGTCAAAGCTGCCCTGCTGGCTGGCGAAGCGGATCACGTTGTTGCCGTCGGGCGTGCGGCTCGACACGTATTCGGTCAGAAACCCCTTGGTTGGGTAGCTGAGGATCTCGAACGTGGGGAAGGGCCACTGCAGGCCGTCGTGCCATGTGTAGTAATTGACCGGGTCGGTGTCCACATCCATCGCACCCACGGTGTATGGAATGCAGACGGCCTTCCAGGGGTGCTTGATGTTCACGTCCATGGCCTTGGGCGCAGGGTCGAGGAAGATGGTGAAGTCGGCCTGGGCCGTGTCCTGCCCGCCATTGGCCGTGCCGCCGTCGTCTTGCAGCGTGACGCGCACGCGTGCCAGCCCGGCGGACGAATACCACTGGTCCCGCTCCGGCGTGGGGTCGTCTTTCGTGCCGCTGGCGTGGTCGATACGGTGGTGGATGGTGAACGTCAGGTCGCCCGTGGCCGGGTCGAGCGCGGGCGGCACGTCGAACACCAGCGCCTTGGGGTCGCCGGGCTGTAGCGGCAGCAGCTCCACCTTGGCCGTCAGGTGCTGGCCCGCCTCGCGCGCGGGGCCGGGGCTGATGTCCTTGGCCCAGCCGTGGTAAGTCGCCGGGCCGGGCATGTATTCACGCGGCACGACGATGTTGGCCCCCGGCGTGAGGGTAGGCGCCTGGTTCACGGGGCCCGCCACCAGGCGGGCGGCGTGGGGCTGCGCGGCATCGAGCAGCTGCGCGGCGCCGTCGTTGAAGTCCACCGCCCAGGCCGCGCCGCCCGCCGCCGCGTCGGCGCTCCAGTACGAGGTACTGCTGGTGGCGGGGAAGTACGTGCCGTCGATGGCCGGGGCGCTGGCGCCGCGGTGCACGATGGACAGCAGCTCGCGCCGCGTGGGCAGGCGCCAGCCGGCGCTCACGCCGCAGCGTTTGTAGCCGGTGATGGCGCTGGCGTCGGCCCAGTTCAGTGCAGGCAGGGTTTGCATGGACCAGACGAGGCCGGTAACGTTGTCGGCCACGCACTCGTGCCCGCCCGGCGCGGTGGCCGCACCCGAGGCACCCAGCGCCGTGAAGTCGAAGCCCGCCGCACCCGCGCCGGCTTTGGCAAGCTGGCCCGCCGTGGCCTGTGCGTCGCGGCCCCGGGCGCCATCCTGCCCGGCGCTGGCGGTGCTGCAGGTGTCCATGCTGGCGCCGCCGGCGCACTGGGCTTGGCCGGTGTCGTTGAGCTGGGCCCACGACGGGGCGCAGGCCAGCGCGGGCAGCAGAGCCAGGGCGGCGCACCAGAATCTTGATTGTTTTTGGTGCCAAACCCTTGTGTGATAAGCGTGGAAAGCTTTGCTTTTCATAGTAAAACTGTGATGGCTGGCTTCGGCCGTTGACCGGGATGCCGCCGGTGGCGCCTGGGGCGTGCCGGTTTGTTGCGTTGTGGCGGCCATCGATGTGGTTGCTTCGGTTTCAGGAGCGCCTGAGAAAGCAACCGTCGTTGCGCTGGCGCAAAACAACGCCGACCAAAAGGGCTTTGCTACTGTGTATGAATTGTAAAAACGGCGTGTTTTCGGGCTGCGCACAAAGTTGTGCTCAGGCGTCCCGAGTTGGGTGCATCCGTCCCGTTGCGGGGGATTTATTTACAATTTGCCGCCATGAACGACCCGCTCCCTCCCGCTGCCCGGTTCCACTTTTGCACCAGCGAAATGGACCCTGCCGAGCGCCGCGACGCGTGGAAGGAGATTGCCCACCGCTGGGTGGATTTCAAGCCCGCCCCCGACGTGCCGCTGCAGGGCGAGATGACCATACTCACCAGCGAGGCGTGCACCATGGGCACGACCTGCTCGTCGGCCTACGAGATGAGCACCGGCGCGCGCTGCGCCCACCCCGACGACATGGTGGTGCTGACGCTGATCCAGTCAGGCCAGCTGGTGCCGCAGGTGTTCCGGCGCAAGGGGGCGGGCGACCTGAGCCTGTGCGCGCCGCGCGAGGAGGGACGGTTCCGCTGGGCCCAGGGCACGCGCCAGGCGTTTCTGGCGCTGCCGCGCCAGGAGGTGTGCGCTGCACTGGGGCACGACCCCGCAACCCTGCTGGTCACCGGCAACAGCGCGCTGGCGCCGGCGCTGATCGGCCAGATGAACCACATGGCCCTGCTGCTGCGCCAGCCCCACCTGGTGGACGAGGTGGAGTTTGCCGGCCTGCTGGACGCCACGCGCGCGCTGGCGCTGCTGACGCTGCGCAACCTGGGGCGCCAGGGCAGCAGCAAGGCGGGTGCGCCGCGCGACGCGCACGAGGGATTGCACGCGGGCCGGCGTGCGGCGGCGCTGCGCTTCATGGAACTGCACGCGCACCGCGCCGACCTGGACGCCGCCGCCATCGCGCAGGGCGCGGGCTGCTCGCGCACGCGGCTGTACGAGGCGTTCGCCGCGCAGGGCATGGCGGTGATGGATACGCTGCGCGAGCTGCGCCTGCAGCGCGCCAAGGTGTTGATAGAGCAGAGCGCCCGGCTGCACGTGGGCACGGTCTCATGGCGCTGCGGCTTTGCCAGCCAGTCGGGGTTCAGCAAGCTGTTTCGGGCGCGCTTTGGCATGTCGCCGTCCGAATGCCATCAGCAGCGCGCCGCGCAGGCCGCGTGAGCCGGCGACAAAAAAGGCAGCGCGGTTGCCCGGGCTGCCTTTTGGCGGGGAAAGAAGGCTTTACTTCTTGCCGAAACGGTTGCGGAAGCGCTCCACACGGCCGCCCATGTTGTCCACCGACTTTTGCGTGCCGGTGTAGAAGGGGTGCGACTCGCTCGACGTGTCGAGCTTGAACAGCGGGTATTCCTTGCCTTCGAAGGTGTCGGTTTCCTTCGTGTTCACGCACGAACGGGTGACGAACTTGAAGCCGTTGGACAGGTCCACGAACAGCACTTCGCGGTAGTTGGGGTGGATGCCTTCTTTCATGATTTCTCTCTCAAGTCAACGGGAGCCGCGCCGGCCATGCGCAACCTCTGCGCATTCAACAAAACTCGGCGTACTTTCCGAAAAAAGCCCTCCATTATCGCATAACCGTGCTGCGATCAACCGCCGCGCCGCATGGCCTCGAAGAACTCCACGTTGTTCTTCGTTTCCTTCATCTTCTTGATCATCAGCTCCATGGACTCGATCTCGTCCATGTTGTACATGAACTGGCGCAGGATGCGGGTCTTCTGCAGGATCTCGGGCGGCAGCAGCAGCTCTTCGCGGCGCGTGCCGCTCTTGTTGAGCTCGATGGCCGGGAACACGCGCTTTTCGTACAGGCGGCGGTTCAGGTGCACTTCGCTGTTGCCCGTGCCCTTGAATTCTTCAAAGATCACTTCGTCCATGCGGCTGCCGGTGTCGACCAGCGCGGTGGCGATGATGGTCAGCGAGCCGCCTTCCTCCACGTTGCGCGCCGCGCCGAAGAAGCGCTTGGGGCGCTGCAGCGCGTTCGAGTCGACGCCGCCCGACAGCACCTTACCGCTGGAGGGGACGACGTTGTTGTAGGCGCGTGCCAGGCGGGTGATGGAGTCGAGCAGGATGACCACGTCTTTTTTCAGCTCGACCAGGCGCTTGGCGCGCTCGATCACCATCTCGGCCACGTGCACGTGGCGCGCGGCAGGCTCGTCGAAGGTGGAGGCGATGATTTCGCCGCGCACCGAGCGCTGCATCTCGGTCACTTCCTCGGGGCGTTCGTCCACCAGCAGCACCATCATGTGCACGTCGGGGTGGTTGGCGGTGATGGCGTGGGCGATGCTTTGCATCATCACGGTCTTGCCGCTCTTGGGCGGCGCGACGATCAGCGCGCGCTGGCCGCGGCCGATGGGGGCGATGATGTCGATGATGCGGCCGGTGATGTTCTCCTCGCCCTTGATGTCGCGTTCGAGCTTCATGTGCTCTTTGGGGAACAGCGGCGTGAGGTTCTCGAACATCACCTTGTGCTTGTTCTGCTCGGGCGGGCCGCCGTTGACGGTGTCGAGCTTGGTCAGCGCGAAGTAGCGTTCGCCGTCCTTGGGGATGCGCACCTCACCCTCGATCATGTCGCCGGTGTGCAGGTTGAAGCGGCGCACCTGGCTGGGGCTGATGTAGATGTCGTCCGTGCTGGCTGTGTAGCTGGTGTCGGGGCTGCGCAGGAAGCCGAAGCCGTCGGGCAGGATTTCGAGCACGCCGTCGGCAAAGACCTGTTCGCCTGCCTTGGCGCGCTTCTTGATGATGGCGAACATCAGCTCCTGCTTGCGCATGCGGCCGCCGTTTTCGATCTCAAGCGCTTCCGCCTGCTTGAGGACTTCAGACACGTGCAGTGCCTTGAGTTCGTTAAGGTGCATGAAATGACTCCAGAAGGTGGAGTGAAGTGTCTCGGTTTGCTGGGGAATGGAGGCTCGGCGTGCCGTGCGGGGCCACGGGTAGCGGCGGACGGAGCGAACCTGGGAACCAGCGATGCCGCGCATTCACGGGCTGCGGCAAGGCGTTCAGCGGTGCATTATGACAGGAAAAATCGGGTGCTGTGCCGTACGCTGCAGCAGCGCGGCGAAGGCGGGTGGTGGGGCGTGGGTGGTTGGCTAGCGCTGGCGGGCATGCTGGCGCAGCCAGGCGGCGAAGGCGTCTTCGGTGAGTTCGCCTGCGGCGACGCTGAGCATGGCGATGGTGGTGTCTGCCTGGCTGGCGGTCAGGCGGTAGCCGTTGAGGTACAGAAACAGGCCTGTTGCCAAGAGTGCTGCACGTTTGTTGCCGTCGATGAAGGGGTGGTTCTTGGCTATGCCAATGCCATAACTGGCTGCCAGGGCCGCGTGGTCGGGCTGGCCATAGGCGGCTAGATTCAGGGGGCGGGCCAGAGCAGAGTCGAGCAACCCTTCGTCGCGCATTCCTTGGCTGCCGCCATGCTCGGCCAGGCTTTCGGCGTGCAGCAGCAGCAGCGCTGGCTTGCTGATCCAGCGCCAGCTCATTTGGCTAACTCGTGGAAGGTGTTGCGGTATTCGCGCATGAATTCGCGCCCAGCGGTGATTTCTTCTTCGAGCGCTGGGTCGTAGGGGGTGAGGATGAAGCCCTCGGGGGATTCGGTCAAAAAGACCGTTTCGCCTTTTTGCAGCTTCAAGCGGGCAAGTGCCTCCTTGGGGAGGATGACGCCTACCGAATTGCCGATCTGGGTCAGTTTGAGCTGGTGCATGGCTGCCTCGTCTGAAATGTTATTACGCTTGTAATACTAATACGCCAAGCCCAAAAAAACCAGGCCCGGCAGCGCATGCGCGCTGGCGGGCCTGGCGGGCAGGAGCGGGGCCGGTCAGGCGAGCTGCTGGTCGATGAAGGCGGTGAGCTGCGCCTTGCTCATGGCGCCGACCTTGGTGGCGGCCAGTTCGCCGTTCTTGAACAGCATCAGCGTGGGAATGCCGCGGATGCCGAAGCGGGCCGGGACGGCGCGGTTTTCGTCCACGTTCATCTTGGCGATCTGCAGCTTGCCCTGGTAGGCGCCGGCCACCTCGTCGAGGATGGGGGCGATCATCTTGCAGGGGCCGCACCATTCGGCCCAGTAGTCCACCAGCACGGGAGTGTTGGACTTGAGTACGTCGGCTTCGAAGCTGGCGTCGGACAGATGCTTGATGAGGTCGCTGGCCATGGGTGTTTCCTTAGGGATTGGGCAGTGGTTATCCGTTGAATTGGGGGCATTGTGACAGAAACCAATCCCCCGCCTGGGGGTATGCCCGAATCGCTTTGTGCTATGACTGTAATAGCTAAAAACAATAGCAAAATGGCCGGGCGGAATGGGCAGATGCCCGTGCCGGCGGCCTTGCTGCGCCCCGTAGGCGTGCGCTTGGTGGGATGATCGGGCCATGTCTTTTGGTACCGATGATTCGAGCGCGCCGCTGGCGTGCGATGCCGCCGTCGTGGGCGGCGGGCCGGCCGGCCTGATGGCCGCCGAGATGCTGGCGCAGGCCGGCTGCGGCGTGCACGTGTTCGACGCCATGCCTTCGGTGGGACGCAAGTTCCTGCTGGCGGGCAAGGGCGGGCTCAACCTGACGCATTCGGAGCCTTTCGATGCGTTTGCCACCCGTTTCGGTGCGCGCCAGGCACAGTTGCAGCCGCTGCTGGCGGCCTTTGGCGCCGAGCAGGCGCGCGCCTGGGCCGCGGGGCTGGGCGTGCAGACCTTCGTGGGCACGTCGGGCCGGGTATTTCCTGTCGACATGAAGGCCGCGCCGCTGCTGCGCGCCTGGCTGGCGCGGCTGCGCGCGCAGGGCGTGGCGCTGCACATGCGCAGCCGCTGGCTGGGCTGGGATGCGGCGGGCGCGCTGCGCCTGGCCACGCCCCACGGCGAGCGGCGGGTGCAGGCGCGTGCCACCGTGCTGGCGCTGGGGGGCGCAAGCTGGCCGCAGCTAGGGTCCGACGCGGCCTGGGTGCCGGCGCTGGCCGGGCAGGGCGTGCCGGTGGCGCCGCTGCAGCCGGCCAATTGCGGTTTCGACGTGGCGCGCGCCGACGCGCCGCTGGGCGAGACGCGGCGCGCGTTCTTCCGCGAACTGCTGGGGCGCGGGGAGCCTCCGGCCCTGGGCTGGACCTCGCTGTTTACCGAGCGATACGCCGGCCAGCCGTTCAAGTCGGTGGCGCTGCGCTTTACCGACAGCCGAGGGCGGGTATTCGACCGGCGCGGCGAATTCGTCGCCACGGCCATGGGGGTCGAGGGCAGCCTGGTCTACGCCGTGTCCCATCTGTTGCGGAGCGAGGTGGCCGAGCATGGCCACGCCACCTTCCACCTGGATTTGCTGCCCGACCATTCCCCCGAGCGCGTGCTGGCCGAGGTACGCCACCCGCGCGGCGCGCGCAGCCTGACGAGCCACCTCAAGGGACGACTGGGGCTCGATGGCATCAAGAGCGCCATTCTGTACGAGCAGCTGGGCAAGGCCGGCATGCAGGATGCGCCGCTGCTGGCCCAGGCCATCAAGGCGCTGCCGATCACCGTGCTGGCGCCGCGTCCGGTGCAGGAGGCCATCAGCACCGCGGGCGGCGTGGCCTTCGAGGTGCTGGACGAGCACCTGATGCTGCGCATGCGGCCGGGCGTTTTCTGCGCGGGCGAGATGCTGGACTGGGAGGCGCCCACCGGCGGCTATCTGCTGACCGCCAGCATGGCTACTGGGCGCGCCGCAGGGCAGGGCGCGGCGCGCTGGGTTCAGAACTTGGCGCGGTAGTACACCATGGGCCCGCCGTGGCGCGCGCGCAGCAGCAGGCGCGAGCTGTTGTCCAACTGCAGGCCGATGGCGCCGTACTCGGGCGCCAGCCCCCGGGTGCGCGAGGACTTCCATTGCAGCTCGATCCGGGCGCCAAAGGGTTCGGGCTCGTCCTGCCAGATCAGGCCCATGGCGTCGCGTGCCGGGCTGCCCTGCGGTATGCGGGCCCAGGCGGCAAAGTCCAGGCGGGCGGTGCCGCTCAGGCGTGTGCGCCAGTGCACGCCCAGGTCGGGCTGCCAGGCGGGAGGCTGCATGCCGTAGGGGTGGGGCAGGGCATCGCCGTTGGCGCGCAGCCCCATCGACAGCCCCAGGCTGCTCGGCCGCCCGGGGGTGAGCCAGCCGGTAAAGTCCACGCGCGCGCCTGTACCAGGCGGCAGCGTGGGGTGGGGCAGGTAGCTGGCCCCCGTGATGGGGGCGGGCGCCGCCAGAGCGCCAGCCTCCGGGCCTGCCGCCTGGGCCTGCCAGCTTGCGCTGGCCCATATCAGGCAGGCTCCCAGCCGCAGGGAATGAAGCAAACGTAGGCGGGCGGCGGATGTCCGCACTGCAGCGAGCGTGTTCATGGCAGCACTCCAGACAGAAACGGCGATCTATGTCTTCAGTGTGCACCCAGTTGCCGTGGCTGGCAATCGGGCCGCAGCGGCGCCTGCGCTGGCGTTGCTGGATGAAAGGAAAAGGGGAAGTTGACGAGCCTTACCCCCGGCACTGGCTCCACAGTTAGGGCTGCTTGGTTCCCCACCTGACCCGGTTGGCCGCTTCACCATGCGGGGAGGCCCGTCAGGCACGATTGTAAGCGGAGATTGGCGGGGTCTTGGCCTGCAGGCACATAGAATCACCCACCATGTCCTATCTTGTGCTTGCCCGCAAATACCGCCCCAAGACCTTTGCCGAAATGGCCGGGCAGGAACACGTGGTGCAAGCCCTGTCCAACGCCCTGACGCAGCAGCGCCTGCACCATGCCTATTTGTTCACGGGCACGCGCGGCGTGGGCAAGACCACGGTGTCGCGCATCCTGGCCAAGTCGCTCAACTGCCAGGGGCCCGAAGGCACGGGCGGCATCACGGCCACGCCCTGCGGCGTGTGCCCGGCCTGCCGGGACATCGACAGCGGGCGCTTTCCCGACTACACCGAGCTGGACGCTGCCTCCAACCGGGGCGTGGACGAGGTGCAGGGACTGCTGGAGCAGGCCGTCTACAAGCCGGTGCAGGGGCGCTTCAAGGTCTTCATGATCGACGAAGTGCACATGCTGACCAACACGGCCTTCAACGCCATGCTCAAGACGCTGGAGGAGCCGCCCGACTACCTCAAGTTCGTGCTGGCCACGACCGACCCGCAGAAAGTGCCGGTCACCGTGCTGTCGCGCTGCCTGCAGTTCAACCTGCGCCCCATGGCGCCCGAAGTGGTGCAGGAGCACCTGGCGCACGTGCTCGCCGCCGAGGCCATCGCGGCCGAGCCGCAGGCGCTGCGCCTGCTGGCACGCGCGGCGCGCGGCTCGATGCGCGACGCGCTGAGCCTGACCGACCAGGCCATCGCCTTTGGCAGCGGCAGCCTGCAGGAGGCCAGCGTGCGCCAGATGCTGGGCAGCGTGGACCGCAGCCACGTGTTTCGCCTGATCGCCGCGCTGGCCGCCGGCGACGGGCGCAGCGTGGTCGAGGTGGCCGACGCATTGCGCACGCACGGCCTGTCGGCCGCCAGCACGCTGGAGGAAATGGCCGCCTGCCTGCAGCGCATGGCCGTGCTGCAGGCCGTGCCGCAAATGGCCGCCGCCGTGGACGCGGGCGACCCCGAGGCCGTGGAGATTGCCCGCCTGGCAGGCGCCATGGCGCCCGACGAGACCCAGTTGCTCTACAGCATCTGCCTGCACGGGCGCGCCGAACTGGGCCTGGCGCCCGACGAGTACGCCGGCCTGACCATGACGCTGCTGCGCCTGCTGGCCTTCAAGCCCGCGCCCGGAGAAGGGGCAGGGGCGGAAAAAAAAACTCTGAAGCCCGCTGACGCCGCGGCGGCTGCCCCGACCATGGCGCCTGTAGCGCAACCCGCCGCCACGCCTGCCGAGACTGCCCCCATCGCAGAGAAGCCTGCCGCTGCACCCATTGCCGCGCCGGCCCGCGCCGCCGATCCTGCCGCTGCGCTTGGCGCGGCCCCAGCCCCCAGCCCTGCGGCGCCGGCTGCTGCGGCGGAGCGCCCGGTAACGCCAGAGCCGCAGCCCGGGCCGCTGCGGCCCGAGACGACAGCCGCAGCCATGGCGCCGGCGCCGAACCAGGCAGCCCCCATGCACCTGCCCGTGCGCACTGCCGATGATATAGAGCAAAAAATGGCTGTAACGCCCGTGGATAGGGCGCAAGCAGCTATAAAAACAGATGAGATCGCAGTGCGTGCCGCACCCGAGCCCGGCCCGCGCCTGCAGCCCCAGGCGGCGGCGCGGCTGCAGCCGACCGAGGAGGGCGATGTGTGGCACGCCACCGTCAGCGCGCTGATCGCCCAGGACGCCATTACCGCCCTGGTGCGCGAGCTGGCGCTGCAGTCGCAGCTGGTGGCGCGCGACGCCGGCCACTGGCTGCTGCGCATCGAACGCGAATCGCTCAACCAGCCGCAGGCGCGCGAGCGCCTGCGCGCCGCGCTGGAGGCCGCCGGCCACGCCAGCCAGATCAGCGTGGAGGTCGGCCCGGTGAGCGACAGCCCGGCGCGGCGCAACGCCCACGCGGCCAGCGAGCGCCAGCGCGCCGCCGAGGCCATCGTGCAGGGCGACCCCTATGTGCAGCAGCTGATGCGCGAGTTCGACGCCAGGATCGTCCCTGGCAGCATCAAGCCTGCATGATGATTTTTTGACCAGCAAAGGAAAGACATATGTTCAACAAAGGACAGCTCGCCGGCCTGATGAAGCAGGCACAGGCCATGCAGGACAACCTGAAGAAGGCCCAGGACGAACTGGGCAACATCGAGGTCGAGGGCGAATCGGGCGCCGGCCTGGTCAAGGTCGTGATGACCTGCAAGCACGACGTCAAGCGCGTCACCATCGACCCCAGCCTGCTGGCCGACGACAAGGACATGCTCGAAGACCTGGTGGCCGCCGCCTTCAACGCCGCCGTGCGCAAGGCCGAGGAGACCAGCCAGGAGAAGATGGCCAAGATCACCGCCGGCATGCCGGGCCTGCCCGGCGGCATGAAATTCCCGTTCTGATCGCAGCCAATGGCCGAAGGCATGGCTGACGCCAACGCACTTGACGCACTGATCCAGGCGCTGCGGCGCCTGCCGGGGGTCGGCGTGAAGTCGGCGCAGCGCATGGCCTTCCATTTGCTGCAGAACGACCGCGCCGGCGCGCAGCAACTGTCGCAGGCGCTGGCGCGTGCCTGCAGCGACGTCCAGCACTGCCAGCGCTGCCATACCTTTACCGAGGGCGAGCTGTGCGCCACCTGCCAGGACGCGGGGCGCGACGCCTCGCGCCTGTGCGTGGTCGAAACCCCGGCCGACCAGGCCGCCATGGAGCGCGCCGCCGTCTTCCACGGCCTGTACTTCGTGCTGATGGGGCGGCTGTCGCCGCTCGACGGCGTGGGGCCGCGCGACATCGGCGTGCAGCAGCTCCTGGAGCGCGCCGGCGACGGCGTGGTGCAGGAGGTGATTCTGGCCACCAGCTTCACTGCCGAGGGCGAGGCCACGGCGCACGCCATTGGCGAGGCGCTCAGGCGCCGGGGCGTGCACGTCACGCGGCTGGCGCGCGGCGTGCCGGTGGGCAGCGAACTGGAATACGTGGATTTGGGCACCATCGCCCATGCACTGGCGGACAGGCGCTGAGGCAGCGCCGCAAAGGAGGCAAGCATGACCACCACCGGTTTCACCCTGGCCTACGGCTGCGTACTGGCGGCGGCGCTGCTGCCCATGGTGTGCGCGATGCTGGCCAAGGGCGGCAGCTTTCGCGGGCGCGACAACCACGACCCGCGCGCCTGGCTGGCCGCGCAGACGGGCTGGCGCGCACGCGCCAACGCGGCGCAGGCCAACAGCTTCGAGGCGCTGCCGTTCTTCATCGGCGCCGTCATCATCGCCCACCAGCTGGGCGCGGCGCAGGCCACGGTGAACCTGCTGGCGTGCGCCTTCATCGTGCTGCGCCTGGCCTACATCGCCCTGTACCTAGCCGACAAGCCGCTGCTGCGCAGCGCCGTCTGGGCGCTGGGGCTGCTGGCCAACATCGCCATCATGGTGATTGGCGGATGGCGCTGATACGGGTTTGTACCAGGGCGTAAAATACGCCTTCCCCGGCTTGCCCTGTCTGCGCAAGCCGCTATTTTTTTGCAAGCCGCAGCGGCCTGGGTGACGGCGCCGGTGCGGCGTCATCCCTAGTCTCTCATGATCGATCTACGGGGTATTACCCAGGTGTACCAGGGCCCGCAGGGGCCGGTCGAGGCGCTGCGCGGCATCGACCTGCACATCACGCCGGGCGAGGTGTTCGGCATCATCGGCCGCTCGGGCGCGGGTAAAAGTTCGCTGGTGCGCGTCATCAACCTGCTGAACCGGCCCACCGCCGGGCAGGTGATCGTGGATGGGCGCGACCTGACCCGGCTCGCCGACGCCGAACTGCGCGCCGCGCGCCGCGAGATCGGCATGGTGTTCCAGCACTTCAACCTGCTGTCGTCGCGCACCGTTTTCGACAACGCCGCGCTGCCGCTGGAACTGGCCGGCCTGGGCCGGGACGAGATCAGCAAGCGCGTCGACCCGCTGCTGGAGCTGGTGGGTCTGGCGCACCTGGCCGACCGCTACCCGGCGCAGATCAGCGGCGGGCAGAAGCAGCGCGTGGGCATTGCCCGGGCGCTGGCCAGCCGCCCCAAGGTGCTGCTGTCGGACGAGGCGACCAGCGCGCTCGACCCCGAGACCACGCGCTCCATCCTGGATCTGCTGCGCCAGGTGAACCGCGAACTGGGCGTGACGGTGGTGCTCATCACGCACCAGATGCAGGTCGTCAAGCAGATCGCCGACCGCGTGGCGGTGATCGAGGCCGGGTGCATCGTCGAGATGGGGCCGGTGATCGACGTGTTCACCCGCCCGCGCGAGGCCATCACCAAGAGCCTGATCGACGAGATCGTGCCGCAGGAACTGCCCGCCGGCGTGATCGAGCGCGTACGCGCCCTGGCCGCGCGCCTGGAGCCGGGGCAGGGCGGGCAGCTGCTGCGCCTGTCGTATGCGGGCGAGCAGGCCTACCAGCCGATCCTGTCGCACCTGATCCGCGAGCTGGGGCTGGAGCTGTCCATCCTGCACGGGCAGATCGACGAGATCCAGGAGCAGACCTTCGGCTCGCTGGCCGTGTACGCCAGCGGCAACATGGCGCGCGTGGGCGCGGCCATCGACTATCTGCGCGCCAGCGGCGTGGTGGTGCGCACCGTGGACGTGAACGAGTAAGGGGCGGGCGATGTTCGAGAATTTTTCGCAGATGATGCTGGAGCTGTTCGCCACCTCGCTGTGGGAGACGGTGATCATGGTCGGCGTCTCCGGCGCCGTGGGCGCCCTGGTGGGCATTCCGCTGGGCGTGTTCCTGCGCCTGACGGACGTGGGCGGCATTCTGCAGAACGGCCCGGCCAACAAGGCTGTCGGCGGCGTGGTCAACGCCGCGCGCTCCACGCCCTTCATCATCCTGCTGGTGGCCATCATCCCGTTCACGCGCTTCATCGTGGGCACGTCGATAGGCACCTGGGCGGCCGTGGTGCCGCTCACGCTGGCCGCGGCGCCATTCATCGCGCGCCTGGTCGAGACGGCGCTGCGCGAGGTGGACAACGGCCTGGTCGAGGCCGCGCAGTCCATGGGCGCCAGCACCTGGCAGATCGTCTGCAAGGTGCTGCTGCCCGAGGCGCTGCCGGGCATCGTCGCCGGGCTGACCATCAGCTTCGTCAGCCTGACGGGCTATTCCGCCATGGCCGGCGCCGTGGGCGGCGGCGGCCTGGGCGACCTGGGCATCCGCTACGGCTACCAGCGCTTTCTGCCTGACGTGATGCTGGCCGTGGTCGTGATCCTGATCGTCTTCGTGCAGCTCATCCAGAGCCTGGGCGACTGGGCGGTGCGCCGGCTGTCGCACCGCTGAGGGCCCGCCGGCCCAGCGGTGGTATAGGATAATGAGAATCTGTCTCATTATTTTTCTGTTACTTTCCGCGCCGTGCCGAACACCCTTCCGTCCACCGACCTGGTGGCCGCGCTTGCGCGGCACTACGACGAGCTGGTAGCGCATGTGCGCTGGCAGTTCCGCGGCCGCGGCTTCGAGCGCGAGGTGGTGCACGAGGTCTGCGTCGAGTTGCTGGAACGCCCGCCCGCGCTGAAGATACGCACCCCCCTGGCCTACTTGCGGCGCATGTCCACCCACCGGGCCATCGACCGCCAGCGCGCCGACGCCGCGCGCGCCGCGCTGATCGACTCGGTGCCCGACGCGCCCGACCTGCACGCGCATCACCACGACGGCGCCAGCGCGCTGGCCTTTCGACAACAGCTGGAGGCGTTGGCGTCCGTCATCGAGGCGCTGCCGCCGCGTGCGCGCCAGTGCTTCTTGCTGCACCGCATCCACGGCATGACGCACGCCGAGATCGCAGCCGCTATCGGCATCACCCGCAGCATGGTGACGCACCACTGCAACCACGCCATGCGGCGCATCGCGCGCGACTGGACCCCCGTGCACGAGGCGGATTGATGGACGACACCGCCAAGGCCGTGCCGCCCCGGCCCGCATCCACCCCAACAGCCCCAGTGGCCCCGCGCCGCGCGCGGGAACGGGCCGACGCCATCGCCCCCTTCGAGGATGCGCTGCGCGAGCGCTTCGCCTCGCGCGAGGAACTGCTGGCCGAAGCCCGCGCCACCACGCTGCGCCAGCGCGGTAGGCGCAGCAGCGCCGGCACCGCCGTCCTGATGGCCGCGCTGGTGGCCGGCCTGTGGTGGGCCGACCCGGCCTGGCGCACCGAGGAAATCCGCACCGCCACCGGCGAGCAGGCGCGCTGGACGCTGCGCGACGGCAGCACGATCGCCCTCAACATCGCCAGCGTGCTGCGCGTCGAAACCCGGCTGCGCACGCGCAGCTTCGTGCTGGAGCAGGGCGAGGCGGCCTTCCACGCCGCGCACGGCTGGCGCCCCTTCATCGTGCAGGCGGGCGCCGCCACCGTGCGCGACATCGGCACCGTCTTCAACGTGCGCCGCGTGGGCGGCGGCGCGAACGTGACGGTGATCGAAGGCAGCGTCGAGGTCAGCGCCCCCGGCCGGCCCCCGCAGCGGCTGACGGCGGGCCAGGCCCTGGACGCGGCAGGCACCGGCCCCGCGCAGCCCGTGCGCCAGTCGCCGCCCGGAGTGGCAGTCGCCTGGCAGCAAGGCCGCCTGGTGTTCGACGGCACACCGCTGGCCGACGCGCTGGCCGAAATCCAGCGCTACCGCGCAGCCCCCATCGTACTGGCCGACGCGCGCGCGGGCCGCCTGCGCCTGTCGGGCGAATACGACATCCGGCACATCGAGGCGCTCATCGACGCCCTGCCGCAGGCGCTGCCGGTGGCGGTGCAGCGCAGCCCGGACGGCGGCGTGCGCGTGGCCGGGGTAAAAAAGCAGCCTTGATCCGAAGGCGGAATGCACCCACCCATGGCACGGCATCGCCGGTACCTGTTATTTGTGACAAACTGGCCGTACCCCCTATAGCGAAGCCCACCATGCTGCTTGAAGAACTGCATGCCCAGAAAACCGCCATTGCCCGCCTGGGCAGGCAATACGGCGCGCGGCGTATCCGGGTATTTGGCTCCGTGGCGCGGGGCGAAGATCGGCCTGACAGCGACGTGGACTTTCTGGTGGACTTCGACCCCGGCTACGACCTTTTTACCCAGCGCCTGCCCCTGGCCGCAAGCCTGGCCGAACTGCTGGGCCGCCCCATCGACCTGGTACCCGAGCACGAGCTCAACCGGCATCTGCGCGAGCGCATCCTGGGCGAAGCCGTCGAGCTATGAACACGCAAAGCCATGGCGACCCCATGCCCACACCCGTTCACGACCTGGAAGCTGAAGTCTTGCGCCTTCCGCCGCAAGACCGCGCGCGGCTGCTGGAGCGCCTGCTCGCCAGCTTCGAACCGCGCTCCCAGGCGCAAGCCGCATGGATGGAACTGGCGCAGCAGCGCCAGCAGGACGTGCGCAGCGGCGCCGTGGCCCTGGTTCCTGGCCCCGAAGCCCTGGCCCGCGTGCGGGCGCGGCTGGCGTGAGCGGCTCGCCTCATGACAGGGCAACAGCATCTCCATTGGCCCAAAACGCTGGCTGGTATTGCCCCTTCTCCCTCTGGGAGAAGGCAGGGATGAGGGCCAGCAGCGGTTGAAATGGATGCGCCAGCCCTCACCCCAACCCTCTCCCAGAGGGAGAGAGGACAGGAGCGAAGGCGACAACAAATTACTCCTAAAAAAGTAGCTGCAAGCGTTTGCAAAATAAGCGTTATAGGCACTTTATATTACTTTTTTTGTAAGTTTTTTCAAAAACCACCCCACCTTTTCGCCCCGCCATACGCCAACCCCGCTGAAGCCCCGATGTCCGGGGCGCCACAGAAAAGGGGAACCGCCTTGCGCAAGACATCCATCGCCGCCGCAGCCGCCGCGCTGCTGCTGGCCGCCGCTGCCCACGCCCAGACCGGGCCGCTGGCCATCGACATACCCGCCCAGCCGCTGGACAAGGCGCTGGGCGCGCTGGCCCGCCAGTCAGGCGCGCGCATCGTGTTCTCCACCGAGCTGACCGAATCCCGCGCAGCCCCCGGCGTGCGCGGCAGCCTGACCGTGCCGCAGGTATTGCAGCAACTGCTGGTGGGCACCGGCTTGCAGGCGGTGGTGCTGGACGATGGGGGGTACGTGCTCAAGGCTGTACCCGTATCGAACGCTGGCGGCGCGGTGCTGCCGCAGGTGACAGTGCAGGCGGCGGCGCAGCATGACGGTACCACCGAGGGGACGGGCAGCTACAAGGCCACGGCTACCAACACGGCCACCAAGCTGACCCTTACGCCCCGTGAAACGCCGCAGACCGTGACCGTGGTGACCAGCCAGCAGATGCGGGACTTCGGCATGACCTCGGTCGATGACGCGATCAAGACCATCAGCAGCGTGTTCCTCGCCGATCAAGGCAACAACGGCGCCTGGTACATGAGCCGTGGGTTCCAGATGCAAACCCAGTACGACGGTATTCCCAACCCCATCGGCATCAGCAACAACAACACCAACCCGCAGATCGACAACGCCTTTCTCGACCGGGTGGAAACGCTGCAAGGCGCAGCGGGCCTGCTGACGGGCGCGGGCCAGCCGGGCGGCACCATCAACATGGTGCGCAAGCGGCCCACCGACACCTCCCAGGCATCGGCCGAGGCGCAACTGGCATCGTGGAACGGGCGGCGCATCGTGAGCGACGTGTCCGGCCCGCTCACCGAATCGGGCCGCATCCGGGGCCGCGTGGTGGCGGTGGCGGACAACCGCCAATCCTTTCTGGACTACGCCTACCGCAACCGCCGCGCCGTCTATGCCGTGGCCGAGGCCGACCTGACGCCCACCACCACGCTCGACGCCAGCGTGCAGTACCAGCAGGACACGGGGCGCAACGACTACGGCGCGCCGTTCGCTGCGGACGGAAGCGAAACGGGCATTCGCCGCTCCTTCTTCTGGGCCGACGCGGGGAGCCGCATCGTCAAGGGTTACACACTGACCACGCTGGGGCTGACGCAGCGCCTGGCGGGCGGTTGGCAGGCCAAGGCATCCTTCTCCCATGACAAAACGAATTCCGACGCCTTTCGTGACAGCTATATCTATGGCGAATTGGACATGGCAACCGGCGATGGCCTGAAGATGGCCCGGCAACGCAGCTTGAACCAGGACTTGAGTTCCAACGCGGCGGATCTCTATGCCTCTGGCCCGTTTCACCTGTTCGGACGCAAGCATGAGGCAGCATTCGGTCTGAACGGATCGACGATGCGGCGTGCTTACACGGGCGCAGGCTATATCCCCCTGACGCCCATCAACGTCCATACCTTCGACCCCGGGGCGCTGGGCGACATACCACCGGGAGCCTCTCCTTATTTCGGCGATACGAGGACGACCCAACTGGGGGCCTACGGCGTGGCGCGTTTCAGCGTGACCGATGCGCTCAAGCTCATCACCGGGCTGCGCGTGAGCAACTACAAGGAGGAAAACCTTCTGACGGGCCGCACCAACAGCAAGGAAAGCGGCGTCATCAGCCCCTACGCCGGGCTGATCTACGACCTGAACGCGCAGTATTCGGTCTATGCCAGCTATTCCGACATCTTCACCCCGCAAACCCAGAAGACGGCGGACGGCGGCACCGTCAAGCCCGTGGTGGGTTCCAACTACGAGGCGGGCATCAAGGGCGAGTTGCTGGACAAGCGCCTGAACGTCTCCGCCGCCGTGTTCCGCCTGGAGCAGACCAACCTGGCGCGGCGTGATGAATCCATCGTCCCCGACCCGGCCAACGCCTGCGGCGGCACCTGCTACATCGCCGCCGACAAGGTGCTCAGCCAGGGCATCGACCTGGGCGCCAGCGGCGAACTGGCGCGGGGCTGGAACGTGGCGGCGGGCTATACCTATACGGACAGCAAGTACGCCAGCGGTGCCATGGACGGCGAGCGCTACGGCCCTCAACTGCCGCACCACAGCCTGCGCCTGTCCACGGCCTATCGGCTGCCCAACACGGGCTGGACGCTGGGCGGCAACCTGTCGGCGCGCAGCAGGATCTACCGCAACGACACGAGCTGGGACACGGGCGCGTCCTACACCGTGCGCAGCGGCGGGCTGGTGCTGGTGGGGCTGATGGCCCGGTACGAGATTGGCCCGAAGGCCGAGCTGATGCTGGCGGTGAGCAACCTGTTCGACCGCACGTACCGCGCGAACCTGGAGAACAAGTACTACTCGCCCTTCGGCGAGCCGCGCAAGTTCACGGCGAATGTGAAATACCGATTCTGATCATCGCTCCCGCAAAGTCGGCTGCCCCCGCAAGTTCTCGCTGAAGCTCTCCAACTGGTGGTGATTTGGGGGGCATCGCCACGGTCGTGGCCGTGCTCGACTGTCGCCAGAATCCTGACTCCATCGTCCAGCGATTTGGGTGAAACAAGCGCCCACCGCCGGCGCACGCATGATCATCTGGGCGTGGATAGGATCAATGAAGATTGCTATTAAAAATAGAGCTGTTTTCGCTTAATAAATAAGAACTTCAAATTGTTTTATATGTAAAAACGTTTCTTATAAATAGTAATCAGCTCCCTTTTTTGATGATGGCTAGGAGCCGCACCCACCCCTACCGCATGAGGAAATAAGAATGTGTTCTTTGGATTTCCCGGGCGCGGCGCATACCATGCCAAGCCTCTTTCCTCCTCAAGGTGTTGTCCCGTGAACAAGCGTTCTTTGCTGCAATCGACCCTCGCGCTGGCCCTGGCGGCCGGCTTTTCCACCGCTGCGCTGGCGCAGGACAAGGCGATCAAGGTGGGCGTCACCGCCGGCCCGCACGCGCAGATCATGGAGCAAGTCAAGCAGGAGGCTGAAAAGCAGGGCCTGAAGATCCAGGTCGTCGAGTTCAGCGACTACGTGCAGCCCAATGCGGCGCTGGCCGCCGGCGACCTGGACGCCAACAGCTACCAGCACAAGCCCTATCTGGACGCGCAGATCAAGGACCGCGGCTACCCGTTCGCCGTGGCGGCCAACACCGTCACCTTTCCCATCGGCATCTACTCCAAGAAGCTCAAGAAGCTGGCCGACCTGAAGGAGGGCGCGCGCTTCGGCATTCCCAACGACCCGACCAACGGCGGGCGCGTGTTGTTGCTGCTGCAGGCGCAGGGGCTGATCAAGCTCAAGGACGGCGCCGGCCTCAAGGCCACGCCGCTGGACGTGGTGGCCAACCCCAAGAAGCTCAAGTTCATCGAGCTGGACGCCGCGCAGCTGCCGCGCTCGCTCGACGACCTGGACGCGTCGGCCATCAACACCAACTTCGCCATCTCGGCCGGGCTCAACCCCAAGACCGACGCCATCGCCCAGGAAGGGCCGGACGGCCCCTACGTCAACCTGCTGGTGGTGCGCGCGGCCGACAAGGACAAGCCCTGGGTCGCCAAGCTGGTCCAGGCCTACCACAGCGACGCGGTGCGCCGCTTCGTCGACGCGCAGTTCAAGGGCTCGGTGATCGCCGGCTGGTAATTCCGTTTCCATAGCCGCCGATGGCTTTGTCGGCTGCGCTGCGCCTTCGCGCCCTCGATGGGCCTGGAAGCGGAACCAGCGCCGTCTACCACGCGCCCCGGTGCTCCGGCACGAAGCGCACCAGCGGCAGCGCCGCCGCCAGCAGCAGCGCCACGGCGGCGTACACCCAGGCCTGGCGCACGCCGCTGTGGGCGGTGTCGGCCATGGCGGCGGTGGCCAGCGAGATGACGGCGATCGTGCCCACCTGAAAGCACAGCGAGCGCAGCCCGGCGATGGACGCCGAATGCTCGGGCGCCAGCTGCAGCCCGGCGTTGCGGCTGGCCGGGTTGACGACGCCCGTGCCCACGCCGGCGAGCAGCGCCGCGCCCATCAGCCAGGCCTGCGGCGCAATGCCCCAGGGCGGCGCCAGCGCAATCAGCAGCACGCCCGCCGCGCTGATGGCGCCGCCCGCGTACAGCGGCAGGCGGTAGCCGCTGCGCCGCAGCGCCAGCGTGGCCAGCAGCGACATGACGATGGACGCGCCGCCCTGGACGAACAGCAGCGCGCCGGCGTCCAGCGCGTCCAGCCCGTAGCGCGTGCTGGCGTACAGCGGCAGCAGCACCACGGCGCCGATGGCGATGCCGCCGTACACCATGTTGACCAGGTTGACCGCGCCAAAGCCCGGCCCGTGGATCAGCCGGGGCGCGATGAAGGGGGCCGGGCTGCGGCCCACGTGGCGCACGAAGGCCCAGCCGCCGGCCAGCGCCACCAGCACCAGCAGGCCCAGCGCCAGCGGGCCCAGGGGCGGGTTGCGCTCGCCCAGAAAACTGGCCGCCAGCATGCCGGCCAGCAGCGTCAGCGCCAGCAGCAGCATGCCGGCCACGTCCATGCGCTGGTGCGCCGCCGGCGGGCGGGGCGGGTCGTGCGGTATGTAGCGCAGCGCCAGCAGCAGCACCGCCAGGCCGATGGGTACGTTGACGAAGAACACGCCGCGCCAGTTCCAGTAGGTGACGAACAGCCCGCCGAACAGCGGGCCGATCATGGCGCCGATCGGGAAGATGCTGCCGAACAGGCCCACCGCGCGGTCGCGCGCGTCGCCAAAATAATCGACCACGATGCCCGTGGCCGACGGCGTGAAGCCCGCGCCGCCGGCGGCCTGCAGGGCGCGCAGCAGCACCAGGGCGACGATGTTGTCGACCAGCCCGCACAGGAGCGAGGCGATCGAGAAGGTCAGCACCGAGCCCAGGAACACGCGGCGGCGCCCGTAGCGCTCGCTCAGCAGGCCGCTGATGGGCAGCATCAGCACAAAGCCCAGCGCGTAGGCGGTGATGCTCCAGCCGGCCCAGTTGACCGTGGTGCGCAAGTCCTGCTGCAGCGCGTGCAGCGCGGTGGCGACGATGGTCGAGTCCACCGACAGCATCAGCAGCGGCAGGCTGACGATGCAGAACACCAGCACCCGGGGTACGGGCGCTGGTATTGCTGGTGTGCCAGGGGGCGTGGGGGAGGCAGGGGCGGCGGTGCTCATGCCGCCATGCTACGCACAACGGCGCCGGCGTGCCTGGAGGGCCGGCGCCGCCCCCGCTGCCGGCATCAGGCGGCCTGGCTGATGCGGTCCTGGTTGGCAGCGTGCGGCTGGGTCTGCTCGGCAATCGCCTTGCCGGCGGCCTCCATGGCCTGGGCCTTGGCGTCGGCGCCCATGGCCACGCCCTCGGCGCGCACGAAGCGCACGTCGGTCACGCCGAAGAAGCCCAGCACGGTTTGCAGGTAGCTCTCCTGATGTTCCAGCGCGCGGCCGGCTTCGCTGGTCGAGTACACGCCGCCCCGGGTGGACGCCACGATCACCGTCTTGCCCTTGGCCAGGCCTTCGGGGCCGTTGGCGGTGTAGCGGAAGGTGCGGCCCGGCTGGGCGATGCGGTCGATCCAGGCCTTGAGCTGGCTGGGAATGCTGAAGTTGTACAGCGGCGCGCCGATGACGACCACATCGGCCGCCAGGAACTGCGCCACCAGGCGCTCGGACACGGCGTTCTCGCGCACCTGGGCGTCGCTCAGGCCCTCGGTCTGGCCGGTGCGCGGGGCCATGGCGTCCATGGTGAAGTGGGCGGGGGCGTCCTGCGCCAAGTCCAGGTGCTGCACCTGCGTGCCGGGGTGGCTGGCCTTCCAGGCTTGGACGATCTGGGCCGAGAGCTGGCGCGAAACGGATTGGTCGCCGGTGATGGCGGAGTCGATGTGCAGCAGTTGCATGGTGGTGGTCTTTCAGTGAAAACCCGATGTCTGGGCGATGGATGTATTGTTGTTTTGTTATGAATATTTGAGTAGTCTGCTGAAATGCGATAGATTGTCTTGAATTCAGAACGATGAGGGGCGGCACCATGCAGGATCTGAACGACATGCTGTACTTCGCCGAAGTGGTCGAGCGCGGCGGCTTTGCCGCGGCCGGGCGGGCGCTGGGCATTCCCAAGTCGCGCCTGTCGCGCCGCGTGGCCGAACTGGAGGCGCAACTGGGCCTGCGCCTGCTGCACCGCACCACGCGCTCGCTGTCGCTGACCGAGGTGGGGCAGGCCTATCTGCGCCATTGCCAGGCGGTGCGCGAGTCGGTGCAGGCGGCGGCCGACATGGTGGCGCAGGTGCAGACCGAGCCGCGCGGCCATCTGCGCGTGAGCTGCCCGGTCACGCTGGCGCAGTCCGTGCTGGCCGAGCTGCTGCCCGACTTTCTGCACCGCTTTCCGCAGATACGGCTGGAGCTGCAGGTGAGCAACCGCGTCGTCAACCTGGTGGAAGAGGGCGTGGACGTGGCGTTGCGCGTGCGCAGCACGCTCGAAGACAGCGCCAGCATGGTCGTCAAGCGCCTGGATACGGCGCGCCAGGAGCTAGTGGCCAGCCCCGCCCTGCTGGCGCGCCAGGGCACGCCGCACACCCTGGACGACCTGGCGCACATGGACAGCGTTGCCATGTCGGCTCCCGACGGCCGCGCCGTCTGGCAACTGGTGGGCCCGCATGGCGCGCAGCAGCAGGTGCAGCACAGCCCGCGCTTCGTGGCCGACGACCTGGTCACGCTCAAGCACGCGGCGCTGGGTGGCATTGGCGTGTGCTGGCTGCCCGACTACATGTGTCACGACGAAATCACCGCCGGCCGCCTGGTGCGCGTGCTGCCCGACTGGGCGCCCACGCCGGGCATCGTGCACGCGGTGTTCGCCTCGCGCCGCGGGCTGGCGCCGGCGGTGCGGCAGTTTCTCGACTTCCTGGGCGAAGCCATGCCGGGGTGCAACAACCAGGCCGGACGCCAGGCGGGGCGGCGTACGGGCGGCTAGCCTTCGTGGGTTTCGGTTTTGCGGCGACAATGCAACCAATTGAAACCACGCCCCGCCGATGCCGCAGCGCCAGTGCTGCATCCGGCCGCAGCGCAACACCGTGAACCCCCATCCCGTAGACCAGGACATTCTGAAGGCGCGCAGCCTGCCCGCCGTGCGCGCCATCGTCATACCGCCGTGTCCCGACGCGCTGGTGCGGCTGCAGCACATCGTCGCCGGCGGCGCCGAGGTGGACGCCCATGCGCTGGACCAGCTGGTTGCGTCCGACGTGGCCCTGGCCGCGGCGCTGCTGCGCACGGCCAACAGCGCGCTGTACCGGCTGCCGCAGCCGGTGCAGACCGTGGGCATGGCGCTGACGGTGATGGGCCTGCGCCCGGCGGTGGAGCTGCTGTCGGCCTTCATCACGCGCCAGGCGCTGCAGGTGCGTTCGCCGCTGCTGGAGCACTTCTGGGAAAGCTCGCAGCGCCGTGCCATCGCGTGCGAGCACGTCGGCGGCCAGCTCTACGGCCTGCCCCCGGGGCTGTGCTACAGCTTCGGCCTGTTCTGCCACGTGGGCATACCGGTGCTGATGAAGGCGG
>Ga0222429_100483_pt1 | contig 28731 bp, 27 predicted proteins | sample 1B50Ametagenome_FD_182475 | JGI IMG/M metagenome (GOLD analysis project Ga0222429, IMG submission 182475) | Enriched microbial communities from leaf-cutter ant dump, University of Wisconsin, Madison, United States - 1B50A (version 2) | ecosystem: Environmental > Terrestrial > Nest > Insects nest...
TTCTTCCTCGGCCAGTGTAACGATATATCGTGGCATCGGTATAACCTCCGTTTATGTTTGGATAATTATACCACTGCCATGCAGAACTCTCACTACATTTTTCCGCCGGATGGAGCACTAGCCTTAAATGATATATCAGAAAATAGTGACAACCAGAGGGGGGGCTACCATTGCTGATTGATGAAAAGTTGGCGAGGCTGACACAACTGAATGACCGATATGAGTATGTCGAATTAATCGAAAAACTCGCTCGTACGATAAAAATAACTCGACTTCAGGGATGGGGTGAGATAGATCTTACATCTATATCATCTTCGTCAAATCAAGTATCCGTCGAGGAATTAATAAGGATTCTCTATGAGCTCATTCGACTGTCCATTATAAGTTCAGGTAAATACTCTGTGGAAGAGTTTGAAACAATATCCATGATTTCAAAAAGAGCCGCACAAATTAAAAAGGAAGCTAAAGAAAAAGCGATTCTTCTTATTACTGATCTCCTTCAAGCGACGGGATTTAATCGGTTAGATAATTGGCCCAGATTGAATTTGCAAAACCTTCAAGAATTACGTCGATTATCGGTTGATCAGTTGCAAGTTTTATTGAGTGATTTAATAAGAAAGATTAAGTATAAGGGAGAACAGAAAATCGTCAACGAGCAATTGGTACAAAGAACAATCGAATCCCAGAAGACTCAAGAAGCTATACCTGAGTACGAAAATGACATTACCGATGATACTGATCTGGAAATGATTGAAGAACCCGATGATCTCGATGAGATATACGATGGCGATCCTGTATTAATAGATTCATTGGCTGTAATCGAGAAATATAAAAATGGTAATCCTAATATTTCAAAAAACGTAAAGGCAACATATAAAGAGGATCCGTCTTGGAAAAAAGAAATACCGAAAGAATTACGTGATAAAGGTTCAATTAACAACGAAACATCGATAGATGAGGTTTTCGCAAAAGCTAAAGAAGTATTAGCCGCCACAATAGGAAGGCAATCAAATGAACTTCGAATTTTCATCTCTAATTTATCTACAATAATTTACGATAGAGAAGAATATTACAGAGAACAAAACGAGGATGAATCATCGGATCGACATTCTTTGGATGAAGACAAGATTTCCGAATTGGTCATGTTTAAGGTAGAAACCATTATTCTACCGCATATTGAAGTATTGGAAGCTTTCAAAAAAAGCGGTGGCAACATCATATATAGCAATGAATGGAACAAGACGTTCACAGAAGCTCTTAAAAATGAAGTTAAGGAAAGGGACGAACACAAATGTGTTATCTGTGAATCTGGAGTCGACCTGCATGTTCATCATAAGATACCGCGCGCTTTAGGTGGCGTTCATCATGTAGATAATCTAGTAACCCTTTGCAGTTCCTGCCATCCCGCTATTGAAACTGCCGATATTCAAAAAGCATTTCCAACTTGCTTATTTAATTACAAGAAAGCCAAAGCTATGAAAACCATTAATATAGATTTGCCAACGAACAAAACCTTCCTTAAAAACCAGGTTAAACAAAGGCTTGATTATGTGCTAAATGAGTTAATCAGAAGAAACAACCATGAGTTAGCTAAAGAAATCGTCGAAGTGAAAAATCGACTGGAGTTGATATTCGACCCCACAGTTCAATCAAAGCCGGCTACTAACAAAAAAGACTTGAGGTTAAGAAATAGTATCTATTTAGTTACTCCTGAAAAAGTAGTGTAGTTCAGCCAAACGAAAAAGGAATTCATTACCTCGATGTGGAAATTGTTATTGTCCAGATAACAAAGATCCAAGCCCCGAGGGAAGAATTCCTTAGTCATAGGAGTTCAACATAGCGCCTCGGGAATCCTTCCTAGAGGTGAAGAAAATGTTGAAACTTCGTGACGAGCAATTGAGCTTGTTGGACTCCATTCTGCCGGAAACAGTGCGGACTTTGCCTACCGAGCTAGCCATCATAGATCAACTACTGGACAATGAGAGCTTTCTTCAAACTTTCGCTGAACTGCATCCAAAGGGCAAGAAGAGCGGCCGTCCCACTTTCGCCATTGAAAAGTACATTCGTCTTATGGTGCTAAAACACAAATACAATCTAGGCTACGAGTCCCTTGTGAAGGAAGTCGGCGACAGCATCACATGGCAGATATTCTGTCGGATCGCCATAGACGAGCCCATGCCGGATCCCTCAACGCTCATTTACGCACGTAAACGCTATGGCGAGAAGATCGTCGAAGAGATCAACGCGGCCCTTGTAAAACAATGTGAGGAAAAAGCGATTTTGAAAACCCGTAAATTCCGCACCGATACAACGGTTGTCGAGTCCGATATCCATCATCCTACAGACTCCACGTTGCTGCAGGATGGTGTGAAGGTAATCACCCGAATGGTTCGGAAAATCCGAAGGGTCGCCTCCCATGCCGTTCAAGGATTTGAAGACCGCACCGTAGAAGTCAAGGAAATGATTCTGTCCATCGCCAAGGTTCTGCGCCGCCGCACACGTGAATCTTGGGAAGAAGTCGACAAGATTACGCAGAGCGTCATCGAAGTAACCGAGAGTGTTGTGAGCAAAGCCCAAGCAGTCATCGGGAAGTTGCAAGACAATGGCTGCGCGGCAAGGCGGAAGAGCAAAGAAAAATTAACGGAAGCCGTCACGCTTACCGGCAAGCTATTGGAACAAGCCAAACAAGTCGTCTCCGGGAATCGCATTATCGCAGACCGTATCGTCAGTTTCTTCGACCCGGAAGCAAGACCGATCAAGAAAGGGAAATTGGCCAAGGGCACGGAGTTCGGCTACAAGGTGCGCATCGACGAGACAGAGAGCGGCTTTGTTACTGGTTATGCCGTCTACGAGGGAAACCCCGCTGACGATGAGTTGCTCGTTCCTGCGATAGAAGCACATATCAAGCAATTCGGTAAAGCACCAACGGCAGTAGCCACAGATCGCGGCTTCTCGAGCAAGAAGAATGAGACAGCCATTACCGGTCTAGGCGTCAAGCGAGCAAGCTTGCCGCGTAAGGGCAAGAAGGGCGTCGCCCGAACTGAATATGAGAAAGAGAAATGGTTCAAGGACTTGCAGCGATACCGTGCTGCTGGAGAAGCAAAGATCAGTCTTCTCAAGCGCAAGTACGGTTTAAACCGGAGCAGGTACCGGGGCTTCGCGGGCTCAAAATGCGGGGTCGGATTCGGAATCCTGACCCACAACCTGCAACGAGCGGCAAAAATGCTCCAAAACTAAGGTGAAGGGGACGTCGTAGTGGTATCGCCCCTTCAGAGTCAATACCGAGTTCGGACGCTGATTTTAGAAATCGACTTTATCAGGAGTAACTATTTAGCCAGTTAAAATCTTGAGACTGTCAAAAACTAATTTCTCAATACATGGCGATTCTCAAACTCCAAAACCGCGTCAAATCAAAAACACCAGTCTAATACCTTATTTTCTTTTAACAACAGCGAACATATTCCGATATGGTTCCATTGGAAGGATTAAACATACATACTTTATTTCGAAGCAAATTGCTGAAGAACATTTCCTGTGCTATTCTTTTGATAAATAACATGTTCTGTCGATTCATTTTTTAGTAAATTGTGAACTAAACTTAGCACAACTGAAGTCAATTGATGGGGTTAACAATGAACTGCTTATTACCATTCGCGAGCTGGCAGGAGGGATTCAAAATGATTAAACGTCTTCAAAAGGTAAAAGTCCGCCCTTTAGAATCCAGCCGTGCCCTACAACTGATTGTCCGGGAAAAAGCTTTAATAACTCTCGGTAATGCGCTGCGACATGCACGGGGTGCACAAACTGGCAGTATCACGGTAGTTCGCATAACTTCCAGGCAATCGGATAGAGGCGTGAAAATCTTTATGGGGCCATCAGTTGAAGGCCCGGACGTGGAATATGTTGAAATCGTGAGTGGTAAGGTTTCCGGCCGGAAGCCATCATTCGTTCGTTAATCAAAAGGCGCGTGGCTATTGGCTTCAATTGGGGGTGAAGTTATGGGCAAAAAAATAACTCAGGATATGATTGAGACAAGTTATGAGTTTGCTCGTAAGGTTTACGATCGAAATATCGAACTTAAAAAAGCTCTGGACGAGATAGAATTGAAGTCAGGTATGGAAAGAGGGTCGGCTCTTGCATATTTAAATGTGTTTTGTTGTATGCTCGATGGAAAGGAATACCACAGAACTATAAACGAAGCTGCAACGGATTACTTTTTAAGCTCTATAAAAAGAGATTACAGCTATGATCATTTAAAATCTGCTTGCAGTGCTGCTAAGAAACATGTCGAATATTACTTTAGGATCCGTGGAGGAAGGCTGAAAAGTATAGAAAAGGTTATAAACAAATATCTTACAGTATAAACAAGGGGAGTAGGCCAATGCCTATTATCTGGTTTGAAAGAGAAGAGATCTGAGAACAACCAAGCTCTTTGTAATGAGTAGGATCATTCCAATTGCCTTCAACAAAACTGTGAGACATTTTTCGAAATCTGGAGGGTAAAAGTCGAATGTTTTATGTTAAATCATTTGGGGTGAAAAGGGAGCTAACGGGTTTTTATTTAGTCACAGATAACTGGAACGATTTTGGTTTCTATACGTTGTTTAAGCTTTTTTATCGTGATAAGGATTCTAAAGAAACCGAACTCGGCCTTGTGAAGATAGGTCACAAAGGTCAGGAAGAAGGAAGGACTACATTGCCATCATCTTTTGAAAATGTGCCTGAAGGATATTTTTCTTTAGGACAAGAAGTGAAGTTTTATCGGCGGCTTCGAAGGCTAGGGGATGAGGTAAGAATTGAATGTTTAAGGGCTTTAAACGATTTGGCATATAACAAAGAATTGTATGATGAAGTAATTGAAGAAGAGGTAGTTAATACTTCTTTGCTAAGAGATTTGAATAAAAAAGTTGTAACGAGACAATTCAGAAGAATTGCACATGGTGGTGCTGTTTTAACAAGATTTAATTTTGATTACAATATTCCATCAAAAGACCCGGTTGCTACATTCCATTTTGAAGTTGAACCTGAATCATTACCGCCTACTAATATTCATATAGTTATTGGTACAAATGGTGCCGGGAAAACGACTACTCTCAAAGGAATCATAGACGGATATCTAGAGGAATCATTAGGAGAGGACTTTTCAAACGCAATATTTATCTCTTTTAGTGTTTTTGATAAAAATGGTCACTACGAGTCGACGGTTGCTGGCAAGGAGTATTATTATGTTGGTGTAAAAACAGAGGAATTAAAAACAAAATCACAAGAGGATTTAAAAACAGAATTTTATAACTCGATGTGTAGCATCCTATCAAAGAAAAGACACTATTACCTTCATAGAATGCTTGAGATTCTTAACGCAGATTTTAACTTATATAATACGGGGTTAATTAACTCACTAGAGCTTTTCATTGGTTCTCCCCAAAATAGGGATTCTGTGGAGCTTTGTAGTAAAGAATTTGGTGAGATATTCGATAATCTTAGTTCAGGGCATCAAATAGTATTATTGTCTATTGCGAAAATCGTAGAGCTAATAGTTGAGAAGACATTAATTCTTATTGATGAACCGGAAACACATTTGCACCCCCCATTATTATCAGCATTTATCCGTGCACTTTCTGAGATATCGATTGCGGAGAATGCAGTCGCTATTCTAGCTACGCACTCACCAGTTGTTTTGCAGGAGGTACCTAAATCGTGCGTATCAATTATTCGTAAGTTTGGAGAACAAATAAATATTCATCGACCACGCTTTGAGACATTTGGTGAAAATGTTGGTGTCTTAACAGAAGAAGTATTTGGATTGGAGATACCGAGAACCGGTTTCCATACCTTGCTTAGAAAAATAGTTGAGGAAACTCCTGATTACGATACGGTGCTTGAGCGTTTTAATAATGAGCTTAGTATTGAAGCAAAATCAATTATAAGAACATATATAAACGAAATTACCGATAAATAAGAGGGAAAACATAATGTACCGACTAAATATGCCTCAGTATTCAATTGAAAATTTTTTTGATGATTTACTCAAAGGCCGTCATGATAATGAGAAGAATAATTTTATAAAAACTAGATTGCTAAATATAAAGTCTAATCTTGTAGATGCTGAAAAAGAGTATATGAGTTTAGCGGAAACTACATCGCTCCACACTATTAGTGAGCAAAAAAAAATAACCATACCGGATTCCGTGGAATTAGTTGAAGGTATTCCAAGGTTTATTTTTGAGTGGGAAATGGAGAAGGTTTATTCGAATTACTTAGTAGATGCTCCTGGTTCGACGAAAATTGGTCGTAAGGTCTATGAGTCCATTCTTTCTAATACTTACTACAATCTATGCCCATATTGTTCACATAGAGAAGTAAAAACTGTTGATCACTATCTACCCAAAACTGCATTCCTTACACTTGCGATTACGCCTGCTAACTTGTTACCGAGTTGTTCGGACTGTAATAAAGATAAATTAGATGTTTACGAGCATGATGAAGAGAAAATGTTAATCCACCCTTATTTTGAAGATGTTCGAGATGTTATATGGTTGAATTGCAAAGTAAATGAGAAATTGTGGCCAATCACTTTTACTTACGAAGTCTTCCATGATATTCAAGATTCTACACTAAAGTCACGCATCAATTATCAATTTAAATTACTCAATTTAGGCAAACTATATGCTGATAATGCTAGTAGAGAATTTAACAAACGAGTGAAGTCTCTAGTGAGAGAGTATAATTCTAACCCCACAAAAAAAGCTATGGATTTTATTAATGATAATTTTGAATCATACTCGTCTGAGAATGCAAACTCATGGCAAACAAAGATGTTTGAAGCGTTAAAAAACTCAAATTGGTTTTTCGAAGATGCGCTTCCGGTTATCCAATCCTATTATCAAAAGTAAAAAGCGGTGACATATCAGAAGCCATCGCGCTTCTGGACTTGCAATTCATGGTTAGTATACTCGACATATTAGCCAACACTGAATTTCAAATAGGATGAAGCTGGGTCTTATATTATGACTGTAGTTCAATTTCAGCGGGGACGACTGGTGATTGCATTGTCACATGCTTAAACAAGCATGTTTCTCTGGGGTTAGACTATTTTTTATTGGCAGTAGTGTAGTCGGTTTAAGTTACCTCGTTGGGATAATATTAGCGAAAGTGGTGAGGTTATGACGTATGATAAAAGCAGTTTGGAACGATTAATAATGCAAATGTATCATGACACGATCCGAGTTAAATCTAAATATCATGTATGGAAGCAAATTATTAATTCATCTAAAGAACGATATGACCTAATGAATAGAATATCTCCAGCATATTTTAATATGACTACATCAGCGTTATTCACTGATTTTGTTATTTCACTAACCAAACTATATGATAGTGATTCTAAAGTGCCTGGGAATATTAGGAAATTAATAAGCGTTGCAGAAGGAATTAGTTCGTCTGTTTATGAGGAACAAAATAATACAGGTATCTCGATAATAAATACACCAACTCTTGAAAGATATAAGAAACAGCTTGAGGAGCAAAAACCAATCTTAGATAATTTATTTAAATGGAGAGACAAGGTTTTTGCTCACTATGATAAGAAATATTATTTAGACCGCAAGCGAATCCATAGTGATGCTCAAGTTAAGTATGAGGAAATTGATAATCTCTTCGAATTACTTCATAGCATATTAAATGATTTTTCGTTAGCTCTTAGTGGCACAGCACTTTACCCAGAAGCTACTGATGCTCTAGACATCGAGAGGCTATTCAATGTAATTGAAAAACACCCTAAGCTCTTGGAAGAAATGAAACAAATAATGGTTCAAGAAATAGAATGTAATTCCGTAACGAAAAAATATGAAGAAGATATAACGGAAGAGGAATATAATAGAGTGGCATTACTTGCGGCTGGGTATGTAATATCAAATGATCCAAATGAAGGGTTTAGTATAGAAGAATTAATGAAAATGATTAAAGAAAATCCCGGATTAGAGGATGGAGAAGATTAGTTTAAGTTATAATTAAACCGTTTGTAAGATTGGTAACACGAAAAGGTCTAAAATATGCTACTTGCGCCCAACTATGCAATAACCAACTATAATGTAACAATAAGATACAAACTTTATTGTAATTACGAAGCTAGCAGTCTGTTCTTAGATGCCAACAATAATGTAACTTAAATGTGTGGTCAAAGACCCAAAAATGCTTGATATCACTGTTTTTTTGAGGAACCAACTATAATGTCACTGAACAATTGTCTATTGTGACAAAAAGTTGATGACCGGATATGTCAGTCCCGATGAAGCAAAAGCTCATCGGGACTGTATGTAATAAGGGGTGAGACTATGAGGAGAATTTCTTTTGTTTTTCTAGTATTGTGTTTTTTAATAAGCGGATGCAGCGGCGGCAATCCAGCCGAAGAGAGAAGTAAATCAATGCACTATGATTTCAGTGAACCGTATAGATTTCCATTTGAAGTTAATGAAGTTCGTACGGAGATAGCAATTGATGATGCAGATGTACTTCAACAATATGTTTTTCATTATAAAAACAAGCAGACCACGCAAGAAATAAGGTATATCTTGAGCAAGGTTATAGATGAACCAGAGAAAATATCTGAACAAGGTAAAGAACCTTTTGAACTTGAAAATGGAAAACACGTATATTACGAAGAGAATGAGACCAGCCAATCAATTTGGTGGGAAAGCAAAGATGGTTTTTTAGCTCGCTTCGTTTATTACATCAACGGAAATCGTGATCGGTTAGGTGAGAATAAATTAGAGGTGTCCGACCTAATAAACTTAGTTAATCAGGTTCAATAGCATTTTTGGATGCTTTTAAGGTTAAGTATCCAGTTCCGCCGTTTTGGCAAAATGCCCGATGAGAAAATCGCGAAACTTGCGTGCAGCCAGGGATAGGTACCGCTTCTCGTACCAAACAATTTGGAAATTGCGTTGACAAACGGGGAACTCAATATGCAGCAAGTTCATCCGGGAGTTCGGACCGCGGCAATTTCCTACAAGTGCAACACCCAGCCCTGCCTGGACAAGACTTGCAATGGCGGCAGGCTCGTCGACCCGGCAAACGAAGTTAGGCGTTATCCCGGCTTCTTGAAGTAACAAATCGTTCATTTGCTGAAAAGGAAACCCCTCTTTGTACCCGATAAACGGGTCCTCCGCCAGCTCGCTCAAGCGAATGCCGGTTCTCCCGGCAAAACGGTGTCCTTGGGGAACAGCCAAATAAACATCTTCCTTATGAACGGACACCGCGCAAATGTCGGGCCGGTCGATCGGCAGCGGCGTAAAGATCAGGTCGACCTCACCCCCCTCCACTAAATTCGTTATCTCTTCCATCGAAGCCTGTGTTATCCGAAAGTTGACTTCCGGATATAGCGCAAGAAATTCGCCCAGCGCATCCGATAACCGATCCAGCGTCGATGTCGCGAGGTGAATGCTTCCTTGCTCGAGTCCGGCTAGCTCGGACACTTCTTTCCTTCCTTCTTCCAGCAGTGCGAGCGCCTTTTCGACTTTGTGCAGAAACGTCTTGCCGAACGCATTCAGACGAATCCGCCCTCCGTACCGGTCGAACAACGGAACCCCAATATCTTCCTCCAGCCTTGAAATTGTCTTGCTCAATGCAGGCTGTGCGATGCGTAGTTCCTGAGCCGCCTTCGTCATGTGCTCTAACCGGGCCACCGTTCGAAAATACCGCAACTGCAGCAACTCCATACGCGTTTAACCTCCCCATACACCTGAGTATATGACTCCTATATTATAAGATATATTTTTGTTTATCTACAGGTGATTGTAAAATAATTAATGTACAGAAGACAAGACGCTGTTGTAAAAAATACAGCGCAGGCGAGCCATCATGGATGGAAGGAGGGATGAAAATAAAACGATTAAACATCGGGATCATGTCAGGAGGCACTCGTCAAGGGCGGAGAAGTCCAAAAGTATTGCCTTCAAAATAGGAGTAAGAGGGGAGAATTGCACAATGAAAGCAGCAGCATTTCGTTCGGCCGGAGGACCCGAGGTCATGGAGGTCCTGTCATTTCCCGATCCGCAGGCCGGTCCGGGACAAGTCAGGGTCCGGGTGAAAACAGCGGGGGTACAACATTACGACTGCGCAGTGCGCAGCGGATGGACGCCGCCGTATGGGCCGGCAGTGAATCTTCCGCAAATTCCGGGCAATGAATTCGCAGGAATTGTGGATCAGGTAGGGGAAGGCGTAACCGGCTTCTCAGTGGGCAGTGAAGTGCTCGGTTTCGCCTTGTTGAATTGTTACGCCGAATATGTGGTCGTCGGCACCGATCAAATCGTGAGCAAACCCCGGACGATGTCCTGGGAAGAGGCAGGCGGGCTTACCGGCAATGGCCAGGGTGCTTATATCGCATTGAAAGCCATCGGTGTTGGCCCTGGAGAAACTGTACTGATCAACGGCGCTGCCGGATCGCTGGGAGCGTTCGCCGTACAACTGGCTAAGGAATGGGGAGCCGGTACCGTCATCGGTACGGCCAGCGAGCGTAACCACGACTATGTTCGCTCGTTGGGTGCCGTTCCGATTACGTATGAGGAAGGCCTGGTCGAGCGGATACAGGCGATCGCTCCGGGCGGCGTCGACGCCGCATTTGATACCGCGGGGGGAGAAGGGCTTCGGGCCGCGATAGAGTTGGTGGAGGACAGAAAACGCGTCTGCACGTTCTTCGCCTACGACCTCATTGAGGAACTCGGCCTTCAAATCGTCCGTGGCGATCGAACGGCAGCTCGCCTTGCGGAATTGGTTGATTTGCATTCAAAGGGAAAGCTTGGCATCCACATCCGGCAGACCTTCCCGCTGGAACGAGCAGGCGATGCGCACAGGGCCATCGAAACAAGGCACGGCCGCGGCAAGATCGTACTTACCATCGATTAGTACATCGATCCCGAAGTAACGTAACTATTCGATGAATGGGAATCGTAGAGAACCGCTAACAAGTAACTGCACAACATACAGTTCTCTACTCGCCGCATGAAGTTTGCAGGCAAACAACTGCACAATTTACGGTTCTTTGTCCGCAGCGCCTTTCCATTCGTCCAATGACCGCAAATCAACTGTACGTTCTGCATTACCTTTCATCAAAACCTGTTTTTTCGCTCAAAAGAACGGTACAAAATACATCTCATCCGAATACGCCATTGCCATACTTCGTGGGCATGTTCGGCCGGTAATGGAGGAAGGTCACGTGATGCTGCAATATTTCGGGATCGTTCTACTAGCAACTATCACGTCACCGTACAAGTGCAGGGCATTGCCCTGACTGTTCGTTTTTTTGAGGTTCCAATTCCAATGTTCGAGTCGGCGATTTTATTGAGACTATTATCGATGCGCCCGACCTGATGATTGTCGACATCCGGGCGTTCTTTCAGGAATTGCAGTAAATAGGACAAGGCGTCAGTCTACGAGACTGGCGTCTTTCTCTTTGATGGCCGCCAGCGGCGCTGACGTGCTATGAAGCGGAATATTTGCTACTTCTTGCAGGTTTTTATGATATACGTTGGCGCGAATAACTTCTATATTGGTCCTACGCAGTGCCTGGCCGCCACTGCAGCAGCATCGAACCCACTTCAAGGAGGCGTCATTGGTGTCACAATCAGTTGGAACGAAACACAGTGTGAAGTCCCGCGCTTACCGCCTCGTGAAACCATGGGAGGTCGTTGAGACGGTCGTGGAGCATGAGGTCGGCGGTCATCAAGTTGTCGTCGAGCCTGCGCTGGGGAGCATCTGTCATGCCGATTTGCGTTATTTTGCGGGACAGAGAAGGTCCGAGGCTCTGCAGCGAAAGCTTCCCATGGCGCTTATTCATGAGGGGATCGGAAGGATCGTGGAGAGCAGCAGTCCGGCATTGGCTGCGGGACAACGCGTCGTCATCGTTCCCAATATGCCCGGTTACATGCTCGACGGTATTGCCCCGGAGGATTGTTGTCCGGCGTGCAGAAGCGACAATGGCCGCAATTATTGCCATCGCGGACGCTTCCTTGGAAGCGGCACGGACGGCGCGGCTCAGAGCAGGCTGGTTATTCCGGCATCGTGCGCGATTCCCGTTCCGGATGAGGTTCCCGACGAGATCGCCGTATTGACCGAATTATGCACCGTATCCTATCAAGCGCTGATTCATGTCCGGGACCAGCTCTCTCACGCCAAGATCGCCGTATTCGGGGACGGGCCTGTCGGATATTTGGCTGCCGCCATTCTGCACCACGTGCTGGGAGTCAGCCGCGATCGTCTTCATGTATTCGGCGCGGTGGCAGAGAAATTGGCGCAATTCGAGTTTGCTTCCTGCAGCCTGGTTCAGAACTATGATTTCTCGGCGGGAGGGTCCTATGACATTGCGGTGGAATGTACAGGCGGGAGATTCTCGGAGGGCGCGATCAACCAGGCCATCGACATTCTGAGCCCCGGCGGCCATCTCATCCTGATGGGCGTGACGGAAGAGCGAGTTCCCATCAATACAAGAGATGTTCTGGAGAAGGGGATTACGATGAGGGGAAGCAGCCGCAGCTCTGCCGCGGACTTCCATCCCGTCGTCGCTGCGATGAGAGACCCGCAATTCCAGGCCACCTTGCGGAAGCTCCTTCCGGATCGCCGGACAAGCATAGATTCTGCAGAGGATTTCGTCCGGGCAATGAACCTTGCGGCAGACCATCGCAGTTGGCAAAAAACGCTGCTGGAGTTTCATTGGTAAACGGCAAGGCAGACAAGCCTCTCGGAGAGGAGTGAAGGAGTCATGATCGAGCGTCTGTTGAATGATCCCGCGCTCGTTGTAGCGGGTCATCGAGGCTATAAATCTGCCTATCCGGAAAATACATTGCTGGCTTTCCGCCAGGTTTTGGATTTGGGAGTCGGTATGCTGGAATTCGACCTGCGCATGTCCAAGGACAAAACGGTGATGGTGTTTCACGACGAGAAATTGGAGCGTACAAGCAACGGCACCGGCTATCTGAGCGATCATAGCTTGGCGGAGCTCAAGCAACTGGACGCAGGCGGTTGGTTCGGCGCTTGTTTCGAGGGACTGAAGATTCCGACCCTGGAAGAGCTGTGCGAGCTGCTCAGAGACTATCCGGATGTGCTGTTGAATGTGGAAGTCAAAAGAGGCGATCATGACAGGGAGGTCGTGGATCAGGCGGTTGCGACGCTGACAGCGTACGGCTATTTGCCGCGATGTGTGTTCACCTGTTTCGACGCTGAGGTCATCGCCTATATGTACGACAAGTATCAATTGAAGACGCAAGGCTTCCCTGCCACAAGCATGTACAACTTCAACTCCGGCGATCGGGGCACGTACTCGAAATTGTGGGCGGTAGGGATCAGTATGTCCATGCTGACGCCCACCCTGGTGAAAGAGTTCCAGAACAAGGGATTGCTCGTGTGGTGTTACTGTCCCGATACGTATCCGCAAGTCTACTACGGGATCGGATGCGGAGCGACTTTGATGACCTGCAATGATCCCGTGCCTGCGATGAGAGTCGTACAATCCATGGAGTTATGACGGATGGCAAACAAGGAGCCGATCGACAGGGTGAACCGCAGTATCTTATCGCTGGACGTAGGCACTTCTTCCTGCAAAGCGATTCTCTTCAATGAGGCAGGTATTGCGCTCGCTTCGGGAAGTGGCCAATACCCCGTCTACTATTCAGAAGATCAAGTACATGCCGAACAGGACCCGGACGATATCTGGGAAGGCGTATGTGCCGCGATCGGAGAGGTGCTGGACAACAAGCCTGCAAGCACGGAAATTTCAGCGATTGCGCTGTGCTCGCAAGTTTCCTCGCACATGTTGGTTGACAGGGAAAATCGTGCGATAACCCGGATTCTGACATGGGCGGATTCCCGCGCGAATGAACAAGCGCAGCGAGTGAAGGCTGCTTTCTCGCGTGACGAGCTGATTCGCTGCTTGGGAGCCGATATGCCCTCCGGGCCCTATTGGCCTCTGCCCAAGCTGATGTGGTGGAATGAGAACCATCCCGAGTATATCGCCAAAGCGAAGTATGTGGTTCAGCCCAAGGAATGGGTACTATGGAAATTGACCGGGGAGTGGATGTCCGATCTCTCCAGCCTCAAAGGGCTCGTTCACCAATCCACCCGACAACCGGCGCACGTCCTTCTTGAGTGGGCAGGAATATTATCCGATCTGATCCCGCCGATCGGGGAGCCGTTCCAGCTGTGCGGACGGTTGCTGCCGATACTGGAGAGAGAGCTTGGGCTGCAAGGGAGTATTCCGGTCGTGCTCGGGTGGAACGACCTGCATGCCGCCATTTTGGGCGCATGTCGTTGGACGAAGAGCGGTATCGGCTTCGATATCACAGGGACTTCTGAGCAAATTGGTCAATGCGTTCATGCAGACCAGTTGAATGCCCGGTCGTACGAGGGCGTCAATCGCATTCCGTTTCTGAATCGTTATCATACCTTGTACGGGGTTACCTCAAGCGGAGGGCAAGCATTCAAATGGTATGCGGAACACATCGATCAATATGCATTCGGGGAGCGCAAGGGGCCGGTTGATTACGAGCTTGTATCCCGACAAGCCGCACTTGCTCCAGCCGGTGCCGCGGGATTGATCTTCCTGCCATTCCTGAATGGCGAACGCTATCCGTGGCGGAATCCGGACGCGCGGGGCGTATTCTACGGATTGAACTTCTCCCACGGCCGACCGCATATGGCAAGGGCGGTGATGGAAGGCGTCGGGTATGCGCTTAGAAGTATTGAGGCATGCTTGCCTCTCCCATTGGAGGCCATCGTTATTGCCGGCGGCGCAAGCAGATCGGATGAATGGAATCAGATGAAAGCGGATATTCTGGGCATACCGGTGTACCGCACGCAGGAGCGGGAGGCCGGTTGTCTGGGAGCCGCGATGCTGGCTGCCGCAGCGCTTGGCTGGTATACCTCTCTGGAAGAAGCCTCGACTCGAATGGTCAGGGTGGAGAGAGAGTACGTGCCGGACGCCTCTGCAAGATCCGTTTACGATGAATCGTATGGCCATTATCTCGAGCTCTATCGATCGCTGGGCCCATTATTCAAGAAGACGGCTGCGAAGACCAGGTAATGCGGAATAGTTACTACTTTTTGCAGGTTTTTACGATGTACGGCGGTCCGCAAATATTTTATATTGATCGAAAGGAGGAGAGCCATTGAACCATGCGGTCAGCCGAAGCGACTTGCTCAGTCAGGCCAAGAGAAAGAGGATTTGGCATTACTATTGGAAGCATCGCTACTTGAGCCTGCTGTTTGTTCCTGCAATATTGTACTACGTGATCTTCCAATACCTTCCGACCTACGGCGTCCTGATCGCGTTCAAAGACTATCAATTCCGGCAGGGAATATGGAACAGTCCGTGGATCGGATTCCGGCACTTTCAACACTTGTTCGAATTGGAGAGCTTCTGGCAAGTATTCCGGAATACGATCGTGCTGAGTGTGTATAAGCTTATATTCGGGTTTCCTGCGCCCATCGTTCTGGCAATTCTCTTCAATGAAGTCCGGCATTCGCTGTTCAAGAAATTCGTGCAGACGTTGTCCTATTTGCCGCACTTCTTATCCTGGGTAGTCGTAGCCGGATTGTTCGTTCAGTTTCTGTCGCCCTCGATCGGCCCGGTCAATCTTCTGCTGAGGCTGGTTGGGCTGGATCCGATCTACTTTCTCGGTTCCACGGACTGGTTTCGGTTTACGATGGTAACGACCGACATTTGGAAGAGCGTCGGCTGGGGCACGATCATTTATCTGGCGTCGCTGGCGAGCATTAATCCGGAATTGTATGAAGCAGCCGAGGTGGACGGCTCCAACCGCTTCCAGAACATGTTCTATATTACGCTTCCGTCCTTGACGCCGGTGATCACCATCATGTTTATATTTGCCGTCGGCCAAATTGTGAATGACGATTTCGATCAGATTTTCAATTTGTACAATCCCGCCGTGTATGAAGTAGGCGATGTGCTGAGTACGTACACCTACAGGCGCGGGCTTGTAGAGCTTGATTACAGCTTCGCGGCAGCGGTAGGCTTGGTGAAGAATGTGCTCGCCTTTCTGTTGATTGTGATTACGAATGCCGTATCAAGGAGAGTTAACGAATATGGACTTTGGTAAGCGAGGAGGTCTCCTTCACGATGGCTGCCCGTAAGAAACGGTCGATTGGCGAGCTTACATTTGAGTATTTGAACTATACGGTGCTCATTTTTACGAGCTTGGCGATGGTGTATCCGTTTCTCTTCCTGCTAAGCTTATCCATAACGCCGAGCGAATTTACGACAGTCAGTCTAAACTTGATGCCCAAAGGCTTCACCTGGAACAATTACGAACAAGTCTTCAACAATGAATACATCCTGTTCGGTTTCGCCAATACTTTGCTTCGAACTGCGATCGGCACTGTGGCGACCTTGTTTGTCACCGTGTGCACGGCTTATGTGTTGTCCAAGCGCTATTATCCGAATCGCACCTTCTGGACGATGTTCGTCGTCTTCACCATGTTTTTCGGCGGCGGCCTGATCCCGAACTACTTGTTGGTGAAGGAACTGGGCTTGATGAATACCGTCTGGGCGCTTGTGCTGCCGGGCCTGATCAATACGTTCCAGATGATTATCGCCCGCAACTTCTTCCTGTCGCTGCCCGAGAGCATCGAGGAATCCGCACGGATAGACGGGGCGAACGATCTGCGCATTCTGTTCAGCATCGTATTGCCTGTGTCCATGCCGATCGTGGCTACCTTGACGCTCTGGACCGCGGTGCATCATTGGAACGCCTGGTTCGACAGCATGATTTATATGCAATCGGGCGACAAGCAGGTTCTCCAGGTGGTATTAAGAAGAATCGTGCTCGAAGGGTCCGATACGATGATGGATTTAAGCAGCGATATGGAGCATGTCAGCCGCGAGTCGGTGAAGGCGGCTACAATTATCGTCACGACCTTGCCGATCATCTGCTTCTATCCGTTCCTTCAGAAGCACTTTGTCAAGGGTGTCATGATCGGATCTCTTAAAGGTTGACAACAATAAAAATTTTGGAGGGGAAGTTCATGTTATTCAGTTCAAGCAAAAGGTCTACGCCCGTCATCATTGCGATGATTATCGTGCTTGTGCTCACGGCTTGCAACGGCAGCGGTTCATCGAACACGTCAGGAGAAAGCGCGGGCCAACCGTCAACTGCAAATTCGGATGCGAATACGAGCCCGGCCGAGACGAAGTATACGTTCTCCATCGCGGCCAATCAGCTTGCGCCTGTCGATCCGAACGGTCCCATTATTCAATACCTGGAAGATCGGTTCAATGTAGACCTTCAGGTTGTCGATGTAGAGAGCAGCAAGTATACGGAAATCATGAACCTCAAGTTCGCATCGGGCGAAATCCCGGATTATTTCAAGGTTAGCGGCTACAGCAATCTTCACAAATACGTATCGCAAGATATTTTGGCGGAAATCCCGCTTGATTTTCTGCAAGCCAATGCGCCCAACCTTTATCGATTGATGGTTGAGGCACGCGAAGACGTGTTTAATCTGGCCAAGGTCGACGGCAAGGTCTACGCGCTTCCAAGGTTCTCTTACTTCAACACCTTCCGCAGGCCAACTGTGTTCCGCGGCGATTGGATGAAGAAGGTGGGGGTGGAGAAAGCGCCGGAGACGCTGGAGCAATTCGAAGCGCTGATGTATAAGTTCAGCAATGAAGATCCGGACGGCAACGGCCAGAAGGATACGTATGGCCTGTCCGAGACCGGAATCGACGTCGTATACGGCGCATTCGGCTATATTCCGGATTACTGGACGGATAAAGAAGGCCAACTGGTATATGGCGCGATTCAACCGGAAATGAAAGAAGCGCTGACGATCTTAAATCGGTGGTTCAAAGATAAAGTGATCGATCCCGAATTTATTACAGGTGAGAACCAGGGCGGCAATAAAAATGTTTCGACTTCCTTTGTCAACGGGCGCATCGGCTTCTCCAGCAAAGGCACCATGGTTCAGTGGAAACCGTTGCTGTATGAAGGGGACACGTCCTCCGATACGTATGTGGCGCTTAAGAACGTAAACCCGGAAGCGGCCGATTCCCTGGTGTACGGCGTGCCCCCGGTCGGCCCTGACGGCAAGATGGGCGTAAGGCAAGGTAATCTAGTGACGACGGAAATGGCCAGCTTCGGCAAGCACCTGGAGAGCGATCCGGACAAGTTCGCCAAGCTGCTGCAAATGCTCGACGGCATGAATGACTCGTATGAACATTTTCTCGAATATTTCTATGGCATCAAGGGAGAGCATTGGGACTTCAACGAGAATAACGTGCCTGTCCTGCTGAATGATTATAAGACCGTGGATATGAACAAATGGGGCGGCCATGACGTGATCGCGGTCAACGAGATTCCTCAATACCAAAAAGAACGTTCGGGACCGCGCGCCATCTGGGCTGAAGAGAATAATTGGCTCGTAGGCGGAATTCCCAACATGCTGGAAACCGCTCTGCCTTCAGCAGGCCAATTCACAACGGAACTGAACAAGATGCAAGAGGAAGCGTACATTTCGATCATTACGGGCAGCAAGCCGATCAGTTACTTTGATGAATTCGTCGAGAAGTGGCGGAAAGCCGGCGGAGAGCAACTGATCAAGGAAGCCAATGAATGGTACGCCACACAAAAATAAAGCTCCGAACGATCAAAAGCGGAAGAAAGGAATTCATCAAATGGACACTTTGAAGAGGGACAAGTTGACGACAGAGCTCTTGATTGCCGGCGGAGGAATGACGGGTGTAACGGCCGCGCTGGCAGCCGCGCGTAATGGAATCAAAGTGATTCTCTGTCAGGATCGTCCAGTGCTCGGCGGGAACGCATCGTCTGAAATTCGAATGTATATATTGGGGGCTTGTCCACGAGGCAAAATATTGGAAACAGAAGCTCGGGAAACGGGGATTCTTGAGGAAATCATGCTGGAATGCGCCATTCGGAATCCTCAGAAGAGCTCCCATATGCTGGACCTGATCCTGTTTGAAAAATGCCGCGCAGAACCTGATCTGACCTTGATGCTGAACACAACCGTCGTGGGCGCCAAGGTGGAAGGAGATCGCATTGTCTCCGCTTATGCAAATCGCGAAAGCACGGAGGATCACTTCGAGATCTTCGCGGACCTCTTCGCGGATTGCAGCGGAGACGGCCGCTTGGGTTTCGAGGCGGGCGCGCTGTTCACGACAGGCAGGGAATCCTCGGAGGAATATGGAGAGCGCTCCGCGAACGAATTTCGCGACGCCTATCGATTAGGTTCCTCTCTCTTGTTCACATCGAGAGATATGAGCGAGCCGATGCCATTCGTCGCACCAAAGTGGGCGAAGAAATTTACGGAAGCGGATTTGAAGCACCGCAACCATAAAGCTTGGGAGTTCGGCTACTGGTGGCTGGAATTCGGAGGCATGCTGGACACGATCAAGGATAACGAACAGATTCGGGACGAGCTGCTCGCCATCATGATGGGCGTATGGGACCATATCAAGAACAGCGGAGAACATCCTGAATCCGAGAACTGGGCGCTGGACTGGTTCGGATTCCTCCCCGGGAAGCGCGAGTCGCGCCGATTCATCGGGCAGCATGTGCTGAATCAGAACGATCTGGAGCAGGCGGTTGACTTCGAGGATGTCATTGCCTACGGCGGTTGGCCGATGGATACTCATCCGCCGGGCGGGATTTACGATAAAGATGCGAAGCCTGCCCATATGCCGAATACGGATTACTTGTACGGGATTCCGATCAGAGCGATGATCAGCAAGAACATACAGAATCTGATGTTCGCGGGCCGGAATTTGTCAGCTACGCATATGGCATTCTCCAGCACACGGGTGATGGCAACCTGCTCCGTCATGGGAGAAGGGTTAGGGACCTTTGCCGCGTTCGCGCTGCGAACGGACAAGCAGGTGAATTTGCATCGGGCATGGCAGGATAAGCGCATCATTCATGGCGCTCAGCAGCAGCTTCTGCGTCAAGGGGCCTTCCTGCCGGGGAGAAAGCTTGAGGACCGCAATTTGGCGGCAGAGGCGATCCTGACCGCTTCGTCCGAGCAGCCGGACGGGTTGGCAGCGAACGTAGCAGACGGGCATTCCCGTTCGGTGCACGGGCCGCTTGGCGCCAGACCGGACCTGACAGAGCCCGGTACTCACCGCTGGATGTCGGAGCCGTCCGACCCGGTGCCTTGGCTCAATCTGCATTGGGAGACCGGCGTGAACATACGAAGAATAACATTCGTGTTCGATACCGCTCTGCATCGCTATCTCACGCTATCACTGAACAAGGCTCGCGCCAGCACCGTGCATTGGGGAGCGCAGCCGGAGACGGTCAAGGCGTTCAAGATTTATGCAGGGCATGGCGACGGACGAAGAACGGAAGTCGCTCACGTCCAGGACAACTATCAACGCCAAGTAGAGATCGGTTGCGAGCTTGCGGATGTCCGTGACCTGCGTGTGGAAATCCTTGCGACCAACGGGCTCGATCATGCCCGCATTGTAGAACTGCGCTGCGAAGAGTAGATGAAAGAGGCCGTGACTCCATATAGATACAAGAGAGTCACGGCCTCTTTCATGATTCATGGTATACTTGCGAGAGGAAGAGGGGGGCCAAGCATGAAATGGATGAAGCGGCTGAATACCGTTTTTTATCGGTTGATTCTCTCCTATACCTTATTGATCCTGATCGTCATTGGCTCGGTAGGAACCGGCAGTTACCTGTACTTCAAGTCGAGCTTGGATGAACAAATCGAGAAGTTGAACAAAGGCACCTTGGACAAAACAGGGAGTACGCTATTCCAGTATGTCGTCGAATTGAGCGAGAAAATGTACATCCGCCTCATCATGGATACGAAGGGGAACAACGATGTTGCAGAATTGTTCGAAACCTCCTATGAATATGACTATAACAAAATTGTTAACGCATACAACGCCCTTATGGGCGAACGTCAAAACCAGCTGGATATCGTCGATAACGTCGAAGTGTATTACAACAAATACGAGCTTGGCATATCCAGTCACGGCGGCGTGAGTTACTATAGCGAACCGTGGATGCAGAAGCCGGTATGGCTAACGCAGATGGAGGGCAAAAGCGAACGAACGGCGTGGCTTATGAGCAAGGATTCCAGCGGCGCGGATACCGTCGTATTCGTGCGCGCTTACCCGTATGCGCTTCCCAAAGAGATGGCCAGAGGATACGTTGCGATTCATATCCAGTCCCAAGCGATCGACAGAATCATCCGTTCTGGCGTCGTACAGGAATCGGGTTCGCTGCTGCTGCTTGACAGCTCTCTGCAATTGATTATTTCGGGGGGCGAGAAGATTGCGGGGGAGTCGCTGGCCAATGTGACAAGGAAGATTTCGGCTGCAGGCGACGCAGGCAATGAAAAGTTGAATACGGAGAATGGACCTGCAATCGTCTCCTTCACCACAGTGCCGGAAACAGGCTGGAAAATCGTCAGCGTGACCCGGGCGGATGTGTTCTATAATAAATCGATTGCTTTGCGCAACACCTTGCTGCTGCTTTGCTGCATCGTCATTCTGCTGGGCATCGTGCTCTCTCATATTTTTACCTGGAACTTGTACAATCCGATCAAGCGATTGTTTCAGGCGACCGCAGCTTTGCTCGGGCAATCCTCGGCAGCGGGCCAGAAGCCGGTCAACGAGATCAGCTTCATTAATTATGCGATCAATAAGCTTTCGGTCAAGGTGAACAAGCTGGAAGCAACGCTGAACCACAACCTCCCGCTAATCAAGCACCATATTGTGCACAGCATCATTTATGAGAGCTACCCGAGCAAGAAAGAGCTTGAAGAAAGCATGAACCTGCTGCACCAGAAGTGGACGCATCCGTATTATTGGTGTGTGCGCTTCCGGCTTGCTGCAGTCGGACTGACCGTAGTCGACGCTCAGAGCAAGCATTATATTCGTTATAACTTGATCGATGAACTGGAGTCCTATCGTTCGAATCAATTGCTGGTGCTCGCGATCGAAGTTTCGGATTCCGACATCTGCTGCATTTTCGGACAGGATACGAATGCCATCGAACCGGTCTGGTCGGTGATGGAAGCGATCGTCGGCTATTGCCATGCCAGCTTCAAGCTGCTTCCATCGGTAGCGATCGGACCTTGTGCGGGCAACCTTGAGGGGCTCGGAGCCTCCTTCCGGGAGACGGAGACGATTCTGAAGTATGCTTATTTCCGCCCGGAAGCGGTCTTGTTCGAAAGCGTGCTGCTGGAGCGCGAAACATGTACGGACCCGTTTCCTGCCGAGATCGTGAGCGATTTCGATCTTCATTTGCGAGCTGGCCGTTTGGACGGGCTGCGGAAGGTGCTGGAACGTGCGCGCGGGTTGTGCGAGCAAGGGCCGTATTCTGCGGAGCAGTGTCACGAGGGATGGAGACAACTGGTCGATTGTCTTCACCAGAATATGCAATATCACGGTATCCTCTCGAATGAAGTTATCGAGCGGGAACTCCAGGATAAACTATGGGGAGCTGCCGATGTTGTACAGTTCGAGGAGTGGCTGCTTGCTTCGGCGGAGAAGTTCCTGTTAATGCTGGAGAGGAAGGCGGAGAGCCGCAAATACGAATTGATCGAGAAAGCTTGCCAGTTTATCGAGGAAAATTTGCAGGAGCCGATTTCGCTCGAGCTTGTTGGGGAGTACGTCAGTTTGACGCCGCGCTATCTAAGCAGACTTTTCAAAGAAGAGAAAGGCAGCACCTTCACGGATTATGTGACCCAGATGCGCTTGAACAAAGCGAAGGAACTGATCCATACGACGCCGCACAGCGTCGAGAGCATCGCAGTGATGGTCGGCTTCAGCAGCTCTGCGTATTTCATCCGCAAATTCAAGGAAGCGTTCGGCTTAACCCCGAAGGTGTTTCGATCTCGCGTGCCGTAGGCGGCTTGTATCCGATCGCGGAGAATGACAACGCCCTTGGGCTTGTCTTGATCGGCATCGTTTTGAGAGACTCTTATACAGAGCCTCTCAAAAGTCTGATTCGTAACGGCAATCGCCGAACTTCGGCCCTTATTTCTTAACCACAGGCACCCAAAATTCGCCGTAGAAGGTGCCGTCGCCGTTATCTTTGCGAAAAGTCGCATTTGGACCGCCAATGTAAGCATAATCCGTGACTTGGGACAAGACTTCGCCAAATGCGCGGTAAGTCAACTGATCAAACAAAGCTTCCTTATCGCCGTTTCCTGCGACCACGATGTACTCGCTCTCCGGAAACTCGATGATGCGCGTTGCGTCAGCCACTGATTTGCCAGCTTCAACCGCGAAATAATTCCACGGTTTGCCTTGATAAACCTCATTGACCGACCATTCGCGATCGTCCTTTGCGGCGTCTTTGAGCTTGCTGAAACGCCCGTCAGCTTTGAGCTTGCCCCAAAATTCGGCTTTTTCCTTTTGCATAGCCGGCATGTCCTGGAAGTTGGACTGGATCGAAAATCCATAAGCGGTCAATGTGAACGATTTTTTGTGTTCAAGTGTGTAAGCTGCCATGTGAGCGCTCCTTTTACCCTGGGTTTAATTTCTAAAGAAGTCACACTCCGCCTTAGCCTTCGACCTTTTTTGCACGAAGCCACATTTCGCCGTAAAATGTACCGTTATCATCTGCTTTGACGAACGTTGAGTTACCTGGACCAACGTATTTGTAGTCTGTGATTTCTTGCAGCATACTACCGAAAACTTTGCCTGTGATTTCGTCAGCAAGGCGTTCTTTGTCAGCGCCTGTGCCAGGTACGACGAGGTAGTCGCCAGCAAGGAAATCGAGAACGGCCGCGTCTTCCACGTCGAACTCGCCCATCACGCCGAAGCCGCGCCAAGCCTTGCCATTGATTACATAGTTGATTTGATATTCTTGCCCGTCGGCGAGGGCGAGAAGTTCAGCAAGCTTGCCATTTTCAGTGATTTCAGCCTTTTTCGCTGCCGTTTTTGCGGCATTGCCTGCCCAGTCGTTGAAGTCTTCGAATGAAACACCGAAACCGGTCATTTTGTAATTCTCCGAGATTGTTTTGATGGAGTAGTTCGACATTTGTGTGATCTCCTTTGTGGATTTATTTTTACAAGATTGATTTTATTTGCTGAATGTATCAAAAAATGATACTCTTTTTTCGCTTCATTATTGTACAATAGAATCATGAAGAAAACAGAGCGAGTAAACCTGATCATGCGCTTCATCAATAACCGCGCGCATTTTACGATTGCCGAGATTCAGCGGGAGTTCAAGATTTCCCGTGCGACGGCGATCCGCGACATTAACGAGATTCAGGCGATGGGCTTTCCGCTGACGTCCGAGCTTGGGCGCGGTGGCGGCTACAATGTCCTGCAAAATCAGTATTTGCCGGCCGTCCGCTTCACGCCGGAAGAGCTGAAGGCGATTTTCATCAGCTTCATCGCCTCCAAAAATTCGCAGTTGCCCTATTTGCAAAATCGCCGCTCCATCACGGAGAAGCTCATCGGCATTGCGCCGCAATCCCAGCAAGACGAGCTGATCGAGCTGAATAACATCTTGCTTTTTGAAAATACAAATCCGGCAAATCCGAATCTGTTGGAGCTCGATGATGCGGCGCCTGCGGAGTTGAACCAACTGATTTCGCTTGCCGTAAAGGATAAGCACTTGCGCTTGACTTATGAACTGAGCCCGGGCTGGCCGCAGTTGATGGACGTTTATTTGCTGCATACGTTTAACTCAAATGCTCAGTGGCTGGTCGAGGTTTACGATTTTGATACGGATGAGTTTCGGTATTTACCTGTTGAGATGCTGCGGGATTCGGCCATTTCCGAGCGGGAGATGAAATGGTCCGAGCAAGAGATTTTGAACAAGAAATTGCTTGTTGCACGTGAGTCCAATCTTGTTGTGAAGCTTGATGCAACCGGGATTCAGCGCTTTAAGCGAATGCATCCGCCCGGAATTATTTTGTCCTTAACCGGGATGTTTCAGTCGAGCGGGGTTTTCAATGTTCAGTTGGATGTTACCGATGCTGAGGCGTTGACCTACTATGCGGATTGGCTTTTGTTTTTGGGGAAAGGGGCCCGGTTTGAACGGATTCCTGATGAGCTGCGCGTGATTTTGGAAGAGCGGCTAGCCCATTTGAACATTGGCAATCCATAAGAAACCAGGCATTCTATTGGATGATAACATATAAACAAAAGGAGGCTGCTGCCTGTGGGACGTGTAGTCCTGAGACTGGTCGATCTCCGATGACGAGACGTATGCGCTCTGGACGGACTTCCGGCGGCCAATTCGGTAAAGGTAAGCGAGCATTGCCGGACAACCTCTCCATGCGGCTTGAGTTGCTCGGCGAGCGTCGCTTCCGAAGCGGGGGTGTTCAACTTCACTACCGCGTGATCGTATGACCGCGACGCGAGAGTGAAGTTCAGGAGATGCGCTTAATTCGGGCTCATCACTCTTTCTATAATTGAACCCAATCAGCGTGTGTTGGTGTCCAAGGCAACATTTGAAATCATGTCCCTGATTTTGCTCTCCAGCTCTTCGCGATGCGTGAAATTGAATACATCGACGATGGTGCCGTTGCGATCGATCAAGAAGCTGGTCGGAATCGATATAAATTGATAAGTATCGGCCAGGGCGCCGTCTTCGTCGAACAGGACGGGGAAAGTAAAGCCGTACTCCTCAACCATGGCCATCGCATTTTTGCGCGTGTCCATGGAGGTCACGTTCACCCCATATAGATCGAATCGATCGCCATACGCCTCATAAAGCTCCTGCAAGTCCGGCGCCTCAACCTGGCAAGGGATGCACCAGGACGCCCAGAAATTCAGAAGCAGCGGCTTCTCGCGAGCCCCGCCGACCCGGTGGGTCGCGCCATCCGTCCCCGTCATCTCGAACGATGGCGCCGCGTATCCGAGCAAAGGAGCCGACCCGTCCGCAGCCACGCGAGCTTCCCGCTTTTCCATTTGATAATAAATAACCGCGCAGGCGAGCACAATCGCGATTGCGACGATCATCCAGTTCCGTTTCATGATGCGCTCATCCCCATTCTTCCGACAGGCCTAGCAACTGCCTCCGATGCCTGGCAAGGCTTTCAACTGAATGCCGTGCGGCGCGCTCCCGACCTTGATCTGTTCCAATACTTGACGCGCGGCCGTATCGATCACGGCGACTTGATTCGAGCCGTTCAAGGTGACATAGGCTTTCGTCTGTTGGCGGTTAAACGAAATATGCTTGGCGCCTGCCAAACCGTCAAGGGTCTGGATGACCGTGCCGCTCTGCAGATCGACGAAGCTGACGCTGTTGCTTTCCAATCCGGTGACGAGCGCCAGCGATCCGTCTTCCGTCACCACGACATCCGTTGCCCCCGCCGCTGCAGCGATTTTCTCCGCCAACGCTCCGGTTTCCGTATCGTACACTTCGAGTGTACCTTCACCTGCGCACGGCACGAACAGCCGCTTGCCGTCGTCGCTCAATTTGATCGCCCGCGGCGTTGGGCCGGTCGCGATCGTCTGCAGCAATTGTTTCGTCTTGACATCTGCGACATACACTTTGTTATTCTCGTGATCACTGACGTACAGCCGAGTTCCGAACAGCACAAGATAATTCGTTTTCGCCCCGGTGCCCAGGTCGATCGTTCCGATTTCCTTGCCTTCTTTCACATCAACGAGATAGACGAACTGATCGGCAACGGCGGCCACATAGAGTGTCTTGTTGTCCGGCGACAACGCAAGGCCGTGCGGCATCGGTCCGACAGGCACTTCTTTCTCTACTTTTAATGTCTGGGTGTTGATGATGGAAATGGTGCTGCTGTTCATATTGGCGGCGTACGCTTCGCGCATCGTGCTGGAGAAGACAACGGTGGAAGGCATCTCGGACAACGCCACCTTGCCGACCACTTTGCCGGAAGGCACATCGATCACGGAAAGGCTGTTCTCTTTCTCGCTGGGCACGTAGAATTGAATGTTGGTCAACTTGCCTGCGCCAGGTTGGTTCTGATCGGCAGTGACGCCCTCGCCTGTTTTGCCAGAAGGGGTATACATGCGCTCCGCGGCTTGCTCTTTGGTTTCCAATGCGCATCCGCCGGCAAGAAGCGCCGCTGCAGTGACCATCACTCCGATATACATACTTTTGCGTCTCATGAATCTCTTCATCGTGTCCTGTCTCCTAAGCAGTTATTTATTTTGTTGAAATTAATCCTTGTATATCGATAGGAATTAATGATATTATACGATCGAAGCCTATTTTAATCAAGTTAAACATGCAAAGCACAGGAGGAAAACAGAAATGAAGAAGAAATTCTTGCTTCTATTACTGGCGGTGATGGTGATGCTGAGCCTGGCCGCCTGCGGCGATAAAAGTGACGGCACACAAGACAGTCAAGCCGCCGCTGGTTCGGAGACTTCTCCGAACGCACAGGAGACTTATCCGAACGCAGATTTGCTGACAGAAGCAGAGTGGGTGCAAGCCCACGCAAAAGACAGCAATATTGTCATTGTCGATGTTCGTTCCAAAGGCTATGAGCAAGGTCATATCCCTGGCGCGGTATCTTTGAAGTCCGGATTGCTGAAGGATGGCGATCACAATACGGTTGTGGGGGCCGACAAGTTCCAGGAGCTGGTTCAGAATGCCGGAATCAACAGCGACACCACGGTGGTACTCTATGATGACGGAAATTCTCTTAGCTCGGGACGCGTGTTCTATGTGCTGGAATATTACGGGCACAAGGATAAGGTTAAAGTATTGAACGGCGGCTATGCGGCATGGATGGCGGCTTCCATGGACGTATCCACGGATGCGCCGACTCCGGCCAAAGGAAACTTCGTCGCGACAGCCGATGATAAGCTGCTCACGACGAAGGAAGAAATCAAGTTGCTTGACCTGGAGGCCTGCACGCTGCTGGACGTCCGTAGTGCCGATGAATACAGCGGCGCGGATCTGCGCGGGAATAAGAAGGGCGGTCATATCGAATCTGCCGTGAACAAAGATTGGACCGAATCCATCGACAACGAAACGTCAGACGGAGTGCCGAAGTTTAAACCGTATAAGCAATTGCAGGAAGAGTATAGTGCAGTAGGCTTGGATAAAGACAAAACGATAATCCCTTATTGCCAAACCAACGTGCGCGGCGCTCAAAGCTATTTTACGCTTCGCTTGCTCGGATACAAGGATGTGCGGCCTTATGAAGGCTCCTTCGCCGAGTGGGGCAATGCCGACGATACCGAGGTTGTGAGCTGAGTATGGCGCAAACTATCGAAGGCATCCAGCACTTGGATTCATACGAGCTTAACGAGATCCTGCAAGACCCGGCCAGTCCGGTCATAGTGATCGATGTGCGTGAACCGGAAGAATATCAGGACGCGCATATTCCCGGTCTGCCGCTCATACCGATGGGGGATATGATTGACGCCATCGACCAGTTGGACAAATCGAAGCCGTATGTATTCGTCTGTCGCAGCGGTCGCAGAAGTCTCGAAGTCGCGAAATATTTCTTGTCGAACGGGTTCCAGGACATTCACAATCATCTGGGCGGCATGTTGAACTGGCAACAGGAAGGGCTCCCGGTCGCCAGTACCGCCGAGGTACCCGCATTTCAACTGGATCAACTGGAGAGGAAGGGTTATCATGAGCATGACTGAGAAGGAATTGTTGGAATTGAAGCCGGACGTCGTTGTCGATGCGATCGGCGAAGTGTGCCCGCATACGCTCAATATGGCATTGGATGGATTGAAGCGGGCGGCATCGGGGGAAGTCGTCGTTGAAATTACGGACCATTCTATCGCCACCA
>Ga0222429_100485_pt1 | contig 28600 bp, 25 predicted proteins | sample 1B50Ametagenome_FD_182475 | JGI IMG/M metagenome (GOLD analysis project Ga0222429, IMG submission 182475) | Enriched microbial communities from leaf-cutter ant dump, University of Wisconsin, Madison, United States - 1B50A (version 2) | ecosystem: Environmental > Terrestrial > Nest > Insects nest...
TCCACGTCATAGGTCTCGGTGCCGTCGAGCTGCAGCGTGAGGCGGTTTGTGCCGGGCTGGAACTCCAGCGGCAGCACGCCCATGCCGATCAGGTTGGTGCGGTGGATGCGCTCGAAGCCCTCGGCCGCCACCACCTCCACGCCGGCCAGGCGCACGCCCTTGGCGGCCCAGTCGCGGCTTGACCCCTGGCCGTAGTCGGCGCCGGCAATGATGATTAGCGGCTGGCCGCGCTGCATATAGGTCTCGATCGCCTCCCACATGCGCATGACGGTGCCGTCCGGCTCCACGCGCGCCAGCGAGCCTTGCTGGACCGCGCCATCGACCACGGCCATCTCGTTGACCAGCTTGGGATTGGCGAAGGTGGCGCGCTGCGCGGTCAGGTGGTCGCCCCGGTGCGTGGCGTAGGAGTTGAAGTCCTCGGGCGGCAGGCCCATCCTGGCCAGGTATTCGCCGGCGGCGCTGGCGGGCAGGATGGCGTTGCTGGGCGAGAGGTGGTCGGTGGTGATGTTGTCCGGCAGGATGGCCAGCGGCCGCAGGCCGGCCAGCGTGCGCGCGCCGGCCAGCGCCCCCTCCCAGTACGGCGGGCAGCGGATGTAGGTGCTTTGCGCGCGCCAGTCGTACAGCGGTTTGGCACGCGCCGCGCCCCCCTGGCGCGCGAACAGCGGCGCGTAGATGCGGCGGAACTGCTCGGGCTTGACGCTGGCCTGCACCACGGCGTCGATCTCGGCGTCGCTCGGCCAGATGTCCTTCAGGTACACGGGCCGGCCCTGCGCGTCGGTGCCCAGCGCGTCTTTCTCGATGTCGAAGCGCACCGTGCCGGCGATGGCGTAGGCGATGACCAGCGGCGGGCTGGCCAGGAAGGCCTGCCTGGCGTAGGGGTGGATGCGCCCGTCGAAGTTGCGGTTGCCCGACAGCACGGCCGTCACGTACAGGTCGCGCTCCAGCACCTCTTGCTGGATGGCCGGGTCGAGCGCGCCGCTCATGCCGTTGCAGGTGGTGCAGGCAAAGCCGACGATGCCAAAGCCCAGCTGCTCCAGCTCGCCCAGCAGGCCGGCCTCTTGCAGGTACAGCTCCACCGCCCGCGAGCCGGGCGCGAGCGACGTCTTGACCCACGGCTTGCGCGCCAGCCCGCGCGCGTTGGCGTTGCGCGCCAGCAGTGCGGCGGCAATCACGTTGCGCGGGTTGCTGGTGTTGGTGCAGCTGGTGATCGCCGCGATGATGACCGCGCCGTCGGGAATCAACCCCTTGGCCTCGTCGGCGTGCGCGGCGTCCAGCTTGGCCTCGTCGGCAATGCCGCGCTCGGCCAGCGCCGCGACCGGCAGGCGGCGGTGCGGGTTGCTCGGGCCGGCCAGCGCGCGCGTGACGCTGGCCAGGTCGAAATGCAGCGTGCGCTCGTAGCGCGCGCCGGCCAGGTCGCCGGCCCAGAAGCCGCAGGTCTTGGCGTAGGCCTCGACCAGCCGCACCTGCGCGTCGTCGCGGCCCGTCAGGCGCAGGTAGTCGAGCGTGTTGCCGTCGATGAAGAACAGCGCCGCCGTGGCGCCGTATTCGGGCGCCATGTTGGAGATGGTGGCGCGGTCGCCAACCGTGAGCGTCGCCGCGCCCGGGCCGCGAAACTCCAGGTAGGCGCCCACCACCTTCTGCTGGCGCAGGAACTCGGTCAGCGCCAGCACCACGTCGGTGGCGGTAATGCCGGGGCCGGGCCGGCCGGCGAGCTCGACGGCCACGATGTCGGGCAGGCGCATCCAGCTGGGGCGCCCGAGCATCACGGCCTCGGCCTCCAGCCCGCCCACGCCGACCGCTATCACGCCCAGCGCATCGACGTGCGGCGTGTGGCTGTCGGTGCCGACGCAGGTGTCGGGGAAGGCCACCTGGCCCTGTCCGTCGTCGTCCACGTACACCACGGGCGACATCTTCTCCAGGTTGATCTGGTGCATGATGCCGTTGCCCGCCGGGATCACCTGCACGTTGTCGAACGCGCGCTTGCACCAGTCGATGAAGTCGAAGCGGTCGGCGTTGCGGCGGTCCTCGATGGCGCGGTTCCTGGCGAACGCGTCCTTGTCGAAGCCGGGCGCCTCCACCGCCAGCGAATGATCCACGATGAGCTGCACCGGCACCACCGGGTTCACGGCCGCCGGGTCGCCGCCGGCGGCGGCGATGGCCTCGCGCAGGCCGGCCAGATCGACCAGCGCCGTCTGGCCCAGGATGTCGTGGCACACCACGCGCACCGGGTACCACGGAAAGTCCAGGTCGCGCCGGCGCTCGATCAGCTGGCGCAGGTAGTCGCCCAGCTGCGCCGGGTCGGCGCGGCGCACCAGGTTTTCGGCGTGCACGCGCGCCGTGTAGGGCAGCTGCGCCCAGGCGCCGGGGGCAAGCGCATCGACGGCCTCGCGTGCGTCGTAGTAATGCACGGCGGTGCCGGGCAGGGGTTTGCGGTAGGCAGTGTGGGTCATGGCGGGGACGGGATTCATCTATTTTTTGATAGCTGATTGCGCTTGATATAAGCCATATTCAAATAAAAAAATATCTGTAATTGGCTTTTGATAAGCGCAAACAGCTATGGTTTTCAGCGTGCCTCGATCGGTACGAACTGCTGATCCTCCGGCCCGGTGTAGTTGGCGCTGGGGCGGATGATCTTGTTGTCCACGCGCTGCTCGATCACGTGCGCGGCCCAGCCGCTGGTGCGGGCGATGACGAACAGCGGGGTGAACATGGCGGTGGGCACCTGCATCATGTGGTAGCTGACGGCGCTGAACCAGTCGAGGTTGGGAAACATCTTCTTGACTTCCCACATCACGCTCTCCAGCCGCTCGGCAATGTCGTACATCTTGGTCGAACCGGCCTCATCGGACAGGCTTTTGGCTACGCCCTTGATGATGACGTTGCGCGGGTCGCTCACGGTGTAGACCGGGTGGCCAAAGCCGATCACCACCTCCTTGCGCTCCACGCGGGCGCGGATGTCGGCCTCGGCCTCGGCGGGGCTGTCGTAGCGCTTCTGGATCTCGAACGCCACCTCGTTCGCCCCGCCGTGCTTGGGGCCGCGCAGCGCGCCGATGGCGCCGGCAACGGCGGAGTACATGTCGCTGCCCGTGCCGGCGATCACCCGCGCGGTAAAGGTGGACGCGTTGAATTCGTGCTCGGCGTACAGGTTCAGCGAGGTGTGCATCGCGCGCACCCAGCTCTCGGACGGCTTTTCGCCGTGCAGCAGGTGCAGAAAGTGCCCGCCAATGGAGTCGTCGTCGGTCTCCACCGCGATGCGCCGGCCCGAGTTGCTGAAGTGGTACCAGTACAGCAGCATGCTGCCGAGCGACGCCATCAGCCGGTCGGCAATGTCGCGCGCGCCCGGCAGGTTGTGGTCGTCCTTCTCGGGCAGCGCGCAGCCCAGGGCGGATACGCCGGTGCGCATCACGTCCATCGGGTGGCTGGCAGCGGGCAGTTGCTCCAGCGCGGCCTTCACGCTGCCGGGCAGGCCGCGCAGGGCGCGGAGCTTGGCCTTGTAGGCCTTGAGTTCAGCGCGCGTGGGCAGCTTGCCGTGCACCAGCAGGTGGGCGATCTCCTCGAACTCGCAGACTTCGGCGATGTCCAGGATGTCGTAGCCCCGGTAGTGCAGGTCGTTGCCGGTGCGGCCCACGGTGCACAGCTGGGTGTTGCCGGCGGTCACGCCCGAGAGGGCGACGGATTTCTTCGCCTTGGGGGCGGCGGCGGTCGTCGTGGCGGCGGTCATGGTTGGGTCTCCTGGTTGAGATAAGAACAGTCAACAGTCACAGGGCGGCCTGCGGCGTCCACCGCGACCATCTCGAACACCCCTTTCAGCGCCTCCTCGGCTGGAATGCCGGGCAGGTCGGCCAGCCCGGTGACGCAGACGGTCATCGAACTGCGGCCCACGCGGCTGACCCAGCCGCGCAGCGTGAGCTGGTGGCCGACGGGCACGGGCGCGAGGAACTGGACGCCCGTCACGCCGGCCATCACCACGTCGCGCCGCGCCAGGCCGCTCGCGGCCAGAAAGGCGGCCTGCGCCATCAGCTGCAGCCCCTGCCCGGCAAACAAGGTGCCGTGGTGGTTGGCGTGCGCCGGCAGCACCAGCGTGCGCGTTTCTACGGTTCCGGGGGGTGTTGTCATGTTTCGCAATTTACGCAAAATACAGCCCTGGCAACAGGACTGAAAAGGCGAAGTTTTGCGAACACAATCCGGCAATATTGCAAATTTTGCGAATAAACCAGGAACACGAGGCCGCGCATGAGAAAGACCTTCATGGGCGTGAAGCTGCGCACGCTGCGCGCCGAGCGCGGGCTGTCGCAGATCGCGCTGGCGCACCTGCTGGGCCTGTCGCCCAGCTACCTGAACCAGCTCGAACAGAACCAGCGCCCCCTGACGGTGTCGGTGCTGCTCAAGCTCAACCGCGCGCTGGACGTGGATATCCAGGAGTTCTCGGAAGACGAGGAGGCCCGGCTGCTGGCGGGCCTGAAGGCGGCCTTCGCCGACGCGGCCGAGCCCATCGCCCTGCCCGAGCTGCAGGAGGTGGCCGCGCAGATGCCCGCCGTCGGCCGCGCCGTGCTGGCCCTGCACCGCCGCCACGTCGAGGCCATGGAGCGCATCGAGGCGATGGCGCTGCAGCTGGGCGACGGCCGCTCGGACGCGCTGGCGCCCGCCGCCATGCCCTTCGAGGTGGTGCGCGACTTCTTCTTTGCCCACCAGAACTACTTCGACCCCCTCGACCGCGCCGCCGAAGCCCAGGCGGCCCAGGCCCAGGCCGAGGGGCTGGGCCTGGCCGACTGGCTGCTGCAGCGCCTGGCGCAGCACGGGGTGCACGTGCAGAGCAGCCCCGGCGCGCAGCACGGCAAGCGCAGCTTCCTGCCCGGGCAGCGCACGCTGCGGCTGGCCGCCGGCCTGAACGCGGCGCAGCGGGCGTTCCAGCTGGGCACGCAGTGGGCGCTGCTGGAGCATGGCGACGCGATCGACCAACTGACCGCCGCGGCGCCTTTGGCCGGCGACGCGGCGTCGCGCAAGCTGGCGCGCATCGGCCTGGCGAACTACTTCGCCGGGGCGCTGCTGCTGCCCTACGGCGCCTTCCTGGGCGCGGCCGAGTCGCTGCGCTACGACATCGAGCTGCTGGAGCAGCGCTTCGGCGTCGGCTTCGAGACGGTGTGCCACCGCCTGTCCACGCTGCAGCGGCCGGGCGCGCCCGGCGTGCCGTTCTTCTTCGTGCGCGTGGACCGGGCGGGCAACATCAGCAAGCGCCAGTCGGCCACGCACTTTCACTTCAGCCGCACCGGCGGCACCTGCCCGCTGTGGAACGTGTACGAGGCCTTCGGCCAGCCCGGCCGCATCCACGCGCAGCTGGCCAGCATGCCCGACGGGCGGCGCTACCTGTGGGTGGCCCGCGCCATCTCCCGCAGCCAGGGCGGCCACGGCGCGCCCCGCCAGGCGTTCTCCATCGGCCTGGGCTGCGACGTGCGCCACGCCCCGCGCCTGGTGTACGCCAAGGGCCTGGACCTGCAGGACCCCGAGGCCGCCACGCCCATCGGCATGGGCTGCAAGGTCTGCGAGCGCGACAACTGCCCGCAGCGGGCCTTTCCCTACGTGGGCCGGCCGCTGGACATCGACGAGAACCAGAGCCGCTTCTCGCCCTACGGCGCCGCAGGCCCGGCGCTGCCCGCCGCCGCCCGGGGAACGCCGCCCGCGTGACCGCCAGCCGCGCGGGTACGGCGGCCCCGCGCCCTACGCGCTACGCCGCCTGCAGCGCCGCGGCCTGGCCGGCCAGGTGGGCGCGCAGCTCGTCGTAGCCGCCCACGTAGGATTCGCTGTCGTCCCGGCGGATAAAGATCTGCGGCAGGCTGCGCACCGGCTGGCCGACCTTGGCCTGCAGCGCTTCGGCGCTGTAGTCGGCGTCCAGCTTCAGCAGCTGGAACGGCAGCGACTGGATCTGGCAGAGCATGCGCGTCTTGTCGCAGTTGGTGCAGCTATCTTTGCCGTAGATGATGATTTCCATGGGTTCTCCTGGTAGTAAAAAGGGGGTGAAAGAAATACCGGTGCCACATGGCGCTGCGCCCGCTACTGGCGCACACCAAGCCAGCAGACGCCGCGCAAGGGCCGCCCCGCCGCGCTGGCGTCGTCCCCCTGCCCGCATTGCGCAGCAATGCGAGAGCGGGGGGATGGAGCGAAGCGACATAGGGGGGTGTTCAGAAATCCACTTCGAACACCTGGTTCTCGTCGGTGCGGCGCATCACGCCGACCTTGTAGGCGGCGATGTCCTGCTCCTGCGGCGAGGCCTGGGTCTTGGAGATGTTGAGCCACTTCTCCATGAACTTGAGCGGGTTGTGCGCGGGCAGCTGGTATGTGTCGGTGGCGATGCCGAACAGCTGGTACACGTCCTTGGCGCAGTACAGCGTCCAGGCCGAGAGGCGGTCGGCGTTCATGCCGACCAGCTCGCGGCCTTCGGAGAACAGGTAGGCTATCCAGCGCAGCTCGCTGTCGACCACCTCCTCGACCATCTTCTCGATGCTGGCGCGGCACTGGACAAACGCGGCCTGACCGCGCTCGGTGGCCAGTTCGTTCTTCAGCACCGCGCGGTCGAGTTCGACGTGGATCTCCAGCTCGTCCTGCGCGATTTTCTGAATGGCCTTGCCGATCGGCTGGAACAGGCCGGTGTCGCAAATGGCGAAGGTGACGGCAAAACTCGCCATGAACTGGATGCGCTCCATGCACAAGAGCGCGACGATGGTCATGAACACCGCGTTGTAGGTGGCCTGGTCGTTGGGCAGCTGGCCCAGCGCGTATTGGTGCGATGCCTCGTAGCCGGCGGCGAAGGCGCGGGCGACTTCCGAGAGGCGCTCGTGCGCCTGCTGCACGCGCAGAATTTCGCCCAGGATGACGCTGGGGTCGTCGAACGAGTTGCGCACGATCTCGGAATAGGTGGCGGCATGCACCACCTCGTTGTCCGAGATGCGCTGCCAGGCGGCCCACAGCTCGCTGGACGTGATGAAGGGCGCGAGCACCGGCGCGATGGCGCGGGACGCCACCGAGTCGGCCTCCCACTGCCAGGCCAGCGTCTTGATCATCATGTCGTAGGTGGCGCGCGAGCAGCTCTTGAAGTCGGCGTTGCAGCTGGAGTAGTCGAACTCGTTCTCGTCCCAATCCAGCGATTTCTGCGCCTTGTAGAGCTTCCAGATCTCGGGGTAGTGGCGGTTGACGGTGTCGAACAGCCCGGGGCGCTGGCCGAGCAGCAGCAGCGGCTTGGCGTAGTCGGTCTTGTCGTAGTTGAAGACGGTCTCAAGCATGGAGGGCTCCAGGGGTCAAAGGGTGCAGGCTTCGCAGTCGCTGTCCTGCTCGTCCGCTGCGGGCGGCGTAGGCACGGCCACGGCGGCGGCCGCCACGTCGGCCACGGCCTGCATGCCGTTGGAGGTCTTCTGGTTCATGTAGTACTTGGACTTCAGACCCAGCTTGACGCGGTAGAGGTAGTCCTCGATCAGCTCGGACGAGGAGATCGACGCGTCGCCGATCACGCGGCGGTAGAAGTCGGCCGAGATGCCCTGGTCGGTCCACTTCTGCACGATGGCGTACAGCTCGGTCATGTCGCGCGCCGGCACGTCCCAGGCTGACTGGTACTGCGCGGCCAGCGTGTCGCCCTCGGGCGCGGCCCAGTAGTTGACGCGCTGGTTGTCGGTCTTGATCAGCGTCAGCTCGCGCACCGGGTACAGGCCGTTGGTCGTGCCCGAGGCGTTGGCGCTGGTCTCGGTCGGCATGTGCGCGACCAGCACCGAGTTGCGGATGCCGCCGTTGGCGACGATCTCGCGGCGCAGCGCCTCCCAGTCGTAGCGCGGCGCGAACGGCGCGATCTTCTCGACGTGCGGGTTGCTGGTGTCGATGGGCAGCCAGCCCTGGGGCCAGCGCGTCTTGTGCATCCAGGGGGCGTTGCCCAGCTCCTGGCCGAGCTTGAGGCTGGCGCGCAGCAGGTGGTAGTAGTGGCGCTCGGCCACTTCGTGGATGAACTGCTTGCCCTCGGTGGTGGTGTAGCGCTGGCCGTTTTTCGCCATCAGGTGCGCCAGGCCCAGGATGCCGACGCCCGCGTTCAGGCGCTGGCGGCTGGTCACGCCTACCTGGGGCAGCTCGTAGTGCGCCAGGTGGATGCACTTGTCGATCATCAAGAGCGCGTAGTAGGCCACCTCGGCGTACTGTTCCTCGGACTCGACGTTGGAGACGACGATGCCCGCCAGGTTGCAGGTGGCGACCTCGGGCGCGCTCCTGCGCACGACGGACTCGATCGGCACGCCGTCGATGGCGTCGCCCGCCTGCAGGTCGTCGGGCCACTGCGGGCCGCGCTGCGTGGCCACCTGCGCCTTGCCCGGCAGCTCGCGGCGCGTGCCGTCGATCAGCTGCACCTCGACGAAGGAGATGTCGTCCTCGGCGTACAGCTCGGTGATGTGGTTGTACGCGGCCGTGGGCAGGGCGATCTCGGCGCACAGGTTGGAGCTGTGGATGGTGTCCTTGAAGGGGGTGTGGCGGTTCATCTCCGAGATGTTGTGCTCGTAGACGCGGCCGGTCTCGTTCCACTCGTTGCTGGCGGTAATCAAGAGCTCGCGCGCGCTGACCCATTTCTTCTCGAAGCCCTCGTCGGCCTCGTAGCGGGCGTAGATGCGTTCGAACTCGGCCTCGTCGCCGCTGTACAGCGCGGCGTGCAGGTCGGGCGCGGTGTGGCAGTTGAACAGGAAGATGTCCTCGTTGCGTGCCACCTTGCGCGCGAAGAAACGGTTGCCGCCCCAGGAGTAGTCCATGCCGCGGATCTTCTTGTCCTCGGTGGACATGGGGTTCTTCAGCCGCAAGAGCGTGTCCACCTCGGGGTCGAAGATCGGGAAATAGGTGGTGCAGGCGCCGCCGCGGCCGTTCTGCAGGTTGGACTTGACCTCGGCCACCAGCGCCCGGTAGTACGGCAGCTTGCCCTGATGGCGGATCACGCCGCCGCGCACCGGGTCGTTGACCGAGCGCGTGGCCATGTGCGCGCCGATGCCCGCGCTCATGTAGGTCATGGTGTTGGCGATGTGGTTGCCCACGGCGATGGAGCGCGCGTTGTCGGCCACCGTGTACAGGCAGCAGCTGGCGTAGCCGCGCAGCGGCGTGCCCAGGTTGACGTGGTTCGGCGTGGGCGCGTTGATGCGGTTTTTCGACAGGTGCTCGTACAGGCGCTGCACGTCGCGCATGCGCCGCTGGCGCGGCTGGTCCACGGCCAGCGCCATGGCCATGCGCATGTAGATGAACTGCGGCGACTCGTAGTACACGCCCTGCACGCGGTCGGCGATGGCGTACTTGGTCAGGTGGGTGTGCAGCTGGTAGTGCGCGTACTCGAAGTCGCGCTCGTGGTCGATCCACTCCTGGACGACCGCGTACTCGGACTCCGAGTAGTCCAGCAGCTCCATGAAGCCCAGCTGCTGCAGCTTGCGGTGCAGCGCCAGCACCGTGGGCCGGTTGTTGCGATACAGGTCCTTGCGGATCAGCGTGGCGTACAGCCGCCCGGCCATGCGGTTGTACGACCAGGTGTCGAAGTTCAGGCAGGTGCGGATCAGCTGCTGCTGCAGCTCGCGCGAGGTGGCGGTGGTGGACAGCGACGAGACCGCTTCGAGCACCGCCGAGGGCCAATCCACCGCGTCGCCCAGGGTCTGGGCAGCCCATTGGCCCCACTGGTTGAGCTTGTAGGGGGTGAACGGCTCGACGTGGCCGTCGCGTTTGATGATGACTTCCAGCACGGTGGCATCCCACAGGGCAAGCCGCAGCCAGGCTGGCGGCTTGTGCAGACCAATCACCTGCTCCCTCGCGCAGGACCGGTGGGGACGTGGTGGAGGATGCGCGCGCGGCCAAGCCATGGCGGCCGGCCCGCGACGCACTTCCCCGCGGAAGACGCCACCCGCACCGCCGCGTTCGCGGCGATGTGCCGGCAGGTCTTCGGGCTCGTGGCACGGAGCTGGGGCGCTGGGCCGTACAACTCCACCTACTGGGCCTCGCTTCCCGGACGCTGGGGTCCAGTGCTGTTGAGGCCGGTCGCTTCCACTTACCGCTGCGGGGCAGCTCCGGATTCGCACCGGATTCCCTTTTCAATTTGCCCCGGGTCACGAAGCAAATACCGACACGCGCAATATATAGCGTTTTCAGGCCAGCAGGAACCTACCCATGGTGTTTTTTTGCAAGCGAGCGATTCCAGCGCCGCCGCGCCGCGATCACATGTTGTCGATCACGAGGCCCAAAGCCGTTTCCTCGTTCGATGCCTCGCTGATGGTGCGCGATGCGCAGGGCCGCTATGTGCTGGCGACGGCTGACCAGATTCTGGAGGCTGAGCGCCAAGCTGGCCTGGGGATGCCTGAGCTGGGTTGGGTCAGCTTAGACGAGCTGGCGACCGAGCGCGGCAGGCTGGGCCAGCCGATCGAGCGCGATCTGCACTTCCAGGCCGACAAGCGATTGAGCGCCTATGCACGCGACGCGCGGCTGGCCGGGCGGGCCGTGGTCTGACCGGCGTTGGGGCGCATTGGCGCGCCCCTGTCCACGGCTGCTCAGTGCGATCGTTTCTCGCCAGGGCGCAAGGTCAAGACCCGCACGCCGTTTCCGGTGACAGTCACGGTATGCTCGAACTGCGCGGACAGTTGCCTGTCACAAGTGACGACTGTCCAGCCGTCATCTTCGGTTTCAACAGTGCGCCGCCCCTGGTTCACCATCGGTTCGATGGTGAACACCATGCCTTCGCGCAGCACCAGGCCCGTGCGCGGCTTGCCCCAGTGCAACACCTGGGGTTCCTCGTGCATTTCGCGGCCGATGCCGTGGCCGCAATATTCCCGCACGATGGAGTAGCCATTCCTGCGGGCGTGCCGCTCGATGGCGTGGCCCACGTCGCCGAGCGTGGCACCGGGACGCACGGCCTGGATGCCTTTCCACATCGCCTCGTAGGTCACTTGCACCAGCCTCTTTGCCAGTGGCGATACCTCGCCCACCAAATAGGTTTTGCTGGAGTCGGCGATGTAGCCGTTCTTCTCCAGCGTGATGTCGAAGTTGACGATGTCGCCGCTTTGCAGAACATCTGCATTGGAGGGAACGCCGTGGCAGACCACGTGATTGGGTGAAGCGTTGATGGCGTAGGCATACCCGTACTGGCCTTTGCTGGCCGGGCGTGCATTGAGTTCATTGACGATGAAGCTATCGACCAGATCGTTGATCTGCATGGTGGACATGCCAATCAAGTTCAACTGATCCAGATGGTCGAACACGCTCGCCAATAACTGGCCTGATTCCGCCAGCAGCGCAATTTCTTCCGGCCGCTTGGTCATGCTGAGGCTATCTGAAGCGGTTGCACCGCAACGCCGGCGGCTCGTAGTTCGCGGGCGACGATCTCGTTGAAACTCTGCGTAGGGTTCGTTTCGCACAACATGCCGATCCTGATCCAGAAGGCGGCTTGCGCGTTGATCGACTGGCATGACACAGCGCTGGCTTTGCGCAGTTGGTCATGCAGTTCGTCGTCGATGTTCACAATGCCCATGTTGAATATCTTATATGAAACATATACGAATCATATATTCATGGTGCTATAGGCACAACTCCGGGGGAAAGCCCTAGGGACGCTCTTCACGAATCGTCGCGCCGTGTGCATCTGCGGGCTCGGGCGGTCTTTCTTTCTCAAGGTTCTTATGTAGCTCCTGGCCCACAACGCCACACCCGCATCGGACGGCCCGAAACAGAGCCAACCTATTGCCTCGTATGACCTTTCAAGCCCCACGCGATTTCCGCGAAGGGCTCGACATCGGAGCTTTTTTGCCCCACGGAGCACCCAGGTAAAACGTGATCACATGTGCTCGATCATGACCTGCCCGAAGCCCGAGCAGCTGACCTGCGTCGCGCCGTCCATCAGGCGGGCGAAGTCGTAGGTCACCCGCTTGCTCAGGATGGCCTTCTGCATCGCGCCGATGATCAGGTCGGCCGCCTCCACCCAGCCCATGTGGCGCAGCATCATCTCGGCCGAAAGGATCTCGGAGCCGGGGTTGACGTAGTCCTTGCCGGCGTACTTGGGCGCCGTGCCGTGCGTGGCCTCGAACATGGCGACCGAGTCCGACAGGTTCGCGCCCGGCGCGATGCCGATGCCGCCGACCTGCGCGGCCAGCGCGTCGGAGACGTAGTCGCCGTTGAGGTTGAGCGTGGCGATCACGCTGTACTCGGCCGGGCGCAGCAGGATCTGCTGCAGGAAGGCGTCGGCGATGCTGTCCTTGATGGTGATGTCCTTGCCCGTGCGCGGGTTCTTCAGGCGCATCCACGGGCCGCCGTCGATCAGTTCGGCACCGAATTCGCGCTCGGCCAGCGCGTAGCCCCAGTCGCGGAAGCCCCCTTCGGTGAACTTCATGATGTTGCCCTTGTGCACCAGGGTCACGCTGGGCTTGTCGTTGTCGATGGCGTACTGGATGGCCTTGCGCACCAGGCGCTCGGTGCCTTCACGCGAGACGGGCTTGACGCCGATGCCGGACGTTTGCGGAAAGCGGATCTTGGTCACGCCGAACTCGTCCTGCAGGAACTTGATGAGCTTCCTGGCCTTGTCGGATTCGGCCTCGAACTCGATGCCGGCGTAGATGTCTTCGGAGTTCTCGCGGAAGATCACCATGTTGGTCTTCTCGGGCTCCTTGACCGGCGACGGCACGCCCTTGAAGTACTGGATCGGGCGCAGGCACACGTACAGGTCGAGCTCCTGGCGCAGCGCCACGTTCAGCGAACGGATGCCGCCGCCCACGGGCGTGGTCAGCGGCCCCTTGATCGAGACCACGTAGTCGCGCACGGCGTTCAGCGTCTCCTCGGGCAGCCACACGTCGGGGCCGTAGACGCGGGTGGATTTCTCGCCGGCGTAGACCTCCATCCAATGGATCTTGCGCTTGCCCACGTAGGCCTTGGCCACGGCCGCGTCCACCACCTTGAGCATCACGGGCGTGATGTCGGCGCCCGTGCCGTCCCCCTCGATGTAGGGCACGATGGGCTGATCCGGCACGTTCAGCGACATGTCGGCGTTGACCGTGATTTTCTGGCCGTTGGCAGGAACCTTGATGTGCTGGTAGCTGGTCATGTGGTGGGGTCTCCGTAATGGCATGCAATAGGGCAACGCAGGGAAAAAATTCCCCAGCGGGTCGAGCAAATTCTAATGACAAACACCGAGCCGTCCGCTGCAAACCGCGTCAACGACAGGCTTGTACGGGCCGTTATGCAAGGGCAGCGCGGCACGGGCCGTGATGCACATCAACCCTTCCCGTTTTTCCAGGAATTGGCATATATGAACAAACTCCTCGCCCTCCTTACCGCAGGCCTGCTGAGCGCCGGCGTTTTCGCGCAGACCCCGGCCGCCCCCGCCGAGCCGGCGGCTCCCGCAGCAGCAGCGGCAGCAGCACCCGCCGCCGCCGCGCCGGCCGATGCCCACAAGGCCAAGGCGCACAAAACCAAGGCCACCAAGGCCCACAAGTCCGGCCACAAGAAGGTGGCCAAGAAGCACGGCAAGAAGCCGACCGCTTGAGTCAGCCGCCCCTTGCATGGGGCTCCGCCAAAAGCCCGCACAATCGCCCCTGCGTTGCGGGCTTTTTCCTGGCTTGCCGTTTCCGCCCTTCCATGCCCATGCCTATTTCCAACCTTCGCCATGCAGCCCTGGCGCTCGTGCTGTGCGGCGCCGCCGTCCACGCCCAAACCGGGCCGCAAATGGACCTGCCCCGCACCGATCTGTCCGCCGGGCTGTACCGCATCGACGCCCAGGTCGCGGCTACGCCCGAGCAGCGGGAGGTCGGCCTGATGTTCCGCCGGGACATGCCGCCGCACGAAGGCATGCTGTTCGTCTTCCAGCGCCCGGGCGTGCAATGCTTCTGGATGCGCAACACGCTGCTGCCGCTGACGGCCGCGTTCGTGGCCGACGACGGCACCATCGTCAACCTGGCGGACATGCAGCCGCAAAGCGACGCATCGCACTGCTCCGCCAAGCCCGTGCGCTACGTGCTGGAAATGCACCAGGGCTGGTTCGCCCAGCGCGGCATCCAGTCCGGCAGCCGGTTGAGCGGCGAGCCGTTTCACAGGGGCGAGGGCTCGAAGAAATAATTGATAGCTGTTTGCGCTTGTCAATCAAGGATTTCAGATAGTTTTATATTTGAGATTCCCATCAATCAAGCGCAAACAGCTATATTTACGATAGTTAAAAAGGCCGGCACCCTTGCGGGTGCCGGCCTTGTGCCTTTCAGGCGCGGCGGGCTGTCAGGCCAGCGCTGCCAGTGCGGCGTTCAAGGTCTGGCTTGGGCGCATCACGGCGTCGAGCTTGGCGGCGTCCGGCAGGTAGTAGCCGCCGATGTCGGCGGGCTTGCCCTGCACGGTGTTCAGCTCATCGACGATCTTCTGCTCGTTGTCGGCCAGCTGCTTGGCCAGGGCGGCGAACTTGGCCGCCAGCTCGGCGTCCTCGGTCTGCGCGGCCAGTTCCTGCGCCCAGTACAGCGCCAGGTAGAACTGGCTGCCGCGGTTGTCGAGCTGGCCGGTCTTGGGGCTCGGGCCCTTGTTGTTGTCCAGCAGCTTGCCGGTGGCGGCGTCCAGCGTCTTGGCCAGCAGCTTGGCGCGGGCGTTGTCGTTCTTCAGGCCCAGGTCCTCGAACGACACGGCCAGCGCCAGGAATTCGCCCAGCGAATCCCAGCGCAGGTGGTTTTCCTCCACCAGCTGCTGCACGTGCTTGGGCGCGGAGCCGCCGGCGCCCGTCTCGTACATACCGCCGCCGGCCATCAGCGGCACGATGGAGAGCATCTTGGCGCTGGTGCCCAGCTCCATGATGGGGAACAGGTCGGTCAGGTAGTCGCGCAGGATGTTGCCGGTGGCGCTGATGGTGTCCTGGCCGCGGATCACGCGCTCCAGCGTGTAGCGCATGGCGCGCACCTGGCTCATGATCTGGATGTCGAGGCCAGCGGTGTCGTGCTCGTGCAGGTACATCTTCACCTTGGTGATGAGTTCCTTCTCGTGCGGGCGGTAGGCGTCGAGCCAGAACACCACGGGCATGCCCGAGTTGCGCGCGCGCGTGACGGCGAGCTTGACCCAGTCACGGATGGCGGCGTCCTTGACCTGGCACATGCGCCAGATGTCGCCCTGCTCCACGTTCTGCGACAGCAGCACCTCGCCGGTGGCCAGGTCGGTGATGTTGGCCACGCCGTCCTCGGGGATCTCGAAGGTCTTGTCGTGGCTGCCGTATTCCTCGGCCTGCTGCGCCATCAGGCCCACGTTGGGCACGGTGCCCATGGTGCGCGGGTCGAACGCGCCGTGCCACTTGCAGAAGTTGATCATCTCCTGGTAGATGCGGGCGAAGGTCGATTCGGGCATCACGGCCTTCACGTCCTTCAGGCGGCCGTCGGCGCCCCACATCTTGCCGCCGTTGCGGATCATCGCGGGCATCGAGGCGTCCACGATGATGTCGTTGGGCGAGTGGAAGTTGGTGATGCCCTTGGCGGAATCGACCATGGCCAGCTCGGGGCGATCCTCATGGCAGGCGTGCAGGTCGCGCAGCACCTCCTCGCGCTGCGCCGACGGCAGGCTCTGCAGCTTGTCGTACAGGTTGACCATGCCGTTGTTCACGTTCACGCCCAGTTCCTCGAACAGCTTGGCGTGCTTGGCGAACGCCTCCTTGTAGAAGATCTTCACGCAGTGGCCGAACACGATGGGGTGCGAGACCTTCATCATCGTCGCCTTGACGTGCAGCGAGAACATCACGCCGGTCTTGCGCGCGTCCTCGATCTGCTTTTCGTAGAAGTCGAGCAAGGCCTTCTTGCTCATGAACATCGAGTCGATGACCTCGCGGTCCTGCAGGCTGACCTTGGGCTTCAAGACGATGGTCTTGCCACTCTTGGTGATCAGCTCCATCTTCACGTCGCGCGCGCGGTCCAGCGTCATCGACTTTTCGCCGTGGTAGAAGTCGCCGTGGTGCATGTGCGAGACGTGCGAGCGCGAGGCGGCGCTCCACTCGGCCATGCTGTGCGGGTTCTTGCGCGCGTATTCCTTGACGGCCCTGGGCGCGCGGCGGTCCGAGTTGCCCTCGCGCAGCACCGGGTTCACGGCGCTGCCGATGCACTTGTTGTACTTGGCACGGATGGCTTTTTCTTCGTCCGTCTTCGGGTCTTCCGGAAAGTCGGGGATGGCGTAGCCCTTGCCCTGCAGTTCCTTGATGGCGGCCATCAGCTGCGCGACGGACGCGCTGATGTTGGGCAGCTTGATGATGTTGGCGTCCGCCTGCAGCGTCTTCCTGCCCAGCTCGGCCAGCGTATCGGGCACGCGCTGCGCCTCGGTCAGCGCCTCGGGGAACTGGCCCAGGACGCGGGCGGCAACCGAGATGTCGCTCTCGGCCACGTTGATGCCCGCAGGCGCGGCGAAGGCGCGCACGATGGGCAGAAACGAGGCCGTCGCCAGGCGCGGCGCTTCGTCGGTCAGGGTGTAGATGATGGTGGGTTGTTGGGTGCTCATCTTGTCTCTCGGGTCAACAAAAAACGGTGGTTTGAAGCTGTCCTGCGCTCAGGCGCGTGGCCTTGGCGCTGACGATATGACATTGTGCTTGAGCCAGGCTGACAAATTCTCGTTTTTCGCAATCAAATATTGCAATATGAAATTTTCACCTGGGCGACAGCAAATTTTTTGCAAGTCTTATACAAGACTCGCCATTCTCCCCCTCCTTGAGGCGGCTGCGCGGAAGTAACCCAGGGACAACTCGCCCGGCCCGGCCGCGCTTTTCCAGCCCCACCAATCCCGATGATTGGCACGGGCTATTCACAATAATAATTCTCATTCATCCTATGATGGCCGCTGACTCAACCACTGAAAGCGACAGACCATGCGTTTGCCCTTGAAATCCCTGTTGACCGCATGCGCCCTGGCGGCGGCTGGCAGCGCCAGCGCCCAGGAACAGGTCGTCAACCTGTACTCCGCCCGCCACTACGCCACCGACGAGGCCCTGTACAACGGCTTCACCAAGGCCACGGGCATCAAGATCAACCGCGTCGACGCTGACGACGCCGGCATCATGGCGCGGCTGAAGGCCGAGGGCGAGTCCTCTCCGGCCGACGTGATCCTGCTCGTCGACGCATCGCGCTTTCGCCGTGGCGAAGTCGACGGGCTGTTCCAGCCGATCCGCTCCAAGGTGCTGGAGGACGCCATTCCCGCCAATCTGCGCGCCCTGCCCGCAGCCGATGGCGGCACGGCCTGGTTCGGCCTGTCCACCCGCGCCCGCGTGATCGTGTACAACAAGGCCGGCGTCAAGCCCGAGGACGTGGATACCTACGAGGAACTTGCCGACCCGAAGAACCAGGGCAAGGTCTGCATCCGCTCCGGCTCGCACCCCTACAACCTGAGCCTGTTCGGCGCCGCGATGGAGCACATGGGCGAAGCCAGGACCGAGACCTGGCTCAAGGGCATCGTCGACAACATGGCGCGCGGCCCCAAGGGCGGCGACACCGACCAGATCCGCGCCGTCGCCTCGGGCGAATGCCAGGTCGCAGTCACCAACAGCTACTACTTTGCCCGCCTGATGCGCTCGGACAAGCCGCAGGATCAAGAGGTGGTGCAGAAGGTCGGCGTGGTCTTCCCCAACCAGAACAGCTGGGGCACCCACATGAACATCGCCGGCGGCGCCGTGGCGCGCCACGCCAAGCACCGCGACAACGCCATCAAGCTCCTGGAGTACCTGGCCAGCCCCGAGGCGCAGAACTATTTCGCCAACGGCAACAACGAGTGGCCCGCGGCCAAGGGCGTCGCGCTCGACAACCCGGCCCTTGCGGCCATGACCGGCGGCAAGCCGTTCAAGAGCGAGACCGTTCCGATCGCCGCCGCCGGCGCCAACATGGTCAAGGTGCAGCAAATGCTCGACCGCGTGGGCTTTCGCTGACCGGCGGCAGCGCCCTGCCCGCACCCCGGCGCTGCCGGGGTTTTTTGTATCGCATAATTGACGTTTACGTCAACGTCGTTTCACAGGAGACATTCCATGGAAATTCAAGGCAAGGTATTCATCGTCACGGGCGGCGCATCGGGCCTGGGCGAAGGCACGGCGCGCATGCTGGCCGCCGCCGGCGGCACGGTGGTGATCGCCGACATGCAGGCTGAAAAAGGCGAAGCCGTGGCACGCGAGATTGGCGGCGCCTTCGTGCGCTGCGACGTCTCCAGCGAGGCCGACGGCCAGGCCGTGGTGGCCAAGGCCCAGTCGCTGGGCAAGCTGATGGGGCTGGTCAACTGCGCCGGCATCGCCCCGGCGGAAAAGACCGTGGGCAAGAACGGCGCGCATGCGCTGGCGACGTTCACCAAGACCATCACGGTGAACCTGGTGGGCAGCTTCAACATGATCCGCCTGGCCGCCGAAGCCATGAGCAAGAACGAACCCGAGGCAACGGGCGAGCGCGGCGCGATGATCTCGACCGCCAGCGTCGCCGCGTACGACGGCCAGATCGGCCAGGCGGCCTATTCCGCATCCAAGGGCGGCGTGGTCGGCATGACGCTGCCGATCGCCCGCGACCTGGCCAGGAACGGCATCCGCAACATGACCATCGCCCCCGGCATCTTCGGCACGCCCATGCTGTTCGGCATGCCCAAGGAAGTGCAGGACGCACTGGCGGCCGGCGTGCCCTTCCCCAGCCGCCTGGGTACGCCGCAGGACTACGCCAAGCTGGTGCGCCACATCTTCGAGAACGACATGCTCAACGGCGAGGTGATCCGCCTCGACGGCGCGATCCGGCTGGCACCGAAGTAAGGCCGCCCATCCGGCGCTGGGCGTGCAGCCTGGGCAGCATTGATTTTTAGAAATGATCGGTCTAATATCAGCCCATGGTTCCACCCCTTCAAGCGCCCCGCCGTCGCGGCCGACCGCCGCGCCAGCGCGCCGACGTCGCCGACACGCGCGAGTTGCTCTTGCGCGCCGGCTTGGAGGTTCTTACCGAAAAAGGCTTCTCAGCCACCGGCATCGACGCCATCCTGGGGCGCGTGGGGGTTCCCAAAGGTTCCTTCTATCACTACTTCGACAGCAAGGAAGCCTTCGGCCTGGAACTCATCCAGCGCTATGGCGATTTCTTCGCAAGGAAGATCGACCGCCACCTGCGCAACACGGCCCTGTCGCCGCTGGGACGCCTGCACGCTTTCATCGACGACGCCAAGGCAGGCATGGCGCGTTTTGGCTACCGCCGCGGCTGCCTGATCGGCAACCTGGGCCAGGAAATGGGAGCGCTGCCGGAGAGCTTCCGCGCCCGCCTCGAAGAGACGTTCGAGGACTGGCAGCGCCGTTTCGCCGAGTGCCTTGCCGAAGCGCAAGAGATGGGCGAACTGGCCCGCGAAGCGGACGCGCGGCAGGTTGCCGCCTTCTTCTGGATTGGCTGGGAAGGTGCGGTGCTGCGCGCCAAGCTCGAACAATCCCCGACACCGCTGGATCTTTTCGCCAGCTTTTTCTTTGCCGGCTTCCGGTTCCGGTAATTTTTTTGCACTTTTATAGACGATCGGTCTAAATTTAAAGGAGAAACCCATATGTTCAAGGGCATCTTGATCGAGAAAGACGAAGCAGGCCACCGGGCCGCCGTGCAGGACATTGACGACGCACGGCTGCCTGCCGGGGATGTGACCGTGCGCGTGAGCCACTCCACGCTGAACTACAAGGATGCGCTGGCCGTCACCGGCAAGGGCCCGGTGGTGCGCAAGTTCCCCATGGTTCCGGGCATCGACCTGGTGGGCACCGTCGAGAGCAGCACCCACCCCGGGCATGCCCCCGGGGATGCCGTGCTGCTCAACGGCTGGGGCGTTGGCGAGGCGCACTGGGGCGGCCTGGCGCAGAAAGCGCGCCTCAACGGCGATTGGCTGATCCCCCTGCCCTCGGCCATCACGCCGCAACAGGCCATGGCCATAGGCACCGCCGGCTACACCGCGATGCTGTGCGTACTGGCCTTGGAAAGGCATGGCGTGCAGCCGGCCGACGGCGAAATCCTCGTCACCGGCGCAGCAGGCGGGGTGGGCAGCGTAGCCATCGCGATCCTGAGCAAGCTGGGGTACACGGTCGCCGCGGCCACGGGGCGCCCCCAGGATGCGGGCTACCTCCGCGAACTGGGCGCGGCGCAAGTGCTGGACCGCGCACTGTTCACCTCGCCTGGCAAGCCGCTAGGCAAGGAACGCTGGGCCGGCGCTGTGGACGTGGTCGGCAGCCATGTCCTGGCCAACGTGTGCGCCGCAACCCAATACCGGGGAATGGTCACCGCTTGCGGCCTGGCTGGCGGCATGGACCTTCCCGCCACCGTGGCGCCGTTCATCCTGCGCGGCGTCACCCTGGCCGGCATCGACAGCGTGATGTGCCCGCGCGCCGACCGCCTGCGGGCATGGGAACGCCTGGGCACCGACCTGGCCATGGACAAGCTCGGAGCGATCGGCCACGAAGTCGGGCTGGCCGAGGCCCTTCCCCTGGCCAGGCGGCTTCTCAACGGCGAGGTGCGCGGCCGCATCGTCGTGGACGTCCACCGTTAACCCCGGGGCCGCACGGACCGGCCCTTCATTCCACACCCCAAGGAGAAACCCATGAACCAGCCTCACCACGCTCCCGCAAGCCGCTTTCCCGTCCCAACACTCCAAGACATGCCTGAGGACATCCGCCAAAGAATCGTGGCCGTGCAGGAGAAATCCGGGTTCATCCCGAACGTCTTCCTGGTGCTGGCACACCGGCCGGATGAATTCCGGGCCTTCTTCGCCTACCACGACGCCTTGATGGACAAGCCGGGCAACCTCACGAAGGCCGAGCGGGAAATGATCGTCGTGGCCACAAGCAGCGTGAACCAATGCCAGTATTGCGTCGTCGCGCACGGCGCCATCTTGCGCATCCGCGCCAAGAATCCGCTCATCGCCGACCAGGTCGCCACGAACTACCGCAAGGCCGACATCACGCCTCGCCAGAAGGCCATGATCGACTTCGCCATGAAGGTCTCGCAAACCGCACAACTGGTGGGCGAGACCGATTTCGATGCGCTCAAGGCCCATGGATTCAGCGAAGAGGACGTCTGGGACATCGCCGCCATCGCGGCATTCTTCGGCCTGTCCAACCGGATGGCCAACGTGACGAGCATGCGCCCCAACACGGAGTTCTATTCGCTTGGCCGTTGAGGCGCGCTGGGTCAAACGGTGTCCACCGGCACCATGCTTCCCGTTTTGACCCGGTTCATGGCCACCAGCGTGTTGAAGGACTTCACGTTGCCCGAGGTGAAGAACAGCTCGCGTGTGAGTTCCACGTACTGGTCCATGGAGCGGACCAGGAAGATGAGCACGAAATCCCACTCGCCCGCGACGTAGTAGCACTGCTGCACCTGCGGGCAGGCAGCGAACCGGCGCCGCATGCCGTCCAACAGGTCTGCCCGCTCGTTCTCCACCTTGACCTCGACGATGACGGTCAGGTCGTAACCCAGCAATGCGGGGTTGAGGTGCGCGGAGAACCTCTCGATCGCACCGCCGCCCTGCAGCAACTTGAGCCGGCGGTTGACCGCCGCAGTGGACAAATGGGCTCGCTGCCCCAGTTCGCTTTGGGGCACGCGTGCGTCTTCCTGGAGGGCCGCCAGGAGGACACGGTCATAGTTGTCCAGCTTCATCGCCGTCAGATGGAGTCCGAGAAATGTGAATAACGTTCAGCTTGCATGCCGATTTTTCGAAATTCTCAGCAAATCTGCACAAATATTATTCCAGCAACGCAATCTCTTGAAGACCCCGCATGACTCCAACCGGAATATCACTGGACGCCGCCAAGCTGCTGAAGCAGATTCACGAGCTAGGCACCGTCGGCCAGGGTGCCGCGCAAGACGGGCGCACACGCATCGCCCTCACGGATGCCGAGAAGGCCGGCCGGGATCTGCTGGTGCGCTGGATGCGTGAGCTCGATCTCGACATCCGGGTGGATCGCGTAGGCAACATCTTTGGCATCCTCCCAGCCGCCTCGGACTCAGCCGGCGTCCAGCCGTTGATGATGGGCTCGCACATCGATACCGTGCGCAACGCCGGTGCGCTGGATGGCTGCTACGGCGTGTTGGCGGGGCTGGCGGTAGTGCGGGCGTACCGCGACGCCGGCATCCGGCCCCCGCGCGCCATCGCCGTGGGTGCATTCACCAACGAGGAAGGCGTGCGCTACCAGCCGGACATGATGGGCTCCCTGGTGCATGCAGGCGGCATGGCAGTGCAGGCTGCGCTGGATACCATGGGCGTCGATGGCACGCGGCTTGGCGACGAACTGGCGCGCATTGGCTACGCGGGCGACATGGAGCCTGGCGTGCTGGTGCCGCGCGAATACATCGAACTCCACATCGAGCAGGGACCGCTGCTCGAAGCCGAAGGCAGGCTCATTGGCGTAGTGGAGAACCTGCAGGGCATTTCCTGGCAGAAAGTCACGATCACCGGGGTGGCCAACCACGCCGGAACGACGCCCACCCGGCTGCGCCATGACGCGGGCTACGCAGCGGCCGCCTGCATCGCCTACCTGCGGGAACAAGTGGCCGGCGCCGTCCCCGGCACCACTCTGGCCACCACCGGCTCCCTGCGGTTCGAGCCGGACGTCATCAACGTCATTCCCCGCAAGGCCACCTTCACCGTGGACCTGAGAGATCCGGACGAAAACCGGCTGCAAGCGGCCGAGCGGCGCTTCGCGGACTTTCTTGTGGCGCTCGCGGCGCGCGAAGGCGTGGCGGTCGAAACCGAGCGGCTGGTCCGTTTCCAACCCGTGGCATTCGCCCCGAACTTGGTCGCTCGCATCGAAGCGGCGGCCGAACGACGTGGCCTGCCGCACATGCGCATGACCTCCGGCGCGGGGCACGACGCGCAGATGATGGCGCGTATCGCGCCGTCCGCAATGATCTTCGTGCCCAGCCGCGAAGGCATCAGCCACAACCCGCGCGAACACACGGACGACGAGCAGCTCATCCTGGGCGCCCAGGTATTGCTGGATGTCGTGCAGGACTGCCTGGCAGCGCATTGACGACGTCTCATCCAGCCCACCGCGCATCGCGTGACCTCCCCACCTCTTCCAAAGCCCTCCCATGCTGATTCACAACCCGCACGCCGCGCGCGCACCCTACCCCGACGACTTGGCCGCGACCATGCAGATCGCCCGGGCGCATGAAAGCCGCCAGTGGCTCTCTGCCTGGGCCGGAATCGCCCGAGGCGCCACCCCGCTGTACGACCTGCCCGACGCGGCGGCACGCCTGCGGCTGGGGCGGCTCAGCGTCAAGGACGAATCGGTACGCTCACCGCTGGGCAGCTTCAAGGCCCTGGGGGCGCCGATCGCTCTGGTGCGGCAGATCCTGCGGCTGCATCCTGAATTCGAACCCGCCGCCGTGCTTACCGGGCGCTATGCCGACCAGCTCCGGGACTACACCGTGATCAGCGCAACCGACGGAAACCATGGCCGGGGCCTGGCCGCTGCCGCACGGGATGCCGGCTGCCGCTGCGTCATCGTGCTGCACGCCCATGTGAGCGAAGAACGCGAGCGGGCCATCGCCGTGTGCGGCGCGAGAATCGTGCGCATCGCGGGTAACTATGACGAGTCCGTGCAGGAGGCGGCACGCCTGGCGCAGGCCAACGGCTGGCAGGTGGTTTCCGATACATCGTATGACGGCTACGAAGAAATTCCGCGCGACGTGATGCAGGGCTACGGCACGATCGCCGAGGAGATCGTCGAGCAACTGGGCGACCCTGCCGGCCAGCCGTGCGCTTTCACCCACGTCTTTCTGCAAGGCGGCGTGGGCGGCATGGCGGCCGGGCTGGCCAGCTATCTTTGGGAGTATTACGGCGAGCAGCGCCCCCGCTTCATCGTGGTGGAGCCTGCGCAGGCCGACTGTCTGCTGCAGAGCGCCATCCAGGGCAGCGCAGCCCGGGCCACGGGATCGGTCGATTCGGTGATGGCAGGCCTGGCCTGCGGTGAAACCTCGCCCCTGGCCTGGCGCTTCCTGCAGCCTTGCGTCGATACCTTCATGACCATCGAGGACGACCAGGCAGTGGCCGCGATGCGGCTGCTGGCCCGGGGCAGCGAGCACGACATCCCCGTTGTTGCGGGGGAGTCGGGTGTCGCGGGCCTGGCCGCACTGGAGCTACTGCGATCAGACCCGGGCCTGTCGTCCCAGGCCGGGCTCGACGAGAAATCCAGCGTGCTGATCATCAGCACGGAAGGCGCTACCGCTCCGTGCGTATATGAGGATCTCGTGGGTCAAAGCGCTGAGGCTGTCCTTCGGCGCCAGGCGGCCTGGCTGGCCGCGCACTGAAGGCGCCAGGCTTTGCAATCACGGCAGGAGACGCATCATGTATGTAGACGGCGACGTGGGAACCCAGATGGTGGCTTGGCGGCACCACCTCCACCAGTTTCCCGAGACAGGATTCAACGAGCACAAAACGGCGGGCTTCGTTGCCAAGGCCCTCGAATTGATGGGCCTGGAAGTGCATCAGGGCATTGGAGGAACAGGGCTGGTGGCCAGCCTCACGGCAGGTGACGGCACAGGCTCCATCGGCCTGCGTGCCGACATGGATGCCCTGGCGATGACCGAGACCGCCGAAGGGCGGCCGCATATCTCCCAAAACGCCGGCTGCATGCACGGCTGCGGGCATGATGGGCACATGGCCATGCTGCTGGGAGCGGCCCGGATACTGACGCAGAGCCGGGACTTCAGCGGTACGGTGCGCTTCATTTTCCAGCCCGCCGAAGAACACGGCCGAGGTGCGGGCGCGATGATCAAGGACGGCTTGTTCGAGCGTTTTCCCGTCGATGAGATCTATGGTGCGCACAACATCCCGGGCATGCCGGTCGGGCACATCGCCACGCGCACCGGCGGAATCATGGCCAGCGAGGACAACTTCGTCATTCGCATCAAAGGCCGGGGCGGCCACGCCGCTCGCCCCCAAATGGCCATCGATCCCCTGGTGGTCGCGGCAGAGATCATTCTTGCGCTGCAGACAATCGTGGCCCGCACGGTGGATCCGTCCGACTCTGCCGTGGTCTCATGTACCGAGATCCACAGCGATGGCATTCGCAATGCCATCCCCACACACGTGGAGATCAAGGGCGATACGCGCAGCTATTCGCCTCAGGTACAGGCTGTGCTGGAGCGCCGCATGCGCGAGATCTGCAGCGGTATCGCATTGGCCCATGGCGCCACTTGCGAGGTCGAGTACACGCACGAATTCGTACCGACAGTGAACTGGCCGCAGTGCACCCCAATAGCGGTCAAGGCGGCTCATCAGGTGGTAGGCGCCGACAACGTCGAGGAAAACGTCGCGCCGATGATGATCTCGGAGGACTTCGGTGCTTTCCTCAAGGTCGTGCCCGGAGCGTTCGTCTTCATTGGCAACGGCTCGGCCAGTTCGCTTGGCGGTGTGCCATTGCACAACGCCAAATACGACTTCAACGACGCGATATTGCCGATTGGAGCGCGCTACTTTGCCGAACTCGTTCGGCAGCGCCTTCCGCTTGAAAACTGAACATCCCCGCGAAAATGCCGCGCCGCTGCCTGAGCATGACCAGAAGCCCAGGCCTGAATTGCGCATTGTGGGAAGCTGCTGACCCGTACGATTCCCGTGCGAAATCGGTGCGATTTTCAAGACACCACAGCACCCCGAGGAACAAGAAAAAACCGCCACACACCTTGGTTTTCAGTGCGTGGCGGTGTCTTGAATGGTGGAGCTGGCGGGAATTGAACCCGCGTCCGCAAGCCTTCCTTGAGCAGATCTACATGTTTAGCGTTCTGGTTTGAATCTCGCCGCCGATATCGCGCAGGCGCACGCTATATCGACAGCCAGTACCCTTGGATCTTGCCGCGTGCCAAGGTACCCGGCGCACAGCCAGCTGATGTTGATTCCCTTGCAGCCGGGAGGTATTGCTACCCCCTTGCCCAGCCCATCAGCGTGCTGTTGCAAGGCTCACCGGGTTTAGGCGGCGAGTGCGAAACGTTCGTCGTTTGCAGTTAGTTTATTGAATGGAGATTTACGAGCGTCACTCAAGCTCGACATGCACCACACCAATTCCGAACCCACGTCGAAACCGGGACAGCCCCTCAACCTCTATTTTAGTCCAGATCGAGCCACTTCAAGAGTTGATCGGGCGAATCAATCATTGCATCAGCACCCCAGTTTTCTGGCCGCGCCTGATGCCCAAGATAGCCATACGTGGCTGCCACCGTCTTCATGCCTGCGGCTTTGCCCGCCTGGATGTCGCGCTCGTCGTCACCCACATAGACACATTGCCGGGGCAATAGCTGCAGCCGGCTGGCCGCCTCCAGCAGCGGCTGCGGATGCGGCTTGAGGTATGGCGTGGTATCGCCGCTGACCACCGCGGCAGCGCTGGCGAACAGCGGCATGCGGCTGGTGACGAGCGAGGTGAACCGCTGTATCTTGTTGGTGACCACCCCCCATGGCATGGATCGGCACTGCAGCCGATCCACCAGCAGGCCGACGCCGTCGAACACATGCGTCCGGTCGTGGATGCAACGCTCGTAATTGTCGAAGAACTCTTCGCGCATCGCCGGAAAATCCGGGTGATCCACCCCCATGCCAAAGGCCACGGACAGCATGCCGCGCGCGCCGGCGCCGGCCACCGGGCGGTAGTCGCTCAGCGGCAGCGCGGGCAGTCCCCGGTCGGTGCGCAGCTTGTTCACGGCCGCGCCCAGGTCGGGGGCGCTGTCGATCAGCGTGCCGTCCAGGTCGAACAGCACGGCACGGATGGAGCCGGTCGTCACTGTGTTCATACCAAGGCCCGCCTGGTGGCGAAAAGGTAGTTCACGCTGGTGTCGTCGCTCAGCCAATAGCGGCCCGTCAGCGGGTTGTATTGCAGGCCGCGCGTGTGCAGCACGTCCAGGCCCGCGCCGCGGCAGGCGCCGGCCAGTTCGCTGGGGCGGATGAACTTGGCGTATTCGTGCGTGCCTTGGGGCAGCATCTTGAGCAGGTATTCGGCGCCGACGATGGCCTGGGCGAAGGCCTTGATGTTGCGGTTGATGGTCGAGAAGAACACCCATCCGCCAGGCTTGACCAGCCGGGCGCATGCGGCCACCACCGAGTGCGGGTCGGGTACGTGTTCGAGCATCTCCATGCAGGTCACGACGTCGAACGACGCGGGCGCTTCTTCGGCCAGCGCTTCCGTGCTGATCTCGCGGTACTGCACGCGCGGGGTCTGCGCCTCCAGCGCGTGCAAGCGCGCCACGCGCAGCGATTTGGCGGCCAGGTCGATGCCGGTAACCTCCGCACCCTTGCGCGCCATAGCGTCCGACAGGATGCCGCCGCCGCAGCCCACGTCCAGCACGGTTTGTCCGTTCAATGGCGCCAGCTGGTCGATCCAGTCCAGGCGCAACGGGTTGATTTGGTGCAGCGGGCGAAACTCGCTCTCAGGGTCCCACCAGCGGTGCGCCAGTTCGGAAAATTTGGCCAGTTCGGCCGGGTCGGCATTCAAGGATTCGGTCATGCGTGCATTGTCCACAAAATATCCGGGCATAAAAAAAGCCCCGTCGCCGGGGCTTTTTCAATTGCAGGAGAGCAATTATTGGGCGCGCGTGCCAACCACTTCGATTTCCACGCGGCGGTTCTTGGCGCGGCCTTCGCGGGTCTTGTTGTCGGCCACGGGCTGCTTCTCGCCCTTGCCTTCGGTGTAGACGCGGTTCTTCTCGATGCCCTTGGACACCAGGTAGGCCTTCACGGCTTCGGCGCGGCGCACCGACAGCTTCTGGTTGTAGGCGTCGGAGCCGACGGAGTCGGTGTGGCCCACGGCGATGATCACTTCCAAGTTGATGCTTTGCACCTTGGAGACCAGGTCGTCCAGCTTGGCCTTGCCGGCGGGCTTGAGCACCGACTTGTCGAAGTCGAAGAAGGCGTCAGCGGCGTAGGTCACCTTGCTGGCAACAGGCGGGTTGGCCTTGGGAGCGGGCGCAGGAGCCGCGGCAGGAGCGGGAGCTGCCGCAGGAGCGGGAGCCGCAGCCGGCTGCACCAGGGCGCCGTCGCAGCCAACGGCGGCGGTGGCGGGCGTCCAGCTGGCGTCGCGCCAGCACAGTTCGTTGGTGCCGTTTTTCCACACCAGCTCGCCGGTTCCGTTTTGCCAGTTGTTGACAACGTTACCGCCGTCCGCAGCCTTGATCTGGGCGACAGCCGAGGTAGCGAGCACAGCAGAGGCCAACAACATCGCCACTTTGTTCAGTTTCTTCATGGTTCTCCTCTTGGGGAAAAAAGCCGCAGCCAGGCTGCGAAAAACAGAGACGTCGTCAGTGACCACCACCAAAAACGTTGTGACGATTGTGCCATACGTAACCGCACAAAGGCGCCCCCGACCGGGCACACGACGCGGAACAAAAGCGCAATTTCCCTGGCTTGTTGCTCTGCGGCCACAAAGCCTTGCACCTAAAATGGCCGCTTCCGCCCCATCTCCCTGCGCGCCTACATGACCCAGTTCGCCAAAGAAACTTTGCCTATCAGCCTCGAAGAGGAGATGCGTCGCAGCTATCTCGACTACGCCATGAGCGTGATCGTGGGCCGCGCCCTGCCCGACGCGCGCGATGGCCTCAAGCCCGTGCACCGGCGCGTGCTGTACGCGATGCACGAGCTGAACAACGACTGGAACCGGCCGTACAAGAAGTCGGCG
>Ga0222429_100487_pt1 | contig 28479 bp, 21 predicted proteins | sample 1B50Ametagenome_FD_182475 | JGI IMG/M metagenome (GOLD analysis project Ga0222429, IMG submission 182475) | Enriched microbial communities from leaf-cutter ant dump, University of Wisconsin, Madison, United States - 1B50A (version 2) | ecosystem: Environmental > Terrestrial > Nest > Insects nest...
TTGGATACCGGCCGCCTGACCAGGTCTTCGTTCTTTATTTGCGACACCGCACTGGTGGTGCTTACTTTTCTTTGTACGCCATATCCTACCACCACAATATCTTTTTCCTCCGCTATGTCAATTTCCATGATAATATTCAGGCTGCTGGTCTTGCCAATAGTCACTGCTTTGTTCCTGTATCCTACAATTGAAAATTCCAGCTCATCACCTTCGCGGGCATCGATCACAAACTCTCCTTTTTCGTTGGTGCTTGTGCCTTTCGGCGTTCCTTTTATCACAATAGAAACACCTGCCATGGGTTCTCCTTTTTCATCCCTCACCATGCCCCTGATCTCGGCAAACGCAACAGCCGGCTTTTTTTCTTCTTCTGCTGTTATGGACTTCTCTTTTATGACTATTGTTTTTTCAATAACAGAATAGGTAACAGGCAGGTTCTGCAGGCAGATGTCCAGCACCTGCTGAAGAGGAGCGTCCTTTACATGGATATCAATTTTGCCGGCCTTATCCAGCAATGCATCCTTGTAAAAAAAACGGAACCCCGATTGCTGGTTTATCTTTTTGAAGACCTTTTGTAGGGTGATCTTTTTCTCTGATAACGTGATTGTTTGGGAAACCCCTCTGGCGCTTACCTGCAGGCAAATAGCCAATAAAAAGACAGACATTAGTTTCATAACGAGCAGCGCTTTGACAATTGATTTCCTGCCGGGAGGTAGGAAGCAAGCAGTCATTAAATTCATACTTTTGTGTTGTTTGGTTAAAAAATAGACAATACTTAGCCGTTTGTTTATGATGATTGATCCAAACGATGCGCAGGAGGTGGTACCAACACTTCCTGCTTTTTTGGACGAACCACTTATTTTATTGCATAACAATTATTTTGCGTCCCTCAATTGTAAATTTCACCCCACCCGCTTCCATGATCTTTAAAACCTGCTCCAGATTACTTTCCCTGCTGACGATCCCGGAAAAAGACTCCCTGCTGACGGCTCCTTTATATGATACTTCTATATCGTACCATCTGCTGATCTGGCGCATGATGCTTTGAATATTCTCGCTGTAAAAAAAGAACATCCCGTTTTTCCAGGCTATCACATTGTCCGTATCCACGGAAGAGTTTACTGCTATTGCTTTGTCGGATACCGCGTGGGCCTGTTCTCCCGGCTTTAGTACAACAGTTTGGTTGTTCATATCTACTTTTACAGCGCCTTCCAGCAAAGTGGTATTTACAGACTCCTCATCTTCATAAGCCATAATATTAAAATGCGTTCCCAAAGCCTCCACCAGACCAGGATTCCGTACATTGTTTACGTTTACAAAAAAGGGGATCCTCTTTCCTGAAGGAAGCCGGGAGGGTGCAATCTCAAAATATCCTTCCCCTGTCAGCTCCACGCGTCTTTCCGTCTCATTAAAAGTGGCAGGAAATCGCAGGGAAGAAGAAGAATTCAACCAAACCTTGCTTCCGTCTGCCAGCACAACAGTATACTGACCCCCTCTTGGCGTATGGATAACATTATACAGGGTTGCTTTCTCTTTTGCTGCGGATAAGGAATATTTGAGCTCTCCATCTATATTACTGATCCGGCTGTTTCCCTGCGTAGCGATGTTCCCGTTATTTTCCCCGCTCAATTCAATTACCGATCCGTCTGCAAGGGTTAAAGTCGCTTTTTCCTTTCCCGGCAAGATCGGGTGGTGTATTTCAACAATTTCCGTCACCGTCTCCTTTTGAGGACGGCTCAAAAAGTAAAAGAATGCCCAGCAAAGCACAACAAGACAGACCGCAGCTGCGGCTGAAAAAAACTGTTTCCGGTAAAACGGGACCACTTTTGTCTTCCCCATCTTACGCAACTCTTTTCGTATCCGCTCTGCCCAGGCTGTTTTCTCCGTTTCTCTTTCGCTCCTGATCTTATTGCCGGCGCCCTGAAAAGCTTCAACGATCATCTTGTTGGCTTCGTCCCCCCGGACATAGTCTAAGAGCTCTTCCAGTTCTTCTGGCGTACATTCATTATTAAGGTAGCGTTTGAACAGTTGCTTGTAGTAGAGATTATCTTTCATTTGACCGGTAATTAAAAATCCACACCAATTGACAGCCGGTATTAATAATCCCGGAATGCGGAAAGAGGGTGGGTTAAAAAAAAGATTTTTTAATGAAGATGCGGAAAAAGGAAAAGCAGCAGGGAAACATCGCCGAAACGGAAGAAATAGCTGCGGATATCCTGCATGGCCTTTACCATATGTTCCTTTACAGTATTGCGTGATATGCCGAGCTCACTGGCTACTTCCTCGTATGTTTTATTGCTTTGCCTGCAGAGCTGAAATACTTTCCGGCGCTGGTCAGGAAGCTTGTTAATGGCGCTTTCCAGCAGGCGCTGGTATTCCTGCCACTGGAAGCTCTTTTCGGGATTGTTTGTTTCTATTTCATAAAGAATGGATACCTGGCTCCGGAGGATGTGATCGTTCGCTATTTTCTTCAACATCTTGAACGAGATGTTCCGGCTGATCCTGTACAGGTAGGCGGCAAACGATAAATGAGGTTGCAACCGGTGTCTTATTTCCCATATTTTCAGGAAGGTTTCCTGCACCACGTCTTCCGCCACCTGCGGATGCTTCAGGAAATAAATAGCCCCGTTATAAACGCCCATATGATAGCGGTTATACAGCTCAAGAAAACAACCGGTATCGTTTTCTTTCAAACGGGCCATCAGCTCCCAATCTTCATATGTTTCTATGCGGGGCAATGTTTACTCATTTATGAACAACTACTTGCTGATCTCCACAATACAGGCCGCTACCTGGTTTTCTGTTGCCGGACCCTGCAGTTGGATGGTACCGTTGCCGGTATGGCTGTATCTTATACCTGTACTTTGTCCCAGTGTTTTTAACACCCTCGTTGCATAGTCTGCGCCGGGCTGCTGACTGATGGCAGCATTCAGCTTATACCAGTCCAGTTCCTTTTTACTTACCACAATGGCGATCACATCGCGGTTGCCGATGCTGTCCGGGGTCATGCTTTTATCCTTTGGAAAAAGCCGGTAACCTGTAATGCCGCAGAAAGGAGAATATTTTGTTTTTGTGGGATCGTTTTGATCAGGATAGGGAAATAAGGTGAAGCTTGTTCCATCGGTTTCCTTACCAAAAACATAAGTGTAACACTCCGTTGAGTTTTTTACTTCCATTTTAAAACGGATACCCTGCTTTACCGGTGCTGTTGTTTCAAAACGGTAGCCGTTCACCAGCCTCAGCGGAATGTATCCTTTCCGGGCGGTTTTATTGCCATCGTACTCCACTTCCACCAGGCCGATTTCGGCCTGGAAAGTTGCGTTGGCTGCTGCGCCGGTTTTGGCCATCGGCTCCAGACCGTAAGCTTCTCTTACATAATGCTGAAAATCGGGATAACGTACCCAGGCAAATCCATTGTTGCCCCATTCCGGTCCCCAACTGTTCATAATTAAAAAGGAACCGCCATATTGCCTGTCGTCATAACCCACTACACACATAGCATGCCCGCCAAAACCCATCATGGAAGGATCGCCTGGCGCGGCGCGCCATACATCCTGCCCCTGCATGGACTGCATAAAGCTTTCCCCTACCATCATGCCGATCACCACGGGCGCACCCTGTGCAAGATTTTCTTTAATGGCCCGCATGTCCAGCTCTTCCGTATTTCCTTTCGTCAGGCGGTTGAACCCCCTCATTTTAAATTGGGATGCTGCCTGCACCAATCCCCCGGAAGGCTGCCTGCTGCAATCCTGGTCGGTATAAGGAAACTGGTCGTATGGAACGGACCCCTGTTTGGTCATGTAATCCATTGCCCGCTGAATATAAGAACCCTGGCAATTCTCCAGCCCGATCTGGTTGTATAAAAAGGCAGGACTGAACACCAGTTGATCCGGGTTGGTGTTGGAGCGGGAAGATTCCAGTATGGTACGGGCCGCATATGCGCTGCTCCAGGCCACACAGCTACCCTGCTGCCCCTGGTTGCCGACGGCGGGTGCATAACGTTGAAGGTTAGCCGCTTCCGGCAATGGGTTGCGGGTATCGTCTTCGTCTAATGACTCATAAATATTTGCTTTCTGAAATTCCTTCGGATCCAGAAATCCTCCTGTGGCCAGGCTGCCTGCCTGTGATATGATATTACCGCAGCCTTCGCGGCCCAGCAGGAAATAAGCGCCAAAGCCCAATGCTGCAATAACAAGGATCCCTTTGAACCCGAAGATCCGTATCAGTAGTGGAATGAGTGCAAATAGTCCGCCGCCGGAGCCGCCTCCGCCTCTTCTTCCTCCCGAATTATCATTGAACTGTTCCGGCCGATCGGGTTGATCATCGGTCATACGTATAGCCATAAGTTGCAGGTATTTTATGGCTAAATGTAGGAAGAATTTTTATTTTTCTATTGGTCTCAGGCCACACTCCAGCCATTCCCTGTATTTGCCGATGTTAGGAGTATAACCAACCGGATTTGTCATCAGCCTGCCCTCAGGACTGACCACTGCGTACAGCGGCTGCGCAGAATTAACGAAGTTCTCGGACTGGAAGGTTGCCCACAGATCGCCTATCTTATTGATCTCCTTTTCTTTACCATCGGCCAGGGCATAGGTAAACCGGTCCTCTGCCGGCAGCTTTTTACGGTCGTCTACGTACAGTGAAACCAGGATATAGTTTTCCCTGATCAAAGCTGAAACGGCGGGATCTGTCCAGACCTGCTCTTCCATTTTGCGGCAGTTCACGCAGGCCCAACCGGTAAAGTCTATCAGGATCGGTTTGTTTTGTTCCTTGGCAAGTTGCACCGCCTTTTCATAATCATTTATTACGTCGGGCTCTACTCCTTTACCATGTGCATTGGAAGCTCCATATACACTATAACTCAATGGCGGAGGAAACCCGCTCAACAGCTTGAGGTTAGCCGCAGGTGTGTTGCTGAGCCCGGGCACCAGGTATATGGCAAAAGCAAAAGCGATTGCCCCGAGAATTTTCCGTCCTGTTGATATTTTTTGTCCTTTATAATCATGTGGCAGCCGCAACCAGCCAAACAGGTATAGTCCCAGGCCAACGGCGATCAGTATCCAGAGACCGATAAAAACCTCCCGTTTCAGCAGCCCCCAGTGCTCTACCAGGTCGGCATTGGAAAGGAACTTGAAAGCAAGCGCCAGCTCCACGAAAGCCAGTACTTTCTTTACCGTATCCAGCCAGCCGCCGCTTTTTGGCAAAGACTTCAGCCAGTTGGGGAATATGGCGAATAATGCAAACGGCAGGGCCAATGCGGTACCAAAGCCGGCCATACCCGCTGTCAGCGGCCAGGCTCCGTCAGAAGCTGTGCCAACCAATAAGGTTCCTAATATAACGCCTGTACAGGAAAAGGAGACGATCACCAGGGTAAGCGCCATGAAAAAAATACCACCAGTGCTGCCAAGCCCGCCTTTGGCATCTACCTTGCCGGCAATACCGGAAGGAATGGTGATATCGAAATACCCGAAAAATGAAATGGCGAAAATGATAAAAATGACGAAGAACAGCACATTGAGCCAGGCATTAGTAGAAATATTATTGAAGATCTCCGGCTGAACATTGCCTGCAATATGAAAAGGAATGCTGGCGGCTATGTATATCAGGAAAATGAAAAAGCCGTACAACGTTCCGTTTTTAATCGCCTGTTGCCTGTTGGATGCCCGGTTGGTAAAAAACGAAACCGTCACAGGGATCATGGGAAATACACAGGGAGTCAGTAATGCGATCAGGCCGCCACCGAGCCCCAGCAGGAAAACGGTCAGCAGACCTTTGTCTTCTTTTACACTATCCCCGCAGGGAAATGCAGGATTGTTGACATCAATGCTGCTGATCTTTACTTTACCGGCGGTATTTTTTACAACGCCTCCTTCAAAAATGAGCGTACCGGATTCTTCTATGGGAACGAATTCCTCATTGTTGGAGGCGAATCCTTTTAAGGTTACCTTCAAAGAAGCCGGTACCTCTCCTTCAATGGTGATATCCTGTATAATGGAAATATTGCCAGTGTAGGCTTTTACCTCTATATTATCAAAAAGAGGATCTTTTACTATAATGGCAGCCGGATCTGCTGCAGTGTTGCCTGCTTTTTTAATATGATCATTGTCCCAAACCAGCTGCAATGCCTCAATACCGATATCCTCCAGTTTTTCCGCATATACATGCCACCCGGCTTCTACCTGTGCATTCAGCGTAACGGCAAATGTATTGTCTGTTTTTTTAACGCTGCTGACATTCCACTTTACCGGAAATTCCTGTGCACTCAAAAAAACGGGAAGAAAAAGAAGGGAAAAAAATAAAAATCTTGCCATGTCTGTCGGTTTCTAGCATTAGGTATTATGTCCTTATTATCCGGACAACGGGAGACAAAAAAGCAGCAGTGACGGTTGGTAGTTACAGGTCGGGCTCCTCTTCCCTGTCTTCATTCCATTCCACAATAAAGTTATTGCGCCCTTCACCGGAAATGATCGTCATGTATTTTTGCTGAACTAATTCCAGCAGGGAGAGAAAAAAGAAAATAGCATGGATCCTGTTCTCACATTGTTCGAAGATCTTTTCAAAGCTGACTGTTTTTTCTTCTTCCAGCAGTCTTAGCATGTTATCCCGGCTATCCTCCATGGTGTAGTTGTACTGATACACTACGTGCTGGGGCTTGTTGTTCCTGTCATACACTTTCTGCATCACCCGTTCAAAGGCTTTCATCAGCTTGAACATGGTAATGGTCTGTATTTCCGTTCCTTCTCCTGCTTCTTCTCCTATCTGGCTAAGCTCTTTCTGCAGGTTACCGCGTTTTACCATCAGCATCCGGATCGCTTCCATTTCCGCCATTTTTGCGGAAGCTTCTTTGAAGCGTTTGTATTCCAGGATCTTGTCTACCAGCTCCTGTCTCGGATCTATCTCATTACCCTGGGCGTCCAGCTCTTTACGGGGCAGCAGCATTTTTGCTTTGATACGCATCAGGGTAGATACAAACAGGATGAACTCACTGCTGAGTTCTATATTCAGCTCTTCCGCATTATGTATATAAGCCAGGAAGTCGTTTATGATCTTTGTGATCTGTATATCATAGATGTCCAGCTCGTCCCGCTCAATAAAAAAGAGCAGAAGGTCGAATGGACCTTCAAACTGGGGAAGCCTGATCTGGTATGATTCTGTATTCACGGCAGTATATTTAAATGCAATGCGTCCCGCCCGGTTAAACTAAACAACCAAAACGGGACGCATAATGCAAATATAAGTAACAGATGCTAACCGGGTACCACTGATTTTGCCAAGCAAAGGGACTCGGAAAGGCTACTGATTATCTGTTGGAAATGCTGTAAGCCAGACCGATACCCAACATTTGCTTTAACTGTGTTCTCGGACCTCTTGCGTTACCATTTTTGTCAATAGATGCAATATCATTGTCATATATCATATCCAGTGACAGGCTTACCGTGATCAGCCGGGTAACTTTCATAAGCAACATATTTGTCATATATACATCTATGTTCTGTGGGTCTTTCAGGTAGTTGGAGAAAAGATCGAGTCTTCCCGCATAAGAAATATTCTCAGCGAGATTGGTTTTGTACCCAACGGTAGCAAAAGCACCGAATTCTGTTCTTGCCTTTTTACCGGGATCCACACCAAAAGCGCCTGCATTTGAAAGAACTTCATCTGTTACGATCGTCCACCTGGCTGTTGCCGGAGAAAGAGACGCAGAAAAGTTATCGTTGGGCTGATAGGTTATAGTAGGGGAAACCAGCACATAAGCAGGAGCAAAGGAGTTGGAAATCATGATTTTAGCAGCATCTTCGGGATAAGAATACCCTTTTGCAAACTGGGTCCTGAAGTTAACCAACCCACCTATGTACCATCCTTTGGGACTGATCTGGTAGCCATATTTGGACAACAGGTCAACCCGGTCATCTGCTTTTCTGCTACCCAGGCTGGTTGTGCTTACAATACCATACGCCAGGTCGAGGGTATTATCCCAGATGTGCTTATCCTTTTTGTAGAAAGCATACAGATTCACCATAGTTGCCAGGGAGAAAGAATACCGGTCTCCACCCGCAGCCCAGTTGGTCAATGAACCCTGGTTGACGTTGATATTGAATAAGCCGCCTGTTTTCCACGTTTTGGGAATGGTGTCGTTGGGATCTTTGGTCACGGCTCTGCCCGCTTCGTTTTGTAAGTTTTTGATCGTTTCGTCCTGAGCGGAAACAGACGTTGCAATCAATAAAGTAAAGAGTACCAGTGCGTTCCATGTAATCCTTTTCATAGTTCGTAAATTTTGCGCAAAAGTAATGTAATTCACCTTACATAGTAAGCTTAAATTCAATTAAGTAATGTAAGGTTGTCCGTTGTAAAACCCATCAAATACTTCACCAAAGTTTGCAATATTTTAATTTTTTCCGGTGAATGGGTTCGTTATCGGCCGTATTACCCCCGGCGGGAAAATTTAAAGCAGGTTGCTGTGCAAAGAGAGTGCAAGTATCAGATGAACGATGACGGACCTCATATTTCGGCAGGCGGTACAATATGAATATAGCAGTAATACGGTTATTCAGCAAATGGCCATAAACTGTCATTTCAGTGAAGCAGTCTTGATAATGGGCGCTTTTGGTTAGGAATAGATCGTAGCATATAAATTGGATAGCATCCTCCGTGATATGTTATTGCCGGTATCCGATGATACGGTATCTCAGTCGTTGGGATGTTACAAAATATGTATAGTTTTTTGTTGCGTATAGGATGGTTAGGCTCCCTTTCCGGCAGGTATAGGCGAAGCAAGTGCTATCAAATGAACAGAAGAATTGTTGACCCTTAAAGAATGGCCAATCATATTACTGTGATTGATTATCAAAATTACCTATTTTGTTAAGCATTTTAGCATCAGGGCAACCGGTTAACAGATATTGTAGTAACTTGTCAGAGAGCCGGGTCGCCGGTGAAATCCGCTCCGAAAGTATGTCATGAGAAAGATATTGTTATTTATTTCCCTAACCATCGCCTTGTCCGCAGCCATTATACAATCCTGCAACACAGCCGCTTCAGGCGACTCCCCCACAAGCGCTGGTCTCATCAGCTATAATTTTGATATTCGTCCCATACTATCTGATAAATGTTTTGCTTGTCATGGCCCCGACGCTAACAAACAGGAAGGAGGGTTACGGCTGGATATAGCCGAAAATGCATACGAGGCACTCAGGGATAACCCGGGGATGCATGCTATTGTTCCAGGAAAGCCGGAGCTGTCGGTTGCCTATACCCGTCTGGTAACAAAGGATCCTACTTTGATCATGCCCCCGCTATCATCTAATCTTACTTTAACGGAACAGGAGATCGGCCTTATAAAAAAATGGATTGAGCAGGGCGCCCGTTATGAGCGGCACTGGGCGTTTACATCTCCTGAAAAAAAGGAGCTTCCGGATGTGAAAGATGCGGAGTGGCCCAGGAACGAAATAGACTTTTTTGTATTACAGAAAATAGAAAAAGCCAAAATGAAGCCCAATGAGGAGGCTGATAAGGAACGGCTGTTAAAGCGGATCAGCCTGGATATTACAGGCTTGCCACCAACGCTGGAAATGATGGATCGTTTTTTATCCGATAACAGTGAAGCTGCTTATGAAAAAATGGTGGATGAATTGCTGAAGCAGCCTGCATATGGCGAAAAAATGGCTATTTACTGGCTGGACCTGGCGCGTTATGCTGATTCGCATGGTTACCAGGATGACAACTACCGGAGTCAATGGCCATGGAGAGACTGGGTGATACATGCTTTCAACAAAAACATACCTTACAACCAGTTTGTGACCTGGCAGCTGGCAGGAGACCTGATGCCGGATGCGAATAAAGAGCAGTTATTAGCTACCAGCTTCAACCGGAATCATAAAATAACAGAAGAAGGGGGGATCATACAGGAAGAATACAGGGTAGAATATGTGGCAGATCGTACCAACACTTTCGGCAAAGCATTCCTGGGTATTTCGTTTGAGTGTGCCCGTTGCCACGATCACAAATACGATCCGCTTTCGCAGAAAGAATATTTCCGGATGTTTTCCTTTTTCAACAATATTGAAGAGAACGGGATAGAAGGCGGTACCCATAATGTCCAGTCTTTTGCCAAGAATCCTCAAATGGAGATCACTAATGAGGATGTAAAGGGTATTCTGAACTTTGTTCAAAAGACGGATACCAATACCCTGAAAATATCCATCATGGGTGAGCTTAAAGATTCCGTGAGAAAAGCGTATGTACTGGACCGTGGATCCTATGATTCACCCAAAGAAGAAGTTACGCCCGGCACCCCGGAGTCTATCATGACTTTTGGGCAGGAATATCCTTCCAACCGCATGGGATTGAGCCAATGGTTATTTGATAAGAAAAACCCGCTGACAGCAAGAATATTTATCAACCAGATGTGGCAGGAATTTTTCGGAAAAGGCATTGTCAGCACAACGGCTGATTTCGGCATGCAGGGAACCCTGCCTACTCATCCGGAGTTACTGGACTGGTTAGCCGTAGATTTTATGGAGCATGAGTGGGATGTTAAGCGGCTGGTGAAGCAACTGGTAATGTCTGCTACTTACCGCCAATCTTCTGTGATATCCAAAGAAAAGCTGGAGCGCGACCCCGATAACAACCTGATGGCAAGAGCCTCCCGGCACAGGGTGAAAGCGGAGCTGGTACGAGATATAGTGTTGTCCAGCAGCGGGTTGCTGGTGAAAAAAATCGGTGGTCCCAGTGTAAAGCACTACCAGCCCAAAGGGTTATGGGAAACCGCAACATCCGGCAGGGGCATCCTGGCAACCTATATCCAGGACCGGGGTGAAAGCCTCTACAGAAGGGGTTTGTACACGCTTGTGAAAAGGACGGTATTGCCTCCGCAGATGAGCATTTTTGATGCCAGCAAAAGAGAAGTATGCGAAACCGGACGATTGACCACCAATACACCATTGCAGGCGCTGGTGATGATGAATGATCCAACGGTGCTGGAAGCGGCAAGGGTATTGGCTTCTACCTTACAGCAGGAATCTTCGGCTGCAGAGGAAAAGATCAAAAAAGCATTCCGCCTGATCGTGTGCAGAAATGCGGGTGAAAAAGAGGTAAAGATCCTGACGAACCTTTACGAGGAACAGGTAAAGGAAATTGATTTGCAAAAAGCAAATGAAATGCTGGCTGTGGGAGAATACCCTCTGGCTCAAAGTATTGACAAGAAACAAACAGCCTCATTAATGCAAGTGATCTCTGCTATATATAATATGGAAGAAGCTATTTCAAGATCGTAAACTGGTAATACTCAAAAAACGGCGCATATGAACAAGAACCTGATGGAATATAATCTCAATCTGAACCGTCGGAGATTTTTATCCAGGCTCAGCCTGGGATTAGGAAGCATGGCCCTGGGTTCACTGATGATCCCTGACCTTTTCAGCAGGAGTAGTGATGAAGCGGAAGCCTTTGTGCCGGGTATACCGCATTTTGCTCCCAGGGCAAAGAGAGTAATTTATCTGTCGCAGAACGGAGCACCTTCTCAACTGGAATCTTTTGATTACAAGCCCAGGCTGCGTGAAATGATGGGAAAGGAATTACCGGAGTCTATCAGGAGAGGCCAGCGGCTGACCGGGATGACATCCGGGCAATCGTCTTTTCCGCTGGTGGGGTCCTATTATGATTTCAGGCAATATGGAGAGTCACAGGCATGGGTAAGCGATTTGTTTCCCCATACCTCTAAAATAGTAGATGACATCTGTATCATCCGTTCCATGTATACAGAGGCCATCAATCATGATCCAGCGCTTACTTTTTTTCAAACCGGGGCACAACAGGGCAACCTGCCGAGCATGGGCGCCTGGCTGAGCTATGGACTGGGCAGCGAAAACAATAACCTGCCTGCTTTTACAGTATTGTTGTCAAGGGGTAAAGGCGATGCACAGGGTGTTTACAGTAAGTTATGGAGCAATGGCTTCCTGGATTCCATTCACCAGGGAATACAATTCAGTGACAGCGACGATCCTGTGCTGTATCTGAAAGACCCCAACGGAATGAACCGGGAGAACCGGCGTAAGATCCTGGATCACCTGGGTCAACTCAACGATATTACCTATAAGGAGTTCGGTGATCCTGAAATAACCACCAAGGTGCAACAGTACGAAATGGCCTATCGTATGCAAACAGCCGTACCCGAGATCATGGACCTGTCAAAAGAACCGGATTCCATTATTAAGCTATATGGAGCCGATTGCCTGATACCGGGCACCTATGCGGCTAATTGCCTGCTGGCCAGGAAGCTGTCGGAAAGTGGCGTGCGGTTTGTACAGCTCTATCACCAGGGATGGGACCAGCATAGTAACCTGCCGAATGAAATGGCCGGTCAGGCCATGGATACGGACCAGGCTTCTGCCGCGTTGATCACAGACCTGAAACAAAGAGGGCTGCTCGATGAAACCCTGGTGATCTGGGGTGGGGAATTCGGTCGTACCAACTACTCGCAGGGACGTTTGCAGCATGATAATTATGGAAGGGATCATCACCCCCGTTGCTTTTCCATCTGGATGACCGGTGGCGGGATCAAAACCGGCATGGTGTACGGAGAAACGGATGAGTTCGGATACAACATTATCAAAAACCCCGTACATGTGCACGATTTTCATGCCACTATGCTCCACCTGCTGGGACTGGATCATGAAAGGCTGACGTATAAGCATCTGGGACGTCGCTATCGTTTAACAGATGTGGCTGGTACCGTTGTAAAAGACCTGATTGCATAAGCTTCCTTTTACAAAACGATTCACAAAAACAAGATTTCCCGTGAACCTGAAAAAGCTGGCAGAAAACATACTGTTTGCCCTCAATATTTATATTGCTTTTATCGCGGTATTCAACAATAGCCTTTATGTGCCAACCTGGCTACTGCCTTTTGGCAGGCTGCACCCGGTGATATTACATTTTCCCATTGTGTTGCTGGTGCTTACTTTGATCTCGGTTTTTTTCACATTCAAAAACGAGCCGCAAAGACAGTTACAGCACCAGCTGACAGGACATTTGCTTTTGCTGGCCGCGCTTTTTTCTGCCATCACTGTCATCACCGGTTTATTTTTGTCAAAGGAGGATGGTTACGAAGGAGAAACACTGAGCCTGCACATGTGGACCGGCATTGCAATTGTATTTGTTTCCTCTATGATCTACTGGTTTCGCAACACGTTGTGGAGAAATGTCCGGATCTATAAGGTCATATCTATCCTGTCTATTTTCCTGGTGGCTGCCGCGGGCCACTATGGCGCAACACTTACTCACGGAGAAGGATTTCTTTTTCCTGCCGCAGAGGAGAAAAAGGAAATGGTAGCGCTGGAAGAAGCTGTTGTTTTTGATCATATCATTATGCCCATTGTGCAGGAAAAATGCACTTCCTGCCACAATCCGGGCAAAGCGAAAGGGAGCCTGGTATTGCGGGATTCCGTTTCGTTTATGAAAGGCGGTAAAACGGGCGCCTTGTTTGTGGCCGGTCAGCCGGAGATCAGCCTGTTGCTGGAACGGATCCATTTGCCGGAAGATGATGAAAAGCGCATGCCACCGCCGGGCAAACCGCAGCTAACCGCTGAAGAAGCTGCATTGCTGGAGATGTGGATACAAAACGGCGCTGATTTCTCTACTAAGCTTGTATCCCTTACCCCCGGCGATTCTTTGAGAGAGCTCGCAACGGGTTTCCTGGACACGCAGGAATCTTTCGATTTTGCACCCGCTAAAAAAGAGCTGGTAGAGCAGCTGGATAATAACGACCGGCTGGTGAATACCCTGGCAAGAGAGTCTCCTGCACTGGCGGCAAAGTTATATAATGGCGCCACCTGGTCTGTAAAAAAGCTGGAAGAATTGCTGCCGGTAAAAACACAGATCGTTTCATTGGACCTGAATAAGCTCCCGGTAAAAGATGAAGATCTCAAAGTCGTCGCGCAGTTTCAAAACCTGCGGCGCCTGAACCTGAACTTTACTGATATCACAGGCTCCGGATTACAGGATCTTGTCAGCCTGCCACACCTGAGGAACCTGTACCTGTCTGGTACAAAGACAGACTATAAGAGCCTGACCGTGCTACAACCCATGGAAAAGCTGCAGCAGGTGGCCATATGGAATAACCCTCTAAGCCCGGAAGAAATTGATCAGTTGAAAAAAGCGAGCCCGGCAATACATTTCATTACCGGTTACCGGGACGATGGTGTTCCTTCCAGGCTTATTGCGCCGCGACTGTCAAATAATTCAGTTGTATTTAAAGACACGCTTGCCTTGCCACTGGACCATCCGATCTATGGTGTGGATATCCGGTATACCACGGATGGTACGGATCCCGACAGCATTCGTTCGCCTTTGATGCAAAAAGATATATTTATAACAGAGAATACAACAGTGAAGGCAAAAGCATATAAAGAAGGCTGGATCAGCAGCGAGCTGTCAACGTTTACATTTTACAAAAACGCTTTCAGGCCGGACAGCATGTATTATATGGCAGAACCTTTTGAGAACTACAGGGGTGATGGCGTATATACTTTTTTTGATGGCGAATTAGGAGGGCTTAACATACACCGCTACACGAAAAACAAGTGGATCGCATTTAAAGGCAGTAATCTTGAATTGATGTGCCTGTATGAAAAGCCGGTGAATGTTCAATCGGTGAGCCTGCATGTTTACCTCTCCGGCGGAGAACAGGCGTTCCCCCCGGAACTGTTTGAGATATGGGGCGGGACGGATAAAGATAACCTCAAGCCTCTCTCTTCTACAAAGCCAGTCCGGCTAAAGAAGGAAGACGAAAGGGAAGCAAAGCTCATCAGCATTCAGTGTAAGCAGGAAGAGATAACCTGCTTGAAGATCGTTGCCAAACCGGTGATGGAGCTACCGGAATGGTCTTCGGGGAAAGGCAATCCTGCGATGTTGCTGATAGATGAAATATTGATAAACTGACGATTTTTGTGCGTGCAAATGAGTAAATTTATCCGATGCTGCTATTCCGATGAAACCTTCCGGACACATAACTTTTTGCGGTCTGAAAGGAATGCGCTAAAAGAGTTTCCGTTCTTTAATCCTGAATATTCAGAACATGCAAGAGAAACAACAATTACTGAGATCATTTGTCTGTATGCTGCTAATATGTTTTGGCGGAATGAACATACAAGCCCAGCGTACAGGACAGGTAGTATCCCTGTTTGATGGCAAAACGCTTGCCGGATGGAAAGGCATTGTTCCCAAAGACAATGAATTATGGAAGGTGGAGGATGGAAAAATGGTGGGAGGGAATGGAAAGGACAAAATTGTGGCCAACTCTTTTCTGGTCACTGAAAAAGAATATGAAAATTTTGAGCTGCGGTTTTTGTTTCGTTTGTCGGGCGACTCTTCCACGGGATTGATCAACAGTGGTGTGCAATACCGGACCGTGATAAAAGACGGCATTGTATACGGCTACCAGGCCGATATCGGGAATGGCTACTGGGGCGATATTTATGATGAGCACAGGAGGGGGTTGCTGGTCCGCGGCGATCTGACCGTGCTGAAAAAGCTGTTGAAGGAAGACGGCTGGAACAGCTATATCGTGCGGGTGATCGGCAACCGGCATGAATTATACATCAACGGCGTCAAAACTGCTGACTATACAGAAACCGATAATAAGATTCCGTCAAAAGGCGTCATTGGCGTGCAGGTGCATTCCGGCGGGGCGGCAAAAATTGAGATCAGCGATATTACTATTACAACCTACTAATCCCATCAATATATGAAATATTCTATGCTCATTGTCGCAATGGCATTGGCTGCTGTTTCCTGTAACCCCTTGATACCGGAAAATATAAACTGGGATGTTGAAGCAAACCGTACGCCGGAGGAAGAGCTCTCCGGCTTTACCGTTCCCGAGGGGTTTGTAATAGAGCTGGTAGCCAGTGAGAAAGATGGTATCATCAACCCGATTGACCTGACATTTGATGATGCAGGACGCCTCTGGACACAAACGGCCATTATGTATCCGCTGGATCCGGTTGCCGACATACAATGGAACGACTTGCTGGAGCTGATGAATGATGCGGAGAAACAAAGAGCACATCCCAATTTTAAAAAGGCGCTTGACCTGTATAAAGGTGTTACCAGGGGAGAAGATAAAATATTGATACTCTCCGATCTGTATGATTACAAAAAGCCGGGAGTGCAGGTGTCGGTATGGGCAGACGGGCTAACCATTCCCATGAGCATATTACCGTATAAAAACGGGGCCTATGTGGCACAGGGTTCCGAGATGTTTTATTTACATGATGATGATCATGACGGAAAAGCGGAAAAAAGGGACAGCCTTTTTACCGGCTTCGGATTTACAGATACTCATACCATGGCACATTCGCTGGTAAGAGGTCCCGGCGGCTGGATCTATTTCAGCCATGGGGCGCTGAACAAAGGAGAAGTAAGGTCGTATATAAATGATGCGCTGCGGGTAAGGATGGACTATAGTAAGATCGGGCGTTTTACAGGCGATGGGAAACAAATGGAAATAGTAGCTGCCGGACTCAATAATATCTGGGGTTTCCAGCTGAGGGCTAATGGGCAATGGTACATGACGGAAGCCAATGACCTCGGGTTCTCGGTTGTACCGATGGAACCCGGCGCGGCGCTCAGGGGTATCGGCAATGAAAGGTTCAGACCCTATCAACCCTGGATGCCCGAGCTGTTCCAGTTTCGTGTAGGCGGCACCGGTATTTCCGGATTGGCATTTGCCGAAGATGCTGCCGGGTCTTTTCCGGATGAGTGGAAGGATGTGGCTTTTCTTGCCAACCCGATTACCAGCACTATCAACGCGGTAAGGGTAAAGCGGCATGCTGATGGTTCTGTAACCGGCGAACATCTGCCCGACTTTCTGACCTCAAAGGATAAGTTCTTCCGCCCGGTAAACATGGAGTTTGGCCCGGACGGCAGCTTATACATTGCCGACTGGTACAATAAGATCATCTCTCACAATGAAGTGCCGACTTCGCATCCTGAGCGGGATAAAACCAGGGGGCGCATCTGGCGTATTCGCCACAAATCGCAACAGCCGAAAGCCATAACAGATTATTATATGCTGCCCGCCGGCCAGTTGGCTGCGCATATTAAATCTCCATCCTTATGGGCCCGCCGGGCTGCGCTGAACCAGGTGCTGGAGCGCCCGAAAGCAGAAACACAAAGCCTTGTTCCGGCGCTGAAAGCAATTGCCGGAGATAGCTCCCAAAGCGAATCCGTTCGCATACATGCGCTATGGGCGCTGGAAGGGTTGACATACTATGACGCGGAATTAATGAAAAACCTGCTCTCACAGTCAGGCGCAGACGAAGTAAGAAGGGAAGCGGCCCGTAGCCTGGTGAGCTTTCCGCTTTCCGTCGGTGCGCTCGCCGAAGCCTTATCTCCTTTGGTGGAGGATGGAAATGCGATGGTGAGGTCACAGGCCCTGCGTACGCTGGGAGAAGCGGGACATGCCGATACTGCAACAATAGCCGCGCTCCTGAAAGCCTGTAAGCCCGAACTTGCCGGGAACCAGATGGGCGGCAGCTACGAAAGAAAATTTGAACGGTATCTTGCTTTGAATGCATTGGAAAAGAACCAGGCGGCATTGCTGAGCTATCTGCAGGATCATCAAAACTTCCCGGCAGAAAACCTGCGGTGGGCCGCTATGGCATTACCGAAAGGACCAAGGGAAACCTGGTTTTTGAAAGCCTGGCAACAGGCGCCGCCGGCAGACCTTAAAGAAACGGAGCTGTTGCTGGTTGCCGGCATGCTCGATCATCCGGGTATCGTTTCTGCAGTCAAACCCGTGTTAGAGAATACAGCCTATAGCAGACAATATATCATGGCCGCATTACAAAATGTTGAAGCCATGCAGTCGGCTAAAATCCCGGCCTTATTACAACCGGCGGCGTTGAGCCTGCTGCAGAGCCATGATGCTGCCGATAAAAACCTGGCGTTGGAGGCGGGCGCCAAATTGAAAATAAAGTTACCTTCAAAAGATGTGGCAACGCTGATCGGTAGTCAGTCCTCCGATCATACCGTCAACCTGGCTTTGAAGGTGCTGGAACAGGACATAACAGGAAATAAGGAGCTGCTCATGCAGGCGGCAAAGAACCTGGATATCCACTTCAGCAGCCGCATATCGGCTGCAAGGAGCGTGTTGAATACAGACCGGGTTTCGGCGACCGCCGTTGTAAAAGAGTTGCTGTCAGGGGCTAATGAGGAAGAAAAGAAAAACCTGGTAACAACCTTATCCGGTTCTGTGCCGGGCACCCAACTGTTGAAAGTCCTGTATAAAGAACAGCAGATCGGTGTGATGTCCTTCAGCATTTCTGCTGCGGAGCGGGTACGGAACGCAGATGAAAAAGATCAAACAGGAATAGCCATCCTGGAAGCGGTTTACCAAAAGAAAGCGGAAGAAGAAAAAGCGTTTAAAGACAGGCTGCATACATACGTGGCCATTGCAGAAAAGAAAGCCGGTGATCCGGAAAAAGGAAAAATGATCTTTCAAAGCACGTGCCTGGTGTGCCACAAAGTAGGGAACGATGGTCAGGATATTGCACCGGCGCTGGATGGCTCCGCCAACCGCGATAATGAAGCCCTGCTGACAGCGATCCTTAATCCCGATGCAGCGGTGGAAGGAGGTTATGAAGTGTTAAGGGTGATAAAAAAAGATAACAGCACCATAGAAGGGTATCTATACCAGAAAGGGGATAACGGTATCACGGTCGCGGTAATGGGTGGCAACAAGATATTCATCCCGGAAGCTGAGATCAAAGCAGCCCATCCCCTGGGCGGGCGTTCCTTTATGCCCAAAGGATTAATAGATCAGTACACAGATGAGCAGGTAGCTGACCTGCTGGCGTATATCAGAACGTTGAGGTAGGGATGATTGAGGGTTCCCCACTGTGTCTTCTTGTGTCGTGCCCTGTGGTGGCAGAAGGGATGTTGCGGAGAACGGGAGGCTGTTTTGCTTCTACATTTTTAGAGCGTTTTTGATGAATTCACTTTTTTTTCAAGCTCGGATAATTTTTTGTCTGTCCGGACTTTGTTTCTGACATTAATAGCCCATAACGCTAATATCAGCCAGAGAATAAAACCGATGCCGAAAAAAACAAATGTCAGGCATGCTACAACCTGCAAAATGATAGCGATGATTCCGGAAATGATTCGACCATTTAAGAGCATTGATACTCCAGGCAGTATAATTGCTAGCAACAGCATAAGATTAACACTTTACTCGTTTGGCTTTTCAAGGTTCGCCTCGTACTCTTTTATTAATAGGATTTTCCGATAACTCCTTTTGCCTGCAGCACGGCTGCTATCCCGTGAGTGTGCAGCGCTGAATAAAAATACAAAAATTCGTTGTTAATTCCATAGCCTGATTTATAACGCCTGGCTATAGATGATACCGGGAAAAGAAGTGGCGTTATACCTGCCCACATCTATCCGCATAGTCATCCCGGTGGACTTTCGAGGGGCATGTCATAAATGCCCATCTTCATGGTATTGTTTTTTCGTATATTTTGAATGAAAGAATTTAACCTTTTCTATTCTGAAAATCCTTTGCTTTTGTTTGTATCCGGAAGATTAAAAACTGGTCCTGATTTAAATTTTGAACATATCAAATAACCCATAAAAGCGCCAAGGATGGAAGCAAGAATATCTTTGTAATCAAAAACATTATTTTTGAAAATGCTTCCCTGGATCAATTCATAACCAACAAGTCCGGCAACAGTAAACATGGCATGGGCTTTCAATGTCAGCTTTTGATATTGCGTAAAATAGAAGAGTACAATGATCAGTCCTGCAAAAAAATTGGGCGAAGCGTCTGCAATGCCATAATCATTGATCTGGTTTGTGTAAACGTATTGCCTGTAAGCTGATTTCAATACTATTGCAATAATGGAAAGCAGGATAATGATGATCCATACATATTTCGTTTCTGAAAGCGGTCTGAATTTCATTTTTCCTGTTTTGTTAATAATCTTCAGTATTGTAGCTATTGTAAGTTAAGTAATATGGGCAACAGGTCAGCTATCACATGGCGCCGGCGCTATAGACCTGCGCCAAATTTATGCTGCTTGCAACCTGCATCTTGCTGCCTTACTAACTATCTACTAACGACTACCCGCTCGCCACCTGAAACTTCCCCTCATGTCAGCAATTTGCCTTATTTTCGACAGTAGCCAGATTAAAACATATGAACAAGACGATTTTACTATTCGGAGAGTATCTGCTGCGCCTGACGCCGCCCCGGCAGCAAAAGATGATCCAGGCAGATACGCTGGAAATGCATTGGGCCGGCTCCGAAGCCAATATTGCCGTTTCCCTGTCCATTTTTGGAGACAATGCCCGGTATATAACCGCCCTGCCGGATAACGAGCTGTCCAGGGCCGGCATATCGGCGATGCTGAAGTATGGCGTAGAAACCGCTATTTATTATAAGGAAGGCCGGGTTGGTACCTATTACTATGAGAGCGGGCAGGGGGCGCGGCCGGGAAAGATCATCTACGACCGGGGACATTCATCCCTCAGCCTGCTGGAGCCGGGAGAGCTTAACTGGGATGAGCTGCTGGAAGAAACAGACTGGTTTCACTGGAGCGGTATCACCCCGGCCCTGAATGAAAACACGGCGACCGTGTGTAAAGAAGCGCTGGAAGCGGCGGCGGCAAAGGGCATCACCATTTCCGCGGATTTCAACTACAGGGGCACGCTCTGGAAATACGGGAAACATTGCAGCGAAGTGATGCCGGAGTTGTTGCAGTATTGTAACGTATTGCTCGCCGATGTGGATACGGCAAAACTCTATTTTGGTATTGATCCGGATCCTGCAGACCTTGTAGGAGATACCTTCCGCCTGCTGAAGCTGGCGATGCCTAAGCTGGAGACGATTGCCATGACCATGCGGGTGCAGGAAAGTGCCAGCGCCAACCAGTATACCGGCTATCTTTGGAATAATGACACCATCTATACTTCCCAACCGTACAATATCCAGCAGATAGCAGAACGGATCGGGGCGGGCGACGCATTTATGGCGGGATTGATCCACAAGCTTTACAACGGTCAGCCTTTCCAGGATGCGATAGAATTTGCTACCGCCTGCGGTGTGATCAAGCATAGCATAACGGGCGATTTCAATATTGCCACGAAGGAAGAAGTGGAAACCATGATGCTGCAGAAAGGCAGCGGAAAAATAATCAGGTAATATAAAAATATTCAGCACAATGACTTCACAGGAAATTTCAGCACAGGTAAAAGAGTCCGGCTTCATGCCGCTCTTCAGCAGCACGGACCCGGCAGTATCTAAAAATGTTTTGAAAGCATCGTATGAAGGGGGCGTACGGTTGTTTGAGTTCACCAACCGCAGCGCCAACTCATTTGAAATATTCAAAGAACTAAGGGCATACTGCGATAAGGAGCTCCCGGAAATGGTATTGGGTATCGGCACCATCAAAAACCGGCAGCAGGCGCAGCAGTTTGTGGATGCGGGTGCGGATTTCCTGATCAGTCCGCTGATCCTGGAAGAAATACAGGAAGTGGCGCTGAAGCATAACAAGCTGTGGATGCCGGGCTGTGCTACCCCCACGGAAATAGGAACTGCAGAGAACTGGGGGATAGAGATCGTAAAAATATTCCCGGCAAAACAATTAGGTGGCCCTGCTTATATAAAAGCCGTGAAAGCAGTTTTTCCTAAGATGCAATTTCTGACTACAGGAGGTGTGGAGCCCGGTGCGGAAGACCTGAAAAAATGGTTTGATGCGGGTACGGCGGCTGTTGGTATCGGCTCTCAATTGTTCCCGGCAGACTGGCTGGCAGGGAACAGGTTTGACCTGGTAACGGAGCAGATCAAAAGTATTATCGGGTTTATAAACGATGCCCGTAAAAAGTAACCGCGCTTTGGGGTTGACTAAAAAAATATTTTTGCAAGTAAACAATTAGTAGCTCCCCAGCCATTGAGCCGTGACATGTATTATCCCGTTGGATAAACTACCCCTCATTGAACCTGTGGCAACGTGCTGCCCTGGCCGGCCGGCAGAGCGCCTATGAAGAAGGCGGCGAAAGAGAAGACCTGATGGATTTTCTGCACCGGCTGACAGAAGCTTTTTGCATTATTCATGCATGTACTCGGGCACAGCAAGGATTACCGATACCTGCTGTACCTGGTGAGGCTGGTATGCAGGATGCACAAAAGCATGTTGCGTTTGTAAGGTTGCTGCACTTCAAAGCATATAATAAACAGCCGTATTGTTTACTTCACCCGGAAAAGGATCAGCAATGCCGCTACCAGCACCCCGAAAACGATGATCAGTACTTTCCAGAAGGCATGCGCTTTTTTGAGCTCCATGAACTGGAAAGCCACCAGCCAGAACTTGACGAGGGAGAAAAGCAGGATGGCTATGACGATCAGCCGGGAGGTGGCAGCAGATGCGAGTGCCGCTACAGACAGCGTGAGCGCCAATAAGCCAAGATAGGAATATACCAGTGATCTTTGCATGGTTAAAAAAGTAAATAAAGCACAGGAAACAGCAGCAGCCATATCAAATCGCACATATGCCAGAAAGCGGCGCCGGCTTCTATATCTTCCAATACGGCTTTGTCCCGTTTTTTCAGAACGGACCGCCTGGTGATAATGAGAATGACCACTCCCACCAGCACATGTATCCAGTGAAAACCGGTGAGCAACCAGTAAAACATAAAGAAGGTGCTCTGCTCCATATCATGCCCGGCTTCCAGCTTGCCGTGGTATTCCACCCCCTTTAATATTAAAAAGCCGGCACCAAATAATATTCCCCACAGGAGCTGCTGAGCGGTTTTTTCAATCATTTTTGATTTGAAAAAATGAACTGCCCTGGCAACCCAATAACCGCTGGTTAATAAAAACACGGTATTAACGGTGGCGATTGTTTTGTTCAGCGACTGACTGTCGCTGTGAAACTGTGCTCTTTCCGCCATTCCGTAATAACCCAAAGCGATCATGGCGGCGCCGAATGTGATCAGCTCCAGGTAAATGACGATCCAGATCAGCATGCCGCCGGGAGGATAAAAGATGGATTTGTAATTCATTTCCACTCCAACAGTTTTACTGGTATTTAATTTTCTCGTACAGCTTTGCCAGCGATTGCAGCAATGCTTCGGGCGATGTCAGTATCTGGTAATGATTTTGCCCGAACATTTGCGGCAGGTAATATTTGGCCTGCGCTTCAATAGCCAACGCATAGGAGTTGATCCTGCGTTCGTTCAACTCCCTCAATGCCTGCTTGATATCCTGTATGCCGTGCTGTCCTTCGTATTTATCGTAATCATTGGGCTTGCCGTCGGATAATACAATGATCCATTTGTTCCTGGCGGGCTGTCTGTCCATACGTGCCCCCGCGTGACGCAGGGCCGGGCCGATCCTGGTATACCCGCCGGGCTCTGCCGCACCGATCCGGAATTTGGCTATATCCCAACTTTCGTTAAAATCTTTCAGCGTAAGGTAAGTGGTATAGTTCCTGGTTTTGGAATAGAACCCGTCAATGGCAAAATCAATATCAAATTCATGCAGTATTTCACCAAACAAAATTGATACTTCCTTTTCCACATCTATCACGCGGTTCCCGGCAGCATAGCCGTCGCTTGAGAGGCTGATATCGAGCAGCACAAGGATCGCGATATCCTTTTCTTTTTTCCGTTGGGAAAAATAGATCCTTTCATCGGGCGATACCCCGGAATGAATGTCGGTATACATGTCCGTGAGCGCATCCAGGTCAAATGTTTCGCCCTGTAATTGTCTTCTCTGCTGCAACAGCCTGTTATTCACACTGGTCAGCATTTTCCGCAAACCATTTAAAACAGTTTTATACTTTGCGATGATATGATTGTAATAAGATGCCTGCGTTGTTAGCTGCGTTTTAGGATACACTTTGCAGAAGCCGGGCAGGTAAGCCCGTTTTTTAAAATCCCATTCATCGTATTTCAGGTGAAAGCCTTTTTCATCTACTTCGGCACTTTCGGCAACGGATGTGTTTTCTACAAAATCCGCCTGGTAAACGGAGTGCACGGTATTATCCACCCTTACCGTAAACCGCATGTCCATTCCTTCCAGGGCTTCCTGGTGGCTCTCCAGCTCATCTTTCCCGTCAAAATCGCGCCAGTTGCCATTAAACGCTTCGGCTGTTTCTATCTTTTCAAAGCTGTGCATCAGCACATAGTCTTCCTGCTGCTTTTTATCAATGGTCAGCGATGCTATTTCCTCCACCGCTTTTGCCTGCAAGGTCGTTTTGGCTTCTATTTTGTTTTGAAGCGCCGGGGCAGCATCGTCAAAGTTTTTCAGGTTGTCTATATTCACCGCTCCGGGTGTGTTTTTCATCCATTTGCCGTATAGCCAGCTATAGTCCGGCGTTTGTTCTTTTTTGTTGACCGGCAACTGGGGTATTGCTGCTGAATACCATTCCTGCAGGGAAGGATATTCCGCGAACATTTTTTTCAATACCAGCGGAGCTGTTTCTCTTGCTTTCTGTAAAGATTGCTCAGAAGTATATGCTTCCTCCTGCCAGTTGAGGTGTAGTTGTTGCTGAATGCATAAATAAACCGTTCTGAAAATATAGAACTGCAGGTTTTCTTCTTTGCTGCGGAAGAGGGAGCAATGAGCGGGAAGGAAAAAATTATGATCCTTATACCCGCCTTCCCTTTCGGCAGGAAAAATGTCGACAGGTGCGGCGCAAATTGCCCGTGCGAGCAGGGTCAGCCTGGGCTTGATATCCGACAGGCTCACCTGGCGGCTTAGGATATCGGCATTGTTAAGTCGCCTTTTTTTAAAATATTTTAAAACCTTCGCGTATAAAAATTCATCCAGCTCTAAACCCATTGCTCCTGTTTTATATCATCAAATCGCAGAGGTCTTTTAAAGCCCGGATGGTTTCGGCTTCATCCGTTAAAGGCTCTGCTACCGCTACGTGAACAGCCAGGCGTTTAGGCAATCCGCTATGGATCAGCTTGGCCGCATCTACCAGCAACCGGGTGGAAACGGTTTCCGTCAATCCCAGCTCGGTAAGGTTCCTGATCTTGTTACCGATGGCTACCAGCTTCTGGGCTACTTCTTTTTGCACACCTGTTTCCGCTACCAGTATTTCCGCTTCCACTTTCGGTGGCGGATAACTGAAAGACAAGGCCACAAAACGTTGCCGGGTGGAAGGCTTCAGCTCTTTAAACCCCTTTTGATACCCGGGGTTGAAGGAGGCTACCAGCAAAAAATCGGGGTGTGCCCGGACGGTCTCTCCTAATTTATCAATAAAAAGTTCCCTGCGGTGATCTGTAAGCGAATGAATGGCGACGATCACATCGGGGCGGGCTTCTGCTATTTCATCGAGGTATAAAATATATCCGTGCTTAACAGCCATTGTAAGCGGCCCGTCTATCCAGATGGTTTCCGCGCCTTTGATAATAAACCGTCCGATGAGGTCGGTAGAGGAGGTTTCCTCGTGACAGCTTACCGTTATCAGCTTTTTGTCCAGCTCATTAGCCATATATTCCACAAAGCGGGACTTGCCCGACCCGGTGGGACCTTTGAGCAATAAGGGTAGCTTCAATTCATTCACATGGTTAAAAACTTCTGCCTCCGCACCAATGGCTTTATAAAAAACAGTGTGTTCTGCTACTATCATGTTGATCTGTTTATTTTGAAAAAAACCGGAACCGAATGTAGGCTGAAGAACTTCCAGCTCCGGTAGTTATTGATATTAGCTGCCATGTTAAGATCAATAACTTTTTACCTCCAACGCTTCATCTGTAGGTCTTCCATATTTGAAAAATTCAATTATATACAGCAGGATGCCTGTAGCAAAAAGAGTAGCGCACAGCAGCAATACTACAAAGTGAATGCTGATCTCGTTCTGCACTTCCATGAATTCCATTTTCATTTTACGTTCCATATACACCTGCGCAACGCCTGCCACACCAAATGCCACCGTCATGCCAAGCATGCCGATATTAGATAACCAGAAAGCCATATGCCCCCTCGTTTTGTCGTGGCGTTTTCTGCCGGTTACATTGGGCAAAACATAACTTATGATGGCCAACACAATCATGGCGTATGCGCCCCAAAAGGCATAGTGACCATGCATGGCGGTTACCAGGGTACCGTGTGTGTAAATATTGGTTTGCGGCAGCGTGTGCGCAAAACCCAGCAAACCGGCGCCGATAAAGGAAACAATGGAAGCGCCGATGGTCCAGAACAGGGCTATCTTATTAGGATGGGATTTCTCTCCTTTGCGATACATATATACCGCGAATAACGCCATACCTAAAAAAGCCAGGGGTTCCAGGGCAGAAAAGATCCCGCCGACGATCAACCATATCTTATTCACACCTATATAATAATAGTGGTGTCCTGTGCCCAGCAGACCGGACAGGAACGTTAAGCCTACAATTACATATAGCCATTTTTCAATCACTTCCCGGTCTACACCGGTCAGCTTGATCAACAGGTAAGACAGGATGCCGCCCATGATCAGTTCCCACACACCTTCCACCCACAGGTGCACCACCCACCACCGGAAAAAGGAATCTGTTACCTGGCTGTCGAACCAGATCATACCGGGCAGGTAAAGCAGGGCCGCGAACACCAGCCCCATCGTTAATACCAGGGCGGTGGTCGTTTTTCTTTTTCCCTTAAAAAGCGTAGCCAGGATCAACCCGAGGAATAGCAGCACATTTACTACCACCAGGTAATCCAGCTCTCTGGGGATCTCAAGGAATTTTCTTCCTTCCCAATGATTAAAATGATACCCGACAATTGCCACCACGCCCACCAGGGCAAGCGATATCAGCTGTACATACGCCAGCTTCACGCTTACCAGTTCCCGTTGCGCTTCTTCGGGGATAATATAATAGGCGGCGCCCATAAAGCCGGTAAGCAGCCACACCACCAGTAAATTGGTGTGTACAGCCCGTGCCGTATTAAAAGGAATAACATTGTGAAGGCCGTCCCACCCAATGCGGGCAAAACCCATGATAAAGCCATACACTATTTGCAGTGCAAACAACAGCATACACAATCCAAAGAACCAATACGCTACTTTTTGTGATTTGTATTTCATATTTTCTAAAAATTGGGGTTATTGTTTGTCTTTTGCCAGGGGTGAAACAACGTGTTCAAACCCATTGAGGTCAATATTGCCTATCCATTTAAGATAGGCGATAACGGCTTCCGTATCTTCATCGTTCATTTCGTATTTCACCATTTTCCGCCCTCTTGGTCCCCAGGGAATAGGCGACTGCAGTACCGCTTTTACGTAGCCTTCCCCCCTTCTTTCTATTACCTTGGTAAGCTCAGGCGCATAGTACCCCCCTTCTCCCAATATGGTATGACAGCCCATACAGTTATTGGCTTCCCATATCTGTTTTCCCCTAATCACTTTCGCATCAATCTGATGGTGGTTTGTCTGATCGTTCTTCGGCTGGAACGAGTAAATCGTAAGCCCGATAAATATTAAAAATGTTACTACAGTACCCCCCAGAAAGAAAGCCCTTGCCTGCGATTTAGATAACATAATTGTGAAGTTTAGTTAGTTTATTAAATGGATTGCAACACAGAAAGAACAAAGTATTTCCGGGAGCAAAGTAATTGCAGGAAGAACACCAACGGTTATGACCGAAGTCACACAATAAAAAGTAATAATTAACTATCCTGTTATCTTTTCAAGTAATGAAAAAGCGACGGTAATAACATTGAACATCTGCGCAACTGCAAGATGGTCTCCCGGTGCCTAAGGATCCTTCCTGACCAGGGATTTGCAGGAAGGCAGGCATGTAAATCCGTAAGGAATGAAAAGTCCCAAATCTTCAAGGCATATAGCACCGTTTTTGTTTATTAACGCTTATTTTTATACCCACTAAATGATTGCTATATGACCATATGGAGAAAAATTATTTTTGCTGCAGCCTTGTTCTTGGTACTGTCACCGGCGATGGCACAGGAGATAGGTGTACAACTCTATACTTTCCGCAACCAGATACCGCAGGACGTTCCGGGTACGTTTGAAAAGATCAGCAAGATGGGGATCAGGGAGCTGGAAGGTGGCGGTACCTATGGGTTACCGTTACCCGAGTTCAAAAAGCTCCTGCAAAAGCATAACATGAAAATGGTGGCTGTAGGCGCTGATTTTAAGCAGCTGTCTGAGAATCCGCAGGCAGCCGTGGACCTGGCAAAAACCTTTGACGCCAAGTACGTGGTGGTGCATTGGATACCGCACGAACAACCCTTCGGGATAGAAGATGCTAAAAAAGCAGTAGACGTTTTTAACAAAGCCGGCAAATTGCTGAAGGAGAACGGTCTCTCGCTTTGTTATCATCCCCACGGGTATGAGTTCACCCCTTACGAGCAGGGCACTTTATTTGACTATATAGCCGCCAATACGGATTCGCAGCATTTCAATTTTGAAATGGATGTATTTTGGGTAAAACATCCCGGGCAGGATCCGGTAGCGCTGCTGGAAAAATACCCCGGCC
>Ga0222429_100488_pt1 | contig 28439 bp, 25 predicted proteins | sample 1B50Ametagenome_FD_182475 | JGI IMG/M metagenome (GOLD analysis project Ga0222429, IMG submission 182475) | Enriched microbial communities from leaf-cutter ant dump, University of Wisconsin, Madison, United States - 1B50A (version 2) | ecosystem: Environmental > Terrestrial > Nest > Insects nest...
TGGGGATCGTCGGCTGGTTCCTGCTGCTCGTTATCGGGGTGGGGTCGAGGCTGATACCCATGTTCCTGATCTCGAAGTATAGCAATGCCCGTTTGTTGTGGTGGATCTATGTCCTGGTAAATACCGGGCTGCTTTCTTTTGCGGTCTTGTTTTTCGCTGTATTGCCGGTGTATTATTTTATGCTACCGGTGTTGACGATCGCAACCGCCCTGGTGCTGTTCGGGTATTACTGCCGTAAAAGTTACCGGCAGCGGATACGCCGCCAGGTAGATGAGCAGGTGAAGATATCCGTGCTGTCGGTGATCATGATGCTATTGCCGGTGGTGCTGCTGGGGATAATAATAGCAGCTTTGTGGCTGACGGGTGAAAATCCCCGGCTGGTAATAGCATACGGGTTCACCGTTTTTTTCGGCTGGATCACGGCCATCATCCTGGGGATGACCTTCAAGACCCTGCCGTTTATTGTATGGAACAAGGTATATCATAAAAGAGCCGGGACCGGGCAGGCGCCCAATCCGAAGGATCTGTTCAGCAGCAGGGTTTTTAATGTGATGGCGGTGGTGTACCTAGCGGGATTTGTTTTGTTCATCACCGGCGTGTTATTATCCGTTATTTTTGTCCTGCAGGTTGGGGCATTGCTCCTGCTGTTGGCAGCCGTCCTGTATAATTTTAATGTATTGAAAACAGTCATGCATAAGCCCGTACAATGACCAGGAACCTGATAACCAATAATAATATTAAATCCACCATTGCCCTGGCATCACTGGAGCAGGTGATGGATCCCGAGATCGGGCTGAACGTGGTAGACCTCGGGCTGATATACCAGATCGATTTCAACGAGGAAGAAAAAAAGATATACGTGGCCATGACGCTCACCACGCAGTTTTGCCCCATGGGAGAATCGATCGTGGATGGCGTGAGACAGGCGTTGCAGCAGCTCTTTCCCGGTGATACGGTGCAGGTGGAGCTTACCTTCGACCCGCCCTGGAGTTATGAGCAGATCTCGGAAGAAGGACGTAAATTTTTAAACCGGTAGACCATGCTGAGCCTTACCTGCAAATATGCCATCAAAGCGGTGATCTACCTTGCCTCGAAACAGGAAACGCATATCAATGCCGGGGTGAAAGAAATTGCGGAGTATATTGATGCCAGCGAGCATACCGTTGGCAAGCTGCTGCAAAAGCTGGTAAAGGAAGGGGTGATCAACAGTGTAAAAGGACCTTCCGGGGGATTTTTTATCACAGCCCGCCAATTGGGACAGCCGATCATGGTGATCGTAAAAGCCATTGACGGCGAAAATGTTTTCAAGGAATGTGGACTGGGATTGTCCCGTTGCTCTTCCACACACCCATGTCCTATTCACAACGATTACAAAAAGGGACGCGATATCATGGAGGCGTTGTTCCTGAACAACCGTATCAATGATCTGTACAAGCCCGTCAGCAAGGGGTTGGCCCATTTGGTTGGATGAAGTCCTGAATCAACAATTCTTATTTTGTCATCCTGACGCAGGAAGAATCTATGTCCGCCTGGTTTCAGACGCTTCGTGCCTCAGAGGACATCCCTGACTGGATAATCTGCACGTGAGGACACGTGCAGAGGCAGGGACCAGTCCGCACGCGACTTCCCCAATGGCTTATTTACAGTGGTTATATCCTGCTTCCTGGCACACCAGGAAGGATCTGTTGATCTGGCAGCAGGGTCTCATGGCTACCCGTATGCCTTTGCATGAAGACCCCGGCGAGACGTTAGGATTGTAAGCCCAGCTTACTTCCGTTATTTGTCACCCTGACGCAGGAAGGGTCTATGTCCGCCTGGTTTCAGACGCTTCGTGTATCAGAGGGACATCTCTGACCGGATACTGTCTGCACTTAAACTGCACGTGAGGACACGTGCAGAGGCAGAGACCAGTCCGCACGCGACTTCCCCAATGGCTTATTTACAGTGATTATATCCTGCTTCCTGGCACACAGGAAGGGCCTGTTGATCCGGCACAAGGGTCTCATGGCCGCCCGTATGCCTTTGCATGAAGACCCCGGCGAGACGTTAGGATTGTAAGCCCAGCTTACTTCCGTTATTTGTCACCCTGACGAAGGAAGGGTCTATGTCCGTAGAACTTCAGATGCTTCGGTCATAGGACGATAGTGAAGATAAACGACTATTTTAACGGAGTCCTTTTCCCCATTCCACCAGCTTCAATACTTCATTGGGAACATTGTTTATTTTCTCATCCCTTTTTTCTCCCAGCCTTACGATCACCAACTTTTTTTCAGGAATGCAGATAATATACTGACCCAATATACCGCGGGCATAAAAAATGCCAGGCTGATCGGGAAGGATCCACCATTGGTACCCGTAATAGTTGCAGGCTTTACCCGTTTCGTCGGAGATATTGCAGGGCGTAACAGAAGCCGCATAATAAGTGCTGTCGATGACTGGGATGCCTTTTATTTTACCACTGTCCAGCATCAGTTGGCCCAGCCGTGCAAAGTCACGGGCATTGCTGTTGAAGCAGCAGTAGGCTTTTTCATTTCCGCCCGCTTTGTCTGTGCTCCATAACGCCGGATGCTGCGCCCCCAGGGGTTGCCAGAGCTTTTCGGATGCATAATCGCTGAGCGATTGGCCGGTGGCTTTTTCTACTACCAGTCCCAGCAGCTGCGTATCACCGCTTTTATAAAAATGATACGTGCCGGGCTCCTGCACGATATCAACCGATGTAGCTACCTTGTACAGATCAGATCCATAATAAGCCTGCGTGGTGACAGACAAAGGATTGGCATAACTTTCATCCCAGTTGCTGCCACTGCTCATCGTAAGCAGGTGCACGATTTTGAGCTTTGCTTTTTCTCCTTCCGCGAATTCCGGGATGTATTTTCCCACCGCATCTTCCACAGATGATATCTTACCTTCCCGGATGGCAATTCCCGTGAGCAGGCTCACGATGCTTTTGGCCATCGAAAAAGAATTGGTCAGGGAGCTGTCGTTGTAGCCCAGCCAGTATTTTTCTACGGTTATTTTACCGTCTTTAATTACCAGCAGTGCTGCCGACCGGATCGTTTCAAGATAATCATTCAAATCACCGGGGATATCCGTTGTATAGTCCTCTGCCTGCGGCCAGGCAGCAGGTGTGGCTGCAGGTTGCACAATGTTGTTATCAAAGATCTTGTAATCGTCTACGTTGGCGAAATTATACACCACCGCTTTGTAGATATAGGGTTTACCGATGATCAGGGGCAGCAAAGCAATGATGAATACGATGATCAGGATGATACGGGGTTTGCGGGTGTTCTTTGCCATATGATATTTCAAATTGAAGATTCAGGAAACCTGCTTATTTTCACAGGCTAAGATAAAAGAATTTGTATATGGAGATTGTTATTTTAGATGGATTCACATTAAATCCCGGTGACCTGAACTGGAAGGCATTTGAAGCGTTGGGTAATCTTACGGTATATGACAGGACTTCCCCCGGGGAGGTAGCTGAGCGGGCTGCGAATGCCGATATGGTGCTTACGAACAAAACAAAGGTGCTGGCCGATGCTATCGGGCAGATGAAAAACCTGAAATATATCGGTGAAGTAGCCACCGGGTATGATAATGTTGATATCAGGGCCGCTGCCGCCAGGAATATTCCCGTTTGTAATGTACCCGGTTACAGTACCCATTCCGTTGCACAGCTTACCTGGGCGTTTATCCTGGAGCTGACCTATAACACTGCGTTGCGTTCTGCAGCAGTACATGATGGGGCATGGACGCGCAGTAAAGATTTCTGCTTCGGGCATGAAGGTCTTTTTGAGCTGCAGGGCAAAACCCTGGGGTTGGTGGGACTGGGACAGATCGGGCTGGCGGTGGCCAACATCGCGCTGGCATTTGGGATGAAGGTGCTGGCGGTGGTGAGGGACCCGTCAAAATATGATGTAAGCAATATTGAATTTACCGACCGGGAAACCTGCTTCAAAAGATCAGACTTTATAAGCCTGCACTGCCCGTTGACAGATGATACCAGGGAAATGGTGAACGCGGACCTGATCGGAAAAATGAAACCTTCTGCTTATATCGTGAATACAGCCCGCGGCGCGCTGATACAGGAAGCTGACCTGGCCAAAGCCTTACGGGAAAGGAAGATAGCCGGCGCTGCTGTAGATGTGCTATCCACCGAGCCCCCCGCAGCAGATAATCCGCTTTTGGGGGCGCCGAATTGTATCATCACCCCCCATATTGCCTGGGCAACAAAAGAAGCAAGACAACGATTGCTGAATGAATCCGCAGAAAATATCAAAGCGTTCCTGAGCGGTAGTCCCAGGAACGTAGTGAATGGTGTAACACAGTAATGGAGATTGTGTTGCTCTCTGCTTCGGTAAAATATCCGCATACGATTGCGCGATATATGGCGGTTATTTTGCCCTACATTTGGTTTATCAATTAAACATTACCGCATATGAAACACTTGCTGCTATTTTGTCTTTCCTTTTTCCTGTTGCCAAGCACACATGCCCAGACCAACATCAGCATTATACCGGAGCCGGTTTCTTTGATTCCTGCGGAGGGTGTTTTTACCCTCAAAAACAATGCTTCCATACAGGCGGAAGGCGATGCGGGCAAGGTAGCAGATATTTTGATAGAGGCATTGAGCGCTACAGGCTTTCGTTTCAGCAAAACGACCAATGCCGGGGCAGAGGTAAAGTTGTCCCTGTTGAGCCACCCGGATGCGGAGCTGGGAAAAGAAGGATATAAGCTTTCCGTTACCCCTGCAGCAGTAATAATTGAAGCGAACGAAGCGGCAGGATTATTTTATGGCGTGCAGTCTTTTCTACAACTGCTTCCCAAAGAAATTGAAAGCAGGAAGGCTGTAGCCGATATAACATGGACAGCTCCCTGCGTTACCATAAAAGATTATCCCCGTTTCGGATGGAGGGGAATGATGTTTGATGTGTCCAGGCATTTTTTTACAAAAGAAGAGGTAAAGCGTTTTATTGATGATATGGTGAAATACAAGTACAACCTCCTGCATATTCACCTGACCGATGACCAGGGGTGGCGGCTTGAAATAAAGAGCTACCCGAAGCTGACGACCGTGGGCGCCTGGAACGTGAAGAAAGAGGGACGTTTTAATACTTTCTCCAAACCGGCGCCGGATGAGTCGAGAGACTATGGCGGGTTTTATACGCATGATGATATCAGGGAGATCATCGCATATGCATCCGGCCGGTTTGTAAATGTGATGCCGGAGATTGATGTGCCGGGGCATAGCCTGGCAGCGATTGCGTCTTACCCCGAGCTCTCCTGCACACCCGGCGCAGACAAATACGTGGTAAACTCAGGCGAGCCCTTTATGGTATGGCCTCCGGGCGGGCATTTTTATGGATTGGTAGACAATACCCTTTGTCCCGCCAATGAAAAGGTATATGCTTTCCTCGATAAGATTTTTACAGAAGTAGCCGGGCTTTTCCCGTTTGAATACATCCATATCGGAGGTGATGAAACAGCAAGGAACTTCTGGGAAAAAAGTGCCGCCATTAAAGCGCTGATGCAGAAAGAAAAATTAAAGAACCTGGATGAAGTGCAAAGCTATTTTGTAAAGCGGGTAGCGAAAATCGTAGAATCAAAAGGGAAGAAGGTGATCGGCTGGGATGAGATCCTGCAGGGCGGACTGGCGCCGAATGCGGCTGTGATGAGCTGGCAGGGCGTAAAGGGTGGGATAGAAGCTGCCAAACAGCAACATGAAGTAGTGATGAGCCCTACCACATTTGTGTACCTGGATTATATGCAGGGCGATGCTGCCATAGAGCCTCCTGTATATGCCAGCTTACGTTTTAGCAAAACATATGAATTTGATCCGCTGCCCAAAGGAGTTGATCCGAAATATATAAAAGGCGGGCAGGCTAATTTGTGGACAGAGCAAATATACAATATGCGGCACGTGCAGTATATGCTTTGGCCCAGGGCCTTTGCCGTTTCGGAATCGCTATGGTCGCCGGCGGAAAAAAAGGATTGGGATGGTTTTATAAGCAAGGTAGAAAAACAATTCGGACGCCTGGATATGGCCGGAACAAAATATGCACCGGCATTGTACGACCCGATCGTAAAGGTCACCAAAAATGCCAGGAGCCTCCCGGTGGTAACGCTGAGCACAGAGATCAAAGGACTGGATATACATTACAGCTTTGATAATTCATATCCGGATAATTTTTATCCGAAATATGAGTCAGCTTTAACGGTGCCCAAAGATGCGCAGGTGATGCGGGTGATAACCTACCGGGACGGCAAACCGACAGGCAGGATGATCTCCATTACTATGGCTGACCTGAAAAAGAGGGCAGGGATTAAATAAATCTTTCAGGTCGCGCCTTGATCCCGCGTCAGGAAGCGATTTTCGAACTGCAGGTGAGGACACGTGCAGGGGCAATGGGGTGCCTGCCTTTGCCCGGTTGCGCTGTTCGGTTGTCCGTCACTGATAGATTTAGCCGATATGCAGGCTGCATGTGAAGACGGGTGTAAGGCCTAATGGGTTGCCCGGCATCCGTTACGTGGGCACACGCAACTTTCCGGGAATACTCATTTGCAGTCGCTTACCTATATGTATTCGGAAAATCACACTATCAGCTTTAAACTTTCGTTTATAATACCAGTCCAAAGTGACTGGTATTATTTTTGACCATATCATAATAAATAAATTTCTTATGAAAAGAATCGCTGTTGTGTTAGGTTTGTTTTTTTCCTGTTTCGTGGTTACCTCCCGTACAGAGGCTCAGGTGCTTAAAAATTTATTGGGCGGCGATAAGGGTAGCGACAATATAGCAGCGGGATTAAAGGAAGCCTTATCTATTGGCGCAGAAGCTGCTGCAAAAAACCTGTCATCCGTTGACGGGTACTTTGCGAATGCAGCTGTGAAGATATTAATGCCGGATGAAGCGAAAAAAGTAGAGGAAAAATTGAGAGCGATCGGGTTGGGAAAGCAGGTGGATGATGCGATACTGAGTATGAACCGTGCTGCGGAAGACGCCGCCAAATCGGCCACACCCATTTTCGTGAATGCCATCAGGCAAATGAGCATCCAGGATGCCGCTTCTATCCTGAAAGGAGGAGATGACGCCGCCACCGGTTACCTCAAATCAAAGACCACTTCCCAGCTGACAGAAGCTTTCAGACCCGTGATTGAAAAATCGCTGGAAAAAGTAGATGCCACCAAATACTGGAATGCCGTTTTTTCCGCCTATAATAAAGTTTCGCTCAAAAAAGTGAACCCCGATCTTGGCGCTTACGTTACGGAAAAAGCATTGTCGGGCATTTTTTACCAGGTAGCACAGGAAGAGCTGAAAATACGCAAAGATCCTTTGGCCAGAACTACCGACCTGCTGAAGAGTGTTTTTGGAAACTGAGGAGATAAGGAGTGGTAAGTAGTAAGTGGAAAGTAGTAAGTGATAAGTAAGATGCAGGTCACGAGTTGCAGGTCTGGTAACGTATCCACATCCTGCAACTTATAACTAAACTGTCTACTAACTACTTCCGGCTAACTACTTATTACTTCCCACTGGTTACTTATGACTCCTTACTTGCCTCCTTTTTACCCCAGGATAAACCCATATTGTTGAGAATCCTTTATCTTCGGCAAAAGTATTTATGACCATTACGCTCGTCATTATCATCATGACCTGTATCGTTTCCTTTACAGCGTTCAACAACCAGAAGGTAATGGATGATCTTATTTTCTATCCGCCGGCCGTACAGGAACAAAAGCAGTATTACCGTTTTATAACCTGTGGCTTTATTCATGCCAACATACCCCATCTTTTGTTCAATATGTATTCTTTCTGGATATTCGGGGAATATGTGGAAGTAAGGTTCATGACGATCTTCGGGCCGGGAGGGAAATGGCTCTACCTTTTGATGTATGTAACGGCGCTGGTTGCCTGCCTGCTGCCCACCTATGTTAAAAACACGAATAACTATTACTACAGGAGTCTTGGCGCCTCCGGCGCGGTGTCTGCCGTGATCTTTGCCTTTATCTTCCTGGAACCGGTCCGCGGCATCGGACTGATCTTCCTGCCCGGTCTGAATATCCCCGGGTTCATCTTCGGGGCTTTGTTTATCGGCATTTCCTCTTACCTGGATAAGAAGGGTGGAGGCAACATCAATCATTCTGCCCATATATGGGGCGCCTTGTATGGAATTGCCTTCCTGGTAGTGGCGGGGTTTGCTTCCGGTCACAACTTACTGCATCATTTTACAAGGCAGGTACAGAGTTATATTACAAACTTTTAATTTTGAAGATTAGTTCTGGATCAATCCGCCAACCGGAAGTCCGCTGGGTACTTTATCCGGTATTTTCCGGTCGTAATCATCATCATTTAATGTATTCAGGAATTCAACAATGGTGTTGATGTGCTTGAATTCCACCCTTACCTGCTTTGCCAGCGTGTCCAGGTGCTGCCGGGTCAGGTTTTTATTCTGCAGCTCTTTACCCTGCAGATCTTCATAAAAGGTCATTACGCTTTCAAGCGTTTGTATTTTACCGTTATGCATATAGGGCCGGGTCCGCCGCAGGTTCCTCAACGTGGGTGTGCGAAAGGCATAGGTTTGGTCGATGCCTGAGTCAGAAAAGCCAAGCTTGTCGTTGTCGGCAACGCCCAGCACATGCGGTTTAAAATCCGACAGCATCGGGCCGCCGTGGCATCGTGCACAGCCCGAGCTGATAAAGAGCTGCATGCCCTCTATTTCTCTTGCAGACAACGCAGACTTGTCGCCACGCATATATTTATCAAACCTGGAATTGTTGGCTGTAAGGGAGCGTTGGAAAGCAGCCAGCGCTTTTGCAAGGTTGGCGTCTGTGATGTCTTTGTCTTCGGGAAAAACGGTATTGAATTCTTTCCGGTAAGCAGGAATATTATTCAGCCGTTTCACCACTTCCGGTATGATATCCTCTTCATGGAAACCATGCCCCCGCATTTCCTCCAGCGTTTTGATCGGTATCAATGCCTGCTCTTCCAGTCCTGAAGCCCGCAGGTCCCAAAACATAGGCGCCGTAGCCGGGGTGTACTGACCATTGTTGTCAATACCGTTAAATGCAATATTCAGAAGCGACTGGGAGTTACGTTTGGTAAATGGAATATTGTTCGGCTTCCTGAATACCCTGCTTTGTCCCAAACCTTTACCATTAACGCCTATGGGCAGCTCCAGACTCTCTGCATACCCAAATTCGGGATGATGGCAGGTGGCACAGGAAACATCCTTGTTGCCCGACAAAATAGGATCATAAAACAATAAACGTCCCAGCTCTATCTTTTCGGGCGTGGCAGGATTGTCGGGTGGTGAAAGATAGGTCAATGGCAACGCATCTATTTTACCGGGATCAGATTGTTTTTTAGGCGTGATCTTTACCTGCTGGTTAGCGTCAGGCTCCCGGCAGGCTTCAATAATAACGACACAGCAAATAATGCAAAACAATAAGGGAAGGAACCTGTACATTTTTTTTGGGGTCATAACGGGTCAGAGGGATTATCGGGATTGAAACCGCTTTTGCAGGTATTGCTGCAGCACGATAGCATGCGTATGCGCTTCGTCTTTGGCAGCATATACAAGTGTGATCAATTTTTGTTTTTCATGCCGGGTTATAAAAGCATCCACGGCTTCGTTCGCTGACAACTCCAGTGTATATTTTTTCTGGAAAACAGACCAGTGTTCCGGCTTGTGTCCAAACCATTTTCTGAGATCGGGGGAAGGGGCAATATCTTTCGCCCACTCGTCAATTTCCGCCTCCTCTTTTGTAAGTCCCCTTGGCCACAGGCGATCAACCAGCACCCTGTACCGGTCGGTTTTGAGCGGTGGGTCATATACCCGTTTTATATGTATAGTGGGATGCATACCGGCAAAGCTTTCGATGCCGTAATTTAGGAAAAACACAGAGGTTTTTGAAATATATTCAGATGATGTTTGTCAGGTGTGTTGCCCGGAGCGGTAGTATCTTTCCGTTGATCTGCAGTGATATTATCGGAGATAGGGCGGATCTTTAAAGCGATGCAAAACATTCACTATAACCTTTCTGCATATTTTAAAAGCCTCGTCCCGCACAAGCGCTGCGGGATCTGCGGAGAAAATATAGTGTTCCGAGCCATCTGTTGATTTTTCCCGGACACGCTGCCATGTTTCGGAAACCTTTTCCCGTATTTGTCAGGGTTATTCCGGCCGGATGCGGCTTTCCTCCTTCAACCATCCGATCACCTGTTGCACCACCAGCATCTCAATGTTTGAATGATTGACCTGCCTGTCACGGATCGTTTTGTCACTAAGGTCAATATTTTGTATTGCTGCTGTATTGTGTGAGTATGCCGGCAAACCATACGAAAACAGAGGAGGTCTGGAATTCTTCTGGTACACGTTGATATTTTTCTTTACGTTGGCCGGAACCGAACGGTCGATCTTTGCAGACCATGGACCGTTGGCAATATCAACGGTGATTAAAAGCGGTACAGCATGGGTTTCCTCCACCATGCGGCTGAGCTGTAATACAAGCTCTCCGCCTTTACTGTATCCATAGAGAAACAATTCGGAAGGAGCATATTCGCGCTGGAGCCTGGTTACCAGCTTACGCAGGGTGATCCCAAAATCCAGGAAATAATTATAGTTGATTGCCAGGGTTTCATCAAAAAAAGGGCTTATGGATTCCCGGATGATTTTTGTTCCTGTGGAAATGCCTCTTAAGCCGGAGAACAGGTCTGAGCCTCCTACCAATATAGCAATGCGTTTTTTCATTATTTACCCGATGATAATAAGCGCGTTTCTCTTCAACTTATTGGCTGTAAATGTAAAAATACCTGGCGGAATTTATAGCCATTTTATTATCCGGGAACACTATTAGTTCCTGATAGTAACCATTAAGAAATGATGAATCAAGGGAAAGCTTAATGATCCTTAACTTCTTTATACCCGCCTGAACGACACCGGTGGCCCCAACGTGCTTGATTAATGAAAAATGTTGGTTACATTAGCTTTCAAACCAATGATAAAAAATGAAGATCATTCCCAGGTCCATAGCTGCTGTTGCTTTATCTGTTTTATTTATATCCGCATCTTATTCCCAACAAAAAGCCACCTATGTAATTGTGCATGGGGCATGGGGTGGCAGCTGGTCCTTCAAAAGAACGGATTCTATTTTGTCGGCAAAAGGCTACACCGTTTATCGTCCCCAGCTTACGGGGCAGGGAGAGCGTGTTCACCTGGCTTCGCCGGACATCGATCTGAATACCCATATAAAAGACGTGGTCAACACCATTCTTTTTGAGAACCTCCATGATATCGTGCTGGTAGGGCATAGTTATGGGGGAATGGTGATCACCGGTGTGGCAGACAGCATTCCTGAGCGGATAAAGCAACTGATATATCTTGATGCCTTTGTTCCCAATGACGGGGAAAGCGCCATAACCGCCAGGGCGGACGGCCAATCCGGCCCGGAAAGGGAATCGGTGAATGGCTTCATTGTTCCCCAATGGGTAAAAGAAACAGATCCTTTACCCAAAGATGTTCCCCAATCGCTGAAAACCTTTACAACCCCCGTTTCCTGGAAAAACCCCCGGGCAAAGGCTTTAAAAGCCACTTATATACTTACTGTAGATGAAGGCAAAAAACCGGAAGAGGACTTTTTTTACCTTTTTGCGGAAAGAGCCCGTAAACGAAACTGGAAGATCGTAGAGATGACAGCCGATCACAATCCCCAGAACTCAAAGGTAGCTGTGTTCGCGGAGTTGCTCATAAAGGTACTGAACCCATAGTGTATACATGAAAGTTAGTCTTACACGGCTGGTATGGATCGCTGTCCCGGGCGTCCTTCTTGTTTCCCTGCTGTTATGGTGGTGGCTGTTTTATAATACAGGGTTAAGCGATTTTGCTTACTTACGGCTGATGGTGCCGGCATTTACAATGTTGCTTGTGCTGCATTATATTGTAGCAGATCGTATAACAGACGGTTATGCTTATTACAACAGGGAGGTATTACGTCATTTGCTAAAACGGTTATTGTTCTGGGCTGTGGCGTTGGCGATCCTGTCCCTGCTGGTGTATGCAGCGTACAAAATTGAAGGCGGCATAGGCGCAGGATACCTGGCCTTTTTCCTCCTCGTAATTATCGCGACTATTTATTACAGCTTTATCGTTATCGAAGCGATCGTATTATTGTATAAAAGGAAATTCCGGAAGGCTTATTGTAACCTGGTCATTGCTGTCATCTCTCTTGTGTATTGTATATTGTTATTCTGATGCCCCGAAGATATGTCCGGGCGTTATATTGTTGAGGGAGAACGCTCACAAAGTAGATACTTCCTTGCATGCCAATAACATGTCATTGTTTCTCATCGGTCTGCAGGAAGTTGATGGTTTTCGGATATCCAGGGTGCAAAAGTTGTGTGGAAATACGCAACCGGGCGGCCCACTGCCCCGGCGCGTGTCCTCACGCGCAGTTAGGTACAGGTTGAATGTATCAGTGAAAGCTCTTGCATGTCACGACTCGGTGATTGAGACTACTTACCGGCGGCAATTATCAAAGCCAGGCCGGTTATGAATAATAAAAACATAGCAAAAATCATTCTTCTAACGGGGACATTTGCCCCCTTGAATTCTTTCCATATGAGTACGCCCCAAAGTGCTGCTACAAGTGTTGCGCCCTGCCCCAGACCGTATGATATAGCAGGACCGGCTTTCTCTGCAGCTATCAGGTTGAAGAGATTTCCCAGTCCCCAGATAGCGCCACCCAACATGCCTACCAGGTGTAGCCTTCCACCCTTAAAATAATCTGCATAACGCAGCGGACTACCCTCGAGCGGCTTCCGCATCAAAATGCTGTTGAAGAGTATATTACTAAGAAGTATGCCTGTGGCAAATACTACAAACGCTGTATAAGGAGTCATTTTGCCCACGGCAGGCGATACGAAATTTTCCAGGTCCATTGCTGAAGCCACGAAAGAATAGAATGTGGACATCAATATGCCTGCAATCACAGATACGACTATCCATTTGGTAACTCCTTTTCTGCCGGTAGCACCCATATGTTTGCTGTAGGCCAACGCGTTTATAATAATGGCGATAGTAACCAGCAGCACCCCGGAGAACAGCAATACAGGATTGCCTTTGCTTAACAAGATGTAGTTGATCACTACGCCGATAATGAGCGCCAGACCAATTCCTACCGGAAAGGCAACAGCCATTCCCGCACCGGCAATGGCAGCGGTGAGCAATATATTGGCCAGGTTGAAAACAAAGCCGCCGATCAATGCGTTGACGATATTGCCGCTTCCGGCCTGCCGGATATCTTCCAGGAAGCTTCGCCCTTCTTCACCATAGCTCCCCATGGTAAAGGCAGCCAGCAGCGAAAAAACGAAAATGCCGATCACATAATCCCAGTAGAACAGCTCAAATCGCCATTTTTGCTGAACCAGTTTCTGGGTATTGGCCCAGGAACCCCAGCACAGCATGGTGACAAAACAAAATAAGATCGCCAGCGCGTAACTTTCGATGATAAACATATGACATTGTTTTAGGACAGTATATTTAACCAGTTCGTCAAGTCAGGGATCGGGCAATCAATTCATTCCGGTACGGAATGGAGGATTGCGCACCCATACGGGTAACAGAGATAGCGGCTGCTTCACAGGCAAAACGGACGGCTGCTTCCGTTTCTTTCCCTTCGGAAAGCGCCACTGTCAATGCTCCGTTAAATACATCACCTGCTGCAGTGGTGTCCAGCGGTGTCACCTTGGGGGCTTCTACTAAAGTGCATTTGTTCCCCTCGCATATGACAGCGCCTTTAGACCCCAGTGTCACAATCACTTTTTTTACTCCTTTTTTACAGATGAGCAAGGCGGCTTTTTGGGCATCCCCGATACCATCAACAGGAATGCCTGCAATCATGGCCGCTTCTGTTTCATTAGGGGTAAGTATGTGAATATGGCTTAACAGCTCACTCGATAAAGGAGCCGCCGGCGCCGGGTTGAGAATTACTTTTATGTTGTTTGAAAAGGCATACCCGGCAACATATTCTACCACATCCATGGGTATTTCCAGCTGCATCAGCACGGTGCCGGCCCCGGCTATAGCAGGAAGCGATCCTTTGATATCTTCTATGGTAAGGTTTGCATTTGAGCCGGAAGCAACTACTATGCTGTTTTCCCCTTCCTTATCAACTGTAATTAAGGCGACGCCGCTCGGTAAGTCCTCGTCGGAGACCAGGTAAGCGGTATCTATATTTTCATCGCTGAATAATTGAGCGAACTGTTTTCCAAAAACATCATTCCCGAGCTTGGAGACGAAAATTACTTCCGCACCCAGCCGTGCAGCAGCCACTGCCTGGTTGGCTCCTTTCCCTCCCGGGTTCATGAAAAAAGATCCGGAGAGCACTGTTTCCCCGGGAACAGGGATATGATCTGTTTTAACGACCATGTCCATGTTAGAACTGCCGACAACCACTATTTTTCCGGGTTCCATATAGCAATCAATTTATTGGTTATTAATAATCTTCTCTCTAAAGCTATTCTATACATCTCCTATTTAAAAATCATTTATTTTCAATTTTCATAACTTTAAAAGCTATTATTTGATGATAATTGTCTGTATTTTATTGAATGTTAATTAATTGCATTTAAATTTATTTTCAATATACAATTATTATAAACAACAGCCATGTCCAGGATAAGTGCAATTAAGCTGGTCAAATCTTTGTCGGGCGCCGAAAAACGTTATTTCAAGCTATACGCAAAAAGACAATCTGTTAGCAGGATCTATTTAGATCTTTTTAAAATAATAGGAAATGCAAAAGGAAATGATGCTGCCTTGATGGAAGCTGCCTTCAAAAAATTACATAAGCATGCATCAATACATAATGCTGCAAAATACCTGGTTAAAATTTTAACCGACAGTTTAATACAATTAAAGATGGGGCGGGATGCATCGTTCCAGTTGTTTCAGGGCATGATGCGTGCGAAGATCCTGCACGAGCGCTCCCTGCCCGGGGAAGGATATGCAGCGCTTCAGTCATTACGTGCCAGGGCTATAACATTTCAGCACCCTGTAATCACCTACCTGACTTATCGGGAAGAGCTCAATTATTTATCCGGGATAAATTTTCCGGCTATAACAGACAAAGCCCTGGTTGAAATTCAAATGAAAGCAAAAGAAGTACTGCGTGAGTTGGGCAGCATTCATGATCGTCATTCCTTATTTGAACTGTTGAAATACCGGTTGATCCATGCCCGCAGGATATCGTCCAAAGAGCAACAGGAGAAACTAAATGATCTGGTATTAAGTGAAATGGGACTGGCAACCAGCAAGCCATCCAAAAGCTTTGCGGCGCAGAAGCTGCATTTGCTTTTTCAGTCTTTTTACTTTACCAATATTGGTGAGTATAAGCCTGCTTTAAAAACCTTTTCGTCTCTTAACAAGCTTTTCGAGGATAATATAACATTGTTGGATAACCCGCCGCTTGATTATTTCTCAGCATTGAATGGCATTCTTGATAACCTGCATGTGTTGGGATATTACGATCAGATACCATTTTATGTTTCAAGGGTAGAACAACTGGATCAACCTGTTTATCCCCCGTATTTTAGAAACCAGGTACAGAAAACAGCGGTTATTTTCCAATCTGTTTTATGGATACAGGCGGGTAGGTACAGATCAGTCGTTGATTTAATAAATGAGAAAGGGAAAGAGTGGCGTACTACGTATAACCTGGTAAACGAAGAGAAACAGTGGGAATTGCTTTTTTACCTGGCATTATCCTTTTATCATCTCCGGGATCCGGGTAAGGCGCATAAGTGGATCAATCAGTTGTTGCAGAACCATGCCTCACAAAAAAACTGGGTGGTTTGTAAGGCGGTACGCCTGCTGAATATTGCCATCTACTATGAACAGGGAGATTCCGGGTACCTGGAATATGAGATAAAGTCCTATAAAAGATTTTTTGAAAAAGAGCACCTGCTGAAATCTGAGTTGTTGTTCTTTCGTTATATCAGGCTGAAGCCGGCAGTAAAGTACTTGAAAAAGCAGCCGTTTAAAGATATCGTTGATGACATGCAACTGTTGCAAAACGACCGGTTTGAAAAACAGTTGCTCCGGTATTTTGATTGTATTGGATGGATCTCCGATAGAATGAAGGCAGATAAGCCTGGAAAGAAATCCTGAGCTGTTTCATTATATCAGAAAGGCACAGCATCACAAAGCATATAATTAAATAACAAGATGAAAAGAAGAAATTTCCTGGAGCTGTTGGGTATGAGCGGAACAGCAGTAACAATCGGCAGCTCCTTTAAGCTGTCTTCGCCGGTACAAGTGAAACAAAGCCCCAAGGGAAACCAGCTGCAGGCGGATGTAGTGATTGCAGGTGGTGGGCTGGGAGGCGTAGCGTCATCATTGGCAGCGCTGCGGAATGGTATGTCCGTAATTCTTATTGAAACAACAGATTGGTTGGGCGGACAGCTCACTTCCCAGGCCGTGCCGCCGGATGAACACCAATGGATAGAAACACATGGAGCGCCGCAATCCTATCGTGACCTCCGGAACAGGATACGCGATTATTACCGCATCAATTATCCGCTTACGGAAAAAGAAAAAAGCAATCCTTTTCTAAACCCCGGCAGTGGCGTTGTTTCCCGGCTTTGTCATGAGCCGGCAGTGGCGGAAACAGTTATCCGGCAGATGTTGGCGCCGTATCTATCCAATGGAAGGCTTGTATTGCTGATGGAATATTCCGCTGTTTCAGCCGCTGTATCCGGTAACAGCGTAACGGCAATAACGGCTAAAAGTGAACGTAGCGGAGAACTGATGCAATTAAGAGCGCCTTTCTTTGTAGATGCTACGGAGCTAGGAGACTTACTGCCGCTGACGGGTACAGAATACATCACCGGCACAGAGTCGAAGAAAATCACGCAGGAACTACATGCGCCTGATCTGGCAGACCCCCAAAATACCCAGGCTTTCACCATGTGTTTTGCTATGGACTATACAGCAGGTGAAGACCATGTGATCCCCAGACCAGCGAACTATCAGTACTGGAAAAACTATATCCCTAAGCTACAGCCTGCCTGGTCGGGAAAGCTGCTGGACCTGCAATATTCACAGCCGCAGACACTGCAGCCCAGGCAGTTGGGTTTTGCGCCCGATGGCCGTGAACTTGACGGTGTTTTAAATCTCTGGAATTATCGCAGGATCATTGCCCGGAAAAATTTTGAAGACGGATTTTACCAGGGAGATATCACTATTGTCAACTGGCCGCAGAATGATTATATGGAGGGGAATATCATTGACGTAACGCCGCAGGTTTTCAAGAAACATGTTGACGCATCAAAACAACTTAGCCTGTCATTGTTGTACTGGCTGCAGACAGAAGCACCCCGGCCCGATGGCGGAAAGGGCTGGCAGGGGTTGCGGTTACGGAAAGATGTAGTGGGTACGGATGACGGCCTTGCCAAATATCCTTATGTCAGGGAATCCCGTCGCATTAAAGCAGGGTTTACCGTAATGGAAGCGCACGTGGGCGCTGCTAACCGGAAGCTGGTGGCCACGGCGGCGGCAGACAGGGCGGCTTTCTTTTATGACTCCGTAGGCACCGGCTATTATCATATCGATCTGCATCCAAGCAGTGGCGGTAACAATTATATTGATTTTCCTTCCCTGCCGTTCCAGATACCGTTGGGAGCGCTGCTGCCGGTACGCATGAATAACATCTTTCCTGCTAATAAGAATATCGGCACTACGCATATAACAAATGGTTGTTACCGGTTGCACCCGGTGGAGTGGAGCATTGGCGAAGCGGTCGGTATGCTGCTGACGTTCGCAAAAGCTAATAATATTTTACCTGCTGCGGTCAGAAGGGACCCGGCGATGCTGAAACAATTCCAGGCATTTATCAGGACGCAGGGCCTTGAAACAGAATGGGCGTAAAGGATAGTTCTGTAAGCCAGGTATAATTATGATTACCGGTAAACACCATTCTGTTTTATCACAACCCTTAAATAAGATCAGGAAATTAAGTGTATGATCTGTAAAGAAACTCACCCATACCGGGCTATTTATCATTTTAAACCAGTCCGGCCCAATCCTGTGTCAATATATATTATCGATAATGAAAAACCGGAGTTGTTTCTCTTCTATACACATACATCATCTTTCCCCAAAGCAGATAGGTTTTTCTGAATTTTTATTATCTTAGGTATTGATTCTTAGTCCAATACTTAGCACGATCCTCGCTTTGTCAATGGTGTGATATTGACGTTTATTGTTAACAGATCTACTTTCTAAAATTAACCTTTATGAAGCGACACCTGTTACCATATACAGTCAGTTGCTGCATCATGCTGATACTGTCAGTTGAAATCGTGTTGCCCCAGAATTTTTTCTATAATTTTCAGACCTGGGATGCACGGAACGGGTTGTCGTCAAATTTTTGCAATGCCATTTGCAGCGACTCTAACGGATATATCTATACAGGCACCAATAATGGTATCTATTCTTTTAACGGGCGCCGGTTCAATATCCTGTCATATCCCGAAAGGGAGCCGGTGATCGGGGAAGGAAATGTAGAAGATATTATCACCGACAGCTACAACAGGCTATGGTTTGCCAGCAAAGAATTTGGACTCGGGTTGATCAGTCCGAACAATCTAAAGCCGGGCGTGCAATATTTCAAACCTGATACGGACTCTTTGGATTATGGGGCAGACAGGGGAGAGAGAATAAGAATATCAAATTTGTGTTTTGATACCACGGGTAACTTATGGGTGGGTACCCGCGGCAAGGGGCTCTACAGGTTCGATACATTATCCCGGACATTCTACCACGTACCTCTGGATAATCCCTGGTCGCCCTATAGCCAGTATGTACGCATGCTCTCGCTGTATACGCCGGATTCCCTGCTCATTGGAACAATAAACGGGCTTTCTATATTGAAGCCGTCAACAGGTCAGCTTAGTCATATCAGAATGCAATATAACGGAAAGAAGATGCGACCAACAATACGGAGGGCAGTTCCCTGGAATGGGGATACGTTGCTTATTGCTACTGACCGTGGTACCTGGTTGCTGCATCTGCTTACAGGAGATATCGCAGAGATAAATGCTGGAAGCAGGAACGATATTGATTTCAAAAAAATAAACAGCAACGACATTATAAGGCTAACAAACGATGAATTATGGATTGCTACAGAAAGTGAGGGTGTACTCTTCTATAATTTTCGCAACTGTAATACAATCTACCACTCCTGGCAGTTGAACAAGTCGAATAGAGGCATATCCAAAGGCTTTATAAGCCGGTTTTATACGGATGCAGGAGGTAACTTATGGATTGCTCACCAGAATGGTATTAGTCTTTTTCAAACCGTCCATAACCGCTTCAACAGCTATTCGTTCCGTGAAGAGGATGTGTATGCCGGACACATGTTGGCTGAGGAAGAAAAGTTGCTGTTTGTCAAAAGCCATTCTCTTACAGTACTGGATCCGGAAACAGGTAATGCCATTTCCCACAAATTGCCTACCCTCCGGCGGAAAAATGTCATTCCCGATTATGTAATGACAGAGAATGGTCATTATCTTGTATTTTTCAATGATTCTTTTTTCTCAGTGAATCGCGGCACATATGCCTCCAGGCCCCTGCTTCTGCAAAAACAGAAAGTAGATCCGAAGATATTTGATCATTTCATAGTAATGAAATGTTTGGCCGATACGATCGATTCCAAAAAGCAATATTTTCTATGGGCCTTTAGTTCAATAGGGCCTGTATTGTTGACTTATGATCCCGTGAGTGGAGAACTCGACTATTTTTCTTCCGGCGACCTTTTTAAAGATCCATTCAAATATAAATATACCAATATTATAAAAACAGCACCGGGTAAATATTGGATGAGCACCCGCAACAACGGTGTTTTATATATTGACCTGAATGATCCTGAAAAAAACCTGGTATATTCCCGGGATGCTCCTGCTCCGAGGCAGATACCCGATGATAGTATAAACGATATGGTAATAGACGAAAAGGGAGACCTTTGGATGCTGTTATTTGAAAAGGGACTGCTGCATCTCACACCAAACTCAAAAGACAGCAGCCGGTATACGCTTTACGGCCGGGAGCAGGGACTGACTGATAGCCGGGTATATCGTTTGGTTAAAGACAATAACGATAATTTGTGGATCACCTCCAATCTGGGTATTTTTTGTTTTGATCGCAGGGAAGAGTATTTCCTGACGTATAATGCCGTTAACGGTTTGAATAATATCCGGTTCCATATTAATGACATCGCGCTGGCAACAACCACCAACGGCTATATCGGCATAAAGGATGAGTATGGTGAGCTGTTATGGTTTAAGCCGGGATATCTGCAGCCCCGCAGGGCTTCATTGGTAATGCCCAGGGTTTTGGCAAATGACGGGCAGATTGCTTTTGTTCCTTCCGCCATAAATGTATTCCCGCCGGGGCAAAACTCTATCCTATTTGACTACGATATTATCGACTATGATAAGGCCATCGCTTACCGGGTAGTATATAAACTGGATGGCTATGATAAAGACTGGCAGGTTACAGATCCGGATGTTCCCTTGTCTTACCGGAAACTGCCCGGCAATGATTATACATTCAGGATAAAGCTGCAATTTGCTGATGGCAGTTATTCCGATGAGCAGGCAATATCATTTATCGTCAAAACCATTTGGTATAAAACCTGGTGGTTCCGGATCGCTGCTATGCTGCTCCTTGCAGCATCATTGTATTGGCTGGTAAGAGACCTGATGAACCGTAAGCTGGCAAAGCAAAAAGCTGCAATGGAGCTGGAGCAGGCATTGAAGCTGGAACGCGCCCGTATATCCGCCGAGTTGCACGACGATATCGGGGGTGGACTGTCTACCATCAGGATATTAAGCGAGACCAATAAGTATTTCTCTCCCGCAGGATTAAATATCGAAAGCCTGGATAAGATATCTACCCATTCCAAAGAGCTGCTGCAGAAAATGACCGAGATCGTATGGTCATTGAATATTAAGAATGATTCGCTGGAGCAGTTGATCACCTATATACGGTACCATACTGTAAAACAATTTGACGAAGTGAACCTTTTGAACCGCTTTGAGATACCGGAAGATATCCCCTCCATAACCGTTGAGGGAATCAAACGCCGGCATATACAATTGCTGGTAAAGGAATCTATCAATAATATTATCAGGCATGCAGATGCTTCTTTTGTAAAGGCGTCTATAAGTATTTCAGACAGGCTGGTATTTACCATACATGACAATGGGAAAGGCATTCATTTTAACAGCAGTACCAGGGGTAACGGCCTGGGTAATATAAAAAGCCATGCAGAAGCCGTTCACGGAATGGTGGTCTTTGAAAATAATAATGGTACGATGATGCGCTTTTCAGTGCTGCTAAAAAACCTCCGTTAGGTTTGCTTAAGGGCTGTGCCGGTTATTCCGGTATAGCATGAAAGTGTTATACCGGGAAACAACTGTCTATTGTAACTTTATGGAAATGATACGGGTACTTATTGTAGAAGATATTGCTGATTACCGGCAGGCGCTGAAACGCTTGTTCGATAATACGCAGGGATTTTCCTGTATAGGCGACTATAAAAGTGCAGAAAGCTGCCTGCAGGCAGGTGTGTACACGGGTGCCGATATAGCTGTGATTGATATCCAGTTGCCGGGCATGAGCGGTATAGCGCTGGTAAAGGAGCTGCAGCTCATAAAGCCCGGGCTCCTATGCATGATGTGTACGGCCTACGAGGAGGATGAAAAAGTTTTTTCCGCCCTGTCTGCCGGGGCTCATGGCTATGTTTTAAAAAGCGATACTCCGGTGCAGATACTCGAAGCAGTGAAAGATCTATACAACGGCGGAAGCCCGATGAGCAGCCAGGTGGCCCGTAAGGTGGTACAGTCCTTTAAGCTGCATCCTGCCCAAACCGAATACCAGTTGACGCCGAGGGAAAGTGATGTCCTGCAATTGCTTTCCAAAGGCCTGCTGTATAAAGAGATCGCCTTACAACTGGGCATTAGCCATGAAACGGTGCGCCGGCACTGCTTTAATATCTATGACAAGCTGCATGTGCACAACCGTACGGAGGCGCTTAATAAGTACTTTGGGCGATAGGCAGCCCCTCCCGGCCTCCCCGAGGGAGAGGAGACCCGAGCACAATGCCAACTTTTCGGGGAGGCTGGTATATATTCTTTCCCGCCTTATTATCACCCGCTCCCATCCCCTGAAGGGAAGAAAGAACTTATTCTCTCCAGGCAACGAGAAGTATGCTCTCCGAACGTTCGGAGCGAAGAGTGTTTATAAAAGCAGCCGGGGGGAGTGAATGCTTAAAAGACTTGTTCGCCCTTATTCTACTGCCAATATGTTAGATGTGCAGTCCGGAATTATTCTGCAGCACCGCTTCCTTTCCCAGGGAATGGGAGAAGGAGGGATAGGCTGCCTACCACTTTTGTGCTATAGGTCATACTCTTTCATTCCCATAGCTTTACTCCAATTTTTGATCCCACATATCTTCTGAAGCGGTCTGCAGGACCGTTACTATCAAATCTGTATAAATGGAGCTTACCGTTGAAGATGATTTTATGAAGATAACCCATCTGGATAAAAGCAGCGACCTGGTCATTACTGTTATCGGCATATCCGTTCTGCATGCCTGGAAGATCCTCTAGGAAAAGAAAGATGCTTATACGGATAAAAAAGGCATGGAACATGTTACCTGGGTCTGCAGGGAAATTGAAGACACGGAAGACTTTCCCTACCTGCTGCATTACAGGAGGGATATAACCAGCGATACGGAACGCGTATGGATACAGACATTGACAAAATTACCTGAGAACTATTTGTTACTAAAACCGATGCCATGAATTAGTGATAAGTGGTCAGTAGTAGTAAGTGGTTATCCGGGTGATCATATTTTGATTTCTCAGCTGGGTCTCCCGCAGGAGACCTTGCACCTTCCTTACGGATAATACAACCAAAGTGTTATTTGTGGTAACCCGGTGAACGCATATCTTTATTCCGGCTTTATATCTTTTTATCGACAGATCGGATACAGCCTGACCAACGGGCGATATACTATTTCGACGGCAGGGGGCAAACGGAATATATCCGTAAATTCGTAAGGATGGTGCACGAACCGATGTAGCCGGATATTGTCTTTAAAAAGATACAACTGAAATGTTATGCTATGGAGAAAATTTCATGCATCATTGTAGAAGACTGTCAGGTGGATATGGAATACCTGCGTTCGTTGGTAGAAGGGCAGGAAACGCTTGCGCTGAAAGGCTGCTTCTATAACCCGCTCGATGCCAGCGCCTTTATCCGGCAGCATAGCCCACAGCTTGTTTTTATGGATATTGATATGCCGGTAATGAACGGTATGGATTTCTTTAAAACATTATCGCCGCAGCCGGTGTGCATTTTTGTTACCGCCCACAGTGAGCATGCCTGGGAAAGCTACGAGGTGCAGGCCTTTGATTTTATCTTAAAGCCAGCAAGACCCGATCGGTTCGCCCAATGCATCACAAGGCTGCAGGAATACCTGGAGCTGAAAAAGCGCTCTGATATTTATGAATCGCAGATTGAGAAAAACACCATTACCATCAAAGAAGGCTCCACCAAGCACGTCATAAACATCAACGACATACTCTATATAGAAGCCCTGAAAGACTATAGTAAAGTGGTTACCCGCAACAAAAAGATAATGACCCTTTCAAAGCTGAAACATTTCCTGGAAAAGCTGCCGGAAGAACAATTTGTGCGGATACACAGGAGCTATGCGGTGGCGTTGCAGAAAATAACTAAAGTGAATGGGAATGATGTATATATTCAAAATATAAAATTGCCCGTAGGAAAAACATTTAAATCAATTCTAAAATCAGCTTTATGAAAAAAACAGTTATGATTCGTTACATTGGACTTATGATTTCAGCAGTTATTCTAAGTACTTGCGGTGTTACAAATAAGATCGGAAAAGATTTAAAACCTTCCAAACTTTACTATCATCTAAGTAAAGACAACGTAACAGTTTTCAACACGCTGATGCCCCCTGACTGGGCAGGGATTGATGCATATAGAAGAGATACTATAGGATGTCCGGCGCCTCCGCCAGGCCCCCGTAATTTGACGACTTTTGATCAAGGACTTAAAATGCTCAGCATCAATACTGAATTGATTATGCGACCCCAAAAAAACAATTCTATTGATTTGTTGATGAAAAACAAAACAGAAGGTAAAATCACTTTTATCCAAAATCTTATCCAAAATGATGACGGAGGCTACATTCCATCTATAAAGAACAAGTCTCCGAATGGCAAAAATGCCATCGACTATGTTAAAGATCCATCAATTAAAAATGAGACCGGATTTGCCTGGGAGGCAATAAAATGCATGGTATTTATACCTAAAAAGCCAAAATGAACTATATAATTTCAGGTCTCCTGTTCTTTTTATTTTGTTTCGGGACTGCTCTTACTAATGCTCAATCAATTCTTAAAGCTGATAGCCTCAACATAAATAGAAAATACAAGGAAGCAGTAGCAGAATACGACAAAGTAATTCTAACATATCCTGGCACAAGCATATCAGAAACGGACGTTGCCCATGCATTCCTGCAAAAAGGTGTCTGTTATTATTACCTGGATAACCTTGATTCATCCCTGGTCTGTTATTTTGAAGCGCTAAAAATTTTTGAAAAAAATGAAGACGTCAAGAAACTTTCAATAACAACATCCAACATTTCGAATATTTACTATTACATGGAGGACTTTACGAATGCTGAAAAATACTTAAACTATTCCTTAAACTACAGTAAAATTTCAAAGGATTCATCTCAATTAGAAAGATTGCTGTTTCAAAAAGGACTGATACTTCATGAACAGGGAAAAACCGAAGCGGCTATTCAACTTTACAAGACCCAATTGAATTATAGTTTTCAAAGCGATAATCCGCTAGTTGCAAGATACTATAATAACTTAGGACATTTTTATTTCATTACTGACTATGACAGTTCGCTCCAATATCTTCTACTGGCGGAACAAAAAGGTGGGCAACTGGACAGTTCATTGCTCTATACAATATTTAGCAATATCGGAAGTATATACATCAAGAAAAAAAAGTTCCGTGAAGCACTGGAGTATTTCGATAAAAGCCTTCGGTCCCTGGAAATGGATTTTGACAGCACCGTGAAGGCAACAACATATCGCGCTCTTGCTAAGGTGTATGATTCACTGAAAATTTATGATTCTGCTTTTTTGTATTTACAAAAGGCATCGGAAATAGAAAGTAAGCTAAACGCTGCAGATAAGGTCAGGGCAAACAAAGAACTCTCCGAAAAATACGAATCCGACAAAAAGGATGAAAAGATCCGGACACAGGAGATAGAGAACAGGCTGAAAAGCAGGAACCTTTGGCTCTCTTTGGGAGGAGCTACCCTGGCGGCAGCCCTGGCTGTTGTAAGCTTCATTAGCTATCAAAGAAAACAAAAAGCCAACCGGCTGCTCATCGCCCAAAATGAGCATATTGAAAAGCTGAACAAAGACCTGGATGCTTCCAACCAGGTGAAAACAAAGCTGTTTTCCGTGATCAGTCACGACCTGCGCGGCCCCGTCAGCAGCCTGTATGCCTACCTGCAGCTGAAGAACAACGTTTCCGATACCACCGATAAAACCATTATCCGGCAAACGGAACAATTGCTGGAAGACCTGGAAGACCTGCTGGTTTGGAGCAAATCGCAGCTGCACCAGTTTGTGCCCTTTCAGCAGGACATATACCTGTATGATCTCTGCAACGATGTTTCCAGCCTGCTGTATACCGGCATGTTGCAGAAAAACAACCGGATCGTCAATCATATAAGGCCCCCGCTGATGATCCGGTCAGACCTGAACATCCTCACCATTGTGCTGCGCAATATCCTTTCCAATGCCATTAAATACGCTGTTCCCGGTTCCGCTATCGAAGTGAACGCAAAGATGGACAGGGAGCAGGCGACCATTACCGTTACCAACGATACCGGCAGCGAAAACCTGCAGCAGCTATGTGCATTGCAGGATGAGACCGTCACCAGCGAAAAATCCGGGCTGGGGATAACGCTTGTGAAAGAGTTCATGACAAAACTCAGGGGCCAGTTCGCTTACACAACTGCACAAAACAGGGTAGCTGCCGTGATAACCCTTCCCCTATCCGAGCAACCAATCAGTCCGGCGAGCGCCTGATGCCGTATTTTACTTTCCCTTCATAGAGAATTTCCCACCACCGGCAGAGGAAATATTATGATTGCTTCATGCTGTTTGCATCTTTACACCGTAACGTATAAGGATGCCTACAACAACAACATTTTATTTGATACTCTCCTGCTTCGGCGCTTTAAGCCTCGCAGCTGTCTATCATACCATCCTGTATCTCCAAAGACGGGATAAGGTGCTCGGCTATTACTGCCTGTATTTATGGTCAATTGCACTGTATATTCTCTATCGCATGGTGTTCTTAAACAGTGCAGAACCCTATATGTACCGGTATGTCGAAAGCCTGCACCTCCATCTCTCCATCGACTCCAACCTGATGTGGGTAACCTTTATTTGTTATGTTCTTTTCCTGGGGAACGCGCTGGCGCCGGTTTCGGGCGATCACACCCGGATGGGCAGGTCATACAGGACCATTATCTATATTATAACAGCCAATGCTGTTTGGGAAAATATAGCAGCTAACATACCTATGGAAAAAATAGCCGCTGTACTGGCCGTGTCCGTACGGGTATATTTAAGCGCTTTTGCCGTATGGGTTACCCTGCGCACACTCAAGAAAAAAGAAGCCTATTACTATAGCATCGTAGCAGGAACCTTTGCCATTATATTCTTCAGCCTGTTGTCGGTGTTTGTGCAAACTTCTTTCAATAAAGTACTATTGAACATCAATACCTGGGGATGGATGATGTTTGGCTATTACCTGGATGTTTTATTCTTTTCTGCCGCTATGGGCTACAGGCTAAAGCTTGTATATATCGAAAAGGAAAAGGCGTTGAAGAAAATATTGGAACAGCAGACCCTGATCCGGCAAAAGGAGGCAGCATCTCTAAAGGCTGCCTGCAATGCCCGTGAACAGGAAAGAAACCGCATTGCCACTGAGCTGCACGATGGATTGGGCGGAGAGCTTTCAACGATCCGGCTCATGGCCGAAATGACCCGATCTCCTGAATTCGGACTGAATGGAAAATACCTGGAGCGTATCTCGGCAAAATCAAAAGCGCTGGTTCAAAACATCAATGAAATTGTGTGGTACCTCAACAATAACAACGATGAGCTTTGCGGTGTAATTGCTTATATCCGCCAGTTTGCCGCGGCTTATCTGGATGAAGCGGGAATAGCGCTGTCATACCGGGAACCCGGTTTCATACCCAACATCAAAATAACGGGCGACGCCCGACGCCAGATCCTGTTCCTGCTGAAAGAGGCCTTGCACAATATCGTTAAGCACGCGCATGCATCTAAAGTAAATATCCATATCTCCGCCGTCAACGACCTTGTAATACGCATTGCAGACAATGGAATTGGAATACCATGCCGTGAGGGTAATGCCTGCCAGGGAAACGGGTTGAGGAATATGCAGCAACGGATTGGCTTGCTGCAGGGAACCATGCAGGTACTGAAGCAGGGGGGAACAACGCTCATTTTCTCAATACCATTGACCGTGCTGTATAATAAGAACGATATAGAAAATAACTGAGAAGAAACATTAGTATTATAAAATATGATCACCACCGGTATTATTGAAGACCTGGAAGATTACAGGAACCTGCTGCAGGTGCTGTTTGAGCATAACAACGGCATGCAGGTATTGTTTTGCGCTAAAAATGCGGAGGAAGCGATGACGGAGATCAGCAACAACAAGCCCGGACTTTGCGTGATAGACATTAACCTCCCCGGTCAATCAGGTATAGAGCTGGTACAATGGATCAGGCAAAACAGTTCCGGAACGCTGTGCCTGATGTGCACCGCTTATGACTCCGATGACAAGATATTCCAGTCGCTTGAAGCCGGTGCGCATGGGTATATATTAAAGAGTGAAGCGCCTGCCCGGATACTGGAAGCCGTTGCTGAATTATGTACGGGCGGCAGTCCCATGAGCAGCCAGGTGGCCCGGAAAGTGGTACAATCCTTTCGTAAATCGCCTCTGAGCACGGCTGCACCATTGACGAAACGTGAAGAGGAGATATTGACCCATCTGTCGAAAGGACTATTGTACAAAGAGATCGCGGCCGGGCTGTCTATCAGCACCGAAACCGTCCGAAGGCATTGCTTTAATATTTACGAAAAGCTGCACGTACATAACCGGACGGAAGCGCTGAATAAGTATTTCGGGAAATAGGCTGTGGGAGCCATCAGGGCATGACAATAGTCGTTAGCTCCAAGCGGATCGCCGGCTGCTTACAGCTGCTTCCTTCATAG